>Ga0181582_10000714_pt1 | contig 24256 bp, 11 predicted proteins | sample 071ome_32_FD_132438 | JGI IMG/M metagenome (GOLD analysis project Ga0181582, IMG submission 132438) | Coastal salt marsh microbial communities from the Groves Creek Marsh, Skidaway Island, Georgia - 071405AT metaG (megahit assembly) | ecosystem: Environmental > Aquatic > Marine > Intertidal...
AGAGAGAGAGGCTGCAGCATCTCCCAGGCACGGTGCCAGCGACCAGGTTGCAGGGCGTGACACCGATCACGGTGATATCGCGCTGAGCCCCGACACGAACGACCTCGCATCCTTCCTCAAGCGGAGGGGCGAAACGTTGACCTGCTCTGGGCGCAAGCAGAAGCAGGTAAGGCGATCCGTCACAGGCCAGGTGTCGGGTCAAGAGCAGGCGTCCGTTTTCTTTGAGGTGTCGCCTTTCTCCGGGCGCATACATATCCACGGCGAGGAGGACGGTTCCCGGCCACTCGGCATTTCCGTGCCAATATGTGGTGCGAGCATGCTTCTGCGGGAGGGCCCGCGGGAGGTGTTCGAAGTATTGAGGGCGCAGAGCGACGCAGCGAAGGACCTAGGTCTACAGTATGGGGTTGGCGCCGAGTCGGCCGTGAAGGGCATGGAGTTAACTGTCGCGCTCGCCATTGCCGAGGCAGCGGGGCGCTTTGCGCGGGAATGGTTCGAGCTGTCGAGCATGCAGCGTCATCGTCTTATCGGGCATGTTCTTAGCCCTGACGTCGGCTCCTCGTTGCTCAGCCTCGACAGTGCGGCAGGGGGGGCATACCTGATCCCTGGCGGGAGTCGTGAGCGCACGGGAATGACAGCAGCAGCGCGTCATCATAATGTCCCGGAGGGCGCCGTTGTCTTCATTGTCCAGGTGGAGACATCCCGCGGCGGAGTCACTGGCTGCATGCAGGGGGTCGCTCTCGATGATGGCCAGTCTCTCGGACATCGAATTGGTGGTACTGAGGCCGTCACTCCTTCCGATGTCTCGGGGACAAGGCTGTGCGTTATGTGCTGGACACCGTGCGGGGTCTACCAGGAGGGTGCGAAGCCAATCAAGTTTGCATCGCTCTTTTGCGCCCCGGGCTGCTATGAGCGATATGTCGCTGCGTGCACGACAGGCGGGCTGCGTCGGCAGCTTGCCAAGATCGAGAGGGGTGTTTGTACCGTCTGCAAACTCGACTGTCGCGAGCTGTGCATGGCACTTCAGGTCATCCGGAAGGGGCCGCAGGGATGGAAGGAACGGAGGGAGGAGACGCTGAGGAGAATGGCTCCAAGCTTCTTCGGCAAGGGTGCATCCAAAAAGACCAGGGAGAGGCTGCTTGTCACAGCGCAGGAGGGATGGGCATGGCAGGCTGACCACGTGATTCCAGTGCACCTCGGCGGTGGCGAGTGCAGCGTCGAGAATATGCGTACTCTCTGTAGCGTCTGCCACGCAAAGGTGACGAAGGAGCAGGCAGCAGCCCGTGCCAAGGAGCGCCAGCGGGCGAAGGTCTTCGAGGATGGAGCGCAGCGGTCCATCCTGGCCTTCGTGCAGCCTACGCAGCAGTCATCGCCGGACTGGGGTACACAAGATGACGTGCCAAGCGTTTCGCAGCGTTGGAAGAGGTAGCGTTCACTCAAGCGATCGTCTGTTCGCAGATGAGCCTCATGGGACGCACTAGCAGCTAACACTTCTACAGCTCGTGAGGCACCTGGAAGCGCCTCAGAAGCGCCAATGCGGTGCGCACGTGAAGACCAACTCCGGTTGTCAGCACGCGCTCGTCAATCCTAAACCAGGGAGTGTGGAGTCCATGGACGGTTCCAATGGCCTCGTCGCGGATGCCAAGGAATGCGAAAAGGCCCGGCACCTTAGAGGCCATGAAACTGAAATCCTCCGCTGCCATTGTGGGCTCGTCAAGCCACTCGCAGACCTGCTCGTTCGCGCAAGCTTCGGTCATGAGCATCTCAGCAAGACCAGCGTCGTTGACAGTGGCCCCGTAGGGTAGCTTGGCCCACTCCATCTCGACCTCTAGCCCGTGGAGTGATGCAATAGCCTCCGCCACCTCAGTCACCCTCCTGCGCAGGTCTTGGCCTTGTTTGGTCGTCAGCGCTCTCACTGTCCCCTGAATGTTCACACTCGCCGGGATGACATTCTGCGCCCCGTCCCCAGTGTTGAAGCGCGTCACTGAGATAACAGCTGCGGATGTTGGACTGGTGTACCGTGACACAAGGGGCTGCACACCCTGGACGAATGCTGAACCGGCCAGGACAGGGTCCTGCGTCTTGTGCGGCATCGCGCCGTGCCCACCCTTCCCCTTGTACGTCATCTTGAACTTGTCCGATGCGCCCATGATGGTTCCCTTTCGTGTTGCGACGACGCCTGATCTGAGGTCAGGCCACACATGCATCCCGAACACGGCACTCACACCGTCCAGCCACCCTTCCTCCACCACGCGCATGCCACCCCCGAAGCCCTCCTCCGCCGGCTGAAAGATGAGCTTGACAGTCCCCTGAAGCTCTCCGTTCTCGCTCAGCTTCTTCAGGAGGCCAGCAGCCCCAAGGAGCATAGCGACATGGGCGTCGTGGCCGCAAGCGTGCATTTTCCCGTCTTCCAGGGACGCGTAGGGAAGCCCTGTGTCTTCCGTGATCGGCAATGCGTCCATGTCGGCTCGGAGAGCGACCACCGGCGCCCCTGACCCGATCGTCGCCACAACCCCTGTGGCCCCAGCAACAGGGTAGTCGTAAGCGACGCCCATGAAGTCGAGAGCCCCCCGGACCTCGAGGGACGCGTGCTCCTCCCAGTTCGAGAGACCTGGATAAATGTGCATGCGCCTGCGGACGGCTACCAGCTCCTGGAGGAAGGAAGAGCTCGCAGCGGGCACTAGGTGCTCCAGCTCGGGGCCGAGTGCGGTCTTCATGTTGTCCCTCAGCGCGATGAACAGCTGGGGGCAGGGCATGTCATCACACTGCGCGCCAGGCGGTGAAAGATGCCTGTGGCTGAGAGAGATGCACGAGGGGAAAGCGCTGGAATGATGCCGCACCGACGATGCAGACGGGGGTGGGATGGGAGCCAGCCCCTGGCCTGTGACGGGGCCGCGGAGCCGTGGACGACGAGCTGTGAGTGCGAAAGTGGCCATCCTGGACCGAGCAGGGCGACGTCTGTGATCGTACCGCATCCCAGTTCTCGGGCAGATCTGTTGCGAATCCAGGGTAGAACGCGTGGCACGAAAGCGCGGTGCACAAGATGCACAGGGCGAGAAGAGGGAGAAGTTTGCGGGGCCCCATGCCTGCGATGCGGACTCGCCGCGCGTGTTATGGGGCGTAGACGACGGTTCGTACAGTTGCGGGGCACAACCGCTCCGGAGAGAATGAATGGGAGGGAGAGCCGCGCCCGGCGGACGGCCCACAGTGCCGGCCGTGAGGCGCACGGGTGGGGTCAGGAAGCCCGTCGGAAAACATCATCGTATGGGAGCTTGACATGCTACACTCTGGGCGGCAGAGGTATACCATCGACATAAATCCAACTCGACACGCTTGCCAGACAGCAGCGGCTCCCTCGCGTGCGAGAACTTGGGGGAACGCCGACCGGGTGTTCACACTGTGTTCATGCGACGGGTCGGGGTATTCCTCCCCATCATAGCGGAAGAAACCATGGTATGGCGTACATTTCATCGCGTGCGATCTTTTCCTCCCCCGGGGGCACCCGCCGTGTGCCTGGTGCGCCGTGCATACGGGAAGCCGCTCAGTTTCCCGGAAGGGGCCATCGATGGGGGTCTGCCTGGCCGTTGCAGTGATATCTCTGTCGACGCGGGGACTCTCATCCTCCGCCGCAGATTGCCGCGCGCGGCTTTAGCATCGGCGGGCTCAGGAGCTTCGCGGGCTCCGCATGGCAGTCTCCCGCGTCACGGCCCCCCCGGAACCAGAGCAGCACCCACCTGTGCCGGGCATTCACGTGGTCCTTCCAGCCAGGGCCTCGTGTGCAGCACTCTGAGCCCAGCACGTCTTGCCGCTCTACTGTCGAGGCACTGGCGCAGTCCGGCCGGGAGCGTAGTGACGGGCGGAGCCAGCAGCGCCGGGGCTTCGCGTTCCACCCCACCCCCCGCCACGGCAGCCTGTGGGGGGCCGGCCAGAGGCAGCTTCACTCGTCCGCTGGGACTGGCGAGCCTGGGGACCAGGATCCGGGGCAGAAGAATGGGGCTGCCACGGCAGCAAGCGGTCTAAGTACGCGTCCATGGGGAGGCATCCCGCTGCCGCGGCTCCCCGTGGCGGGGAGCCCCCAGGGGCCACCGGGGCCCGCCTCGCGGGCCGCGCCCCGCGCTGCCACCGCGTCACTCGGCACGCTCGGGCGGGGGGCGTCCGAGTTCGGGGTGGTCCATCCGAATGTGCCGAGGGGGGATGACTCGGCGCAGTACCGCACGGTGATGGTCGCTATTTGGGCGAACGTCGCCATCGCCTGCGCCAAGGCCGTGGCCTTCTTGGCCACGGGGTCGTCGGCCATGCTCGCCGAGTTTGTCCACTCCTGCGTGGACGTCCTGAACCAGTACCTGCTCCGGCTCGGGGTCCTCGCGACGCGACGGTCTGCAACTGCGGACCACCCGTACGGCTACTCGAAGGACGTGTTCGTGTGGAGCCTGATCGCGGGGGTGGGGATTTTCTGCTTTGGGGGCGGGGTGTCGCTCGTGCACGGGATCAACGCCCTCTTCGTCCCGCACGAGATCGAGAACCTGGGGGCCGGCCTGGCCGTGATGGCCCTGTCCTTCGTTGTGGAGGGGTATTCGCTCAAGGTGGCGCTCGACACGGTGCGCCAAGACGCCAAACGCGCGGGGATGTCGCTGCTCGACTACATCTCACGCGGCCGGGACCCCACCACTACGGCTGTCCTCGTGGAGGACTCCGCTTCGGTGATCGGCGTCACGGTGGCCGGGGCGATGATGTACCTGACGCACGCGACGGGAGCCATGGTGTGGGACGCCGCAGGGTCCATCTTCGTCGGGTGCCTCCTGGCCGCCTCGGCGGGGTTCCTCATTCAGTCCAACCGCAAGCTCCTGATCGGGCGGGCCATGGGGCAGGAGGAGCGGGCGCAGGTACTCGACCTGTTGCGGTGTGACCCCGTCGTCGCCGCGGTGTACGACACGAAGAGCGAGGAGCTGGGTCCGGGCCTGTACCGCTTCAAAGCCGAGATCGAGTTCTCCGGGGACCAGATCGTGCGGAGGCACCTCGACCGGGTCGGCCGGGCCGAGACCCTCGAGCAGATCCGGAGCTGCTCCTGCGATAATAAGGCGCTGGAGCGAGCGCTGCGGGAGTTCGGGAAGGATGTCATCAGTTCGAGTGGCGCCGAGATCGACCGCATCGAGCAGGAGATCAAGTGCGCGGTGAAGGGCATCCGCCACGTTGACATCGAGACGGACCGGGGGCGGTGGTTCCGGGGGCCCCAGGACACGTGGCCGTGGGGGTTGGAGGAGGAAAGCGGCCGAGCGGCCGAGGTGTACAAGACTATGGAGGAGGATACATTGTCCAGCTTCGCCGCGTCGGAGCCGTGCTCCACCGAGGACCGCAAGCGAACCTAGTCGGCCGCGATCCTCCACGCGTTGGGCGGTGTCCCTTGGCACGCGTCCTTGGCACGCGCGGGAGAAAAGTCGAGTAGCAAGCAGCCTTCAATTCATTTGAACAGGAGCGGTCAACTGGCGCTCGCACCGTCCCCAGGCCCCTCGAGGAACCCGCGAATCTCCGACAGGATGTATGCGAGCTCCACATCCCTCAGCGCAGCCCCAAACTGAACTTCCTGTGTGCCTTCCCCCAGCACGATTGCGTACGTGGGGACCCCGTTCACTGACCCCGTCGTCACCAAATCGCACCGCAGGTCCTCTGTCTCGCCACCCGTGAGCTCCCCACCCTCGAGGAGGTACGATTCCGCGACATCCTCGGGCCCCTTGCGCACCACGCGCTTCTGTGCCAAGGACCAGTACTTCCTCCCCAGCTCGAGCTTCTGTGCAAGGAAGGCCCCGTCGGCCGCCTGCTTGGCAAGCACTGCCCCTGCGCCCCAGAACGGGATTGAGAACGCCGCGAACAGCAGCCCCCCCCCCGCGAGGGCCCCCGCGGTCCAGACAGCGACGAAAGCGTTCCAGAAGATGGCGAAGAAGCCAATCGACGCCGAGCCTGCGTTGAGCCCCCCAGGGGGAGCGATGATGACGAGGCGGCCAGGGGTGCGTTCGACGACGACCCGCGTCCCCTTCGGCCGCTTGACCGTGCCCGCCCCACGTTTGAACAGAACGGGGGGCTCGGCCCGACCCAGAGGGGGCAGCGCGTCCTGAATTGCCAGCGAGCTGGCCCCTGTCCCCCTCCTCCTGTCGAAGGCCCGGCCTCCGACAGTCCCGGGTGCCGTGACTGGGGTGCCGGGGGACACAATGTTCGGCCGCTCCCCTGACAGGTACGCGAGAGCCTCCCCAGCAGTAAGCCTGTCCTCCTGGAGCGGTTCGAGCAGCCCCTTGATTACGTAAATGAGCGGCTCCGACGCGCTGACGCCCCCCTCGAAGTCGACCGCGAGCCTCTTCTGGGGGAACTGGTCTGGGCTCTTGCCACTGAGGAGGAAGAGCGCCACGCCGCCCACCGCGAACAGGTCCGACTTGGGGCCCGCCGCCCCCCGATACTGCTCGGGGCTCATGTACCCATAGGTCCCGACCACCGTGGTGCCCAGGCCTGGGGTCTTGAGGGCGTCCTGGACAGCGCCGAAGTCGATGAGCACGGTGCGATCGCCAGCCACGACGACGTTCTCCGGCTTGATGTCGCGGTGGACGACGGGCGGATTTAGGGATCCCAGGAACCGGACCGTCTCGAGGAGCTGGATGAGGATCCTCCTGACCTCCTGCTCGTCAGGCCGGGACCCGTCCCTCACATGCGCCGCCAGGGTCCTCCCCGGGACGAGCTCCTGCACGAGGTAGCAGGTGAGCTCCCCACCCTCCCCGCACTCGAAGCTTTCGTAGAAGCGAGGGACGCCGTCGTGGGCGGGCAGGTTCTGCAGCAGCTTGGCCTCCCTCTCGAAAAGCTCGAAAGCCTTCCAGCCTCCACTCTTCCGAACGGCCACAGCCTTCACGGCCACCACCCTCCCCGTGCCCTCCTCCGTGCACTTGTACGTCACCCCGAAACTGCCCTGGCCCACAGGGGCGACGACCACGTACCTCTTTGTCGGGCCCTCGATCACGTCACCGGCGACGAGCGTCCCCGCCCTGTCCTCCCCCTGCCCTGCGAGGGCGGCGGCCAGAGCAGAAGGAATCGGCCCCGCTGCGGGTGACCCTACCGTCGCGATCACGATGTGCCTCGGTAACAGGGACGTGGACCGCGGGATTGATGGGGCTGCGAACGCGTGTACCTGACAAGGCGCTGATTGGGCGGACATTTGTCGCAGATTTCTCGCAGAACGGGGGGCGTGCCCTGGGTTTCGACGGGGCACTCCTCCCGGCGCTGGAGCGGCCAAGAGACTCGAGATGTCCCAACGCGCTGCATCGCACTCGAGGTAGCCGGTAATCCGGGAAGCGGCCCGGGTGGGCCAGGGTGGCGGGCGAGCCGAGAGTGTGCACGAGCATCGGCACGGTCCCACGAGAATTGGGGAACTATTCCGTGAAAGGCTTGGATGTGCGGACTGCGCCTGCGATGGTTGCGAGGTGGCAATTGAAGCCGACCGGAGCCCGACCATCAGCACAGGGTGACTGACCACGCAGCCCGGGCCCGGCGGACGCGTCCGACCACCGGACTCGGACCGTCCGCTCAGACCCACCCGAGCCCCTGGAAGGCCCTCGACAGCGACTTGCCGAGGCCACCCCCCTTGTTTTCCAAAGCCACCGCGGCCGGCTTCTCCATGAATGCCTCGAGCTCCCCGATCACCGAAGCCATCGTCGGGCGCTGGGCCGGCTCGGGGTGCCAGCACCGCTTGGCGAGCGAGGCGAGCACGGGGGGGCAGGACGGCGCAATGGTCGGCCGCAGCGTCCCGTTCACGACCCCCGCGGCCGCCTGCGCCGGGGTCAGGAACTTGTCGCTGTACGGCTTTGCGAGCGTGGCGGCCTCGCACAGCAGCACCCCGAAGCTGTAGACGTCCGCAGGGGGCCCGTACGGGTCGCACCGGAGCACCTCGGGAGCCATGTAGAAGTAGGTGCCCGTCTCCCCCGTCATCACCCCGTCCGTCGGGACCCTCCTCGCCAGCCCAAGGTCCGAGAGGAGCGCCCGGCCGTCCGCCCGCATCAGCACGTTGGACGGCTTCACGTCCCGGTGCACGAGCGCGGGGGACAGGGCGTGCATGTAGGACAGGGCCCGCGCCACACCAGCCAGGGCCCCCACCCGCGCCGGCAGCGAGGCCCGGAACCCGGCGGCCCCCGGCGCGGCGGCGTTCCCGCCAAGCCACGAGGCTAGGGTACCCCCCTCGACAAAGTCGTGCAGGAGCCAGCACGCAGGCCCCTGCACCCCCGGAGGCGCCGCCCCGTCCACCACGACGGCCACCAGGGGGCACACGTCCGGGCTGCGGCACGACAGCAGCGCCTCGACCTCGCGCATGAACGCGACGGCGTCCTTCGCCTCTCGCATCTCCAGCTTCTTCACGGCCACGCGGGCCCCCCGGTATCGCCCCCCGAACACTGCCCCAAAGGTGCCCTGCCCTACCGCTCCCCCCAGCACTACGTCCGAGGGGGACGCGAGCCACCCTCCCCGCTCTCCCGCGCTCTGAAACGATGCCCACAGCTCGGGGGGGAAGTCCTCCTGCCCCGCCGCCGCCCCGACGTCCGCTGTCTCCCCCAAGAGCGCCACTCCTCCCACCCCCGATGCGAGCCCGTCAGCCGCGCCCCGCACCCCCTGCGACGTGTCCCCCTCGGCCCTGAGGTCGCGCACGAGCCCCGACAAGAACGCGGTCCGAGCCTTCAGGCCCTGGACCTCCCCTTCCGCGCACTCTGCAGGCGAGTTGCGGGGCACGGTGATGCTTTACGCCGCGGGTACGGAGCGAGCCGCTGATGTATGGGGGTGCCCCCCCTGGGGCCCTTACCCAGATCACGAGCAAGGGCCTCGTTGACCTCCTTCTGATGCTTAAGAACCTCCATTAGGGCCTCATTATCCGTGCGCAGGCTTTCGAGGGCCCGCTCGGCCATGGATGGAACTAGGCGCGACGCACGGCGCCAGTCCGATGCCGAACCCTGCCAGGCCCGATTTGCGCCGGGGGAGGCCGGGGGAATCTGGGTGAACCGAACGTTTTTTTCCCAGCGATGGCACCCACTTGTTTCACATCCAGCTACTCGTGCGGTCCAAGTCGCAGAGCGTGTCAGACGCGCCCATCGCCACCGCCTGTCACAACGGTCACAGTGTGACCCCCCCCCACGGCTCATGCGGCCCGCGGCCAACTTCGACAATGCGAACCTGGCGTTCGCAGCGCACGTCGGCGGCCTTGGCCTCACGACCCCGGCATCGCAGCCAATGCCCGTGATGCTGCTAACGTAGCTCGGCACGAACTCCCCGCCCCTTCGGGCTCGCCGTCCTGCAGGCGACCATGTTCAACTCATGCCCGCCAGCGGCGAGGACGCCGGCGGGGACCCTCCCCCTCCTCCGCGAGGCAATTTAAATACGGCAAGAGCGTCCACCGCACGAGGAGCTCCAGGACAGGTTCTAGAGGCTCGGCTCGGTCCCAATCACGATATGGTGGACAGACCAGTGACACGACGCAGGTCAATCTGGGACGTGTCCGACGTCAACACCCGGCTGGGCCTAAAGAACGTTTCCCTTCCTGACGACCTTCATGCTCTTGGCGCGCCGGGCTTTCTTCTTGAAGGAGGAGAAGTCCACGCCAAGGTCGGTCAGCAGCTTGACGATGCCCCGGTTCACGTTGATGTAGGCCAGGTATGCTGGTGACTCGCTGCTCTTGTTGAGCTGCTCCGCGCTCGCGAGTCCCTTCCCTTCCCCAGAGTCGTTCTGGAGGTGCAACGTGAGGAGGATCTGCACGATGCCCTCCCCACCATTGGACCTGCGGCACACCTCATGCAACCCGGTGTTGCCGAGTGCGTCAGCCTCCATTGGCTGGGACCCCGCCGTGACGAGCTCAGAGATGATGGCCACCCTCTCCTCATCCTCGCCAGCTTGGCCGCCACACGCCGCCAGCAGGGTCGTGGTGCCCCCCTCGGCCACAACACCGACGTCCGCGTCGTGGTGGAGCAGCTCAGACACGCACTGAGACGAGGCCGCCAGGGCGGCATACATGAGCGGCGTGAATCCACCAGGTGCCGGCTTGTTGACCACGGCCGCGACGGAGTCACTCTCGAGAAGCACAGCCACGCACTCGACAGCTTTGTCCTTGTCCGCACAGAGAGCCGCCGCTGTCAAGAGGCCCACCCCCTGCCCGTCCACCACGGCACCCAGGTCGGCGCCCTCGGCGACCTTGGCGCGAAGGGTGTCGGCGTCGCCCCTGAAAGCGGCGTGGACGAGTGCCGACGCGTTGTCCGCGCCGTCACCGACCAGCATCAGGGCGGCGACGATCTCCGCATCGCCCCGCCTCACGGCCGTCCACAGCGCCGTGGCCGTCCCCTGCTTGCCCATTGAGACGATGGAGCGGTCCGCCCCCTTCTCGAGCAGGGCCGCCACTGCCTCGACGCCGGACGATTCCGCCGCCACAACCAGGGGCGTCGCCCCCGCACCGTCCCCGGGGGCCTTTGCCGACATTCTGGCGTTAGCGTTGGCTCCCGCTTCCAGGAGGGCATGCAGGGCCTCAAGGTGGTTTGCCTTGGCCGCGAAGTGAAGCGGCGAGACATCGTCGCGTCCGGTGCGGTTCACGTCCGCGCCCCCGCTGAGAAGTGCCTGGACTGTGGGCACAGTCGTCTCCTTGTTCACCGCGAGTGCGTGAAGGAGAGCTGTGGTCTCGTTCGCGTCCCTGGCCTCAATGTCGGCGCCCTGCTCCAGGAGCACCCTCACCATCTCCACAGCGCCAGCACGGGCAGCTGCATGCATGGCTGTGCGGCCGTCAGGGCCGGTCGCGGCAATGTCTGCACCCTTGGATATAAGAGCGCGGACGAGATCCAGGAACCCCAGCCGGGCAGCGCTGACAAGTGGGGGTGTCATCCCATCCTCGGGGCTGCCATCCTCGCCGTGCGAAACGCACAGCAGAGCCAGTTCCTCGCTCTGGGCGTCGAGGAACAGGGACAGTGCGGTCTTCTTGTCGTTGCCGACGATCTTGGTGTCGCCCCCTGCCTCGGCCAGGGCACGGATGATCTCCTTGGCGGGGTCCAGGTCAAAGTCGCCGTCGATCGCGTCGTCGAAGGCGCCGAGACACCCCGCCGACGCAGCAGCAGCGGTCACGAGGATCGGCGTGTACCCGTCGTGGTTCCTGAGGTTAACCAGGGTGCTCGCGTCGCCCCTCTCCTTCACTGCCTCGAGCAACAAGTTGACCATGTCCAGGGACAGGGCCCGGCAGGCCTCGTGGAGGGGGGTGTTGCCCTCTGCGTCGTCAGACGAGGCGATATCGCACCCAGCATCGAGCAGCACCTTGACGCACATCTCCGGGTTCGGCCCAGTGATCGCGGCGGTCAGGGGCATTTCCCCATGCAGGCCCTGAACGTCCACGGAGGCGCCTCCCGACAGCAGGGCATTGAGGCTCGCCACATCCCCCGCGCGGGCCGCCTCACAGAGGGCAGCGCCAGTTAACTTGTCCCGCACCCCGGGCATGCCCTCGGCCTTCTGCCACACAGCGAGCACGTTTGCCGTCTCCGGGATCTCAGCACCCGCGTCCATAAGAGCGCAGAACGCGGCGTCGATGTCCCCGTCGCTGTGGCCCTGGTCCACGCCCGTCAGGACCAGCTCCAACAGGATGTCAACAGGCGTCATCCCGGACCCATTGGCGTGAAAGACATTGGCCCCGGCGCCTGTGAGAGCCCGGATGGCGTCGGCAGAGCTAGCCCGGACAGCGATCGACAAGGGCGTCTCCCCAACGCCGTTGGTGCCGTCGATGTCAGCCCCCTCCTTCGTGAGTGCCTGCGCCAAGCGCTTCATCTTGGGCACATTCCGCGGGCGCTCGGCGATCTCAGAGTATGCGGGGCGCTGCAGGGAAACGCCAGCGAGCCAGTGAAGCGGAGAGCACCCCTTTTTGTCCACGCTCTCGGCCCTGGCGCCCGTCCGGAGGAGGATGGCAGCGACTGCCACTGCCCCGTTCGCAGCAGCCACGTGGAGGGGGCTCGCCCCGTACTCGTCAACCGAGTCGATCCCAGAGGTGCTCACACGGTCATGGGACAGCAACGACGCAACGCACTCGGCCGCCCCCGAGGACCCCGACATGCAGACGAAGTGGAGGACGCCCCGCTGGTGGGGGTCCATCGTGTCGGTGCATCCCCCACGACGCAGGCGGTCGATGGACTCGAAGTCCGCGGCCAAGCACGCTTGCTTCAGAAGCAGAGCACCGACGCCGGGCTCGAAGTTATCGGAGGCGAGAAACGTCGTGATAGCGGCCTCCAACCTGGCCTCCGAGGAGAGTTGGATGTTGGTCGAGTTTCGCCCCCTGTTGCTGGTTGCCGCTGACCCCCTCCTCGAGTCGATCTTACGGCCACTGTTCACGGCCCCCTCCGAAGCCCCCGACGCGACAGCAGGTTCTTCGTCGTGGAAGGACTGCACATGGCCGGCGACATTGGCGGCAGCGGAGGAAGACTTACTCGTCCCGCAGCCCATTGCCTCTGGAGGTCGTTGGCAGCCGTGCACTCAGTGCTCGTTGTCCCTACTACTGCTGCGAGCGAGAGGTCAAGATCTCATATAATCTGACCCAGATCTTAACTGTCCCACCAATTCCGAGGACCGCAGCCATCTGAAGGTCTCGGAGGACACGGGGACCCTTTGGGGTGGGCCGATGTATTCGCCGCTCTCCATCTCGAGGGCGCCGTGCGACCTCGCGGCAAGGCGTGGCTTCAATCTTGAGCCAGAGTGCTGTGAAATGCGACGAAACGGTGGTGATGGTCGCCAAAATTAAGTGGCCGGGGGCATGCAATCGCACATGTCGCAACTCACCTTTGACCCGGCGCGTCTAGGCCCGTGATGCTCCGCCGAGTGGCGTGCGCGACCCCAACAATATCGAGATTTGAACGGGCACCGGGGCGGGTCCGAGGTGAGCAGGAGGGGCAGCGGTCGCGCTGCAGGACCGAGAGGAACTCCCAAGGTCGGGCCCGACTGGGATGCCCGCGGACACCCCGGGTGTCCGCGGCCTCCCCGCGGCTTGTCGCGGATAGACAATGCCGGCGCCCCGGGAGTCGAAAGACTTGTTCTCCCTTCCCGTAAAATAGCGGGGCGGCGCTTCCTATTTGTCTTCCGACGCTGAGCACGGCGGGACGACCTCCGCCAATTTCCCCCATCGCACTGGACTCGGTTCCTAATTGATTAAATACATGCCCGGGCCTTGTCAGGGATGCTGCGGCTCTATTTATGCGCGAGCCTCCTGCTGGGGCTAGCATGCTCTCTCGTGACCAGCGCCCGAGGCGGGGGTGGGGTCCACATCCACAGGCGAGCCACCCCTGGGTCTCCCGAGCGAGCTTTTGGTCGCGTCGCTCAGTGAACTCCTGTGCTAAACCACGGCCCCTGACGAGCCCGCGCCGACTTTCAGGGCAGCCACCGCACTCAACGGACCACGCTCGCACGGGGAGAGACCCGGCGCGCATCCGTCCTCCCCCACACCGGGTGCGCAGGGTCCAGCACGGGAGGCAGCCGGTGGAGGTGCTACGGCCGAGGGTGGCCGCCGGGCGGGCCCTGAGCAACGCGGGGGGGGGAGTGTCTGGCACTCTCTTCTCGTGGATCGTGCTGTGGAACGAGGGGATGGGGCAGGAGGCTCTCCGCAGGGTCTGCGCAGAGATTACGCAATGGGAGGGGAGCCTGTGGGGCGGCTGCACCATCGTCCTTGAGTCCCCCCTCGCGGTCACTGCAGTAGCGATGTCGGAGACTGGTATCGCGGAGCTCTCCCACCGGTACCGCTACCAGATTGCGACAATCGAGCAAGACTTCGTGGTCGGCGTGGCTGGGGCAGACATTGTGCCAGGTGCTTCCTACACTGTGGCGTTTGAGTCCCTCACCGGGTATTCTTCGCCGCACCTCAGGGGCATGTCAACGGGGGGAGGAGGAGACGGGGAGTATGCCGCCCAGCCGGGCAGCACAGTGGCGCTGAGTGGGGAAGCTGGAGACGCCCTTGGCGCGTTGAGCGGACTGGAGGTCTCAGCGCAGGAGCTCACAAAGGTCACCCGGAGCACCGAGGTGTTGGGGAGCGAAGCTCCCCTGTGGGGTCTGGACCGCCTAGATCAGGATGACCTGCCAGGAAACGGTACCATCACCCAAACGACGACCGGGAGAGGCGTGCAGGTCTACATCCTCGACACGGGGATGCGCTTGGGTCACGACGAGTTCAAGAACGCGAGCGGCAACTCCAGGGTGACTGAGTTCTACTGCAAGAGCACGGATAGCATGTCGTGCGACGACCAGAACCAGCACGGCACCCACGTTGCGGGCACCGCCGGAGGAACCAACGTCGGCGTGGCCCCCATGGCGACCCTGAACGCTGTCAAGGTCATGGATAAGGAGGGTTTGGCGCCACTGGCACTGGTTATTGACGCCCTGTCTCAGATCAGCACCAAGCACCCGTTAGGCGTGCCCGGCGTCCTCAACTTATCGCTTGGGGTCCTGGGCACCGTCGCCGTGGAGCACTACCTCTTCAATGCCATGGCAGACCGGGGGATCCTGACGGTGGTGGCGGCGGGGAACGACGGAACCGACTCGTGCAAGGGGTCCTACCCCAAGGTCTTCCGGACACTGTCGGTCGGCGCCACGGACTCCGCCGACACGATCGCGAACTTCTCAAACTACGGCACATGCGTTGACGTCTTTGCCCCAGGGACAGACATCTACTCCGCGTGCGGCAACCCTGAGCTTTGCGGCACGAGTAACAAGCTGTACGTGTCCCAACAGGGCACATCCATGGCCGCCCCACACGTTGCCGGGGTCGCCGCCCTTTTCTTCGAGCATTCCCCTGACGTGAGCCCGGACTCCGTGTCTCGCATCGTCGCCATGGCAGGGCAGGATCGGGTCAAGGGTCACAAGGAGGCCCACGTCTCCGGGGGGGGGGACCCCTCCGAGACGGTCACCCAGCGCCTCCTGAACCTGAACAAGATTCAGCGCCGTGTCTTTAAGGCCCGCGTGAGGGCCCCAGGGTCCGCCATCGACGAGGGGTTCCCGTATACGAATGTCGTCATCCTCCAGGAGGGCAACTACACAATCTCCCTCAAGCTTGACCTCAGCGCAAACGACTCAGCCCCAACGAAGGACGTCGAGCTCACCCTCTCGTCGACAGACCCGGAACGCTTCGCCGTGACCCCCGCAACTGTGCCCGTCATCCAAGCGAACGCCCCGAACACGGTCCTTGAGTTCACAGTTGCCCCACTTACTGGCACCCAGCCCAGGGTGGCTGCCTCGTACGTCGACTTCAGGACGTCGAGCGCGGATCCTTACTACGACGGTATCCCGTTCGCGGTGGCGGTCCTTGACCGCCGAGCTCCCCAGGGCGACGTGGAGGAGGATCCCCTGGTCTACGGCATCGGCGCCACAGCCACCACTGACAACCCAACGCGGGAGGTCGTTGAGATGTCGGACCTCAACTTCACGTTCTCGGGTCGCAAGACGTGCGCTGAGACGGCGGGCCTGTTCGCCGACCCCATCGACCCCCCTAGGGGGCCGGACGCGTACTACGTGTTCAGCGCAAGGGATGAGTGCAACCTCCCCGAATACTCCGGCTGCAACCTCTACATTGACACGTGCGACTCGGCGACGCTCTACGACGGCACCATGTCCATCTACGAGTACGATGCGTCGCGAAGGGAGGTTGTCGGCAGCCCTATCATGCAAAACTGGCGAGTGCCCCCGCCCCCCCTTTCCGCCGCTTGACCCGGGTGCACCTGGTCGCCCACGGCCGGGGCAGGCTCGGAGCCACACCCTCCCCCCCCCCCGCTTACGCAGCCTGAACGACAATATCCCACAGGGCTCGTGTCCCTTTAACTCGCCGTCGCTCGGGCTCGGCTCCGTCCTCGAGGTGCCCGTGCAGCCCGGCAAGTGGTACGCCGTGCACCTTGGCAGCTACCACAACCCTGACCTCCCGGTTCAGATGTCGGGGGATGGGATGCTCTACACAGCGCTGCCTGTCGCCGTCGGGAGGCTCGTGCTCTCGGTGAGGCCTCGCCTCCCGGGCAAGCAGGTCACCTTTTACGCCAGCCTCGGGGACACGACCGAGCTCAAGGCGAGCAGCAACCTGGGCGTCCTGATCGAGCCCGACCTGGTGGACATCCCCTCCGAGTCATGGCCGGCCGCGTTGGTGGCCGGGACGGTTGGGCCTGCCCTTGGGCTAGGCATTGCCGTCTACGTTCTCCTCCGCTGCAAGCGCGGGCGGGAGATGCGACTTAAGGAGGCGGCCGGGGGGCAGAGCGCGGGCGACGTCCCGCCGTCTGGGAGCAGGGAGGTTGCGAGTTCGGCGCTGCGGACCCCCCCTTCCATGGGGGGGGCGCTGGCCGCGGACCCTCCGCCGCCGCCGTCGGCCCCGGTGGGGTCCGAGTGGGCACAGCCCCCACCCGCCCAGTTTGATGGCGGGAATGGTGCGCCGCGCAAAGACGAGCAGGTCATTGTTTGATGCCACGAGTGTCAGTTTATGGGGCCGAGCGGGGGTCATGTTCCTGACAACTGTGCTCCAGAAGTTTGAAAACAAATCCCCGAACGCGTACAGACGGCCACGATAGGTCCGGGGGGGCGGGACCTGGCCGCTAATTTACTCTCCGGTTGTCGCTGTTCGACCGTGCGCGCGAGAGCCTGGGCGTGGATCCCCACAATTACGAACATCCGGGATCGACAGGTCGGCCCATGGGGCGCATTTCAACGACGTCGAGGTGTGCTGTCCCCGCTTAAAACCATATTTACGCAGCACCATGGCGTACTTGAGCCGTGTAATTGACGAACGATGTCAACGTGACCGCACGATTTTCCCCCCACTGCTGGAGCACTCTTGCCCCGCAGGACGGCGACGCCCACGGCCCAGCTGTCGAAAGAATTCGATCAAATCAAACTCGAGACGACGGTTGGCGGGAGGAACGCGTCTTCAATCGTACCAGACTCGCAGGTGCGCCGTTCGGGGGGCCGGGACTCGCCACCTCAGCATGGGCCAAGAACTCCAACGTCCCCCGGCGCCCGCTGCGCGGGATACAGGATAAAGTGCTCATTTCCCCACCTTGTGCCTCCGATCTCGCAGCATTCTCACGGGAGTGATGGTCTCGGGGCGGGCGCCTTGGACATGCCGGGCGACAGCGTGCTCGGCTTGGGGGTGGGCTACTTCACCCAAGACGTGAACACCCAGGATTTCGTCACCCCCAGGTGCGGCCGCCGCGCCGATTCCCTCGAAAACCGCGGATGTGGCGCCACTTCGGTCTTTTCGTGACATTGTCCCGTCGACTACCCCCGGGAATAATCTCCCTGCGCCCTGCGGCCGCTGTCTCGCGCTCCCGCGCGGCGCCCCTCGCTCAGCCCATTGTTATGCCATCTCGAACGCGAGGCTCTCCCTCCGCCCACCCCGCCTCCTCCCAGCCAACAACGCAACCCCCTCTCCCTACATCCGCAGAGATGCGGTGATTGAGAGCACCTTCTCCCAGCGGCAGGTGTCGCAGCAGGGCGCCGGGCTGGGGCCCGCTGCTGCCAGGGCCGACCGGCCCCCTCCGGCCCGACGGGCCGGGTTCGTGGTCAACGGGTCCGTCGTCACCGGCGTCCCGCTCCCCGGCGACGACCCGGCCTCGGGCGCCCATGAACCGCCTCGGAAGCGCGCGGACGTCTCCCCCCGGATCCCCCCTGCCCCCCCCCAGAAGCGCCAGCGGGCAGTGCCGGCGCCCCCGATCTACAGCGAGTACTCGAACCTCTCGCGTGACGGGTCCGAGGTCGCGGGGAGAGAGCCCATCCCGCAGGGGCCACCGCTTGCGAGTCCCATGCGGGGAGTCTCGAGGCGCCCGATGCTCGGCAGCGGCTCCCCGGACACGTCGACGGAGAGCGGAAGTTTGTTTGCGGGTGGGGCCTCCGGGGCCCGCCACCCACTCCGGTCGAGCGGCGAGGGGGGCAGCATGCGGTCGGGCCAGCCCTTCGCCAACATGTTGGGAAGGGTCGACTCGTTCCGCGGGTCGGGTTCGACCCATGGGCCGAAGAGGGAGACGAAGAAGATGAACCCGGCGGCCCTGTCCCCGCCCTCCCTGAAGAACACCTTCTACGGCGAGGCCGGCCCGGGGCACGCGGACTTCGAGATGCTCCTGAGGCACGTGAAATCCCCAATGGGGATGACGACCTTCCGGAGGCGGTTCAAGCAGACGCGCGTGGTGGGGCGGGGCTCGTTCGGGACGGTGCACTGTGTGACGGACCGGTTAACGGGGGGGCAGTACGCCATCAAGGAGCAGCAGAGCCAGATCGAGACGGTGAGCGAGCTCCGGCGCCAGGTCCGGGAGCTCCAGGCCCACAAGGCTGCGGGGTGGCACCCCAACGTCGTCCGCTTCCACGGGTGCTGGGTCGAGGACCGGCGGATCTTCAGCCAGATGGAGCTCTGCGGGCCATCCCTGGGGGAGGTCGATGACGGGCGGCCCCTCAACGCCGCCCGGTGCCTCCAGGTCTACGCCGACATTTCGTCGGCCCTCCGGCACCTCCACTCGCGCGGGATCGTCCACCTTGACGTCAAGCCGGAGAACATCTACACAGTCGATGGCGGCCCGGGGCTCCCCGCGGGGCATGGCCCCCGGGGTTTCAAGCTGGGGGACTTTGGGTCCGCCAGCGCCTTCCCTGCCGTCGACGGGTGTGGTTTTGAGGAGGGCGACGCCCGATACCTCGCCCCCGAGCTCCTGCGCGACGACTGGGCGCACCTGGACAAGGCCGACCTCTGGGCCCTGGGGGCCAGCCTGTATGAGAAGCACTCGGGGCAGCCGCTGCCCCGCGAGGGCACGGCGTACCGCCAGCTGCGCAACGAGGAGGTATTCCGCCTCGTCGACTCGCTGATGTTCGCCACCAAGCCCCTCAAGGCTGCTCTCCGCGGTCTCCTCGACCCCGACCCCGAGAAGCGCTCCTGGGTCGACCTCGCCACCCTCGACCCCCCGGCCCCGGCTGCGGGCCTGGCGTCCCCGCTCGCGGCGGCGGCCGCGGCCGCGGCCTCCCCGGAGTCGCAGGAGGACGAGATCGAGGCGGACACGCCTGACAGGCCCGGTGCGCCCCTGCCTACCCTGCCCACCCTTCCCGCGCCCCCGAGGGCCAGCCCGCCACCCGTGGCTGCCCGTACGCCAGCGCCCAAGCGCCCCTCCATGGCGCGCAACCTGTCCAGCGCCACCGAGCTGCTGTACGAGGACGCGGACCCCATTTCCCCGGACGACGTGGCCGGGCCAATCCCGCTGTCGCCGCCTGGGGACCATACGCTCGCGGCCCGGTCGCTCGCCGACGCTGCCGCCGCCGTCCCGCCGGGGCTTGCAGCGCGGTTCCTGCAGCTTGCGGGGGCGGGGGCGGGGAGGGCGCTCGAGGAGGCGCTGCGGGCCGTCGTGGCCGCGATGGAGAGAACTCCCGGGGGCTCCGGGAAAACGCGCGCCGGCAGCGGCGGGGCGGGGAAGACGATCGCCCACCGGGGGGTGGGGAGGGAGACAGCCGGCAGGGGGGGCAAGCCCTTCGCGGCGCTTGAGGACGACGATATGACGGGGCCGGTGGGGGGGGCGTGGCCTGACGCCCAGGGCTCCGATGGGAAGGCGCTCGAGACACCGAGTCCGTTCCTCATGCTAGCGCAGCAGTGCGACACGGGGAGGGGCGCGCCGAGCGACACGGCCCGTGTCTTGGCAATGGATGTGTCGACTGTCGACCTGGATGGGTAGTCGGGCGGGGCGTTCTCGACGCCCGGGAGGGCTACGCGAGCCCCGTAGCTGTCAATCGCGCATGCCCGGCAAAGTAAACCCCAATCACAAGCCTGCCGACCAGTCGCCGACCACGCGCGCCGTGTAGAAAGAGGAGCCTTCCTTTGAAGAGTGGCGGAACGTTTGCGACGTGCGACGTTACAAAGCATGTCGAAGGGAGCCGGGGAGGGCGTCTTCAAGATGTCGAGAGAGGAGTATGAAGCGCGGATGGTGCGTCTCTGCCCCCCCGATCCCCTGGCACCCCGACCTCGCGAGCAGGACCGATTTTCAGGCACGCAGCTGCATCGCCCGGGACGGATCGAAAGCGCCTGGGCTCTCCACCCCGTACCCGTGCGCAGAGGGCCATGAATCAGGCTGGCCCGCGGAGGGTGGTTCCCGCGCCGCCGGCTCCCAAGAGGCTGCCCAACTGGGTCGTGGGGTTCGCGGTGGCAGGGGTCTCCCTGGGCACTTACTGGTACACGGTGCGGGCGCTGAGCGGCGGGCCGCAGTCGCTCGAGGTGAGTGCCCGAGAGGAACGCGAAGCCTTCACCAGGCGCCACCACGTCCCCGGCGCGCCCTGCCCTTAACTCCCCCCACCCGCCCGTCGATCCTATCCCCCTCCCCGCCCCCTTCCCCCTGCCGCAGCACGAGATGAGAGACATTGAGCAGGACCTCAGGAAGCAGGGATTCGGGCGCAAGGACTGACCGGTGTCCGTTGAAATTGAAGTGGGCTCAATGAATTCTCAGATGGAACTGCGCTAGATGGGTGCTCCCGACGACACCGTGTGAGGGGTCTGTGCCGGAGGGATGTCGGGCCCAGGCGCGGGGACGGCTGTCTGGGGAGCAGTGGCCTGCTTCTCCGTGTTCGCCCCGCGTGTGAAGCTCCCTCGCGCGCCACCCAATCGAGACGCGGTGCCCCCCAGCCGCGACGGCACGTCGATCCCAGACACCCGCCTGCCCATCGCAGTAGCAGTGTCCTTGCTGACGGGGGGGCCACCCTGACCCTTTGGGCCTGGGTGCGCCCCCGGGTACCCCATGAAACCCGACGTGGTCCCCGCCAGCCTCCCCTCCGCGCCCGCTTCCAGGAGCGCCCGGGCCGCCGCCCTCGCTGCCGGCGTCATCGGGAATGCGCTGATGACAGAGAGCAGGCTCGCCACCGAGTCGACGCCAGACTGGCGGTGCCGGCGTCCTGGCCCGTCGCTCGTCCGGTTCCCGTCCTTGGGGCCTGCAACCGACTTCCAGTCGGGCTGGCTCCCGCAGGACGAGGAGGGGCCGCGAAGCTTTGCAGCGTCCCCCGACGCTTGACGCCCGCTTGCATGCGATTGCCCCTCTGAGAACGCCGCGGAGTCGAGCCCCGTTCGGACCTCCAACGTGCCGGCCACGGGCCGGAGGATGGTGCTCCAGACCTTGTGCAGCCCGTCCTTCTTGAAGGTGCGCGTGATCATGATGTTGACCACCACGGGCCACCTCTCCTCGGGGTCCCTCCGGGGCGCCCGGCCCAGGCACGGCAGGGCGCGCTCGGCCAGGGACCTCGGGCGGATGATGTCGAAGGCCGGGTGCTCGAGCAGGTCGGCTGGGACGGGCCGGGACCGGATGTCGCTGTGGAGCATCGTGGCCACGAGGTCCTTGGCCTCCCACGACAGGACCTTGGGGAGGGTGAAGGACCCGCGCGAGTTGCCGCTCTCGTTGGTCCATGTGCGCAAGCTCGCCACGCCAAAGGCAGACCCCGTCACGATCCCCGCGCACCATGTGTCGAGCATCCCCCCGCTCTTCCTGGGGAGGGACAGCATCTCCGGTGGCGGCAGGGGCAGGAACGCCAGTGCCGCGTTCATGTCCCTCAGCGAGATGGACTCGAGCACCTCCTTCATGTCCATCTCCTCCCCCATCGCCGTCACGACGGTCTTCCCCAGCGCGCCCGGTGCCACCTGCGGGACCACCTGGCCCCTCCTCGCCCGGGCCTTCAGGCCGTCCGTGCTGTCCCTCAACGACCGCTCGTGCATGGACGGAGACGTCCCAAGGATGACGGGCATGAGCCGCAGGGGCATTGCCTCGCACCCGAGCTTCAGCATGGGTGCCTTGCCCTTGCCCGACTCGAGGATGCGCACGTCCTTGATGGAGAAGGGCCCATAGACGAGCCCAATGTTGTGGAGGTCCCGAAGTAGCTTGAAGAGGGGGGCCGTGATGTACTTGAGGATGTCGTACTCGGACACGGACGCCTCGTTGGAGGTCATCCAGGAGCTTAGGGGCACGCCGATGTTGGGGTCCAGGAAGAAAACAACGAGGCTGCCCTCCTGGAAGGCCATCCAGTGGTCGAGGAGGTTGGTGTGCGTGAAGGACGCCACCTCGATCGCGAACGAGCGGAGCAGGACGCGCACAGTCGCCGACATGTGAGCCAGGTCGAAACACTTGACCAGCACGAGCGTCTGCGACACCCAGTCGTGCCCCAGGTAGCACATGACCCCCGCCCGGTTCTCCAGGAACATGGCCGGGGTCACATCCCCCACGGCATACTTGTCGCGCTTCAGCTGCGGGGGGCACTTGGCGAAGTGCACCTTGCCCTCTTCCCCAAATATCCGGAAGTCCGACATCGAGATCCCACGCCCGGCTTGCGTCTCCGCGCCCGCCCACTGGCGATAGTCCATGGCGAAGTCAGCGCCGAGGCTCACCCTCCTCTCCTGCTCTTGGCCTTGTTCCAGGGGGGGGGCGCCCTGGGAGCCCCCGCCCCAAAACAAGCCTTGCGGCTGGCTCTGTGATGAGAGAAATGGAATCCTTCGAGACTCGGCGACGGTCGAATGCCGAAATAACCAAATGGAGGAAGGCGCAGCGGCGGGGAAGGGGGACAAAAATGCGAAGCACATCTTCGACCGAGGGGGTGCAGGTGCCGCCAGGGAACACAATGATGTCTCCGGGCTTTTGCCACGATACGCCCCGAGTTTAAGGTCTGTGCAGTGCCCGGATAACGGCCCCTCACCTGTCCCCCCAGACCCTGCATCACGGTCACAAAAGGTCTCAGCGAATCCCCAGCGGTGTACGATCCCAGGCGGCGTTTTCCATGGGAAAGGGGGCGTCGATTCGTGGGCGACGCAACAAGGGAATAGAAACTGGGGAGGGGCCGCGGGAGCTGTTTTTCTCTCTTTCTAGAAGTACAGGACTCCTCCTCAACAGGAAAGACTGGCACCTCCCCCTCCGCCAGACCCTTCCCCGAACCCGCCGCCCTTCGTTCATGAGCTAGCATCTGCGTCCAGTTTCCCCCATTGCGACTTTGGGAGTCGGAAGCTCCCATCACCCCCGAACTTTATTCCCGGATCGATGGGGATGAACACGAACATTGGCTCCGGGGCGCTCGGGCCGAAGGTGCGGGCGCCGGGCCGTCGGACCCCTGGTGTTCGCATGATTTGATGAGCTCCACGCGGTCTCACATACCCGCTTGGTCCCGGGCGGCGCCACGGGGTCGCATCGATGCCTCCTCTGTTGAGCCTGCCCGTGCGCCCCCCCCTTGGCCCTCCCGACCTGCCCGCGGCGGCTAGAAACCGCCCCCTGTCGCCCCTCCCGTCCTTCGCAGGGGCTATTCCCCAGGGGAGGGTCCCGGAGGCAGCAGAATGCCGGGGCGGAGGGGAACGGCGCCCGGCACGGGCCGGCCACCCAGCCGGGTTCGCGGGGCCCGCTGGGGCGTCTGCGGGGGGTCGCCTCCCGGTGCGCCGCGCACTGTTCCGCGCGGACCGCCCTCGTCGGGGGCGTGGGCCTGTCGGGTGTGGCGCTGGCCTCGTCGACGCTGTCGTCCAGGTGAGCCGGGGGGAACGGGCCCCGCGGCCCGCCCCGCCACCGGCACGGCCCGCTGCGGCCCCGCCGCCACCCGCGCCCCCCGCGCCCCCCCCCTCCCCCGCAGGCCCTACGGCCGCCGCGTGAGGACGCGGGCGCAGTTCGGGGACGAGAGCAGGCGGATAACGGACCTGCTCCTCGTGGCCAACGTCGCCGTGTTCGCCCTGGACATGCTCCTGGGCGGCAAGCTCTTCCTGGCCGGGGCCAAGATCAATGAGCTCATCCTCGCGGGGCAGACGTGGCGGTTCCTGACTCCGGCCTTTCTCCACGGGGACCTGATGCACCTCGCCTTCAACTCGTCCTTCCTCCACTCGGTCGGGCCCGAGGTCGAGCAGCTCAGCGGCCACGCGCGCTTCTCCGTCGTCTACGCCGTGGCCGCCATCTCGGGGAGCCTGGCCTCCTTTGCCTTCTCGTCCCGCCCCTCGGTGGGCGCCTCGGGGGCGCTCTTCGGCCTCGCCGGGGCCCTGTGGGTCTTCGCCGAGCGGCACAAGGACGTGAGGGCCCCGCGTCCGCCCCGCGAGCGGGCCCTCCCCCGCCCCCCGCGACCCCCGCCGGCGCCCCCGGGACGCCCCCCCCGGGCGCCCCCCCACGCCCGCCCCCGGCCGCCCCTGCCCCCCCCCGCCGGTGCTGCCCCCGCTGGAGCGCCTGAAGCAGTCCCCGACGCAGACCCTCCGGTTCAACCCCCCCTACCGGCTCGCGGCGTCCCGCATCGACAACCTGGGCCCCCGCGG
>Ga0181582_10000717_pt1 | contig 24204 bp, 14 predicted proteins | sample 071ome_32_FD_132438 | JGI IMG/M metagenome (GOLD analysis project Ga0181582, IMG submission 132438) | Coastal salt marsh microbial communities from the Groves Creek Marsh, Skidaway Island, Georgia - 071405AT metaG (megahit assembly) | ecosystem: Environmental > Aquatic > Marine > Intertidal...
GGGACCAAGCCCCCCCCCCGCAGATCGCCGGGGCGATGATCGCGCCAGTGTCCATCGCCTTCATGGTCTACGCCCTGGCCGTCTACCGCAAGCGCACCCGGCTCATCCTCGCGCGGGAGGACATCCGGTACGACGACCAGAGGGGGCCGCTGGTGCTGACCGTCGCGCTCGTCGCCGCGATGGCCGCCTCGCTCACGCTCACGCTCCTGTACGCGCACGGGTAGGGGGCTGGGGACGCCCCCCCCGGGGCCCGCCAGGGACGCCTCGGCCAGGTCGGTCCCCCGGCCGCCGCCCCCTGAGCCGGGCGGCGCCGCGCGACTCGACGGGCCGGTGCGACGCGGCTGCCCGCCGGGGTCCGCGCGCGAGACGGGTCGCTTGAAGCCCCCGGGACCCCCCCCCCCGGGGCGCGCCGCCGTGCCACTAGTCCTCGTCTGGGGCGTCCCACAGCTCGTCCAGGCCGGCGCCGTCGCGCAGCATGGCCCTCCGCTCGGCCACCGCCTGCGCCGTGTTCCGCAGCGCCGTCTTCTCCCCGACCAGGGCCCGGAGCACCGACGCCCGCCCCGAGGACCCCTCGCCGGCGGCGCAGAGGGCCTCGAGCTCCGCGGCGTCCTGCTGCAGGGAGGAGGCGTACCGGGAGAGGACCTCCCCGACCGCGGCCTCGAGCGACTCGAGGGCGCGGGCCTCGTTCGAGGCGCTGGCCGGTCGCGTGAGCCTGGCCGTCACCGCCAGGGCCGAGGCGAGCCGCTGCCCGTCGTCCCCCGCGGCGTCCCACCCGAACCCCGCCAGCTCCTCCGGGGTGGCCACGGCGGCCCGGACCCACGACAGGATGGACTCGTCCGGGGGGCTCTCGGCGTCCAGGACGGCCTCCAGGTCCCCCAGCATCGCCCCCGCCGCGTTGAACAAGTCCCCCGCCTCCTCCCCCTCGGGCCGCGCCAGAAACCCCAGGGGCACCTCGGCCCACAGGTTCGAGTTGGCCGCGTCGACGAACCCGTGGTCGAGGAGGAGGTCCGACCGGGCCTTCCAGGGCCCGTAGCTGCACAGGACCTCGTCCCCGCGGGCGTAGTCCCGGTCCGCCCGCAGCGTGGCCGCCTGCGCGTCGCGGTCAAAGCGCAGCACCGCCCCCTCGCCGGCCTCGGACGAGTGGTTCAGGGCGTCCGCCCAGGGGACGAGCGCCACCACGTGGTGCGCCTCCTCGTCCCACGACCCCAGGTAGTCCTCCCCGTCCCCCTCCATGTCGTCGTCGAGCACGTTGCCCACGTCCGACGCCCCCAGGCGATACCGGTCCGGAGGCATCGTCACGTCCACCCCGCCCCCGCCCCCGGACGCCAGCGGCGCCGGCCCCGCGCCGTCCCCGGCGTCCCCGTCGGGGTCGAAGGCCAGGTAGAAGCCCCGCGACAGCAGCACCGCCGTCGCCCACCGCATCGACTCCTCCGTGACCAGGTCCCCGCCCGCCCCCCGCCCCACGGGCAGCTCGTTCGCCCCCACGGCCACCAGCTCCTCCAGGTCGTCGATCACGTTGTCGATGCGCGCGACGAGGCGGGCGTGCATCGGCGAGCCCTCGAGGGCCGAGACGGCGGCGTCGTCCCACAGGAGCGGGTGGCCCGACATGTCGGGCAGGTGCTCGAGGTAGGGCCACCAGCGAGACTGGGGCCCTGCCGCGCGCTCCGTGAGCAGGTGGAGGCACATCGCCTGCCACTGCTGCAGGTCCGCGCGGTCGATGAGCTCGCCGCAGAAGGGGGAGGCGCGCGCCGTGTCCGGGTTCATCATGCACGCGCGCGGGACCCGCACCACGGTGCTTCCGGCGGGAATCTGCGGGGGGTGGGGAGGGGGGGAGGGTCCCGGGGTCCCCTGGGCCCCTCCTTGGTGGCAGGGTGCCTGGCCGGGCGAGGGCCGTGGGCGTATATTCTCCGCGGAACGGACGAGTGTCCCTCTACACCAGGAGGGAGACCGGGTTACGGCCCGCACACGAACCTCTGTCGTCGCGAACAGGCCCATTCCCCCGCGGGTCGACTCCCGAAGAGACAGCACCGGGGCGTCGCTGTCAGCACCGGCGGAGCGCCGCACCCACTCCTCCAGCGACTCGTTGCCCACGTTCTTCGAGGTTGAAGCCCGGGAAGCGACTAACTTCCCGCCCGCGCGGCCCGGGGACAGGTAGTTGCCGACGCGGGGAACCCCGGCACGCCACGCAGCCCGGGAGGGCCGGGAGGAGCTCGCCGACGCGTGACTGGCGGTCCTGAAGCGACATGATCCACCGTCAGGCACAATAGGCGCAGAAAAGAGCGCCATGAGCTGGTATTCAGGGCGGAGATGGCAACCAAAGGCAGGCGGAAACAGTTGGCCCCTGGGCGAGGCTCACGCTCACGTCGGGGGCCAGGTTCACGGCGGGCGCTCGGCAGCAAGGGGCACCGGAAACTGACCGAGCTGCCCCGCACCCCACGGCGCACGAGAGGGCGCCGCGGCGGGCCGCCGGGTGCAACGCTGCGGGGTGGCAACGGGCGCCGCCTGACAGGGCTCTCCTGACACAGGCGGGGTGCCTGTCTTTAACACGCTCTCCTGGCCCGCGGACGTGGCTGATCCACCTGCCTCGGTGTTAGCCGGTACAACTTTGTATTCTGTTCCGGATCCCACGAGCTCAGACGCATAACTCCGAAGTGCGCTCCGCAAAATCATGTTGAAGTCACCTGACCGAGTTTTGGCTTGGCCGAGTGCAAGTCCGACTCAAACACTCCCCCGTCCCCCGGCCGGTGGGGTCGCGCGTTCAAGGCCCCCCCCCCGAGCTCGCTGCTAGATCACTCCCCTCCGGATCAGTACCGCACGAACATGCTTGGGTCGCTGCCGTCCCCGGGCCCATCCCCCCGGTCCCGCACTGCATCGGGCCGGCCAGATGCCCGGGGAGCGTCCCCCCGGGAGGGCTGCCTGGGGGGCACCGCGTAGCCGCCCCCCCGCTGCTGCAGCGGGGCGGGGGCCGGCGGCGTGGGGGTCTGGTAGGAGAAGCCCCCCCCGATGTCGGGGGCCACGGCCTGGCGGGGCCACTGGGGGGGCGGGGCGGCCGGCCGCGGGGCGGGCGGGGGGGGCGTCCGCTCGGGAGGCGGGGGAGCCCGGCCCTGGTCGATCTGGCGGATAGGCTGCTCGACGCGGGCGCCGGCGGGGATCTGCCGCGGCTCCTCGTACACCAGGTGGCACTTGCCCGCGTCCTCGCCCCCCGACCCCGACAGCGAGTGGGCCTGGCGCTTGCGCGAGGAGCAAGTGTTGAAGCACGGGTTGGCGAAGACAGGGTCCTCGGATACGGGCGGAGGTGTCTTGCCGAAGGAAGCGAGGCAGCTGAAATCGTCGTAGTTGGGCTGCATCGTCAGCGGGACGCCCAGCTGCTCACGGAAGTAGGTCTGCGTCGGGACCTTGCAGATGTTGATGCAGACCGACGCGCAGCCCGACTCCTCGAGGTACCGGCACCGCTTGATGAGGAGCCCGTGGGCCTTGCCGATACCACCGCCGTCGATCTCCACGTCCACCACCTCGGACGACCCCAGGAGCCACTGGCACGTCATCATGACCCCCAGCGCGTTGATCTGGGCGCTGGCCTTGGCGAACGGCCACGACACGAGCACTGCGGGTTGGGCGGGGCAGTCGGGCGTTCTGGCGGGGGGTCGGACCTCGATCCCCGGGGGTCGGACTGACCGCGGGGGTGCCCGGGTCTGGCCGGCGTGACGCGCCGCGTCGACGGAGCAGGGCGCGTGGGGGCCCCAGGGAGGAGGGAGGGTGGGGGGACGGCCCGGGGGACAGGAGAGCGGGTGCCGGGAGGCTCACTCGTGAATATGGGAGGGATCCAATGCGGGAAGATCTCCCGGCAGACCTTGAGCCCGCTCTGCTGAGCGTCCGCGGCGCGCGTGTGCCCGTCGGTGATCCTCCTAGAGAGGTCGACGACCGCCTCGAAGCCGTCCATCGGGGACTTCTCCCCCGTCCCCAGCGCCTTCTCCAGAGAGCCGGCGTAGTAGTCCATTGCCCACTGCGATGAAAGAGGGGGGGGGTGAATCCTGCTCACGCAGGCGTCTCCCGAACTGCCGGGGGCTGGGGGCCCCCAGCGAATGGAAAGATCCAGCGTGCCACGTCGACGGTGACCAGATTCCCCACCCATCCGTGTTGAACCTAAAAAATAGATGCAATAGACCTGGTCAAATGGTCAGAACCGCACGGATCGCGACGTCGCGCGCGAATTCCCCCTTTGATGTCCGAACCCAGCCCGCAGGGGCGAGTGCGCTCCCGCGCCCGTCGCACCTTGTTGAACTTGTTTGCGTCCACCTGCTCGTAGATGGGACGTGGAGTTCCCGGACCCGCGATGTAGAATCCCTCCTCATCGATCCTGGCAGGGTCGGGGCCCTCAAAAGGCCGCCACGTCGAGGGAAGGGCTGCCCTGCACTTTACCGCCCGCCGCGTGCGCAATGGCAGCACCCCACCCACAGACGGGGCGGCGTGAACGGCAGCAGTAGATGTCTGCATACCCTTCGCGTCGCCGCCTCTCCGAATGAACTATAGTTCGTAAAGGGGGGGGGACTCTATGCGGAGGGGCAAATTTGGTGGGGCAGAAGCGCGATCTGCCTCCAAGAGAGAAGAGCCAGGGTATTAAGAGGAGCGCTTCAGTTCTTCTACACTGCTAACAGGCTCCCAGACCCTAAAGAGTGTAGGTTCCTGTCCGGAAACGCGACGCGCTGGGACCCACCCCTGGGGGTCGGTCCCAAGCGTCAGTGGGGTGGCCTCAGGTTTCCCCCCGCGGGATCTCTGGGGCCTTCAAGGCCGCCCGGTGCCCATTCCTGCCCACACCATACACCCTCCTGTCCGCACAGTGAGTCCCCGACCCTATTGTCGCGACCTGAGGCCCGCGTCCCCGCGGGGCCCCCGGGCCTCGGCCTGTCCCCGTCCCGCGCGTTAGAATCCAAGCTGTCTCGGCGAGCCCGGACGCGAAGGTGTTGATCGGCTCGTCTAGCCAGGACGCATCCCGACGCGTGCACTCTTCGAGACGGGGTCCCGCGCAGTGCGCACGGAGCCCTAAGCCATGCGAACTCCCTGGTGCCCCCGCAGAAGCTGAAACGCGGCCAGATACCCCACGGACAAGTATAATCAAGTCTTAGACGGGCGATCCGACCAAAAAGAGGGGCGTGGCATGCCCCAGACAAGCGACGACCCCCACTTCTCCGACGCCCAGGAGAGCTTCGACGACCCTCTGTACGGTGGCACGGCGCAGGGCACCTACAGCTCCACCGACCCGCCCATGGCGGCCCAGCCCCCGGGCAGCGCCCTGACGCCCATCGGGCAGCCCGCGTACCCCCAGTTCGCGGCCCCGCGCCAGGGCACCAAGGAGCTCCTGGGCGCCGTGTGGCGGTCGTTCCACCTCTCGGAGAAGGCCGTCTTCGTCTTCGGCCTCGTCGTCACCTTTGTCGCCTTCGTTCTCTTCCTCTCCTTCACCGGGACCGCCGTGCCCAACGGCGGGAAGCAGAGCCTCGCCTGGGTCGCGAGGTGCTACGCCGAGAAGTTTGACCCCGACTCGGCCGACCCGGCGTCGCGGGGTCCGTTCCCCTGGGACCTTGGCCAGCCGTACAGCGTGATCACGCAAGCGGACGTGGACGGCCTGCCCTCCTTCGCCGACGCGGAGAACGCCGTCAACATCGGCACCGCCGCCGTCTTCCTGGCGACCGGCGCCTACTTGATGCTGACCGTCCTGGGGCGGTGCCAGTGCGACGGGCGCCGCTGCTGCGGGTGCCGGGGCGAGTGCCCGGCGCTGATGTCGTGCGCGGCGCTGGGGGCCGGGACGGTCGGGTCGATCCTCTGCGTCATGGTCATGTTGCTCACCCGCGGCACCGTCGCCCAGTACCACGACTGCGACGGGAGGGCCTGGAACTCGCTCAAGTCGGCGTGAGTGGTCCCCCCCCGACCCGCTCCCCTCCCCCGGCCCTGCGGCACGCGGGCGACCCCCCCCCCGCCCGCCCCCCGGGCCCCCCGTCGACAGCCCCCCCCCCCCCGCCCGCCCCGCCCCGCAGGAAGAGCGAGGAGGAGTACGCCGACTGGGGGCCCAACGACCTCACCGACAAGTTCAACCAGCCCCAGGACATCCGGGCGTCTATTGCGGGCGTTGCGGGGCTGTTCGTGCTGCTCTCGCTCCTGTGCGTGGCTGCGTACCCGTGGCTCGGCAAGATCAGCGACCTGAGGGCCAAGCCAGAGGTGGTGGTGGCGGCCAGCGCTATGGGGCCGGCCACGGTGGTGATGGGGGGACCCACGCCGGGGTATGCCACGGCCACGGCCGCGCCGGGGATGGTGGCCGGGGAGCCCGCGGTCGGGCAGCCCGTGGTCGGGTACCCCGCGATCGGTTACCCCGCGCAACCCCCGGCGCAGGGGCAGTACGCGAGCGGGGCGGGGTACGGTGCGGTCTAAGGCCGACCCTTGTGAAGACCCGTGGCCAGCTGACATCCGGGGGGTGGGACTGGCGGGTGAGGCTGCCGCCCCCGGGGGGCAGGGAGCCTGCCGCTCCTTCCCCAGGGCTTTCATTAGGAAGGTATGGAGCGGAGAGGGGCCAAAACAGGCCTCACAAGCAACCCACAAGGGACGAGCGACGCCCACAAAGTTAGTGAGCTCGCCGCTCTAGGGTTCGATCGTGCGGCCGGATATATACAAAAATAGGAGAAGCGATTGTCCTTTCTACTAGATTATAGTCTAATCGAGGTATCTCACTGAGGTATTCCGATAAAGACGGCGAAGCCGCGCCCTCGGGCCGATTTTGGTGAGAAACGGTGAGGGCCGGCCCCCGCCCCTCCTCAGGCCATCGTCGCGCCATGAAGTCCTCTGATCCCGATATATTAACTGAAAAAAATCAACAAAGCCCTCTATTTTTCGTGCTAGTTCCCTTAACGCTCGGCATTTGACGATTCTCTGCAGGGTGGAGTGTCCCCGAGTCCCTCGGCCCCCAACAACGCGAGAAGCCTGGCGACATGTCGAACCTTGACGCGCTGGATATTCTCACTGAGGTGGCTCACCGCGACGCGGAAATCAAGGAGGAGGAAGAACAGGTGAGTGGCTTTGGGGGGTCCCGTTCTAACTACGCCTTCTCGGCCCGCTCCCGCGCGGGTGTGGTAGTTTTTCGGCCGTATTACCGGTCCTGCCCCAATTTTATGGTATTATACGGGCGCGCGACCCGCGGAAACCCGACACCGCCTACTCATCGTGCCGCGCTCCAGTTCCCCGCCCGCGTGGTGGGGAGCTTTTCGTTTGCCGTTTGCGGCCCTGCAAGAGGGGGTATGCCGGTATCCTTCAGCTAGACGCGTTAATTAGGATATTAAAATCGATATACCGTGTATTTCACGCGCAGGCGCGCTCTGGGAGCGACGCGGGGGCCTCATCGCTGGGCATCTTCCACGTCCCGATTCGCAAGGGCCTCGGGAAGCTGCGCACCAGGGGGGGGCGCTGGACGTCATGTATGTCGGGTTCTTCGTATGTAGAGCGCGGCAAGGCTCTCAAAGCGGTGCGTCCCTCCCCGCATCGCGGCCCCAAAGGGGTCAGTAGCCCTAACAACGCCCCGCCCGCGTGCCCACTGCCGGCGGCCTTTCGCGGGCGATGCGTGCGCGCACTGTGACTCCGATATCCTCAGAAACCCGTGCCCCGTGCCCCGGCCTGACTCCCGCACCTCCGCGCGGCCCGCCCGCCCGCAGGCCTTCGGCAACCTCGGCATCCTCACCGAGGCTGAGCGAGAGGTCGACGATAAGATCGAGGTGCGTGGCCCGGGGTGGCCCCCTGCTTCCCGTCCCCGCGCCCGTCAGCCCTACGGACGCCGGCGTGGACCCTTTGCGCCCCGCCCCCGGCGCCACGTGGCGCGTCCCGGCGACGGCTCCCACCGCCACGGGGGACGGGTGTTGTTGGGCGGTTGTGAGCGGGCCTGGCGGGCCCCCCGTTGACCGCGCCGCCCCCCCCGCGCCCCGCAGTCGCTATGGGAGTACCTGGACGAGGTCGATAGGACCACCAACGAGCCGCTCCTCGGCGTCCTGTCCACCGCCGGGCGCCACGTCCTCGCCGGCGCGGCCCAGGAGCTGGGAAGGCGCAGCGTGTGGCTGTCTCGAGAGCAGGGGCGGGAGTACGAGCGCATGCGGGCGCTGAGGGTGTTCGGGGCGGCGGGGGCGCCTGGGGGTTCCGGGAACGCGGCGAAGAACACCCCGCGGACGGCCGCCGTCACGCCTGCGCCGGCGGGGGGTGCCCCGGCGGCGCGGGGGGCCGGGGGCGGGGAGCGTTGGGCCGAGGGGAAGGGGCGCGCGGGGAAGGGGGGCGTGGTCGGGGGGCCCCTGGGGTCGCTCCAGGTGCCCGCGCTGCCCATGGTCGTCAAGCGCGTGGAGGTCGGCGGGGATGAGGCCGCGGGGACCGACCGTCTGGACACGGTCCCGCACGGGAGCCCCGAGGTGTGCGAGGACCCCGCCAGCGCGCGCGTGTCGCCGCGGGCTGGCCCCCCCGCAGGGAAGGCCGAGGCAGGAAGCGGGCCCGGTGGGGCGGCGAGGGTATTCGAGCAGGGCGCTGGGGTGCTCGTCGGAAACGGGGCCTAGGGACCGGCTCCCCTGGGGTGTGGCCGGGGCGTGGGGCGGGGGTTTTGGGTGCGCAGGACTTGGGCTGCGCGCGATGGCGTCGCCCGTCCCCCGCGCCAGGGATTGAAAGGTGCGAGTTGCGGTGGCGATGGCGCGAGCGGGGACCAGCTGGGCCCCTGGGTTCGCGGGGGCGCGGCTCTGAGCACTGCTGGCCTGACGCCGGTGGCGTCTGGCGCGCGGTCCTTCGTTCGGGGGACACGCGCCCGGGCTGCCAAGCGGTCGCTGCAGGTCCCTCCCTGCGCCATTCCCATTCACCCCGAAGGAGCCCGCGGCCGCCATGCTACACATCCTGGGATCGATCGCGTGCCTTGTGCGCTTTGCACGGCTGAAGGCCCTCGGGCCCCTGTTGGTCGTCGTGGCCTTGACCGCTGTTGCGGTCGGCCCCCTGGGCGGAGGGCTGGGAGACAGTGCGGATAGACGAGGTGCGCGTTGTTTTCAGTGGTCACGTCCAACACGTCGCCTCCAGCAGCGACGCGAACCGCGAGTGCGGGACCTCGGAGCGACGGTGCACATTGGCCGTCTTCTGGGATTATACGGAGTATTAGTCGCAAAACATCATTTCATAGCAACTAAATAATAGTTTTATACCGAATAGGCCGTACGAAAGAGCGCAGGCTGCACTAAATACGCGAAGTTCGTCCGCCTTTGGTTTGTAGCCTTCGTCCCCACTCCATGCCCGCCAGCCCCCGTCGTGCACCCCTCTCCCAAGTAGACCCCCAACTACCCCCACTCTCACCCGCAGCGATCTTCGCCATGTGTGTCGCGGGCCTTTGTCTCGCCCTTAACCTCCTCCTGGCCTACCTCACGTACGGGCAGCTCCGCGTCGGCGAGTCACTGCACGCAAAGCCGTGGCGGGACGTCGCGGCCAAGACGGGCGACCCGACCATGCGCTCGTGCCCCTTCTCTGAGCGTGAGGTTACCCACCGCTGCCGGTCCTGCGGCGTGCAGGTCGCCGACCTCGGGTGGCACGCCGCGGACCGGAACCTCCGCTTCCAGGGCGCCGACGTACCCCTCCAGTGGTCGCTGATCACCATCGCCCTCAGCAAGGTCAGCAACCCTAGGGAGGGCCGCCGTGAGTGCGATGCAGCCATGTCCCTCCGCGGCAACCTCCTCAACGGCGACCTCTCCGAGTCCTGCGTCGGGTGCTACTCCTCCATGCTCTGCAGCAATGTGATGCCTCGCCTGTCGTGGACGGCGCACGCAGCGTCCTTCCTCTGCGCGCTGGGGCCCTTCTCCGTCCCGGAGGCCATAAAGACGCTCCACCCGTCAGTGATTAAGGCACTCCTGGGCCTCCTCGCCACCGGAGCCATCCTCTTCGCCGTGCTCGGCCTCGCGCTGACCGTGCTGTCGTCCGGGATGGCTGCGACCTTCCTGTCTGCCATGCCGCACATCGACTGGCTCCGTGCCATGCCCGAGCGCGGGCCCGTCGCCCGAATCCTGGACGCCTGCTACCTCTTCCTCCCCGTTCAGTACCAGGCCAAGGCCCAGGCGATGCCCGAGGAGTCCATCCGGGCGCTCAACCGCGCCCACACCAACGCCCGCTCCATCCCCTCGCTCCATGGCTCCCGCCAGGGCGCCCAGTCCCCGCGCCTCTACGCCTCTATGGCCCGCTCCTCCCACAGGTCGGGCGTCTCGGGCGCCTCCGAAAGGCCCCACCGCAAGCCCGTCAACACCATCGACACGCCCGCCTCCTCCGGCCGCCGCATGATTGCCTGAGCGGCAGCGGGAGAGCGACCCACGGGCGTGTGAGAGAGCCGCTGTCGGCAGCGGGTCCCTGAATCGTGTTCCTTCAAACGTCCTGCTAGACCCAGCGCCCCCTTCGAGCGCCCGCGCCCGGTCCCCGGCGACCTCAGGACTTGAGGCGGCGGGACTTGGTGAGGTTGGCGCGGATGCCCGTGGCCTCTCCGCCGTAGGCGCCCTCCTGGTCGCGCATGGCCGGGACCTGCCCCTTGTGCCGGACGAGCGCCTTCTCGAACTTGGTCCTGTTCTTGACGCGCGGGTTCTTCTGGTCCCGCGGCCGCGACGGCACCAGCCCGCGGTTCTTGAGGATCTCCTTGGTGATGCCGCGGGCGCCCCGGGTCTCGGGCTCGGGGAGCGGCGGGAGCGTCTTCCGCGGGGCGCGGGCCTCCTGCTTCTCCTGCCTCCGCTTCTTCGCGCCCTCCACGGCCGCCCGGTAGAACTCGTCCTCCTCCCGCTCCACGCCCCCGGACCCGCCGTCTCCCTCGGCGTCCCGCGCCGCGTTCTCCCTGGCGCGCTTCCGGTCGAACTTGGCCCGGCGCTCGCCCAGGCTGTCCTTGCCGAGGAGCTCGGCGTCCCCGGACCGCGGCGCCCGCTCCGCCTTGAGCTCCCCACCGTACTTCTGCGCCAGCGTCCGCCGCAGCGCTCCCGTGTCCGCCCCGGTGTCCCGCCCCGGCGCCCCCACCAGCTCCTCTGCGTCCACCAGGCCAGCGGCCTCCCCGGCGAGGTCCTCGAGGAGGGCGGCGCCGGCCATGCCCATGGCCCCGACGTGGCGGGCGGCCTTGGCGCGGCGGCGGTCCTCCTTGGACAGCATCACGCGCGTCATGAGATCCTCCTCCACCTGCTCCCGCTCGGCGGCCCGCTGGCGCTCGCGGAGGACGAAGGCGTTGTTGCTGCCCTCGCCGCCGCCCCCCGGCACCCGGAGCTCCCGGGGCGCGCCCGTGATCTCCTCCTCCAGCTCCCTCACGAGCTCCGACCGCTCCGCCCGCGCCCGCCGCTCCCGCGCCGCCCGCGCCTCCTTCTTCTTCCGCCCCGCCTCGAGGTCCTCCTCCATCGCCACGTCGCGCAGCTTGGGCGCCACGTACACGCCGCCCTCCGCGGGCCCGCCGTCCGCGTCCGCGCCCCCCTCGTCGTCGAGCACCATGGCATCCGGGTTCGCCTTGAGGGCCAGGTCCCCGTCGTCCCCGCCCCCGCCCCCCAGCGCCAGGTCCCCCGCCGTCTCGGCCGCCCTCAGCAGCTTGTCGACCTGGTACTTGAGCTTCTTGTCGATCGGGCGGATCTTGTCCAGGTACGCCCGCGTCTCCACCAGGCGCTCCACGACCGGGTGGTCCCTCACCGCCTGCCCCTCGGCCTTGGCCAGGAGGTAGAAGACGAGCTGGGAGCAGTAACTCAACAACAACAGGTGCTTGGCCTCGAGGTAGCTGATGCCCTCGTCCGTGGCCAGGCCGCCCTCGCGGACGAGGGCGAGGAGGGGGGCGACGCGGCTGCGGACCTCGCGGAGGGACCCGCGGAGCTCCTTGACGAGCGCTGCGAGCTCCGGGGCGTCGCGCAGGACGGCCGCCTCGCGCGCCGCGTCGTCGGCGGCCCCCGGGTCGCGCGAGAGCTGCTCCACGCGCGGGCCCCCCTGGGCGCGGTCGCCCAGGGCGGCGTCGCCCGAATCCTCGTCCTCCTCGTCGCTCTCGTCCGAGTCCAGCCCGAGGTCCTGCGGGGGCGGGGGCCGGGGGGCCGGGGGATCGCGGGGGCCGGGGGAGGCGGGGGCGGGCCAGGGGGTCCGGGCGGGGTGCCGCGCCCGGGCTCAGGGGGAGGCGCACCTGGGCGCGGAGGCCAGCTGCCTGCTCGCGCTGGAGGCGGAGGGCCTCCTTCTCCTCCTGCTCGGCGTCCTCCTCGTCGCTGGCGCTGTCCTCGTCGGCGCCGTAGTAGGCCCTCTTGCCGGCGCCCCAGAGGCGCTCGCGGAGCTGCTTCCTCTCTTCGGCGTTCTCGTCGTCCTCTTCGTCCGAGTCGCCGGGCTCGCCGCCCTTGGCCATGCGAATACGCTGCTTCAGGGCCTTGGCTTGCGCCTTGAGCGTCGAGATGTGCTCGTCGTCGTCAGACGTGATGTCGTCGACGTCTTCGAGGTCGGAGAGTGCCTCCCCGGAGGAGTCGTCCGAGACGTCCCCGTTCAGGCCCATCACGGCCTCCTCGCCCGAGGAGCCGTCCATTTCGGGCTCATCGTCCTGCGGAAGGGAAGGTATTTCGAGGATAGTCAGCAGCTGCGCGCGACGGAAGGCGGGAAGCTCAGCCACCACCGGACGGCTCTAGGGTTTTGGCAGCCGCTACCCCGCCTGGTCGACGATGTGCGAGGAATGCACCGATGCTTCGTGGGAGCGAACAGTACATATCACGTTTTCGGCGACAGACGACGTATAAACGAGTCAACAGGCCCCTGCCGCGCACGAATCGCGGTGAAAGGGCTCACCGAGTCCAGCCCAATGCGGTCGCGCTGCTTATGGAAGACGTCCACGTCGTCCTCCATGTCGGAGTCGAGGCCAGAGGGACCCTTCCTCCCCCGCCCCTTCCCGGGGGTCTTCTTCCCAGGCGTCTTCCGGGGCATGGTGGCGCACCGGCGATCGCTTCCACCCAGGGGGGTGCTCCTGCGCTTCGTCGGTGATGTGCGACGGCGGCGGCTGTCCCTGGATCAGTTTTAGGAACGCGATAGCGAAATTGGTGACGCAAGAGAATCATACGCCCCCCTTCCCCTCCATCTTGGCGCACGGAGAGAAAAAATGCCTGAAAGGGCTCTGCCTGACTCGGTTTTCTGGGCAGATGTTTTTTTTTTCCGTCCCTCTCCCCGACAAATTCTGCCGCTGTGCCGCGCAGGGAGGAAAAAGCTCCCTCAAACCGTGCGCGGCCTCCCCAATCGAAGGGCTCAGTGTTCATCGAGGGAGTTCTGGGGTACCAATTCTCGCAGCGAACTCCTTTGAGCCCGGAGGTGCGCGATGGAGGTGCAGGGCTTTGCCTCCCCGGCGGTGGGCCCGGACCGCCCCCTGAGTCGTCACAAGCCCCCCCTCGCCGGCGGGAAGAGGTGAGTGGGGCCGCCGTCTCGCGAAGCCCTCGGCCCCGAGCCCCCCAGGCAACAACGAAACGGGCGTTCGGAGGCGCCTGATTCACCCGCACCTGCTAGTAAGGAGAGGAGTAGCAGCCGATTTTGTTATAAATCGCGCCCTAAGATAACGCACGGGGCCATAATCGGACCTACGAAAGCGCGAGTCCTTTTGAGAGAAACAAGGGTTGCGAAAACGCCGCCCATATCCTATCTCACTGCCGCAGGCCCGCCTTGGAGATGATCGGGGACAAGAATGAGGCTGGTAAGGCCCAGTTGACACACCGAAACGCCTCACTGTTTACATGCGCGCCGTCGGCCCGGCCCACCTGTCCACGCTCAACATTAAAACGGGGCGCCCCTCCCCCCTCCTTGCAGACTTGGCGGGCCACAGCTCGGCAGGGGGCGGGTCGCTGGTCACCACCCCGCGGTCGCAGACAGGGGCGCTAACGAGCACTTCGGAAGTCGGGGGAGCGGGGGATCACTTCACGCCGGTCCCGAGGTAAAGGCGCCGGCTCCCCGGGGCGCCCTCGCTAGGCACCCTGCCCTCTCCGCCCCTCCCCGCGCCCCCCTCCCCCCGAACCCTGCCCCCCCCCGCCCCCCCGCAGTCACCGCCAGGGCACCGCCAGCGCCAAGGAGGAGAAGCGCCGGGCGCCCCGGAAGCGGGACGTGAACGTGCTCGTGGGCAAGGGGGCACTGGCCCACGCGGCCGTGAACAAGCTGCGGGCCGTGAAGAACACGACGCCGAGCGCGCGCTGGCCTGCAGGGCGGAGGGGGAGGGAGGAAACGCCGGACGGGGAGGGGGTGGGGGGGCAGCCGAGCAAGATGATGCGGCTGCGGAGCCCGCAGCTCGAGGGGGCAGGCGGGGCACCCTCGGGGGGCCCCGAGACGCCTGCGCCGGGCATGGCGGGGCTGGGGCCGTCGAGCGCCGCGGCGAGGGCGGGGGCGGTAGGGGCGGCGCCCGGGGGGGCGCTCCTCCCGGGCGGGGCCGACGCCGTGTTCAGCCCGATGCCAGACCTGGGGAGGCCGGCCGGGGGGGCGGGCGTGGGGGGCCTGGGCCGCATCAGCGCCGTGCCGGGGCCCGAGACGGTGCGGGCGGACCGGCTGGCCAAGAAGTGCCTGGAGGAGCTACTCGAGGACGCGCAGGACGGGGACGACGCCGACCGGTCCCCCGCGCTCTCGGGGCTGGACGACGTCATCATCGCCCGCCTGGAGCAGTGGTGAGGGGCGGGGTCCCGCGTTCAACCGTGCAGCTCGGTCTCTAGCTCTCAGAGGATGCGCCCCTTGGTGCGCATGGCGGCGTTCCAGTTGACCCACTCGCTTGTGCTGACCCACTTGTCCATAGTCGGGTGCCAGTTGTACAGCTCAGGGTCGATTGTGGACAGGAGGACGCGGTAGTTGATCTTGTCCGTCTCTGCGGTGCGTGTGACCGGGGGGGGGGCGGTGGTCCGAGGCTCCTGGGTCGACGGGCGTTAGCTCGCGGGCGTGGGGACGGGGGGGGCGGGGGAGGGGCCAGGGGAGGCGGGCCCCGCGGGGTCACTCACTCGAGGGGTCGAAGACGTCGACGAACGTCTCCTCGTCGTCCCGGTCGATGTAGACGGTGAAGCGTCGGAGGAGGAGCTTGACCGTCTCGCGTGTGACGTTCTCCTCGTCGTCCGCGTTCCGCCTCAGCCCTGCGGGGGTCCGAGCGGGGGCGGACGGGGCGGGCGTCAGTATCGCATGTTGGCTCGCGCGGCCGGGAGGACAGGGGAACGCGAGGGCCCGAGAGCGCGGTCGACTGTGCCAATGCACGACCCTCCCGGGCGCAGGCGACGTTTCGCTTCGGTAACACTTACACGCCAGGAGCTCGTGCGTCCCGTTCCGATGCTGGCGAATCTTGCGGGCGAGGACCTGGAGAATGTCCTCGTGCCCGGGACCCACCCTGCGAAATTGAGGAGGGGGACGTGCTATCGGGGGTCGGGGGGCGGGGACAGGGTAATAATCAGTGGACTCGGACCGATAGGAGGAGGTAGTGAGCGCGTGGTCGTCCGCGCGCAACCTACCTGAGCTTCATCCGGGCTGCCTCCGAGGGGGACACCTCGCCCGGCGCGGAGGACTCGCGGGACGTGGAAGGCCGCATCTGGCCTTCGCGGTACATCGCATTATACATGGACTGCCATTCCTCCTCCACGCCCTGCGAGAGATGCAAATGGGAGAGTGGCATGGCGGCCTCTCCCTCCCCGGCACTCGCACAACAACAGCTTCCCCTGCCTCGGGGGCTCGCGAGGGGCTCACCTTCTTCCGCTCGTCCCCGAGCTGCACGTAGCTCTTGTTCGGATAGAAGCTACCGCCGTAGTGGAGCCTGGCCGACGACGGCCTGGCCTGGCCGGGGGCGCTCATCGTCGCGACTCCTCCTCCGCTCCACGGGGCTTCGCTTTGAAAAGGTCAGGCGGGGGGGCAGGTACCGGGGAAGGGTGCGACACGCCGGGGGGGAGGAAAAAATTGGGCGGCCCCTGGCACGGGCCCACGTCAAGGAGGGGGCCTAGCCGGGCCCTACGGCCCCAAATGTCACCAGATGTCTCGATGTCAGGGTCGGACGCGGGATGGCGCGCGGCTCGGGCGATCACGGGCCCGGGGTCCGGTACTTTATGGATCTCTTTTTATCTTTGCGCCCCGCAGTCCACCTGGCAATCGAATCCGACGCGACGCGAGCCAAGTCTCAGATGTCGTCGAGGGCATCGCGCTAGAGAAACGCGGTTAAGGTCAAAAAGGATGTCCGCTGCCCCGAACAGGAGCCGCGAGGCCCAGCTCGAGGCCCAGCTCGAGGCGAGTGCACGAGTCTTTGGCCCTTCCGGGGAGCGCCGGGCGCTCGAAGAGGCCTGGAGGGCTGTTGATGTCAACACGAGACTTGCGGGCCGGTAGCGACCGGGAACGGAAGGGTTCGGCACCGCGACACGTTTCTGTTGCGACATATACCGGTTCATGCTCCAGAGACGTGGCGTATATCTGACGCAGCCCGCTTCTCACTGCGATATTGGGGACACTCGGGTTCCCTGGCCCTCGTGGGCATCTCAGCGCCGATCCCAACCTCCTGCGCGGACGAATGCGAGATCGCTGCCTACCATATCATATATCGGTTCCTGAATCACAAGAAGGGCTCAAAGCGGTCCTAGTTTGTCCCCGCGTCGCCGTTTCCAGAGCCCGAGACCCCCCACAAGTGCCTGCCCCCTGCCAACGGGCACCCCCCTCCCCCCACCCCCGCAGGACAGCCGGACGCTGCTTCTGCGGAGCAAGAACGCCATCGAGCAGCTCCAGGTTGAGCTCGATGCGTCCCGCCGGAGCGAGGACGAGCTGCAGCGGTTCGCCGACCAGTCGGCGGCCCAGCTGCAGCAAGAACAGGTGCGGGTGACGTCGCTGGAGAACGACGTCAAGCACCTGCAGCAGCAGCGGCGGGACCTGGAGGCGGACGTGCGGGAGCGGGACGACGCCCTGCGGTCCAAGGCCGCGGAGACGGAGGGCCTCCTGAACAGCGTCGCCATCCTCGAGGGGCGCCTCAAGGCCGCCGGCCGCGAGGGGGACGACCTCTTGTCCCGCGCGGAGGGGCTCTCGGCCGAGCTGCAGGAGCGCGACCGCAAGGTGGCGTCGCTGCAGGAGCAGCTGGCGGCGGAGAAGGCCGAGGTGGAGGCCTTCGAGGAGGCCGTCCAGGAGCGCAACCGCGCCCTCGAGGAGCTTGCCCGGGCAAAGGGGGAGCTGGAGGCCTCGGTGGCGTCGCTCACCGACCGCGTCGCGCGGCTCGAGGGGGCGCTGGCCGAGGAGAAGGCTAAGCGGTCCGAGGACGCTGCGCGCGCTGAGGAGGCCGCGGCCGCGGCCAGGAAGGCCCACGAGGAGGCCCTGGAGGCGAAGCAGGCCATGGTCGAGGACCTGAGGGCCCAGATGGCGCGGGAGCGGGAGGCGGCGGCCGAGGCGGCGGCAGAGGCGAAGAAGGAGCGCGAGGCGCTCACGGCGCGGGTGCAGGAGGTGGAGGCGTCGAAGGTTGGGGCGCTCGAGGCCGTGACCTCGAGCGAGCGCGCCCGGGCGGCCGAGCGGCTCGCGGCGGCCGAGCGGGAGGCGGAGGAGCGGCTGGCGCGGCGCGAGGCGCAGCACGCGGAGGAGCTGGCGGCGGCCGAGGGGAAGCTCGTGGAGCAGCGGGAGGCGGCGCGGGAGGAGCTGGCGGCGGCCCTGGAGCGGGCGGCCCAGCGGGAGGACGAGCTGCGGGCGCGGGCCGAGGAGGCCAAGGACGAGATCCTCGTTGCCGCCAAGGACAAGGAGGCCGAGCTCCTGCGGCGGCTCGACTCGGTGACCGAGGAGGCAGCGCGGGACAAGGGGGACCTGCTCGCCCGCCTCTCGGCCTCCGAGGCAAAGTGGTCGGCGCAGGTGGAGAAGCTCCGGGCGGACTTTGCGGCCGCGCAAGAGGAGACGGAGACGCACTACCGGACGCGGATCCGCCAGATGGAGGCGGACGCGGCCGAAGGGGCGCGGCGGCGGGAGGAGGAGCTGGCGGACCGCTACAGCGCGGCGATGGAGGCGGAGCGTCACGAGACGGAGGCCCGTGTCAGGGCCCTGATGAAGGGCCTGCAGTCGATCGCCGAGCAGCAGCGCAAGCGCGACAAGCGGCGCGCCTCGGTCCTGGAGGAGCTCTCCGACATCCGGGCCAACTACGAGAAGGAGCACGGCCGCCGCCGCCAGGTCGAGAAGGCCCTCCGCGACGCGGCCTCGGTCTTCCGCCGCGAGATGTGGGAGAAGAACGAGGAGCTCCACCATATCCAGGTCGAGCTCCGGCAGCTGCGCGAGTGGCAGACCAAGAGCCTCGAGTCCTTCGTCGCCAACGTGTACAACATCGGCCTCAACGCGAGCGGCGTCGCCGGCGGGCAGCGCGGGCAGGTGTCCGACATGCTCTCCCCCTCTGCTGCCTCCCCCATCAAGGGCGCCCGGGAGCCCCTCGAGCGCTGGCACTCGGAGGTCGTGTCCCGCCTGCAGAGGCTCGAGGCGCAGGTCGCCGGGGTAGCCAGCAAGCCCTACGGCGGCGCGACCCAGGTCGCGGAGCGGGAGGCCTGACCAGTGTAGCTCGCAGCCCTGACATTGAAGGCTAGGCCTGACTCCTCGCGTCTGGGGAGGAGGACCCGCGAGCCTGGCGAGGGGCGCGGCGGGCGGGCGCGCTCGGGCTCGCGGCGCGAAGACCCCCGCGACCGCCCGGCCCCGCGACAGATTTCGGGGGAGCGGTGCGTTCGCGGGTGCGCGGGCGCGACGCGGCCTCAGCTCACACTCGGTCTCTTCCCGACTCCCCCATCGAGCGGAGGACAGACGCAATTATAGCGGCGGTTGGGAGGCGATTTTCACTTAATTATCATAAAACCGTCCACCTGTGTCCCTGAGGGGTGTGACATTGGCGCTAGACGCGGGGGGGAGCCGTAAGCGGGAGGGGATGCACCGGGGGGAGGAAGGCGGGGCTTCGCAGCGGCGATTCGAGAGCCAGCACAGCATGTGAGTGATGCAGCAGCGATCGGAAGCAGCAATAGCGCGTTCATAGTTCCGTATCCATCCCGATCTCCCGAGGTTCCCTCCCGCGCCGCCCCGCGCGGGGCCAGCATGTGGGCATGCGAGCGGGGGGGGGGATGCGAGCAGGGCCCGTTTCGGCGCCCCGAGTACCGCGCCCCTTTACCTCCCGCCCCCTCGGCCCCGGGAGCGAGCCGCAAGGCCCGAATCCCGGCGTCCGGACCGCCAGGGACCTCCCCCGTCCCCGCAGGGTGCCCGGGGGGGCGCTGTGGGGAGTGCGAGGGGCCCAGGTGCAGTTCAGCATGCCCCACGCCAAGCAGGCGGCCCTGCAGGAGATGCGGCGGCGGCGGAGGGTGTACCGGGAGAACCGCATCATGTCGCAGGGGCAGAGGCCGGTCATGTGGGCCCGGACGGACCCCCGGCCCCCCACCATGGGCAGCACGTTCACGACCTTCTTCCTCGAGTCCACGCTGGTGGACCAGCTGGTGAAGGAGCTGCTCCTCTTCTTCATCTCCAAGGTGCAGTGGCTGGGGCTGGAGCACTACTGCGGGAAGCAGAGGCAGAACGCGGACACGTCGGGGAAGATCGAGGACGCGAAGATCAGCGTGGGGAACCGCCAGGCGCACGACTTCAAGGAGGAGATGCGCGACGCCCTGGACAAGATGGCGCCGCTGTACGCGCACGTGGTGCTGCAGTGCAGCGACGCCAAGAACCAGCACCAGGACCGGATGTTCTTCGAGGCCTTCTACGAGGCGCTCGCGATGACGTGCCTGGTGGCCCTGGACGAGCGCATCCAGACGGGCAAGGAGCGCGACGGGTCCGTCTCGGCGACGTCCCTCGAGGGCATCCTGACCCACGACGTGGACCGGATCTTCCGCACCGACTACTTCAACATCTCCAAGCGCCGCACCCAGCAGGCCAAGCTCGTCGATCTCCTCACCATCAGCGAGCTGTTCGAGCTCCGCCACGCCGACGCCGACGGCCAGAACGACATGAGCGCCGAGCTCCTGTCCCAGCTCTACGAGCGCCCCCGCGAGGCCGGGCTCCACGACTCGTACGTGGCCACGTCCGGGACCATCTCCAAGCTCCTCAACCGCCCCCAGGTGAAGCCGCAGGGGGCCATGACCCAGGCGCACTTCGACAAGACCCTCATGGACCGGCAGCTCGACCTGGCCCCGCCCGACCTCAGCAAGTCGAGCACCCAGGTCGTGGCTTCGGAGCCCAAGGACCTCAAGCACCTGGAGGACCTGCGGATGCAGCTGATCGGGCAGCAGCAGGCGGAGCTGAGGCGTGCGCGGCAAGTGATGGAGGGCCAGCTCCGCCCGGTGCTCACCCTCCGCCCCTCGGGAATGTCCCAGGGCCTGGGCGCCCCGGGGCCCGAGGGGTCGGCCGGGACGTCCGCCACCGCCGCGTCGGGGGGGACGCGGTCGCTGGCGGGGAGCAAGCACGACGTCGGCGGCGGGGTGTTCCCGGACCGCATGGTCGCCGGCAGGATCGCCATGGTGGCGAGGGCCCTGGACGACGAGTCCGGGACGTCCTACGGCTCGGACGTGTGACGCGGGTGCGGGGTGGGTGGCCCTTGAACGGGCCGTTCAAGGCCACGGCGCGCGCCCCCCGCGCCGCGGGTCGCCCGGCCCGCCCGGCTAGGTCTCTATCTCCGCGGCGGGCGCCACGCCCCTCCCCATCGGCGGGCTCGGCGACGCGCTCCGCCCCGGGCCCTCGCTGGCCGCCTGCTCGAGGCTCCGCCTGCCCACCGCCCCCCGAGGCTCCCCCGGGGAGCTCGACCGCGGGCTCCGGAGGCCCCTCCCCTGGCTCTTCTCCCGCCCGGCCCCGAGGGTCTCCATGTCCCGCTGGAGCCCGTCCACGCCCTCCCGCCCCCCGCGGGGGCTGCCCCGCCCCGGGCCGCTGCCCCGCCCCCCGGGGCTCCCCGCGGCGCCCGCCCCCTCCGCCCGCCCCCGGGCCGAGCCCGCCGCCGACGTCCCGTCCAGCCACGGGTGGCCCAGCAGCTGCTCCGCCGTCGCCCGCCTCTCCGGGTCGAACACCAGCATCTCGAGGAGGAACCCGGCCAGCGACCGCGCCTCGTGCTCTGGCATGTCGTACTTCTCGTGGAGCACCTGGTCCAGGGGCCAGGGCTTGAGCTTCTTGATGTGCCGGAGCTCCCCCTGCGCGGTGAAGAACTCCCGGGCGTACTTGCCCCCCTGCCGGACGTGCTTGGGCACGCGCCCCACGAGCTCGATCATCAGCGCCAGGTGGTCCTCGTCGCGGCCGTAGTCGGCGCCCGAGCGGGGGTCGAAGAGGAGGTCCCCGGTGACGAGCTCGAAGACGACGCAGGCGAGGGACCACATGTCGCACGGGGTCGAGTACTTGCACCCGAGGAGCACCTCCGGGGACCGGTACTGGCGCGTCTGGATGTCCTGCGTGAACTGCCGGTACGTCCAGCAGGCGTTGCCAAAGTCCACGACGGCGCAGTCCCACTGGTCCTCGGCCCACTCCTCGTTGGGGCGCGTCTCCCCGAAGAGCGCCCGCGCCAGGGCCTCGGGGTCCCGCGTCCACTCGGGCACCGCGGCCTCGGGGTCCTCCGGCTCGTCGGGCAGGCTCGCCATGCTTCCCGCGCCCGCCAGGCCGCCCCCGCCCTCGGGCCCGTCCCCCGCGCCGTCCCCGCCGCCCGCCGTCCCCTGCCGCCGCAGCTTCTTCTTCAGCTTCTTCCGCTGGTTCCGGTTCAGCCCCGCCATCGCCGGGTCCGGCGCCCCCACCCGCCGCCCCGCCGCCTCGGCCAGCGCCAGCTCCCGCGACGACGCGCACACCCGCTCCGCCAGCCGCAGCGGGTCGAGCGGCCGCGTCAGCAGCACGTTCTCCGGCTTGAAGTCCGTGTGGATGATCCTCCGCTCCCGGTGCATGTAGTCCAGCGCCCGCAGCATCTGCCCCGTCAGCCGCCTGACCACGCCCAGCGGGGCCCCCCGGTACTGGTATCTCCGGATCACCCCCAGCAAGTTGTCCCCCAGCACCTCGAAGACCATGCACACGTGGGTCCCGTGCGGGCCCGCGTGCTCGAAGCTGTCGCAGAGGACGGCGCAGTGCGCCTCTCTCGCTGCGGGGGCGCGGAGGGCGGCGCGGGTCGGGGGTCGCCGGGCCGTCGCGACTGGGGCGGGGCGGCGGGCCAGCGCGGCTGCGCGGCTGCGCGGCGGGGGGGTGCGTTTGGGGGTCGGGGCGCGGGGCTCACCTTCCCCCCCCTCCGCGATCTCCGTGAGCAGGCGGATCTCGTCCCTCGCGGCCTCCTTGTAGTGCGTCGCGCTCTTCTGGACCTTGAGCGCGCGGTACGTGCCCTCGGCGTGGTCGCGCACCAGCCAGACGGTGGAGAAGTGGCCCCACCCGAGCTTCCCGAGCACCTCGTAGCGCCCGTCCTTGAAGCGGTCCCCGATCTGCGCAAGTGCCGACGGCGCGATGGGGGGGATCGGGGCAGCCTTGGCGCGACCGGCACCCGCTCGCCCCCGGAGGCGGGGGGGAGGCCACGGGGGTGGGCTGCGGGGGCGCTGTCGGCGGCGACGGCCGGGGCGCGGGCCTCGCCGCGCGGGGGGGGACCGGCCCTCACCTTCACGGGGTGGTACCCTCCCTTCTTGTAGTCCTCCGTCCCCTCGTGGTCATCGTCCGAGTACTCCACGTCCGAGTCCTCGGCGTTCGTCTTGGGGGGCTTATCCGGAGAAGCTTTCCCAGCGCTGTCTCCGCCGGCAACGCCGGCAACGGGGGGCTCCACCTTGACAATCTTCCCAGGTTTCCGCTTCACGACCACCCTCGCGGGCAGGTTCGCCCGCGCACCTGCGGCGGAGGCTGGGTGCACGTGAGGACGTTCCACGACGCTAATCTCGCGCATGTGCCCGGTACACCGCGCCGCCATGCCGCCAGGAGTGAGATATGGGCACTAGTATTCTTTCATCGGGTATGTAGGGGCGCATTGTGTAACATTTGACTCATAAACGCGATCGTCGAAGGGGGGAAGTTGGGGGAGCCGCTCCGGTCCCCCCGCCACGGAACATCCATGAATCGGGATCTTTCGACTCACTCTGCTTCTTTTTCGCCCCAATCCCAAACATGGTCCCGTCCTCAGCAATCCCGATACACCTGGGCGCTCCGGGCCCAGCTTGGCGCGGTGCCCACCAGAGCAGGAGACAAAGTACCGCCGGGGCACGGGATTTGTTCTTCTCAGAGGATGGGCCCGGAGGTGACTAATGTTCCACCTGAAAACCGACGCGCGGCTGATCTAGGGAGGAGAGTTTGCCAAATAGGCAGAGAAAGACACGGAGTACTCTGCGACTGTGCACGGGTGGAACGGGGGGGGGACTTGGGTCCTCTTTGGCGTAAAACCCAACTGCAGGGGGGTACGGAGTGTTACAATACGCCATGTGCGTCGCCAAAATCCCTCATGAGAGCTGTTTTGGCTAGGGAGGGGGACGGTGGGGCGATCCAAATTGCAAACGAAACGCCAACTTGCACGGGGCCACGCGCCGTCCGGCACGCGGGTTGGTGGGCGGGCGATTCGGCCCCCCGAGCCACCGCACTAGCTGGCTGGCTTCGACCCCGGGAACCGTAGTCCAGCGCCCCCACCCCACAGGATAAGCGCGGCTTTCTACCTCCCTAACTACTGCTGGAGAGATGGCCTGCAAGCTGGCGCCGAGGCCCGTGATGGGGCTCGCGGCCGCCGCCGGGACGCCCGCCGCCGGGACTTCCAGGGGTGCTGTCGTCCTCAGGGCGCAGCGTAAGTCGGATCGGCGGGTCGAGTCGACCGTGGGCGCCAGGCTCGCGGCCCTTACCCTATCGGTTGTGATGACGTCCGCGGGGGTCGCCCACGCCGACGATGGCGCCATGCCCGAGATCCCTGAGGCAAGTATGCGCGCGTTTCTGCCGGAATTGCCTGCGAATCTCCCCACAGGCCAGCCCGGTCGTGTGATGTCGCCCCCCCCCCCGAACCCCCACCGACCTCCGGGCCGCCGTGTGGCGTGTGGGCTTGGCCGTGGTGCGCCCGAGGTGGCACAGTGGTCGTCGAGTGCGTGCTCCTGGGTGCCGGTGACGGCGCGGCGGTGCGGGTCCGGGGCGGTTGGAGCGGGTGCAGGGGGGCTGCGGCTGCCCAGCAGCGTCAAGGGCGGGGCGCCGCAACGCGGGGGGCCGCTGCCGTCGCCCCTCGAGGCTTCGCGCTCGGCGCCGTGGCTCCGGCCCGGGGCGGGGCGATCATGCGCCCGCCCCCCCCCCCCCCCCCCCCCCCCCCCCCCCCCCCCC
>Ga0181582_10000718_pt1 | contig 24188 bp, 22 predicted proteins | sample 071ome_32_FD_132438 | JGI IMG/M metagenome (GOLD analysis project Ga0181582, IMG submission 132438) | Coastal salt marsh microbial communities from the Groves Creek Marsh, Skidaway Island, Georgia - 071405AT metaG (megahit assembly) | ecosystem: Environmental > Aquatic > Marine > Intertidal...
CCAACCGAAACCAGCCCCTGCCCGAGCACCAACGCGTCCAGACCGCAGCAGGCTAACGACAGCCCAGCCAGACGCTGAAAGGCGTGCGGGACCGGAACCGCGGCGCGGACGCCCTCAGCACGACCCACCGTTGCACTCAGTCAGATAACTCGGCGAGCGTAGGCTCTACCTCAAAGCTGTGCGTCACCTCACGCCCCTTAGAATCAGTCATCTGCGCGGTCAGCGTGCCGCCCGCACGCGGCTGGAAAAAGAAGCGGAAGCTGGGATCTTCGCTGATCGAGATATCCGTCTCGGCGGTCATCACGTGTTCCCCGTTGAAGCTGACCACCACCTTCGTCACATACTCCGCGGGAATGTAAGCACGCGTGCGCTGGTCGAGCTGAAGACCTGTGACATTAGGGTGACTGATCAGCAGGTGCGCCAGCGACACCTCTGAATTGTCCTCGCTTGGCCGACTGCGAAAACGCATTTCGCCGATCCGCTCACGGGCTTCCTTGAGTTTGAGGAAAGGGGGCGGCTCAGAGCAGCCACCGCTGGCCCGCGTGTAGCCTGAATGCATAAAGAGCGACCCATCGTTCATCTCGGCGACCGCACGCACATGCGTGAACTGATTGATGCGCAGGCGCATCGCCAGATCTGCCTTGCCCATCGCCGGCGTCAGGTCAAACCGTCCCGCCAGAGGTTTCGGATTTCTGTCGACAAACACGTACAGCGCCTTGATGTAGCGCTCTGGAGTCTGTGGGATCTTGGCGTGAATGCTGACCGGCACCACGCCGGAATCCTCCGCACGGAGCGGGATCCGGAGCTCAATGACCGAGGTGCCTTCGGCGATCTCCCGTTCCGGAAAATGCTGGGGGCGCAATAAGGTTTCCCAGACGTCAATGTCGGACTGTTGCGCCACGCTCCCCAACGGAATGAAGAGGACCATCATCACCGAGTAAATGGCATATCTGTTCATAAGGTTGCCCGCGCCTATACAGCGTTAGTGTAACGTCTCGCCTGACAAGCCTCAGCGCCGCGCCAAGGACATGGCCTTGATCCAGGGCGTTGAGAGCGACCACCGCCCGTCGCGTCTACGCTCTTCAACAGCAAACGGGAGCCTCGAATTCAGAAGCCGGGTCGCTTTACAGAAGCGGCCGCAGGACATGAGAAACAGCTTTAATCAAAATATTTTTCATTAACTTCATTGAATTAGACGATTTTTTGCGTTCGAGATGTATCCGGGAAATCCAACAGGACAAGAACTGTGCGTGGGGCAAAGCCCGCCGCCGGCGAATTTGCCTGGGAATCCCCGTGCTCGGGGCGCCGCACCCGGACGTGAGCCACTAAGCTCCCGCACACCCGGCTTACGATGCGGCTACTGAGATTAGGAACCCGCCGCGCCCGCGCGCAGCAGCCCGCTCCGCGTCCCCTGTCGCCGCGCCTTCAGCTGATGGTCATCGGGAGCTTCGCCGCGATGGCCTGTATCCCGGGCATCTACGGCCTGTACGCAACCATCCGCCATCGCGACGCGTATCCTGCGGGGTGGCAGTATGGCTTCGATCTCCTTTTATTCGGCGGACTGATCGTTATCGCACTGGGGCTTGTGCGACGGCGAAGATGGGCCGCGAGACTGACTATGACGGCGCTCTACCTCGTGTTTTTCATCGTCCTGGTGAGGATGTCGTTAAGCTACGAGACACAGCATGCCACCCTGAGTTACTGGCTCCTCCCCGCTGTTCTGCCGCTGATCGGCTACAGCATCAACCTCCTGCGCCGCCTGCTGACCTCCCTCAACACTGGCTGGTAACTCGGCTGCTGCGCTTGGCTATACTGCGCCGTCATACCGACCCGGAGCACCAACATGCTTCACGCTGAACAAGTGCTGCTTGGAGAGCGCCTCCTTGACTACATCGCCTCGGGCGCGACGGCGGCGATGGAACGGCCTTATCTGCAGTCCGTGGAGGAATACATCAGTGATGAGTTCGCAGCGCGCGAGGAGCACAGCCTGTTCCGCCCGTTGCCGCTCTGCGTCGGCCTGAGCGGTCTGCTCCCCGGCCCCAACACCTTCAGCACCCACGATCTCAGTGGCCAGCCAATCCTGTTGACCCGCGCTGCTGACGGCAGATTCCGCGCTTTTCTCAACGTCTGCCGGCATCGCGGCGCGAGGGTGGCGGACGGCTGCGGACGGCAGCGGAATTTCGTCTGCCCTTACCACGCCTGGACCTTCGGCCTCGACGGGAACCTGGTCGCACGCCCGGAGGAATACGCGTTTGAGTCTGTTCCCAGGGCGAACAGCAGCCTGGTCGCACTGCCCGCTGTCGAGCGGGACGGGATGCTCTGGGTGCGTCCATCACCCGGTGCGGACTTCGACCTCGACCGGCACCTCGCGGGGGCGCAGGTGGAGCTCGGCGCCTACGCATTGAAAGACTTTCATCTGTATCGCTCCACTGTGCTCAGGCGACGCATGAACTGGAAGCTGCTCCTCGACACTTTTCTTGAGTCCTATCACTTCTGCGTGCTGCACAAGAACTCTATCTGCAGCATCTTCTACGACAACCTCACCACCTTCGACAGCTGGGGAGAGCATTTCCGTATCGTCTCCGCGCGACGCACCATTGAACAGATCAAGGGACTCGACAAGGGCGACTGGAACCTGCTGCCGCATATCGTCGCCATCTACGTGCTGTTCCCGAACACCGTGCTCGTGTGGCAGCTTGATCACATTGAACTCTGGCAGATCTTCCCCGGGAGGACGCCCGATGAGTCTGCTGTCGAACTCTCGCTCTACACCCCTGATCCGACAGAGACTGAGCGCGCGCGTGCGCACTGGGACAAAAACTTTGACCTGGTGGTCGGCGTGGTCGAAGACGAGGACTTCCCGGTCGGCGAAGGGATCCAGAACGGTTTCCACTCAGGAGCACAGCCGCATATCACCTTCGGCACCAACGAGCCGGCGCTGGCCTTTTTCCACCGCGCTGTCACGGACCGGACAGCCTGACCCATCGGGCTCAACGCAGCGGGCGGAAAAACGCCCGGATATCATCCACCAGGAGGCCAGGGGCCTCCAGCGCAGCGAAGTGCCCCCCCTCAGGCATCAGACTCCAGCGCTGAATGTTATAAGCCGCTTCGGCCCAGGCGCGTTTGGGACGGGGAATATCCTTGAACAAGGCAACACCGGTCGGTGCCGCCACGTATCCGACCGGCGGCCCAAAAGTCCCTGCGCGCAGAGACTCCCGGTAGAGTCGGATAGCGGAACCGATCGAACCTGTCACCCAGTAAATCATGATGTTGGTCAGCAGTTCGTCTTTGCTGAAGCGGGATTCAACCCGACCATCAGACAGGTCTCCCCAGAGATAGAAACACTGCACGATCCAGGCGGCTAGACCGAGCGGTGAATCATTCAGCGCGTAGGCCAGCTGATCCGGCTTCAGGCTCTGAATCACCGCGTAACCGCGCTGCTCGCGATAGTACTCAACGCTGATGCAGGTCCGCCCCGGCATGACGCCCTGTGCCCGAGCCTCGTCAGGGTCATCAGTTGAACGGGTAGAGCACATATTGAGATGGACACCCACCACCCTCTCAGGGTCCAGCATCGCCATGTAGGGGCTGACCACGCCGCCCCAGTCTCCCCCCTGCACTGCATACCGCTCTATCCCCAATCCATGCAGCAGCTTGACCTGCCGCTCGGCAACCATGCGTGCGTCGCAGCCACTTTCCGGCCACGGTTCAGACCAGCCATACCCTGTCATCGACGGACATAGGACATCAAAAGCGTCTGCCGGATCGCCGCCGTAACGCTGCGGGCAGGTCAGCGGCTCCACGACCTTGTGGAACTCAGCTATCGAACCCGGCCAGCCGTGGGTCATAACCAGGGTCAGCGCATCGGCCGTTTCGGCTCTGGCGTGCACGAAATGGATCCGACGTCCGTCCACCTCCGCGATGAACTGCGGCATCAGCGCGTTCAAACGCGCCTCCTCGCGACGCCAGTCGTACTCTTCCAGCCAGTAGTCGCGGAGCTCGCGCATGAAAGCGGCGCTGGTTCCGTAACTCCAGTCGTCCTCCGCGAGAGTTGCAGGGAAACGCGCCCGCATCAGACGCTCACGCAGATCTGTGAGGTCGCTCTCCGGAACGTCGATCGTGAACGGCACAACTTCCATGAGCGTGTTTCCATCTGCCGGGGATGAACAAATTAAGACAGGGTCCACAGCCGGCCGAGCGGTCATTGCCGCCACGTTCGGCCCTGTGTTCTGATGCCGCGACCCGCCGCGTCAGGAACCTACAGCATGACCCCAATCAAAACCAACTGTCCGCGCGACTGCTATGACGGCTGCGGCATGCTCGTCGAACCGCGCGATGGCGGCCGCTTCCGCGTCCTGGGCGATCCTGATCATCCAGTCAGCCGCGGAAAACTGTGCAGCAAGTGTGCCCTGGCCTACAACGGCGTCTGGCAGGAGCCATCGGCACGACTCCTGCACCCACTGAAACGCAGTGGGCCGCGCGGCAGCGGCGCCTTCACGCAGATCTCCTGGGACGAGGCGCTCAATACCGTGGCCGACCGTATGACGACAGCGTGTAACACGCATGGCGCGCAGTCCATTCTGCACACGCACTACTCCGGCACCCTGGCTCTCCTTGCCTATCTCTTTCCCAATCGGCTGTTCCGGCATCTCGGCTGCACCGAGGTCGACCCGGATACGATCTGCAATGCCGCAGGCCATACCGCCTGGACACTTATGTTCGGCAGCTCGGTGGTGGGGTTCGACCCGCGCACTATCAAAGACACTGCCTGCGTACTGGTGTGGGGCGCGAACCCATCTCACTCTGCACCACATGCGCACGAGCACTGGCTGGGCGAGGCGCCGGGTCCAGTGATTGTGGTTGATCCGATCAAGACCGAGACCGCCCGCCGCGCGACGCTTCATCTACAGCCGCGGCCGGGCAGCGACGCCGCGCTGGCTTTCAGCCTGCTGCACTGCCTGCAGCGTGACGGGAAATTTGATCGCGCCTTTATCGCCGACCACACGGTCGGTTTCGAGCAGGTCGCCAGCGCTATCGCGTCTGCCGATCCCGCCTGGGGTGAACGTCAGACCGGGATCCCTGCTGGAGACATTGAACGGGCCGCCGCCTGGTACGGTTCCGGCCCGGCGCTGCTCTGGTGCGGCCAGGGACTGCAGCGGCAGAAAACCGGCGGCAACATCATGCGCGCGGTGGGGCTGCTGCCTGCACTCACCGGCAACCTCGGCAAACCCGGCGCGGGTATTTCGTATCTCAACGTCGCCCCGATAGTCGCCGGACTCGATCTGGATTGGCTCGGCGGTGGCGATCTGGCTCGCAGCTCGCCGCCCGCCGTGAGCCACATGCACCTTGCCGAGCGGCTCGAAGCCAGTGATGAGTTTCAGGTGTTTTTCATATGGAACACCAACCCGCTGGCCTCCGCCCCGGCGCAGCATCGCCTGCGTCGCGCCCTCGCCCGCGAGGACCTGTTCGTCGTGGCAAGCGATGTGTTCATGACTGACAGCGTGCGCCACGCGGATATCGTGCTCCCGGCTGCGAGCTTTCTTGAGTTTGACGACCTCACGTTCAGCTATTTCCATCTCCACATGGGCAGCCAGACCAAGATTCGAGAGCCGCTTGGCGAATCCTTGCCGAACACGGAAATTTTCCGCCGCCTGGCAGGCGCCCTGCAGCTCAGCGAACCGGCCCTGTTCGCTGCAGACAGCGAGCTGCTTGATGCGCTTATGCGCCAGTGGAACCCCGGTTTCGATTACGCGGAACTGCAGCGGCGCGGCTTCGCAAGCGTCTCCGAGGACATTTTCATCCCCTGGTCCGCGCATTGTTTTGACACCCCGAGCGGGCGCATCGAGATCGCGTCTCAGCAGGCGCAGGAGATGGGGCTGCCGCCGGCGCCACAGCCCTGGGCCGACGCCCCGCCCCCGCACGGACACTACCGACTCCTCACGCCCGCTTCCCGCTGGCGTCTGAACGATTCCTACGCAAACGACGACAACATCGCGGCGCGCAGCGGACCTGCGAGCGTACACCTGAGCCCCTCGGACGCCGAGCATCTCGAGTGTCAGGAGGGCACAAGGCTGCGCCTCCATAATGCCAGCGGCGAACTGGTCCTGGTGGCCACCATAGACACCGATGTCCAGCCCGGCACGCTGCTCTCCTACAAAGGACGCTGGCCGCTCCTGGAGCCCGACGCAGCCACGGTCAACCACCTGCATATTCCTCAGTGCGCGGATATGGGCAACAGCACGAGCGTGCACTCGACGCTCGTCGAGGTCTCGCTGGCGTGACAACAGACAGCGGATGCACGCCGCTGGACCATGCCCACGCAGAACTGGAGGGCGTACGCCTACATTACGTGAGCGCTGGGGCTGGCGAGCCCGTCGTGCTACTGCACGGCTGGCCGCAGAGCTGGTTTGAGTGGCGCCTGGTCATACCGCTGCTCAGCCCGCATTACCAGGTTATCGCACCGGATCTGAGAGGGCTCGGCGACTCATCCCGCCCTGCTGCAGGCTATGACACCGATACTCTGGCTGCAGACATCTGGCGCCTGATGACTGAGCACCTACAGCTGCCACACTTCATTGCGGTCGGCCACGACTGGGGCGGCCCGGTCGCCTTCAGTCTTGCCGCAGCCCATCGCCAGGCGGTGCGTGGACTGGCGGTTATCGATGTCGCTATTCCGGGTGACGGTGCCGCCGACATCAGCCAGGGCGGGCGCCGCTGGCATCATGCCTTTCATCGCACCGTAGACCTTCCGGAAGCACTGATCGCCGGGCGCGAAGCGCTGTACCTGGGCTGGTTCTATAGCAACTACGGCGCAAGTCCTGATGCAGTGTCGGGCGAAGCCGTTGCGGAGTATCTGCGCACCTACCGGGAGCCTACTGCACTGCGCGCCGGGTTCGAGTACTACCGCAACCTGCCCCGGGACATTGAGCAGAACACCCTGGCTCTGCGTGCCGGCAAACTGCCGATGCCCGTGCTCGCGCTCGGCGGTACCGATGGCTGGGGTCGCGGAACGGAAGTACTGGAGAGCTGCCGCCGGGTGGCTGACAACGTGACCGGTGGCGTCATCGAAGGTGCCGGTCACTGGATCCCGGAGGAGCAGCCGCAAGCACTGGCCGATGCGCTGCTCGAATTCTTTGCCCGCTGCGCCTGAGCGTGCACGGCGGAACCTGGCCTGCTTCACGCGTGCGTGAAGCTTCTTCAACCTGAGATGGAGGAACCATCCCGATGAGCGACGAGAAAAAAGAGAAAGGTCGAGCGCTGCTTGAGGCGCTGTGCGGCAACCCGGACGGGGTCAACGCGTTCCCGGAACGTTTCCGCGACTACACCCTGGAACACCTGTTCGGCGACGTCTGGCAGGGTGACGCCCTGTCCTTACAGGAGCGCTCCCTCGTGACCTGCACCATCCTGGTGGCGCTCGCCCGCGAACCAGAGCAGCGCTTTCATTTTGCGGCAGCGAAGCGGCTTGGTATCCCGCGTGACAAGCTGGTTGAAATGGCCACCCATGCGGCGCACTACGCCGGCTGGCCTAACGCCGTGGGCGCCATGCGCAGCCTGAACGAGGTGTGGCCGGAGAAATCCTGAGCGGCCGCCCGGCGCAGCGTCGTTTACGGCGCTGCGCCGAGCTTGAGCGGCAGCTCTTCGTCGCGCACCCACTCTGACATGGAGCCGTCGTAGACCGAGATATTGGCCTGGCCGCACTGCACCAGGGCCAGGCAGTCCATCGTCGCCGAGATCCCGCCGCCGCAGTAGGTGATGACCCTGTCTGCCTCGAGCGCACCGCTTGCGGCAAACATGGGCGCCAGCTCGTCAGGCGTGCGGAACTCGCCTGTTTCCGGGTTGATCAGGCTGCCGTAGAAAACGTTATGTGTATTCGGCAGGTGGCCGGGGCGTCCGTACTGATTCTTATCACCAGTGAACACCTCCGGGGACAGCGCATTCAGCGTGACCGTCCCGTCGCCATCGACAACCTCGAGCATGCGGGATTTATTCACCCACATCTCCGGACGGAAAGCGACGCTGAGTTTCCCCTGCGCATGCACAGGCTGCTCGGCAGATACCGGCCGACTTTCACGCTGCCATTTCTCCCATCCCCCGTTAAGTACCGCGACGTTATCGAAGCCGATTGAGCGCAGCATCCACCACACCCGCGTGGACCACATCGGGAAACCCTTGTTGTAGAGAACGACAGCTGTATCGTCAGCGACGCCCCTGGCGGCCATCGTCGCTGCAAATACATCTGCCGGTGGCATCATGAACGGCAGTCCGGCATCAGGATCAGAAAGCTCTCCGGCGACATCCAGAAAGCCGGCGCCTGGGATGTGCTCCTGCTCCCACTCCGCGCGACCGCTCTCAGGGAGATAGCCGAAACCATCACTGCGGTGGCGCAGGTAAATTGTCGTATCGAAGATCCGGATCTCCGGCGCGTTCAGATGCTCTGCCAGCCAGGCCGTAGAGACCAGTGGTCCATCAAGTTTCATTGAACTCTTCCTTTACTTAATCGTGGGGCGTTTCAGGTTTCAGGCAGCGCCTCGGGCAGCTGCAAATGAGGCAAATTCATCCAGTTCCTGATTGAAACGCTCGGCCTGCTCGATAAACGGACCATGCGCCGATTCTTCGTACCAGGACACCGTCGCGTGCGGGCAGCAGGACTGGATCAGTTCGGCCATGGCGGGCAGCACCGTCTCGTCCTGCATTCCCTGGGTTACCAGCACGGGCTTCTTCAGCGCCCGCAGCACATCAGACGCGTCGAGATCGCGCGCAGCCAGGCTCGCACGGACGTCCGGACGAACCGTCATGTTCCAGCACAGCGTGCGCTCGTAGTCTTTTCTTGAGAGCTTTGCAGCAAAACAGCGGTCAACAAACTCGCGCATCGCGTCGATGCTCTCTTCCAGATCGCCGCCGGTCGCACGGGCGAAAATCTCGAAGAATCCTGGACCGATGAGCGGCCCGAGCGCCTGCTCATTAAGCACGACCGCCGCGCCTACGAAATTAACGCCCGCAACCGACCCATCTCCGTAGCGCCGCAGATAGTCCGTGATCACGAGACCGGCATACGACCAGCCGACGAGGAGCGGCTGAGTGAGTGAGAGACTCTCGATGACTGCGTTGACGTCTTCCGCCCACAGGCGGCTGTCGGTGTAAGCCGCCTGCTCGCGTGGTGCCTCAGACATGCCGTGGCCGCGCAGGTCAAAGGCAACCAGCCGGTACTTTTCAGTCAGCGCGCCGTCCAGCTGCTTCAGCCAGGTCATGTAAGTCTGCGACCAGCCGTGGACAAACAGAATGCAGGGACCCTGAGGGTTACCCCACTCGCCGACGTTCAGCCTCAGACCACCGCCACCGACTACCGAATGCATTTGCTCCATGGCGACGTTCGTTCCAGTTCCGCGGGGCGGCAGTGTAACCTGTCACTCTCGATGAGGAGTCCCGTCATGACCTGGCTCAACTCGGCCTGCCCGCACGACTGTCCGTCAACCTGTGCTCTGGAAGTAGAGCAGCTCAGCCCCACCCGCATCGGGCGGGTACGCGGCGCACAGGCGAACAGCTATACCCAGGGTGTCATCTGCAGCAAAGTTGCGCGTTACGCTGAGCGTGCTCACCACCCGGATCGCCTGCTCTATCCGCTGCGGCGAAAGGGCATTAAAGGTTCCGGCGATTTCGAACGGATCAGTTGGGATACGGCCCTGGACCTGGTCGCCAAGGCGTTCCTGGCGGCCGAAAAAGCGTACGGCAGCGAGAGCGTCTGGCCCTACTACTACGCGGGCACCATGGGACTGGTCATGCGCGATGGCATCAATCGCCTGCGCCATAGCAAGCGCTACTCCGGACAGCATTCGACCATTTGCAACACGCTGGCGCTGAGCGGCTGGATGGCCGGGGCAGGACGCCTGTCGGGTGTCGATCCGCGGGAGATGCGCGAATCGGATGTGATTGTGATCTGGGGAACCAACGCTGCCTCAACACAGGTCAACGTCATGAGCCACGCGCTTGCTGCCAGACGGGCGCGCGGCACCAAAATCGTGGTAATCGACGTGTACGAAAACGCCACGGCGAAGCAGGCTGACCTGTTCGTCTGCGTCCGACCGGGTACCGATGGCGCGCTGGCCTGCGCCGTGATGCACATCCTGTTCCGCGACGGCCATGCCGACCGCGCGTATCTCGCGGAATACACCGACTGTCCGCAACGCCTCGAAGCACATCTTGCTGACCGTACCCCCGCCTGGGCCAGCGCACTGAGCGGCGTACCGGTCGAACAGATTGAGCAGCTCGCCGGGCTGATCGGCCGAACGCCACGGACTTTCCTGCGTCTCGGCTATGGCTTTACCCGGCAGCGGAATGGCGCGGTGAACATGCACGCCGCGGCCTCGATCGTCGCGGTCACGGGCGCGTGGCGGCATCCCGGCGGGGGCGCTTTTTATAACAATGGCGGAATCTACCACTGGGATAAGACGCTTATCGAAGGACTCGACCAGCGTGACCCCGCCATCCGCATGCTCGACCAGTCACGCATCGGCGAAGTCCTGACCGGACAGCCGGATGCGCTCAAGGGCGGGCCGCCGGTCACGGCGATGCTGATCCAGAACACCAACCCGCTGTCGGTCGCACCTGACCTTAACGTGGTGCAGCGTGGTTTCGCGCGTGACGATCTGTTCGTCTGCGTGCATGAACAGTTCATGACTGAAACGGCGCGCATGGCAGATATCGTCCTGCCGGCGACCATGTTCCTTGAGCACGATGACCTCTACCAGGCCGGTGGGCAGCAGCACATCCAGCTCGGACCGCAGATCATTGAGCCGCCCGGCGAGTGCCGTTCCAACCACGCAGTGCTCTGCGCACTGGCGGCGCGCCTCGGCGCGGAACATCGCGGATTTCAACTCACTGCTCGAGAGATCGTCGACGAAACCCTGCGCACCTCGGGCTGGGAAGGTGTTGACGCACTGACCCGTGCCAAATGGTTTGACGTTCAGCCGGATTTCCGCACTGCGCACTTCCTTGACGGTTTCGGGCACGCAGACCGTCGCTGGCACTTCGCAGCGGACTGGAAGGCTTTGCGCACGGCCGAGAGTGTTCCTGACGAACTCATCGCAACCATGCCCGACCTGCCTGACCACTGGTCGCAGATAGAAAGCACCTCAAGTGTTCATCCGTTTCGCCTGGTCACTGCACCCGCCCGGCACTTTCTCAACTCTTCATTCACGGAGACCCCGACCTCGCGCAGGCGCGAGTCCCGCCCTGGTCTGCTGCTGCATCCCCAGGATGCCGCTCGGCTCGGCGTGAAAAACGGCGATCCGGTGCGCCTGAGCAACGTCCGCGGCGAGGTCGAGCTGCACGCCGAAGTTTTCCCAGGGCTGCAGCCCGGCACAGTCATCGCTGAAAGCATCTGGCCGAACTCGGCGCACCCCGGGGGACTGGGAATCAACGCACTGACGGGGTCAGACCCCGCTGCGCCAGCCGGTGGTGCCGCTTTCCACGATTCGCGTGTCGCGGTCGAGGCAGTCCTCTGAGATCCCAGGACGCGCTGAGAGCTGGGGGTGCCGCCCGGGACTTCCCGGCCGCTTGCCGCTCCGCCGGAGATCCGCCTCATGTTTGAAGCCGCAGAACTTGGGCAGAAAGTAAAACGTGCAGATTTCGAAGCGCGCGAACACGAGCTGCACGCGGCGTTGCTCGACGCCCAGCGCAAAGCGCAGGTTGCAGACATCCCGGTCCTGATCATCGTGTCCGGCGTTGAGGGCGCAGGCAAAGGCGATGTCGTGCGTCTGCTGCACAGATGGATGGATGCACGAGGTCTGGAGACCCAGGCTTTCTGGGACGAGACCGACGAAGAGCGCATGCGGCCACGCTTCTGGCGCTTCTGGCGCGGGCTGCCCCCGCGCGGTCGAATCGGCATCCTGTTCGGCTCCTGGTACACCCAGCCCATCCTCGATCGGGCCATGAAGCGCATCCCGGAAGACAGCTTCGATCGTGAACTGGAGCGCATTCGGCATTTCGAAGACATGCTGGTGGACGACGGCGCGCTGATCATCAAGCTGTGGTTTCACCTGACGCAGAAAGAGCAGTACAAGCGCCTGGAGCGCGAGGCTCGCGGCAAAAGCGGCAGCGTCTCGCCACTGACGCGGCGTTTTTCCAAGCGCTACGAGCGCTTCAGGAAGATCTCGGAACGGGCACTGCGCAAGACAGACATTGGCCATGCGCCGTGGCATGTCATCGAAGCCACCAACGCGCGCTATCGGGATCTGCGCGTTGGGGAGATTCTGATTGACCGGATCAACGCCCGAATTGGCAGCCCGGCGCCGAGCAGCGGGCGGGTCACGACACCCTCGCCAGCGCTGACCAAGGTCGGAGCAGCTGGTGTCCTGAGCTCGGTGCCGCTGGATGCGGCCCTGTCACAGAACCGCTATCGAAGGACGCTGCGCGAATATCAGACAGCGCTCTACGCACTGGCATGGCAAGCACGTCAGCGCCGGATAAACACGGTCGCAGTCTTTGAGGGCTGGGACGCAGCGGGCAAGGGCGGCGCTATTCGGCGGGTCACCCAGGCCATGGATGCACGCCTTTATCGGGTCATCTCGGTCGCCGCGCCCACAGACGAGGAGAAGTCACACCCCTATTTGTGGCGCTTCTGGCGCCATGTGCCGCGAGCGGGCTACGTCACCATCTACGACCGTTCCTGGTACGGGCGGGTTCTGGTCGAACGGGTCGAAGGATTCGCCAGCGCTCCAGAGTGGCAGCGCGCCTACAACGAAATCAATTCATTCGAAGAGCAGCTTACCGAGCACGGAACGGTTGTGCTCAAGTTCTGGCTGCATATCTCTCCCGAAGAGCAGCTGCAGCGCTTCGAAGAGCGCCAGCGCGTCGCGTGGAAGCGGCACAAGCTCACCGACGAGGACTGGCGCAATCGTGAAAAATGGGGCGACTATGACCGCGCTGTCAGCGACATGGTGGCTCGCACGTCGACCGAACGTGCGCCTTGGACGCTGGTTGCGGCAAATGACAAACGCCATGCCCGCGTGCAGGTCATCAAAACCTTCTGCGAACGCCTCGAGCGCGCGCTGCGCTGACCGCCCGGCCAAGATGCCCCGCAGAACGGGCAGGGCGTGCAATCCCAAGATACGGAGCAGATAAGTGGAAAAAGAGCTTGAGACAGTTCAGCACATCTATTCCCTGATTATCGATTTCCTCGTTGTCTACGCGTTCCAGATCACGGGCGCGGTGATCATCCTGCTGGCGGGCCTGATCTGCGGCGGATGGGTATCGCGCCTGCTGTTGAATGTCCTGGAAAAACGGCAGGTCGACATTACGTTGCGGCAGCTGATGGCCAGCGCAGCGCGTCTCGTGGTCATCGTGATGTTCGCCGTTATCGCGTTGTCCAAACTGGGGATCAGCATCACACCCCTCATCGCCGCGATCGGTGGTCTGGCGGTCGGTGCCAGCTTCGCTATTCAGGGCCCGGTATCAAATTATGGTGCGGGACTGGTCATTATTCTGACCCGCATGTTCAGAGTGGGGGACACGATTTCAGTGCAGGGCTGCTCCGGGATCGTATCCAGCATCGATCTCGCCACGACCCATCTTCAAGCCGAGGACGGCGAAGACATCATCATTCCAAACAAACACATCGTCGGCGAGATCCATCGGAATTCCTACGCCAACCGTCTCTACGAAGGGCGTGTTTATCTGGACCCGACGAGTGATCCGACCGCCGCAGCGGATGCCATCCGAGCGCAGCTGACCGCAGCCTCTGAAGATTCCGCGCTTCCACCACCGCTGGTCGGCATCGAGAATTTTTTACCGGGCGCCGTGGTCGTAGGGTACCGCTTCTGGATTCCATCCGCGGCCTATTTTGAGACCAGCTACAAAATCAATGACCGTATTTACCGAGCGCTCGATGACGCTGGCTCAAAGCTGGCAGCACTCTCTTTGAGCGGGACGGGTTAAGCGACATCCAACTCCCGACCACCGTCGGTCTGTCACCCCGGAGAGCAGAACCCTCCGGGGCTTCCGGCAGTCTGCGCTCAGTGCGCAACCTTGATTTTCTGCGCCTTCGGCAGGGCTTTCTTCGGGATACAGATCTCCAGCTCGCCGTGATGGCAGCGCGCCTCCACTGCATCACCGTCTGTTGTATCCGGCAGAGAAAAGCGGCGGAAAAACGCACCGTAGACGCGCTCGACCCGGCGTGCGCTGCCCTCTCCGCTCTGCGCTTGCGCGGCACGACGCTCGCCGGAGATAGTCAGTACACCGTTTTCCAGCGTTATCTCGATATCCTCAGGCGCGACGCCGGGCACATCGGCGACGATACGGAAACGATCCTTCTCTTCATGGACATCCACCGCCGGCGACCATTGGCTCACAGATGAATGCGAGCTGTCCTCGGTCCCGGACTGGGCACTGCCAAAAGCGCGGTTCATTTCGTCCTGCAGGCGACGCATGGTTACGAAGGGCTCGTACAGGGTAGATCTCATGGTGGTGCTCCAGACTTGTTTGTTGTCGATGAGGAAGAAGTAAGGGCATCGTCGGTTTTTTCAAGGGCGGCAGACCACATAACCGGCCTGGCGGGCGCGATCTCATCGCGGTGGTCAAACGCATGATCTCGCGCGGTTCCTTGAGCTGCGCGACGCCGCGCTCCGAGCCAGCACCGTCGGCCAGCGTCGAGCGCATACGGGATAATGACCTCGATACAACAGGCTCGGGCTGTCTAGCATGCATTTCCAAAGACCTCTCCTGCTAGCGCTCCTGCTGGCGCTGAACATCTCCGGCGCAGCAGCTGAGTCTCCCGTTCCTGCTGCAGGGACTTCTCAGTCAGTTCCGGTCAACGGAGAGCAACGCACTTTCGAAGATCCGCTCGAGCGCGACACGCCGCGGCGGAGCTTCACAGCGTTTCTGCGCGCCATGGATGACGCAGATCACCTTCGCGGCTCGGCCTATCTCGACCTGCGCAACCTGTCCGAGCCGGCCCGCGCGATCAATCCCGAACGTCTGGCCCATGGACTGATCATCGTGCTGCAGCGCGCGCTATGGGTTGACCCGCTGAGTCTGTCCGACGACACCGACGGGTTCACCAACGACGGCCTGCCGTCGTATCGCGACCTTCTCGGGCGGGTGATGCTGGACGGACGCGAGGTTCCGCTCTAGCTACAGCGCGTCCCTGAAGCCAAAACATTCGTCTGGAAGATCAGTAACGCCACCGTACAGCTGGTGCCGGAGCTCTATGAGACCTATGGCTACAATCGGGCCGTCGAAGCGATTTATCGCGGCCTGCCCGCTGGCTCGTTTCTGGGATTCGAACTATTCAAGTGGGCTATCAGCATCGCAGTAGCGGTGGCGGCTTACGGCGCCGCAGTGCTGATCGGTTTTTTTACCGCGCGGTCCGTCTATCGCACCCGTTCCGACCACCGAAAGCGCGCCATGCGCTTCGTCGCCTTGCCGTTCGGACTCTTCGTCGCCATCGTCTCTCTCTGGACCACAGCAGAAGCGTTGGGCTTCGGCCTCGAAGCACAGGCTCACGTACGCGGGCACACGCTGCTCATCATCGCGACGACCTGGCTGATAGTCGCCTGTCTGATTCTGGCGCGAGATCTTGCCGTTCACCGGCTGGAACGTCTCGGCCGGGGTGACGCTGTGACCCTGCTCCGCCCTGCCTCCCGTCTCGTTTCATTCCTGCTCATTGTGATGGCGATGTTGCTCTGGCTTGACAACATGGGCGTTAACATCACCGCGCTGCTGGCGGGCCTCGGCGTCGGCGGTGTCGCGGTAGCCCTCGCCCTGCAGAAACCTCTGGAGGACGTGTTCGGTGCAATGTGGTTGTTCACTCTGCAGCCGATCCGGGTAGGAGATTTCTGCCAACTCGGGCAGTTCATCGGCACGGTTGAGGAGATCGGTCTGCGCCGTACGCGTCTGCGCACGCTGGCCAACACGGTCGTCCAGATCCCCAACGCCAGAATTGCTGATGAGCCAATCGACAACATCTCCGCCCGACAGCGAATCGGGTACAACCCGACCCTGCGCTTGCGCTACGACACATCACGCGTCGTCGTCGAGCGGGTTCTGGCCGCCACGCGGCTCGTACTCGAAAGCGACGACCGGGTTTGCGCTCGAAATTGAGATTTCTGCCTACATAGCGACGACTGACTATGTGCTCTACCTGGAAATTGCAGAAGCGCGGAATCTCGCGCTCATCGATGCAGTGGAGCGGGCCGGCACCCGCCTTGCGCCGCCGACAGTGCAGGAAGTGAAAATCGCGCCGCGCCCGCTCGCGCCGAGCGCGGACTGAGTCCGTCGCGCGCCGCACGCAGCCTGGGCGCTCTTGATACGCAGCGAGCCGCGCCCACGGCCGGCAGCCTTCAATGGCCTTAAGCTCGAAACGTAACCAGACTGCCGGCGCATTCGCTCCCGAACCGTCCACTCGCGCAGCGACCTCACTTGCACCCGCTGGGGTTGGCGACCAAACTCCCGGCGAACCGAGGAGAGAAACCATGGCGGGACCGCTCACCGGCATACGGATTATTGATGCCACCCAGATGATCAGCGGGCCGTTTGCTGCCGGACTGCTCGGAGACCAGGGCGCAGACGTGATCAAGGTCGAACCACCCGGTGTCGGCGATCCGATCCGCTACTTCGGCGCCATGCGTGGCGGCATGTCCGCCCTTTTCGCCACAAGCAACCGTAACAAACGATCTGTTGTGCTGGATGTCAAAAACCCGGCCGACCTCGAGCGCCTGCATGCACTGGTCGCGACCGCCGATGTATTCATGCAGAACTTCCGCCCCGGGGCAGCCGAGCGCATCGGACTCGGAGAACAGACGCTGCGCGGGCTGCGGCCCGATCTGATCTACGTCTCTATCAGTGGCTTCGGCGAGCACGGCCCGTACGTGGAGCAGAGAGTCTACGACCCGGTGATCCAGGCCCTGTCCGGCATGGCAACGCTGCAGGGAGACAAAGGACCGCCGCACATGGTGCGCACCATCCTGCCCGACAAGCTCACCGCCATTACCGCCGCCCAGGCCATCGCTGCAGCCCTGTTTGCCCGCGAACGCAATGGCCGGGGCGACCATGTGCGCCTGGCGATGATCGACGCCATGGTCGCCTGGCTCTGGCCTGACGGCATGTGGAACCACACGCTGATCGGGGAAGGCGTGGAGAACAAGCTCCCAGGCGGTTTCAACCTGGTCTTCCAGACGGCTGACGGCTACATCACTGCCGGCGCGCTGACTGACAAAGAATGGGCCGGGCTTGCGCACGCACTCGGACATCCCGAATGGGTTGCCGACGAGCAGTTCAAAACAATCCCGGACAGGGTGAAAAACATCGAGGCGCTGCTCGCCTTGATTGCCGCCGGGCTGCGCGATCTGAGCAGCGCGCAGGCACTGAAGAGCCTGCGCGAGGAAGAAGTGCCCTGCGCACCGATCCTGAACATGGAGCAGGTGCTGTGCGAACCACAGCTGGCCGCCAACCAGATGATTGAAGAGTCTGACCATCCCGTCGCCGGCCCCATGCGCTCGCCGCGTCCCGCCGCGCGCTTCGACAGTGCTCCGCCCACCGACCGGCGCCCTGCTCCAGCGCTCGGCGAACACACCGACGAGATACTCGCGGAGCTAACGCTCCCAGATGGACAATGAGCCACGAAACAACCGAGCCCGGCCGCACGATTGTGCGATTCGAACCAGGCGCGTCCAACCACAGATACCTGCTTTAGACTGATCTGACGCCGTCGATGACGGGCAAGAACCTCAGAACAGGAGCACCCATGCAACTCAAAGCGCCGGACGCCGACCGCGTCCTCAACGAACATGAACTCTACGCCGAGCTGCTGCAGCTCGATGGAAAAAACATCGTTGAGCTCGGCTGCGGTACCGCCGTACACACCGAGCGCCTGGCGGGAGCCGATCGCGGGCGCACAGTAATGGCCTTTGACGTTGACACGGTACAGATAGAAAGACACCAGCAGCGTACCGACCTGCCGGGGGTCTCTTTCGAATTGGGCGGCGCTGAGTCCATTGCGCTCCCCGATGCCTCCGCTGACGTGGTGTGCATGTTCAAATCGCTACACCATGTGCCGCTGGATGCGCTTGACGTCGCACTCGACGAAATTGCGCGGGTGCTCAAGCAGGGCGGTCTGGCCTATATCTCCGAGCCTGTATTTGCCGGTGAGTTCAACGAAATCATCCGGCTTTTCAACGACGAAGAAGTTGTACGCGAAGCGGCGTTCGAGGCGGTGAAACGCGCGGTCGATGCGGGTCATCTGGAGCTCGTCGAGGAGATTTTCTTTCTCACCTCGAGTCGTTTCACAGACTTCAGTGACTTTGAACAGCGCATCCTGGGCGCCACGCATCTCGACCTGGCCTTGAGTCCAACAACCATCGCTGAGATCAAAGCCAGGTTCGAGGCCTGCCAGGCCGCCGACGGCAGCGCTGAATTTCAGGTCCCGATGCGCGTCGATCTGTTGCGTAAACCCTGATTGACCCCGGACACCCAGCCCGACGCGGCATCAGGCTACCGCGCGCAGAGCTTCTATCCGTTTCGCGAGCGGCGGGTGCGTCGCAAGGAGTTCTCCGAGCCCACCCGCGATACCGAATGCAGCCATCTGCTCAGGCAGAGGCGTCGGTTCAGCCTGCTGCTGGAGACGTTCCAGGGCAGCAATCATATGCTGCCGGCCGGCCAGCTCAGCGCCCCCGGCGTCGGCACGGTATTCGCGGTAACGACTGAACCACATCACGACCAGCGACGCGAGAAAACCCAGCACCGCCTGCGCGGCGAAATAGCCGATGTAGTAGCCCGCGCCGTGTCGCCCGCGGTTATCACGATCCAGCGCCGCCGCCGCCAGGTGAGCGAACACCATCACGAAGGTGTTCATCACCCCCTGCAGAAGCGCCAGCGTCACCATATCCCCGTTCGCGACATGGCTGATCTCGTGCCCAAGAACCGCCTCAACCTCTTCTCTGCCCATGTGTCGCAAAAGACCGGTACTGACCGCGACCAGCGCCGCATCGCGATTCGCGCCCGTCGCGAATGCGTTAGGGCTGGCGGAATCGAAAATCGCCACTTCCGGTTTCCCAATCCCGGCCGCGGCAGCCTGGGCGTGCACAGTACTCATCAGCCAGCGTTCTGTCGCATCGGCCGGAGCGTCGATCACTTTCCCGCGCACTGCCCGCAGCGCCATGGATTTGGACATCATCAGGGAAATGAGCGAGCCGCCCATGCCGAACAGCGCAGCGAAGACAATCAAGCCTCCGGTGCCGCTTCCGGGCTGATTCAAGCCGAGCAGCTGAAGCACAATGGACAGCACCATCAGCACCGCAAAGTTCGTAGCGACGAACAGTCCTATTCTGAGCATGGGCGTTTAAAAACCTCCGGGTTGATGGACAGAACAATGTAGGTGGCTACCTCAGCCGCTGCCTCCTGAGCGTGCCGACTGCGCCATGGTTGAGATGGGGACAGTCGGCCGGTCTTCAAGCTCTGAGCCGAGGTTCGGGTAACCGCTCGTCAAGGGCAATGACTTCGGCCGCCGGGATTGTCAGCGTGACCCGAGTACCGCGCGACAATTCGCTTTCGATGCTGATTTGCCAGTCAAAACGATCGGTAATGCGCTTGACCAGGCTGAGGCCAATGCCGTGCCCACGCGCGTGCTGCCGGGTCGCATAAGCCTGGAATACCTGCTCAAGCTGAGCTTTTTCGATGCCGATACCCTCATCCTCAATCACGATGGAGGTGCCCGCCACCGATACAGCCACTCGACCGTGGTCGGTATAGGAGCAGGCGTTACGCAGAAGATTCCCGAGCACAATGGACAAGACCCGCGGTGCCGCCTCGACCACGAGGTGATTTGCACGCGCGAGCTCCAGCTCCAGCGGCTTATCGGCATAGAGCAGCCGGCAGGCATTGATTTCCTGCTCGATCACCAGGTCCACACTGACCTGCTCCGTGCCCAGCGCCCCTTCGTTTTCCCGGGCCAGCAGCAGCAGGATCTCTGTCAGCTCCTCCATATCCCGCGCGGCCCGCTGGATCCGTTCAATCGAGGTCTGCGCCGCCGGCTCGAGCGCGTGACGTCTCAGCAGGTTGTCACTCGCCATGCGGATAACGGTCAACGGGCTGCGCAGTTCATGGCTCGCCTCCCGGGTAAACAAGCGCTCCCGTTCAACCATGCTGTGCACCCGCGTCAGCAGATTCTGCAGCGCATGCCCCAGTACTTCGATCTCGGAATTACTTCCATTGAGCTGCCGACCCAGGAGATCTGCCGCACCCGGGGCATCCAGGTCAACATCTCTTACCGTGCGTGCAAGGCGTATCACGGGCGATACCGCACGACGCGCGATGAGATAGGCCACCCAGGCCGACGAGTAAAGCGCGATCAGCATCAGCGCGAGCGGTGCGACGCCGAAATAGGTCGCGAGCTCTTTGACGTTGTTCGCGTCGAACACGAGATAAAGCCGCTCGCTTCCAGACTCACTGACCTGCACGACGGCTTCGCCCGCAGGTGTCTGGATATCGTGGATCCCCATTGAAAGCCCCGCAAATTCTCCGGGGATCTCCGCCGAGTCCTGTTTGAACACGTAGCCGATAAGCGTATTGGTGTTGGGTGCCGGCGTAGCGCTGTCGATGTTCCTTCGGGACCAGAAATAATCGGCCTCCCGGGTCAGCGCAGATTCGATCAACAGTTCTCTGATGGCAAACTCGGCCAGAAAAACTCCAGCCACAACCGACGCGCTGATCAAAGTCATCTGTAGCAGGAACGCCCGCCACAGGCTGACATTCAACCGGTTGCTGCGCTCAGCGCTCATCCGCAATCCGGAAGCCTGCGCTGTGCACCGTGTGGATCAGGGCTGTCTTAAACGGTCTGTCGACAACCTTGCGCAGCTGGTAGAGATGGGTCCTTAACGCATCACTGTCCGGCGGTGCATCACCCCACACGGCCCGCTCCAGAGCGCGTCGCTCCACTACACGGGGAGAATGACGGATGAGCTCAGACAGAAGTTTGAGTCCTGTGGGCGTGACCGTCAGATTCTGCCCTGCGCGGGTCACGGTGTGCGTTTCCACATCCACCGACAGGTCGCCGACCACCAGCCGTCCGGCAGCAGCCCCGCCTTGACGACGACGGATAATTGCAAGCAGCCTGGCCTCCAGCTCCGGCAGGTCAAACGGTTTCACCAGGTAATCATCTGCGCCGCTTTCAAAGCCACTGAGCTTGTCAGCGAGGGTATCCCGCGCCGTCAACATGAGAACAGGGATGTCGTTACCGGCGGCACGCATTCGTCCACACAGCTCGATGCCATCGATACCAGGCAGCATCAGGTCCAGCACCAGAGCGTCATAGCGATTTGACGCCACAAGATGCAGCGCGGCCTCCCCGGTATCCGCGTAGTCCACTTCGAAACCGACGCCCTCAAGGTGCTCACAAACCAGCGCTGCGATATCGCGATGGTCCTCGACTACCAGAATGTCGCCAGCCGATGTCATCGGTTGTAGCTGCCCTCAACCAGCGTTTCCGCAAACGCCCGAGCCCAGTGTATACCGTCACTCATCGGCAGCGAGGTGGCGCGTTGCTGCTGCCTTGCAGCCTCTCAGGGAAGCATCCAGCTCAGGATCAGCGCCGCCACCAGGCTGGACAGGGCTGTCGAGAGCACGACCGACTTGGACACGGTCTCCTCGCGTACCCGGTACTGGCTCGCGAAAATGAAGGCATTCAGTCCACAGGGCATTGCCGCCAGCAGCACGGCCACCTGGGTCCAGGATGTTTCAATTCGCAATGCCACACATCCCCCCCAGACAAGCACGGGATGCAGCGCATTCTTCAACGCAATCAGGAAAAGCGCATCACGGTAGCCCCCAACCAGCCGATACTGCGCGAGGCTGATCCCGAGCGCGACAAGCGCACATGCGGGCCCCGCACTCCCGAGCAGCTTGAGCATCCGCGCCAGGGGCTCAGGCAGGGTCGCATCTGTAAGATTCAGCCCGATCCCGAGCGCAAGGCTCACCAGCACGGGGTTCAGGGCGAGGCGCTGTAGCGCCCGGAGAGCTCCACCACCCTGTTCCGGCGCCGTCCCAGCGCGCTCCAGAAGCCAGGTCGTGAAAGGAAAAAGCAGCATGCTCTGGGTGGCAAGCAGAATGATCAGAGGCATCGTCCCGCCGGCGCCGAATGCACTGAGCACTACGGGATAACCAAGTAAAACGATATTCGAATAGCTCGCCGTCATGCCGCCCATGATCGGATCACGCGCCTGCCAGCCAAGCAACACACGCGTTGCGCTCATCCCGATCGCATACAGCAGAAACGACGGCCCGTAGAACGCTGCCAGAAAAGCCCATGGAAGCGTTGCCGGCAACTCCGCCCGTTGCACGCTGTCGATCAGCAGGGCAGGAATCGCCAGGTAGTACATGAAACGCACCAGCCCGGCGCCAGCCTCAGCGCTGAACAGCCGGCTGCGCGCCAGCCCGTACCCCAGCGCTACCGTTCCAAAAACCGGAACAACCACAGCGGCCACAGCGTTCATGAAATTCCCTGTCTGTCGCGCCGCTGACGCCCGACGGTTGCGAGCGGCTTCAGGCAAAAAAAACCCGGTGCGGGTAACCCGGCACCGGGTTGATCTGTCAGGTTGTCACGCTTTCTCAATCAACAACGCGACGACGGCCGGCACAGGCGGGATACCCGTGCCGATGACTGCGTCAGCCGCCGGATGCCGCCATCGGAACGCTGGCTGCAGAGCCGATTTTATCGCTGAAATTTGGCCAGACTTTTTCAGTCATCAGTTCCAGCGACTTCATGCACGCAGCATGCGGCATGTGGTTGTAGATGAACATCCAGAAGAAGTCGACGGGCAGCTGCTTGAACAGCGCTTCGAGCTTGCGATTGACGGTGTCAGGGCTGCCGTGAATAACGAGCCCTCGCTCGCACAGGGTCTCAAAGGTCGCCGGCAGGTCAAACGGACCTTCGCCCGCTTTGCAGATGGCCGCGTTGAAGCCGAAAGGTACGAAAAAGTTGTTCCAGATGAAGGAGCCTGCTTCCCGGGCAATCGCTTCGGCTTCTTCGTCCGTATCTGCAACGATCACTTCCCGGCTCATGGCCATGCCCTGGCCGAACTTGTAGTTCAACCCTGCCTCGTTCGCCGCCTCCATGCCGGCGCGGAAGTGTTCTTTGACCACTTCGTACTGGGTCATGATAGTCACCGGCACAATGCCCCGTTCCATGCCCCACTTGATGGAGCGCTCCGAGGTCGCGAAGGGCATGAACATGTCCGGGATCTGCTTTTCAAAAGTCGGAGGAGCGATTCCGATCTCCTCGATGTATCCGTCCTTGTTACAACCCTGACCATAGTTCCAGGCCACCTCTGCAGCGGCCCATTTGATGTCCTGCGTCGGTACCTGCCAGTGCTTACCCTGGAATTTGAACGTATCGTTCTTCCATGCGGTCATGATCAGGTCGAAATGCTCTTCGAAGAGAGAGCGTTTGAGCTCCTCGTAGTCTTCACCTGAGGCCGGATCGCTCAAGCCAATCTGCTGGCCGAGCACATTCACCCAGCGGGGCTGATAACCCCGGGCGAACCCGGCAAAAACGCGCCCGTTCAGCATCTGGGAAAGCATCGCGATGTTTTCCGCCAGATTGATCGGATTCTGCGACGGCAACACGTTGCCCAGCTGGCCGAACTTCATGTTCCGGGTCTGCATGCCGAAGTAGAGATCCAGCATGACCGGGTTGGTGGAGACCTCTTCGCCTTCGACGTGAAAATGGTGCTCGGTGAATCCGCAGCCGTAGTACCCGTTTCCGTCCATGTACTGCAGCTGCTCGGTCAGCTCGCGCAGCATCATCTGGTAAAGGTCGGTGCGCTTACCGGCCATGCCGGCAGAGATATCCTCTTTGCGCCCCACTGAGGGTAGATAAAAAGCGCCTACTTCCATTTCACGTCTCCCATAAAAATCCGGAAGTTAACTGGGTGTTTTCAATGTTCACGAAGGTTACTACGCGCCCGAGCGAGGCGTCCACTTTGCCGCTACACCAATTCAGATTTCAAACTCTGGCTGCGATTGCCTCGATTTCAAAGCGCCATTCGGGTTTGAGCAACTGCTTGACCAGAAGCGCCGTCGACGCCGGCCGGGCGTCGCCCAGGCACCGTGAACGCGCAGCGGCGAAGGTCGGATAATCGTCGGCCTCAACCGGATAAGCCGTAACTTTCACCACGTCCGCGGCGCCCATGCCTGCCGCTCCC
>Ga0181582_10000722_pt1 | contig 24106 bp, 11 predicted proteins | sample 071ome_32_FD_132438 | JGI IMG/M metagenome (GOLD analysis project Ga0181582, IMG submission 132438) | Coastal salt marsh microbial communities from the Groves Creek Marsh, Skidaway Island, Georgia - 071405AT metaG (megahit assembly) | ecosystem: Environmental > Aquatic > Marine > Intertidal...
CAGCTTCCACTTCTGGATCTGCGTGCCCATCGCGCCGTCGATGAACAGGATGCGCTCCTTCATCAACGCGTCAAGCTGACCGAACGCAGCAGACTTCTCCAACGTGTCCTCGAACGGCTTATACCCCGGCACACACGCCTCGGCCTCGGCCCCCTTCTCCGCCGACCTCGGCACCGACTTGACTGGCGTCCCCACCTTGTCCTCCACCGCCTTCACGAGCGTCGCCGCCTTCTCGACCACCGCATCAGCCACGGCGCCACCCCCAGGCTCCACACCTCGGACCTTCCTCGCCAACACGGCAACCGTGTCCAGGATCGTCTGCCCGTGCCCAAAGTACACCGCCGTCACCAGCAAGACTGCCGCTGGCACCAGCATCGGCACGAGGGACGCCACAAGGACCGACACCAGCGACATCCCCGCCATCACCGCCAGTGGCACCATGGCGAGGACAAACAGAGCAACAGGGACCGGGTACCGAGCGGAGAGACAGCCGAGAGGCGAAGATTTCAGCCTCGCAATTATTGAATTCGCCGCTCCATGCGCACCACAGGCGTTCGCGCCACCGGTGGGCGAGCACGCGCGGTGGACAGGGCCAGTAGGATGATTGCCACACATGTGATGAAATGAAAGTACGCGGATCCGAGTCGAGTGCGTGATCACTCATGAGTGAGCCGCCGAGGCGTCCAGCTTTTATCCATCTCCCAACGGATCGCTGGATCGCTGGTTGAGCAGCTGGAGCAGCTGGCGGGTTGATGGGCGGGAGTCTGCGACTTTTCGATCCACGGCCACAGGTATCGCCGTGGGAGCTAGCCTCGCCTCGCTCCGCCAGTCCGAGTCCCAGGCGCTGGGCCCGGCACCGGCGCGCGCTCACCCGGGTCTGCACCGTCGGTCGCAGCAGCGGAGGGCTGCTGGTGCCGGAGAATCAACTCGGAACTTCCCGGCTCAGACCGAGCCCCGATTTTTCGACCCCAGCGTAGGATGACGAACGCGCGGGGTGCGTGCCGGGGACTCGAGCCAAGAGAGCGAGCGACCGCCCTCCCTCGGCTCGTTTAAACTCACGCGACCAGTCCCCCTCGAGTACCGGTCTTCGAAAGAAATATTCATCATTCCTCTCGGCGCGTTCTTCTACCGTCGTGATAAAGCGTTCACCCTGGGGGCAAGCGGAAGAACGGAGAAGCGCGGTGAACCAAACACACAACACGAGATCGATCGCCGTTCCAGATGACGCAGAGAACGTCTTCGACCGCCCGGCCGTCGTCGACCTCGGGGGCCGTCGTCGAGCCGTCGTGGAAGAACCTGTTGCCGGAGCTGTTGTTGGCGCTGCTGGGATGCTCTGGAGGGGCGTTCGTGTACGAGGCTGTCGATATCGATGTCGGAGACGTCGGCCGGGCGGGGTCGGCGCCGGCGCTGAAGGATTCGCGGCTGGTGTTGTCTGATCTGGTGGACTGGGTGTCTGATGCTGAAAGGGAGCAGTTGAACCGGTTGGTGCGGCTTGGGAGGTATTACTCGTGGCTGGTGGAGTATGCGATGGAGTTGACGGGGGTGGCTGTGGCTGGTCCGTCGTCGTCGTCGTCAAGGGGGGGGCGACGGCTTGGAATGCAGCAGAGTCCGTACCATGTTGCTGTTGCGCAAGGATGTTTGGAGGTTCTCGACGTGTATCGACAGGCTGTGTTGAACGTGGAAGCGCGGGTGGTGGAGGCTGGATCGGGGGTGGGGTGGGGCTTGTGGTCGTTGCTGCCGTTGGAGGAAGCGTTGAGCGAGTTCGCCGAGCTGTTTCCGTTCTTGTGCGATCAGATTGAGCGGATCGAGGCGGTGCGGCGGAAACAAGAGCAAGGCAGCGATCGGGGTGGCGAGGGGCGCGCGCTGTCGGCGATCGAGGTGTTCGAGGGGGCGGCACGGAGCGGGATTCCTGTGGTGGAGGGGTGCTCGTTGCGGGTTGCGTGGCACTGCTACCAGGTTCTTTTCAAGCAGATGCACGCGTGGATGGTGCATGGTCGGCTTGTGGATCCCACGGGTGAGTTTTTCATTCGCGTGGAGGACGGTAGTCGTGGGGGCAAGGGGCGGGAGCGACTGCTGTCGCGGTTGCGGTTGCGGGTCATGGATGCGGATGTGGTGGAGGGGAGGCTCCCGGGGATGATCTCACTGCCGTTTGCGAATGACGTCTTGTACGTGGGGCAGTGCACGCGGATCTTGGAGTCGCTCGAGGTGTTGGGCCCGGTCGGTGTCGGTGGAATCAATCGTGACAAACATCGCGGCGGTGGCGGCGGGGGGGGAACGACAACGGCAGCGACACCGCGGGACGCGGGATCGGAGGATGCTCGCTCGGATGCTCGCTCGGATGCCCGCTCGGATGCCGACTTCGAGGAGGCGTTGAAGGAGATCTGGATGTCGCCGCCGGAACGGCTCGACTGGATCGCGCTTCGGAACCTGGTCCGGGCGCGAAAGCTGGAACTGTCGGACAGGGTGTGGGTAGAGATGCATCATAGTGATAGGAATCTCGCGGGGCACATCGAAGAGTTCGTTGACGTGGTGCTGCAGAATAACGGGTCGCTGTACGCCGAGCTGGTTCGCGCGGTGGCAGGCGTGGCTTCGGAGGACCCGGATCCGGAGCGCGCGGCAGCCCTGGCAGCGCATCTGTATCGAGAGGCTGCATACTGCGACGGTATCGGGAGCGTGGACGCGAGACAACACTCGAGTTACATGGGGGAGGCAGGCGATACTCGGGATGCTCGAGACGGGAAGTCGCCGCCAGTCGTCACGATGACATGGTACGACGCGCGTCGGACGGACGACCTCGTCCGCAGCATCGTCCCAATATGGCACCCCGACTACGACCAGGGCATCTGGATCCCTCCTTACGACGCGTGGGACGGTCTGTGCATCCGGTACGATATGAAGTGGCCGATGGACCTCGTCTTTCCCGTCAAGGCCATGCGCGTCTACGGCGCCCTTTGGCAGCTGATGTTCCGGCTGAGCCGTGCCCTGGACGATATGAAGCGCATCCGGGTTCTGATGGCGAGGAAAGGAAAGACGGCGGGGAAGGGAGGGGCGGCGGCATCCGGCGCCGACCAGACCGTCGCGTCCGCCGCAAGGCAAACGACGGCCCTGCACCACCGCCTGTACCACTTCCTGGCGACCTACGCGATGTTTCTCCAGGAAGAGATCGTCGCCCGCAGCAAGGCTAAAATCAACGGCATCCTCGCGTCATCGACGTCCCTGATCGAGGCGGAGGCCAAGCACATGGAGTTCATCTCGGACATCGTTGGGACGTCTTGCATCGACGTGAAGCAGGTCATGGGGGTCCTGGAGAACATGTTTGTGTGCGTCAAGTCCCTCGGAAAACTGGTGGCCGGCCAGCCCAGTGTTGACCTCGAGGACGTCTGCGAGCTCTTCCTGAGCAAGTACAACGTCTGGTACCAGCTGCTGCAGTCCAACCCACTCCAGACGGGGAAGCGTGGCGAGTCCATCCGTCGTCTCCTCCTGAAGATGAACTACAACGGCTTCATGGACACCAATGCCGCCCGCCAGGTCGACAGAAACGTGCTGCACCTCACCGAGTGATATTCTCGTCAGAAGTTAGAAGTCAGAAGTCAGAACAACGGCCTGCCCGTTCCCAATCCCCGTATCGCGTCGGCTCGAGCCCCTTGGGCTTGTAGCCAAACTCCTTCGGCATTTCTGGCGGCGAGGTACCCGACGGCGACGGGTCCTCCTCGTCCGCCGCCCGTGCTGCTTCGTCCTGTTTCGCCTCCTGCATCCCGTCCGCCTCCTTTACCTCTGCCGCATCCCTGCCCTCTGCGAACCCCCTGGCGCTCGTCGTGGTCGTCGCCGTCGCCGTCACGCCCCGGCCTTGAACGCATTTCAGTACGGACTCCCCGGATTTGAACGCCCGCGCCCGTCTCAACAGCTCCTGCCCGTGTCGCATGGTCCGATGCCGTATTACAATGGTGAGGGACTCTTTATTGATGATGCGCGCTGCAGTCGTGCAATGAATGAAATGCGACGTCGACGTCCGGGGGGTCGTCGATCAAGCCAGATCAGTCCGCTTCATCAAAGCGGCCGATCGCTTCCGCAAATAGTCCTTGTAACTGAGGATATCCCCGTCCCACTTGGTCACCGCGCCGTCAGCCACGGTCCAGATCTCATTGCACACCTGCGAGATCAGACGGAAGTCGTGCGACACCAGCACCAAGCCGCCGTCCCAGCCGTTGATCGCCACGGCCAGGGAGTCGATCGTCTCCATGTCCAAATGGTTCGTGGGCTCGTCCAGCAACAGCATATGCGGGCGCCTGTACGCCAACCACGCGAAGACGACCCGCGACTTGAGACCGTCGGAGAGCTTGCGCATCGGCATGGTCTGGGTCTTTCCGGTGATGCCAAACCGGCCGATCGCCGCCCTCATCCTCTCCAGGGGCACATCCTGGCCGTACTCGGAGACCATGTACTCGAGCGGTGATTTATCGTACGGCAGCAGTTCTGTCAAGTGCTGGTGATACTGTCCGATCTTGAGGTGGTTGTGCCTCTTGACCATCCCGTCGAGCGGGTCCAGGTCGCCCGTCATGAGCTTGAGCAGGGTCGACTTTCCGGCTCCGTTGGGCCCGACGACGGCCACGCGGGAGTCCAGATCCACACCAAGGTCCACGTTGGAGTACAGGACCTTGTCCTTGGAGTACCCGAAGGTGACCTCGGTGAACTGCAGGACGGGCGGCGGGAGCTTGCCCACGTTCTCAAAGTTGAACTGGACCACCCGTTCCGTCTCAACCTTCTCCGTCAGTCCTTCGCGCACCATCTTGGCCAGCACCTTCTCCTTGGACTGCGCCTGGCGGGCCAGCTTGGCGCTTCCGTGACCGAATCGCGCAATGTAGTCCTTCATGTTGGCAATCTGGTCCTGCTCGTGCTTGTACTTCTTCATCTGGTTCTCCTCATTCTCCGCCCGGGTCCTCACATACGTGTCGTAGTTGCCTGTGGTTGTCGGCCCGCGATCGAGTGAGTGATGATGATGAGTCGGGGTCGGGTGGTGGGGGGGGTGGGGGTGCGGTCGGTTGGCCGGCGGCCGCCAGACACCAACAAAGCACCACCACGCAAACAACACAACAACAGCAGCAACAACACAACACGCAATCATGGATGGGTCAGAAGCCAAGCGTTCAAGCAAGGGTATTCTCATAAACCACAGCGCCCGGTTGATCCGCCGGCCGCTGCTCAAACAAAAAGTGGCATCACCCCCATCCGCACGTCACGAACGACGAACAACGAACGACCCCGAACGACCCAGAACGACCCAGAACGACCCAGAACAATCGTCCCAAACAAAAACCCCCAATACGACCTCACGACGTACCCGTATAATAGTTCAGCTTCTTCTGGTGCATGTGGATGATGTTCGTACACACCCCGTTCAAGAAGTCCTGACTGTGACTCACCAACAACAGAATCCGCTTCCACTTCTTCAGCGTATCCTCCAGCCACACACACGCCTCCAAATCCAAGTGATTCGTCGGCTCATCCAACACCAAGAACGTCGGCTCGACGAACAACGCCCTCGCCAACGAGATCCGCATCCGCCACCCTCCCGAAAAATCCCTCGTCTTCTTCGCCTGCATCTCCTTATCAAACCCAAGTCCGTGTAGAATACTCGCCGCCCGCACCTCCGCCATATCCGACTCCAGCGCATCCAACCGCTCGTAGATATCCTCCAACCGCGCCTCGATCTCCGGACCCTCCTTGTCCATCAACCACTCTGCCTCTTTCTCCAGCTGCGCCCGCTCGCTGTCTACCTCCATGACCGCCTCCAACGCCGTCATATCCGACGCCGCCATCTCGCGGTCCAGAAAATAGATGTCGATATGGGGTGGGATGGGAATCTCCCGAGCACCCAGGGCTTTCAACAGCGTGGACTTCCCGCACCCGTTGGGACCCAACAGGCCGTACCGACGACCGTAGTTGAGCTCCAAGTTGGTGTCTTGAAGGAGCTCGTGCCCGTGGAAGAGCAGGGTAAACTGCTCGAAATGGATGTCCCGGGAGAGCGGGTGCGAGGTCAGGACCCCGGTGGTCGCACGATCGTTCAAGCCGAGATCTACACGTATGTGCACGGTGGGCGAGTGAGGGTGGGTAGAGGCGGGTAGAGGTTGAAGAAGAAGAAGGAGGAGGAGGAGGAGGAGGAGAGAGAGGACAACGCGAACGTACCGTCTTCCATCTGACTCGCCAGCGAGTCTGCCACCGAGCCAACCTTCTTCAGGCTCGCCTTGGACGACACCCGGCTCACGGTCTCCCCCTTGGCCGCAGCCTTGGCCGCCTTGGCCTCCAAACGCTTCTTCTTCGATTCGCTAATCGCCATAGGGATAGGAACTGAGGGAGGGAGGTCGTTGCCGGAAGTGAGCAATGTCGACGAAACGAACGAGGCGCGGCAGACGGACGACAGATGATGACTCTGGTGAGTCAGATACCCACACATCCATCCATCCAAGCGACCAGGGGAAGGGAACAGGGAGGCACGAGGACGCAGAGGAAACACAACTGGAATCGAAGCTGCATGGCTGCAAGCTCGCGAACAAGCTCGAAGCTCGAGCACGGGACGGGCGGGAGGGAAAACGAAGTGGAGACGTACCTATGCAGACGACAAGACTTGTTAAGTGTGTGTGTGTGTGTGTGTGTGTGAAGAGGAGAGAATCGACGACGGCGGCCCGTTCAAAACTGGCTGGAATGAGGGAGGACGGCACCCCAGTGGGCGACCCGTCTGGGGCGACGGCCCGTTCGTCGTCAGTCAGGGACTGCCGACGTCTCGTCGCTCATCGCTCGTCGCTCATCGCTCACGGCCGAGGCCCCGAGCAGCCAGACCACGACCGACGGGTGCCCTTCCCGACGTCGACACTCGCACGCATCGTCAGACGTGAGACGTGAGACGTGAGACGTGAGACGTGAGACGTGAGACGTGAGACGTGAGACGTGAGACGTGCGTGCGTACCCTCAGGATGGCTACAAGCTACAAGCTACCAGCGCCGAGCGCCGAGCTCGCCGACGACCATCGGTCGCCGATCGGCTGGCCCGACTCGCTGGCATTCATTCGTCTCTCCGCGTTTCTCTCTCTCTCAGTCCGTATTCCGATACACCACTTGGAGGAGTGACAACCACGTAAACGTGACCCGACACCTCCACCAACCTACGGGAGGCAAGCATAGGGAGCGTTCGCGAGCAGTCCAATTTCACCGCGAGCGAATCCTCCGCCTGGCGTTTCGAATCAATTTCCTCGTTCTGCCCTCCTGTATTCGGGCTGGCGTTGGGGGTGCTTTTTATTTCTGTGTATTGACTGCTGGTGGTCGTGTGCGGAGTGTGCGGAAGTGTGGGACGCCTGATTTCCGGGTCTGGAAAATTCTTGGCTTTTTCTCCTGACGCGGTGTTTGGGACGGGTCGTGAAGCGAAGCGGCGCGTGAAGGCGTGACGTGAAAGCGAAGAGCGAGGCGACTTGATTTCGTGAGCGTGGCCATGGAGATTCGTATCGCTGGGAAGTATCGGTGCGTGATGATGGCTGCGCCAGGGGACCCCGGGGGTGGTCCCGTTACTACAATGATGACCTCGACCGGCGTGCGGGCGCACGCCCAGACTCGCCACGCTCACTGGACGCTCACTGGACGCTCACTGGACGCTCACTGGACGCTCACTCGCTTGCGCTCTGTCTCTCGTTTGCCAGGTTGGGTCGGAAAATTGGGTCGGGGTCGTTCGGCGACATCTACATCGGGACGCACCTTCTCACGGGAGAGGAGGTGGGCATCAAGTTGGAGTCAACGAAGACGAAGCACCCACAGTTGCTGTATGAGAGCAAGATATACAAGATATTGCAGGGAGGGACGGGGATACCGAATATCAGGTGGTACGGGGTGGAAGGGGACTACAACGTGATGGTGATTGACTTGCTGGGGCCGAGCCTGGAGGACCTGTTCAACTTTTGCAATCGGAAGTTCAGCTTGAAGGCGGTGCTGATGCTGGCCGACCAGATGCTGTCGCGGATCGAGTACCTGCACTCAAAGTCGTTCATCCACCGGGATATCAAGCCGGATAACTTCTTGATGGGGCTGGGTCGGCGTGCCAACCAGGTGTATATGATTGATTACGGGCTCGCGAAGAAGTACCGGGACCCGAAGTCGCATATCCACATTCCGTACCGCGAGAACAAGAACCTCACGGGGACGGCGCGGTATGCGAGCATCAACACGCACTTGGGGATCGAGCAGAGCCGCCGAGACGATTTGGAGAGCCTGGGATACGTGCTGATGTACTTCCTGCGCGGCTCGCTGCCGTGGCAGGGGCTCAAGGCGGCGACGAAGAAGCAAAAGTACGAGAAGATCAGCGAGAAGAAGATGGCGACGCCGACAGAGACGCTCTGCAAGGGGTTCCCGACGGAGTTTGTCGTGTACTTTCAGTACACCCGGAGCCTGAGGTTTGACGACAAGCCGGACTATTCGTACCTGCGAAAGCTGTTCAGGGATTTGTTCGTGAGGGAGGGGTTCGTGTGGGACTACGTGTTTGACTGGACAATCTTGAAGTATCAGCAGCAAGGGCAGGCCGGTGGCGGCGGACAGCAGGGCGCCAGCGGCGGGGAGCAGAAGCAGGAGCGGGAGCGGGAGAAGAAGTCTGGGGAGGGAGACGAGGCGGGGAGGAACAAGGAGCGGAGGGAGGAGGAACAGGCGGACGCGCTGGCAGCGATGCAGCGGCTGGGGTTGGGTGGGGCAAAGTAGTAGCAAACGGATCATAGTATTGCAAAGTTGTGTAATATCTCGACCGGATGATTTAATGATTTAATGACCACGTTCAAGTCATCCAACGCTCGATCGTCGGCTCGGCCGACAGCACCGGCGGAGGGCTCGGCACCAGCGGGGGGCTCGGCACCGGCACCGGCGGCTTGGGCCAATGTTTAATCTGGTCCAGGAAGTCCAGCACCGACACGAAGAAGATCCCGCTGAGGGCGCCCACGACCAGCGCGGCAAGCAGCAGCGGACCTCTCCGGTCATCGATGTAACTTGCCTGCTTCAACGCGATCTGGCTGTTCCTCCACAGGAAGACGACGGTGGCATACGCCACGATGAAGATCCCCAGCGGCAGCAACGTGAGCGCGATGAACTCGACCAGGTGGGTCGACAGGCTGTGCATCGGCGGGTCTGACTTGTTCCGCTTGGCCGTCGAGGCGAACGCCAGGAGGGCCGTGGCGATCGACGACAGCGTGATGGCCATGTGCATCCACGACATGAATGTCCGCTCGGACGCCAGAAACGTCTTGGGCTCGAGCCGCTGCGCGATGTGGATCCGGGCGCCCTCCTGGCGATGAAAGGGGTTCCACCACGGGGCGTCCATGTGCGCGTTGCTGCCCATGGCCGTCCCCTGCATGAGCGCCAGGCTCGGCTCCAGGCCGAGCAGCGGGTGGTTCGCCCCGACGTCCAACCGCCTCCTGGGCTTGTTCTTGTGCCGCGCCGCAGCATCGGCGTCGAGCGCCGATGTGCTGATCTCGGCGGCGTAGTCGGGCCCGCTCGCCACGATCGAGTCCCTGATGGACTCATCGTCGATCCAGTACGGCACGGCCTGCACCAGCTCGGGGAATAGCACCGCCGTGCCGTGGATGAACTTGCTCATCTTGTGCACCTCGGTGATCAGCCCGGAGTTCATCATGTTCTGGACCCACTCGGGCGGCGCCTCGCCTTCGGGCAGCGCCAGCTTGATCTCCAGCACGGCGTGTGGGAACTTGGTTATCTCCGTCCTGTGGATGGGCAGCTTCGGGTCCCGATACCACCGACCCGACAGCTCGCAGGACGGGTGACCCTCCGGGTTTTCCTTGAGCATGATCAGGTTGGTGTCCAGCGTGAACGACACGGTCCTGTCGTGCCCCATCTGGAAGGCGCTCCGCATGTACTGCGTCCGCACAAACGGCTTGAGCTGCTTGGCCTCGATCGACCGCTGGATCTCTACGAACAAAATCGACGCCTTGGTGATATCCGCCTCGGACTTGCCCTTGGCCCGCAGCCCCTCTGCATACGCGTCCACCGTATACTCCCCCTCCAGGTAGGGCACGATGAGCTCCTCGGCCAGCGTGAACCGCTCCTTGACCGACTTCTCGCCCTTCCACGACTCGCGATGCGTCTTGCGCTCCACGAAGCACGTCGACTTCCCGCGGGGGTCGTTCGGCCCGTACCACCTGATGCGAATGGCCAGCGCCCCCGGCTTTTTGTCCAGCCGGCCGTGGTAGAGCTCGAGCGACTCGTTGTCAAAGTACACCGAGTTGACCAGCTGCGAGTCCCCCGTGTAATTCTCGGGATTGAACACAAACACCGGCATATTCTCGATGATGATGTTCTTGACCGCCGTCACGTTGTCCGTCTTGATCCAGTACTTGGTGGTCGACCGATTGAACGCCTGCGCCGCCCCGCCCGAGGCCTCCGCGAGCTCGTCCCCCCGAATCTGCGAGTACAGATTCGACAGCATCAGCATCAGGTCCGAGTAGTTCCCCTGTACCCACGGCTGGTTGTGCAGGTGCGACACGTAAAACTGCCGACACGGCGCCGACGGAATGTTCTTATCGTGCTTCTTGAGAATCTTATGGAACCCCATGTAGTTCAGGTTCACGTACTTCTCCAGCGCCAGAAACTCGTCTCCGAACCGCTTGGCCTCCTCCAACAGCCTCGCCTTCGTGTCCGAGGCGTCCGAGGCGTCCGAGGCGCCCGAGTGAGTGGCTGTGCTCCCGCTGATTGCCGCCGCCTCTGCCTGCATCCTGCTCATCTTGGCCCGCAGCTGCGACACGAGCTCCTCCGTGAACTTGCCCACCTTGGACACTTCCGCCTCCAGTCTCCGGAAGAACCGCTCCTCCGCAGACTCCGCTCGGCCAGCCGTCCGCACCACCGACAGGGACGTCTGAGAAATCTCGCCCGTGTTGTCCGTGAGCGCACGCTCATTCTCCTGCGCACCCTGGTTGATCAGGTCCTTCAAAGCCTCGTAGTTGATATAGTACGGAGACCATGTCGGCTCCTTCTGCTTGTTCAGGTACCGCCCGAACTTCATCCTGCTCTCGAGACCCGGTTCGAAATCGAAATGGCCCTCGGCCGGAGCTGCGGCAGGCCGTCAGGCTGCGTGATGATCAGGATCCGGAGAGGGGGTGACCAAGGGTTCGTACGCTTGAGCAGAGGTGGGTGCGTGCGTGCTGCCGGCAGCACAACGGGAGGGAATCGATTCGCGAATAATAAGAATGAGGTTCACACACAGCAGATGGATCAGACCGTGGGTCAGACCGCCAGCAAAGACAGGGAGGACAACCGCCAGCGTCACGGCCAACGCCAACGCCAACGCCGCCGGCGGTCAGTCGCAACCCGGCCGGCGGCCCGTGGGGGCTGAGCGATAGCGACGCCACGACCGCCACCGTCGGTCAGCGATCCGCTCTCATGACGACGCAGGCAGCACCCGCGCCAAGCTGGCAACCAGCCTCCCCGCACTCGAGCTCAACAAACACATGATGATGCTCGCCGCCATGGCCACGTTCAAGCTCTCCATCTCATCGCTCATTGGAATCGACACCAGCCGACACTTCCCCCGCATCGCCTCGCTCAACCCCTGCCCCTCGCTCCCGACCACCAGGCTCACCCGCGCGCCCGCGAGCGCCTCCAACTCCCCACCGCGCAAGTCCCCGCCGACGTCCCCACCCCCATCCCCGTCCTCACGCTCTGCGACATCTGCCGCCACGGCCACCAGCCCGTGCCGGTCCACCACCGCCTCCCACGCCTCGATCCCCCCCTGCATCATCGGCACGCGCCACCCCGCCCCCCTGCTCGCCCGGACCGTCTTATCGTTGAACGGGTCCGCGCACCCGGGCAACAGAAACACCCCATCGAACCCAAACGCCACACAGCTCCTGAGCAGAGTCCCCATGTTCCCCGGGTCCTGACACCGCTCGAGCACCAGCAATCGCGTGACCGTGCCGGGCGCATAGGCACGAAAGTCTTGAAAGGTCGGCAGGTCCACTTCGGCGGCGACGTGCGAGTCGCCCACCGTCGTCACATTACACAGCTTCCCCATGATCTGTTTCGTGACATTATACGTGGCAGTCGACGTCGACAGGAGCTCTCGGACAAAGGGGGAGTCCACGTGCAGATAGGGGTCGTTGGCGTAGTCCAGGACATCGACGTGCTCGCTGCCGATGTAAAACACGCTGTCGATATCGGGCATGTACGGACCGATCTCTTCCAAGAGCGTACGCCCGCACAGCATGACTTTCTGCTGCTCGTCCCGGTATTTCTTGGACTGCAAGAGCTTGACGCAGTGCTTCACCTTCGGGTTGTTCTGGGAGCGGATGAGCTTGGGAGGTTTCGACGACGACGACGACGCGGCGCAGACAGAGGGGACGGCGGCACACGTGGTGGAGGGGCGGTCGGGTACGTCTGGGCGGTCTTGGAGGCCGGATCGCCGTCTGCTTGGTGGCGTCGACCGAACTCGGTCTCCGAGTTTGTCTTTGCCTTCAAGACGCCCTACACGGTGCCAGCGTTCTCGATTCGCTGCATGACGACGTCCTGGGCCGAACCCCCTTGCATGCGGCCGCTTCGTCTCTGTCTGCGGATGACAATGGTGTATACTCATGGATTGCACCGGTTTAAAACTGGACGATTGTGTTTCCGAGCGGCACCTTCAGTACCTCGAGTTGCGTTTCCGAGAAGCACCTTCGGTGCTTCTCAGATCCGCGGCATCAACGGCAGTCGGCTCCCTATACCCCACGGAGCCGTCTGCTCCCGTGCAGCAGGCGAGGGTGGGAACGTCGAGGAGGAGCGTAGCGCTCGGTGCACTCGCCCACACCGAGCGTGTCTGTCGGGGACCCGTGTCGATTCGAGCACCGACCGACGAGCACCGGCGAGCATTCCGCCTGCACCGTGATGATCACAGTCGGATTGTTCCGCTGTCGAGAGGCAACGCAGTCGGCGATACGACGGGGAAGCGTGCCGGACACTCCGGCAGCCTCACACCTGTCATCGTCCTCCTTGGCCCACCTGTCACCTGTCACCCGGCCTCCCGTGCTCTCAGTGCTAATTGAACAAGAACGAATTGACCTTGACCTTGACCTTGACCCCTTTTCATTGATAGAAAACGTCTCGAGGTCTCGAGCGTGCGAAATTGAGGTGCTCTGCTCGGTCGGAAATTTGAATTCTGAGTTTCAAATTCAGACCATGTCTGGCGGGCAGACGCGCGGCGCTGCGGTGGACCTCAACCCGGTACGTACTTGGATACACCGTGTGCGAATTAAAGGCGGGCGTGCTGCGTGCTGCGTCTCTCACACGAAGCCGATCCTCACAACGCAGAGACGGTTCGAGGGGCACGAAACGGCCGGGTGCTCCAAGTGTCGTTACAAAGGGTGCCGGGCTTGCCGGGGGTACACGATGCGGGAGTACAGGTTATTCCTGGAGTCTCAGGGGCTGGAGGTGGAGGCGGTGAAGAAGGCCGGGTCGGGCCGAGGCGAGGACGAGGCCGAGGACGACGATGTCGGCGGCGACCCCAAGGCGGGCGGGCCGTCGATGTACCGAGATGATGACCGCGACGTTGACGACGATCGCGACGATCGCGAGGACAATGACACGCGCGCGACGACCGCGCAGCGGTGCCTCAGCGATGGCAACGTGGCGATCCACCTCGCCGACCTTTTTGACACGACAAAGCAGGTGGGGTGCTCGAAGTGTCGGTATAAGGGGTGCAAGAAGTGCCGAGGATACACGCTGGCGGAGCTGAGGGCGTATGAGAAAGGCCTGGGACGTCACGGGCTGGATTCAGAGGACGATGTCGTCAGTCCGGTGGCATGTCGGAAGCGTACCAGGGCTGCGTCGTGTGACGATGCGCTGTTTGGGGCTGATGGGGACGAGTCGGAGGAGGATACGTTTGCGTCGAGCAAAAAGACGCGCTGGGGGATTGGGGCGTTGTCTGGGCTCAAGGCCAAGGTCTTGTCGGTGGTGTCCAAGCCGCTCGAGGCCTTGTCGTCGCTTTCTTTCTGGGGGCGGGCAGAGGGAGACGAGGATGGGGAGGAGGAGGAAGAGGAGGAGGAGAGTGTGCTGCTGAGCGACGGGCCGACGAGTGTCGACGATGGAGAGGAGGAAGAGGAGGAGGAGGAGGTCGGCGGTGTTGACATTGGGGGACGTAAGGCGAGGTCTGTGAGGATGGCTCCCAAGGAGCAGCTGCCGTTCCCGCACTTGCTGGCGAGGCCCAACAGGGTCGCGCCGCCAAGGACAAAGGTCGTGCAGCCGCAGCAGCCGTTGCCGTTCCCGCACCTGCTGGCGAGGCCCAACAGGATCGCTCCGCCAAGGCCGCGGGCAGTGGTCTCAGACAAGGAGAACGTCGAGCCTGTGGATATGGAGTTGGATGTGGACGGGGTGCAGATCGCGAAGAAGAAGACGAGGAACGTCAAGGTGGTCAAATCGGCTGGCAAGAAGACATCCGCCAAGGCGTCGACGGCGAGAACCCCGAAGTCGAAACTCAGGGTTTTATGTGCGGCTGGAACGCCATCGACGGCGACAAAGACGCCGGCGAGGGCCACCCGGACCGCGTCCAAGGCCGGGGCGGGACTGACGGCCTCGGCGGCCAAGCCCAGGGACAACGTCGGCGACGACAACGTCAGGAAGACGCGGCTCTCTACGTTGAAAAGTTCCAAAAAGCCTTCTGGCAGGAAGTCGCACACGGCGGCAAAGTCTGCGAAGACGTCGTCCGGGACGCCCAAGGGAGCCTCGGCAGACCCTGCTACCCGGGTCGTCGAAACCCCCCCAGTCGACATCGAGGACGTCGAAGGACACGTCGGAGACGTTTCACAGCAGTTAACGGAGGATTTCAGGGACACCATGGCGCCTGGCGTCGCTCTCTTGGAGAGGCTGGTCGACGAGTTCACGCCGCCGCCCGCCGGCACCGGTGCTGACATGGCCCAGCAGGACGCAGGCGTCGGCACGATTGCAGGTGCCGCTCTCGATGTCAGCTGCGCCGATATCGTGGGTCGCACTGACCCGGTGCATCAAGCCAACGGCGTGGACGACATGGACGCGGAGGGGGGCAAGGACCGCAGGGACCGCGCCGCCCCTCGTGCCGACGACCACGACGACGAGCAGCACAGTACGCCGACTCCCGAGGCTTCGTTCTCGTTTGCTGACATGGCCGGCGCGTCCAAGGACACCATCAGCGCCGAGCAGCTCCAGCAGTTCTCCCAGGAGGAGCAGGGGCCGCATCACTCGTCGGGGACCGGCCTCGGTCCGCTTCGCCTGGCCGGCGCCACGGACTCGGACGCCGATTTTGCATTCGCGGAAGCGCTTCAGGCCTTCAACAGCCCAGAACATGGCCATCACGCCGTCACGAGGGCCATGGATGTCGTCGGCAATCTCATGTCCGACCTGGACGTGTCTCCGGATGGCAAGGTCGGCCCGGGCAGGCCTGCAAAGACCCCGGGGAAGCGTCGGGGCGGGAGCGCAGCCGGGTGGAGTCCATCTTTTGACCTCGTGGACCCCAATGCCAGCTCTCCATCCATGTCGCCCGTCTCGTTCGTCCTCCCCGACGATGACGCCGAGAAGACGCCCGGCAAGCAGCGCGCGGGCAAGGGCAAGGGCAAGGGGAACAGGGGCAACAAGAGCAGCAAGAACAGCAGCAAGAATGACGGCGACAAGGCGACCGAGGCGCATCACATCTCGTCGTTGGCCGCCGAGCAGGGGTCGTTCGAGTCAGCCAAGCACCTGCTCAAGAAGAAGATGGTGCTCAAGCAGGCTTCCCAGGACGCGCTGTACATGAAGGTGCGCGAGGTGGTCATCAACCGGCACCTTGCTGAAATCCACCGCCAGGGTCACGATTGGGCGAGGTTGGACGCCTGCGGCGTGCCGCTCAACACGAGCGCGGATCACGAGGCCATCGAGGCCAAGGTCCTCGGATCCGTCCGCAAGGAGTACGGGGACGACTCGCTGCAGAAGTTGATAGCCCAGGTCGAGGAGGAGTGGAAGCGCATGTGCAGCGTCCGCCAGAAGTACTCCAACGACGCCAAGCAGGCTGCCCGCATGGGTGCCGGCAACACCGGTGGCAAGACCACGCCCACCCGCTCCATCCTCCGCCAGCAGCCGCATCAGCAGCAGCAGCAGCAGCAGCGATCCTCCGAAAGGCTCAAGGGATCGCTCAGGTGGGCCTCCGAGAACGTGCAGCACACCTACACGCTCAACGCGCCCGAAACCGAGGACGCTGTCCGCCCGCCCTCGTCCACGCGCGGCCTGCGCATGCTCGGCCTCGCATCTGCCTCTGCGTCGCCCAAGGGAGGTAACACGGGCACTGGCAATAACGGTGCCGTCGCTGCCGCCGGCGGAGGCCCGAACTCGAACGGCAAGGTGTCCCCGCTGCCCGCGTCGCCGACGGGCATGGCCGCGACGCCAGGAGGCTCTGGAGGCGGCGGCTCGGGCGGAAACAGCGGAAACGCGCGCAGAAGATCCCGCACGCAAAACGTGTCCTCCGGACCCAGGTCCTCCCAGGGCCAACGCCTCTTCCAGGCCCTGCAGAACGCGTCGTGCCCCCCCGAGTCGACGGCCGGGCCGTCAAACTCCCGCTCGCTCTCCATGATTCTGTTTGCCGACGACGGCGACAACGACCACAACGACAACAGCAACATCAGCTCTGGAGGTCCCACCACCAGCGACACGACCACCTCCAGCAACGGCAGCCGGGGCTCGGGCGGCGGAGGTCGCTGGGAGCAAGCCGAGGTCGAGTGCCTGATCGCCGCGTTCAAGGAGTGGTCGTCCTCCAAAGAGGGCAAGGACCAATACGTCTGGAGGTACATCGGAGACAAATACCGCGGAAACGGCCTCTCCGACTGCCGCACCGCGAGCGATCTCAAGAGCAAATGGAAGGCCATGCGCCGGACGGCGGGCAAGAACCGCCCGATGCGCTACGTCAAGCTCCCCGAGGCCGAACTCGAGTTCCTCCGTTCCGACGCCAGCAAGCCCTAACCACGACGACCCGTTGTGTATACCTATTGACATCAGTTTAAATCCACGTTAACAACTAGGACCCGACAATCATCGACCCCACCCCCTCGTCCGTCAGCAGCTCCATCAGCAGACTGTGCGGCTGCCGCCCGTCGATAATATGCGTCGCAGCCACGCCCTGACTCAGACACCGTATACAGCAATCAACCTTTGGGATCATCCCGCCCGCAATTACCCCCGCCTCCACCAGCTCGTTGCATTTCCGAATGCTCAACTCTGCGTAGATGGACTCCACGTCGTCTTTATCATGCAACACACCCGGCACGTCCGTCATCAGGATCAACTTTTCCGCCCTCAACGCCGCCGCAATCTCCCCAGCCGCCGTATCCGCGTTGACGTTCAACGCCTGCCCCTTCCCATCGCTCGCCACGGTCGCCACCACCGGAATATACCCGGCCGCCACCAGGCTCTCGATCAAGCTCGCATTCACACTCGTCACCTCCCCAACAAACCCGATATCCTTCTCGACCATCTGCCTCGCCAATATCGTATCGTTATCCTTCCCACACAGACCCACCGCCTGACCCCCGGCCTGCTGAATCAGGTTCACCAACGACTTGTTCACACGCGCACCAAGCACCATCTCCACCACATCCATCGTCTCCGCGTCCGTCACCCGCAACCCATTCTTGAACACCGCCTCAATACCCAGCTTGCCGAGCCACGTGTTAATCTCCGGCCCGCCCCCGTGAACCAGCACGGGACGAATCCCGACGGTCGACAGCAGGGTGAGGTCCGAGATCACGCCGGCTTTCAGTGACGGGTCTTTCATCGCTGCGCCGCCGTATTTCACCTGCAGGTAACAAACGGTAGGAAGCCAGGTAGGAAGCGTGCGCGTGGTACGGCGTGAGAATTCCGACGTACGGGGGCGAGCGAGCGAGCGAGCCTCCCCGAGCGGGAAGCTCGGGGAGCGAGTCGTAGAGTCATAGAGTCGTAGAGTCGTAGACACAGACGACGGGTACGTACCACCACAGTTTTACCCCTGAATCGCTGCAAGTACGGCAGCGCCTCGCTGAGAATCGACACCCGGTCGAACGCGGAAAAGCCCGACGTCGTCGGTGTCTGCGCCGAGGCCACCACCTTGCGGCGATGCGTTTGGTGATGATGGCTCGCCGAATTGGCGGCCGATCGCCGAAACGCACGCGCCAGAGGGCGACAGACGACGGACACGGATGACGTCGATGTATGGACAGACGCGCGCATACCAAAGAATAGCAAATGGCGCGGTATAGGGTATAGCTCCGACTCGGCGTTCCCAAGCGAGCCCCAAAACATTCGCCCAAAACAATTTTCACCGAAATATCGTTACTTCATTCAGGGTGAATACAACCCAGCCAGTACGTACCCAACCGACCGACGCCCGGCCCGAAAACTGCCCATTTGCGTCCTGATTTTCAGTCCCGAACGATTCGAACATGTTCTTTTCGTCCGCCCTCCTGGCTTCGTCCCACGCCCGTCTCGCCACCTCTGTGTCCCAAACACGTCCGAATCTGACGAATACCGCGGCGCCGGGGAGTCGTGCTGCTGCGGCGAACGGCTACTACGGCGAACACGCATTGAACGAAACCACAGACGGGCGGAGGAGGCGGAGCAAGTCGCCGGTCGTGCCGTCGCCGGTGTCTTACTACGCGGACGACGCGGCCGACGCGGCATCCGGTGTTCGGGACGGGTCTAGTGTGTACCTGAATGATTCCTTCTATGCTCGCGAGATGAAGATGGAGGCGAGAAGCGAGAAAGCTGCGGCTCGGGCGCGGAGGCTGGCCTCTGCGACTCGTAGGCTTCCTCGAGTCGTGGGCGACCTCAAGAAGTTTGTGTCTGTGGAGGGGGCCGTTGCTGCGGTGGAGGGGGTGTTGCAGAGGAATGCAGAGCTGAAGTATGGGGCGGCGGTGCGTGAGCTGGTGGAGGTGGGGGCTATGAAGATTTCGTTGGTGCGGGGAGGGCAGCAGGGGGCGGGACTGGGCGGGGTGGTGGCGTTGCCGGTGGGCGGGGAGCGCGTGGTGAGTGCGCTGGAGCACAGCAGTTGGTATAGCGTGGATGAGTGTGGGGAGATGTAGTGTGGAAGGGGGAAGGAAGGTGGTGGTTTTTTTTTGCTGCGGCACATTGCCGCCTTGAACGAATGGTCGGTCGACGAATTTGTCTGATTGATAGACTGATAGACTACATTGTAAATTGGATACGCCTATGACTTGAGGTACTGTTGGAGGTCTTCGCCGGACTTGTCGCTGAGCACGTTGAGGGCCTCGACGGCTCGTCGCTCGACCCGCCCGTCCTCGTCCTCGAGGAGCTCGCTGAGGAAGGGGAGAGCTTCCGGGACGAGGACGAGGTATTCCTCTTGGAGGGTGTGGCAGATGGCCATGAGGGTCTCGAGGGCGGTGCACCTGCTGTCTGCGTGGTTGCTGCGGGTGGCCATGAGGACGGCGTGGTGGAGCGGGCGCCAGCGGGACTCCCCGTTGTTCATGCCGGATGCCATGGCCATTTGGGAGAGGCAGGCGATGATGGTGGTGGCGCGGGGGGAAAGCTCGGCGCGCATCCATGCCGGACACGAGGCGGCGACGGTGTTGTCGATGAGGGCGTCGATGTCGATGCCGCGGGGCGCCGGGGACAGTCCTGCTGCTGCTGCCGCCGAGCGTTTCGATGGCTTGGAGGGATTTGGCGGGGTGGTGGTCATTAACGCCACGAGGGGCCCGAGCAGCTTGTTGAAGGTCGTCTCGTCCAAAAACTCAGACGTGTCGTACATGAAGCAGCGGGTGAGCGAGCGCATGGCCATCAGCTGGAGGGTGTTGACCGCGGCCACGTCGGCTTCGTTGGCTTCGTCTTCAGCTTTGTAGAGCAGGGCGTCGAGGAACAGCTCGACGAGGGCGCTGAAGTAGGTGGTGAAGACCGACTTGAGGTTCTCCGTGAGCGTGTTGATGACGTTGAAGAAGGCAATCTTCCTCGGCAGGGAGGATGCGGTGTCGCCGGGAGGCGGCCGGGTAGCCCACTCCACGAGCCTGTAGAAGAGCGGCTTGAACTTGGTCTCGTTGAGCTTGAGTACCAGCTGGAGCATGCAGTTGACCGCGGCCGACTCGATCGACGAGTCTGTCGACGAGGCGGGGGACGGCAACGGCGACGAGGTAGAGGACGAATCTCGGCGCCTCGCGTCCAGGGCTTTGAGCACCATTGAAAACACGGCACCGCTGTAGGTTGCCACGGCGGTGGAGTCCATGTTGGAGATGACTGCGGCGAGCATGTTCATCAGCTCGAGGGTGCTGCGGGAGGACGGGCACGGGGACGTGGCGTCGCCGGACGTCATCTCGTTCAGCATCGAGGATAGCGGGCCGATCAGGAGCCTGGTCGGGACCGCGGTGGCAATCGTCGAGCGGCAGCCTTCGGCGAGGGCGTGGACGCTGTCGGCGTTGTTCGCGGCGGATGACGCGCAGAACTTGGTGTGGAGCAGGATGCCCAGGATGTCGGGTAAGTTCGGGGCGAGGAACGCCGCCAAATGCTCCGACAATGCTTTCAAGGCCGTCAACGCGGCTGCGTGCTCTGCTTCGGACGCCTCTGGGTGATCTGGGTGGTCTGGGTGGTCTCTATCTCGATCGCCAGACGTCGAGCCCCCCTCCATCGAGCCCTTCATCGAGGCAACCACAGCCTTGATGATCCGTGGGACCATGGGGATGACCGCATCCTTCATCGTATTGACAAAGGAGGCGATGCAGATGAGCGCCATGCCGCGGACGCCGGGCAGGTCGGCCTCGCATGCCGAGAGGTCGACCGTGGGCGGGATTGCCTGGAGGAACACGTCGCTGTAATGTGCTCCGAACCGCTGGATGAACGCATTCAGCGTCTCGAGGGCCATCTGACGACAGATGTCTGTCTGCGAGCTTGCGTCCTGGACGACCAAGACGAGCGTGCCGACCGTGTCGAGGACGCACTTGTGGACGGCCACGTCCTTCGTGTCCACCGACGACAGGTCGGTCGTGACGACGTGTGAGATGAGCTGCAGCGACTTGCGCTTCATGCCATCCGTCATCTCTTTGTAGGAAAGCGACCGCACGAGGCTGTTGATGAACTGGACGTGGTTCATGGTGTCCTTGAGCGCGTCGAGGACTGCATACGTGCCGTCCTCCAGCTCGACGAGCAACGGGTCCGAGTTCTTCGCCCTGGCCTTGCCGACAATCTGGAGCTCCTTAAGGATCGATTGCATGATCGTCTCGTACGAGTCGAACAGGCCTTCCGATTGCTCGCCGGACTGCTCCTGGAGTCGGCGGAGGGCGGCCGCGTGAGAAGTCAGGACCCTGATGGCGATGGCGTTGGCCTGGCGGAGGATCTCAAACTTGGACTTCTTCGAGCACGCGATGCATAACTGGAGCATGCCGCCGAGTGCAGACACGCAGACTGCCTTTTTCCGCTGCGGTCGTTGGTGGGTGGTCGCGACGAGTGAGCGGGGTTGAGGTTCAGCGGCGGCAGCCGATCGCACGACAACGCAAGGCTCAGACAGCAATTGTACATGATGTTTCGTTCTCATCAGACGGATCAGACTGACGTGCAAAAAACTTGGTATCTTCCTCGCCTTGGAGATCGATCGATCGGCCGTGCCGTCGGCCAGACGCAAACGATGCGCATACAAACGTACCTTGGAGAGCATCGAGAAGGCTGCATCTCGCCGCCATACCTCGTCCTTACCATCACCGTCACCGCTGGACGACAGCACGAGATGGAACGAGATGGACGCCATGGTCTCCGCTGCGTTGGACGGCATCGAGTCAACGATGGCCCCCAGGATGGCGTACTTCCTCGACGTGGAGGAGTCGTTGATGGCTTCGATCACATTCGACACGAGGTCGTGGATCGAGTTGCCCCTGCCGATCCAGGCCGCTGCCGCCGTCGACATGGCCTTGGCGGCGAGGCCGGTGCTGTACTTGTCGTGCTCGTTGGACACGACCGCGCAAATGGTCTGCACGGTCTGGAGGATTTGATCCATGGCACCGTCGGGATTCGACTCGATCCTCGACCGGAGCAGCTCCAGTGCCACCGTCCTGGCGGCGTGGTCTGTGGCGCTGCTCGCGCACCCGACGATGGCCTTCGTGTCGAACAACGCCCTCGTCTTCGACTCCAATGATACGTCCTCAGAAATGCTCAAAAGCACGTTAAGACACAGTTGAAGCCCGTATCCGGACACGGCGGCACCCTGGGATTCCTTGCCGCCGTCGTTGTCGTCGTTGTCCTCGTTGTCGGCGGCGCGCACGGCCAGCGACCTCGCCAGAAACTGCCCGACCAGCTCTTGGAGCGGAACGACGAAACGATCCATTCCCTGCATGTCTTTTTTCCACTGCATCAGTTCTAGCGTATGCAGGCAGAGCGACATGTCCGGCGGCGAGACGTTGGCGTGGGCCCCCCCGGGGGCCGACGTCGCCGGCGGCGTGTCGCCGGCGGGCGTGCGACCGCCCTTCTTCCTCTTGGAAGACGACGGTGCCGTTTGAGCCACGTGAAGGAATGGTATCACCACATCCGGCTTGATATCAACTCTCTCGAGGGTCTCGATGGCCGCGTTCCTGCACGCGGCGCTGGACTCGGACGAGGCGGCCGCCATGAGGACGCGGCAGATCGACTGCATGTCCTGGTCCGCAACCTGGCCCCTCGAGCTGTGCCCCAACGCCTTCAGGGCAACTTCTCGCAAGTCGGGATGTGACTCCCATCGAGCGGACAACAGGGACGCTCTGAGAACCGACTCGCGCTTCTGGGAGGACTGGTTCTGCTGGAGGACCGGGTCGTTGAGCACGTTGACCAGCTCGACGGCGGCCGCCTTCTCCGCTGGATCCAGCGATGAAGTAAACGCCTCCGTCTCAATGTCGTAGAACATCTTATCCAGGAGCTCCGAGGCCACGCCGCAAAGCTTTCCGGACTCGGAGCTGAACTCGAGCGAGCGGACCAGGATCGGGACGGCGACCGGCGAGGTCGCCGAGCTGTCGCACAGCTCCTGCATGAGGAACGAGCACAGGGCATCCGCGTCGAAGAAAACCGGGTGGATCTTTGAATCTGAGGCCCTCGGACTCTTGCCCTTCTTCCGCTGCTTGCGGTGCGACGTGGTCTCGGCCACCTGCTGGAGCAGGTACTCCACGCCGTCCGAATCCCCCAGGATCCGGGCATCGTTCTTCACGCACAGCTCCAAAAGGGACTCGATGGTGTCCCTCTTCGTCCACTTTTCCGTCGTCTTGGCCGGCCACCAGCCGCCGATCGAGCCGCCCAGCCGCTCCGAGGCCTCGAGTGCGGCTCGCCGCACGTTCCGCGATGGGTGCATCATCGCGCAGACGAGCCCCATGACGCTCTTGACGACGCGCTGCTTTTCGGTATCCTTCAGCTTCCCCTGTGGAGACGCGATATACGCCGACCACTGTCGGAGTGCCGCTGCGGCCGCCGCGCTGTCCGCCGCACCGTCCGCCGCCTGACTGGCACCCGTCCACACGCTGGCCAGCATATCGAGCGGGTCCTGCACTTTTTTCAGCAGCACATCCAAGTGCTGAGAGTAGACGTCCGTCTGCAGCTGTGCTAGGTAAGCGTACAGCTCGGTCGGCGAGGGGCAGCCGGCCGAACCGAACGAACTGGTCGAGACGGCCTCGAGGCACATGAACACGGCCTCCGGCTCGACAGAAAACACGCTGCATGCGCGACTTGCCAAGTCTACCAGGGTTTGATCGGAGATACACTTGGCACGAGCGTCCCACAGCGCTCGCAGGCCCTGGTGGGACTTCCTTACCGCCATTCCCGGCTGCTCTCGGCTGGCGTGGAACCACTGCACGACGTCACTCGCGATCTTGTTTCGCTTCGACGCCGCCTTCTTGTCGGCAGCGCTCATGAGGATGCTCTGCTCGAACACGCAAAGCACGGCCGCCTTGGCTTGGGGACTGCAGGACGGCGACGCGTCGCTGCCCAGGACCGACCGCAGCAGCCGGTATGCGGACTCGTCAGACAGCGCCGCTTTTGCTAGGTGAGCAATCACGTCGCGGTTATATCCGCACACATCAAAGTTGTAAGCCGCACTCGACGTCGTCGGGGCGCCGGCATCCTCGTCCCTGGCCCGCTTGGCACCCTTGGACGTCTTTGGCGTCTTGGCCGCCTTGGCC
>Ga0181582_10000725_pt1 | contig 24100 bp, 28 predicted proteins | sample 071ome_32_FD_132438 | JGI IMG/M metagenome (GOLD analysis project Ga0181582, IMG submission 132438) | Coastal salt marsh microbial communities from the Groves Creek Marsh, Skidaway Island, Georgia - 071405AT metaG (megahit assembly) | ecosystem: Environmental > Aquatic > Marine > Intertidal...
TCAGGCCCGGTTTTGTGCTCAAGGTCAAACCTGAGCCTGGGGCCTATTCCGCAGCCTCAGCTGCCGGGACCACATGGGCAAAACTGCGTCCGCCACTGGACTTGCTGAAGGCAACCTTGCCATCGGTCAGGGCAAACAACGTATGATCCTTGCCCATGCCGACATTCTGACCGGGGTGGAATTTGGTGCCGCGCTGACGGACAATGATATTGCCGGGAATTACGCTTTCCCCGCCAAATTTTTTCACGCCAAGGCGGCGTCCTGCGGAATCTCGGCCGTTACGGGAACTACCACCTGCTTTTTTATGAGCCATATCGCGTCTCCTAAACCGTGAATTTTAGTTCGATTTCTTGGCGGCGGCCTTTTTGCCAGCAGCAGCCTTGGTTGCTTTTTTCGCGCCAGCCTTTTTTGCAGAAGCTGTTTTGGCGGCTGTTTTGGCTGCCGCTTTCTTGACCGCATTTTTCGTGGCCGCTTTTTTAGGCGCTGCTTCGGCAACCGGGTTCGTTTCGGGACTTTTTGTTTTTTCCGCCTTCGGCTTTGCTTCAGCCTTTGGTTTTGCCGCAGCCTTCAGCTTGCCGTCAGCAGCGATATCATCGATCTTGATCAGGGTAAGATCCTGACGATGGCCACGCACCCGGCGGAAGTTCTTGCGGCGCTTGCGGCGGAAAACCATGATCTTCGGGCCACGTGTCTGCTTCACAACGGTGGCACCGACCGCGGCACCGGCGACGGTTGGAGCGCCGACATTCACCTTGTCGCCATCTACCATCATAAGCACCTGATCCAGCACAATGCTGTCGCCTGCTTCGGCGTCAACGTGATCTATGATGAGTGTGTCATCCTTGGCAACGCGATACTGCTTGCCCCCAGTTTTCACCACAGCATACATGGCGGTCATCCTTCGTGTTATAAGCCCCGCAAAACCAGCTGCGGCGCATGAGGCTGTCTTTAAATTCAAGACCAGCCGGAAATCCATAAAAAACCGAGCGAAAGGCATGCCTTTCGCTGATGGAGTTGCAATATAGCCGGTCGTGGGCTCTTGTCAAGCGTTCTCGACGGCAGTCAGGCCGAATTTCTCACCTTATATATATCAGGATAAAAAATCAGGCTTTCCATAGCAACACAGTTTTCTGTGACACCACACTAAGAGGTGTCAGCCTGTGCTTTCATCGGGATGCGGTGTTTGTCGCCATTGTGGGTTGCAAGCCGGGCCTATCGCGGCTAGATAAGTGGATATCCCCTTAAAGGGGCTCTGTACGGAGAGGTGGCAGAGTGGTTGAATGCGCCGGTCTCGAAAACCGGTATGGGTGCAAGCCCATCGGGGGTTCGAATCCCCCTCTCTCCGCCAGTCCCTATCTGTGCCGTCTCCGGAAGGCGGGATCACCTATCCCCTTCCCCTTGCCGCCGTTTCCCTATATCAAGGAACCCACGAATTGCTGAAATTTGTGGAGATGATCATGACCCTGCCCCGAACGCCCTCTTTCCGCCTTGATGGCAAGACAGCACTTGTGACAGGTGCATCTTCCGGTATTGGTGAAGCCGGGGCTGTTGCCCTTGCCGAAGCCGGGGCCAAAGTGATCGCTGTTGCCCGCCGTGCCGAGCGGCTGGACGAACTTGCGGCGTCCTGCCAGGCCGAAGGATGGGATGTGACGCCGCTTGCGCTGGATGTCACGGACCTTGATGCCGTGGCTCAGGCGGTAAAAGACGCAGGCCCGGTTGATATCCTGCTGAATTCCGCCGGGATGGCCCGCCACCGTCCGGCGCTGGATACCCGGGTTGACGAATTTGACGAGGTGGTCGAACTCAATCTCAAATCCGCGTTTTTCCAGGCGAGAGCGGTTGCCGAAGGGCTGATTGCCGCGGGAAAGCCCGGATCGATCATCTCCATTTCATCCCAGATGGCCAAAGTGGGCGGCATTGAAAGATCCGTATACTGCGCCACCAAGGCCGCGGTTGACGGCTTCACCCGGGCCATGGCCATCGAATGGGGGCCACATCAGATCCGAATCAACACGATCTGCCCGACGTTTGTGCTGACCGCGCTGACCCAATCCACTTTCGATAACCCGGAACGCCGGGCCTGGGTTGAAGGCAAGATCAAACTTGGTCGCGTCGCCAGGGTCGAGGACATGATGGGGGCGGTGGTGTATCTTGCTTCCGATGCATCGGCAATGGTGACAGGGACATCCATTCTTGTGGATGGTGGCTGGACCGCGGATTAATATCCCGGCCGTTCACCCGATCTGTATCCGGAGATGATCGAGCCAGTTGCGGCGGCAGATCCGGTCAATCAGCGCCTGGCCATAGCCGGCGTTTTCCATGGCCTCAACAAGTCGCGGCAGCCCTGCGCAATCCCCGATTTCATGAGGGATGACGGCGCCGTCAAAATCCGAGCCGAGGGCAACACCTTTCTCGCCGAGTTTTTCGATCAGATGATCAAGATGCCGTATCAGGAGGGATAACGGTGTGTCCGGGTTCTTTTTGCCGTCTTCACGCAGAAACCCTGCCGCGTAGTTGAGCCCGACAATGCCGCCGCTTTCGGCAATAGCCGTAAGTTGACGATCCGTCAGGTTGCGCGGGCTCGGGCAGATGGCATGGGTATTGGAATGGGTGGCCACCAGCGGCTTGTCGGTTAACGATGCCACGTCCCAGAACCCGGCTTCGTTCAGGTGCGACAGATCCACCATGATGCCGCGTCGGTTGCAGGCCCGGATGAGGTCTCGGCCAGCCTCGGTGAGGCCGCCGCCCTGATCCGGGCTCCCGGGAAAAGTGAACGGCACGCCTTCACCGAAGATGTTCGGCCGTGACCAGAGCGGGCCGACAGACCTCAGGCCCGCATCATAAAGTTCATCAAGAAGATCCAGATCAGCCGAAATGGCCTCAGCTCCCTCGAGATGAAGAATGGCGGCAATGGCGCCGTCGTTCATCGCGCCTTCGACGTCACCGGTATTGAGACAATGGCGGATGACCGTATCATTCCGGCGGGTCAGGTCCCGGAATATCTGAACCATCTCAAGGGTTGCTTTTCTGGCGCTTTCCCGGCTCAACGGAGCGGTGCTCATGATCGCGTCGCCATCACGGTTGGTGGTGGGGGCAAAAATCGCAAAGAACCCGCCGGCGAAACCGCCCTGCCTTGCGCGGACAGCATCGATATGTGAGCCTTTCATACCGTTGATAAATCCCTGCCCGCCGAAATCTTTCGCAAGCCACAGGCGGAGCAGAATATCGTTATGACCATCAAAGACAGGTTGCATGGCTATCACCTTTTCCCGGATCTTATGGTTGCTTCAAGTGCCGGAGGGTATGTTTTTCTGATCCGGAGTTCATTCATCTGGCCGTCAAGACGCAAGAGATCACCACGCAGCGCCATCAGATACGGGTACCATTCACGGGCCAGAGGGGATTTCCATTTCCATAAAAGCCTGTCCAGCGCATCGAGCCATGCGGGTATCCGGCCCTGATCAAACGGGGTTTCGTCAATGGGTTTGCGCAGGTCCGGCGGCAGATCGAAAAATGAGGCAAGGAGATGAAATTCTTCCGGGACGCCATGGTCACGCAAAGTTGAGGCCCACCGCTGACGGTCCGGGCCTGCCGCCATCACCGACAGCAGAAGCCGGTCGGTATAAGGAAGGCCCGTGGGGTTGAGCATGATCTGCCTGATATTGTCACGTCCTTGCCACGGGCCGAGCCAGAGCTGGCGCGGGCAGTAGTCATTGGCGTAGAGATTATCCCAGAAAATGACCCTTTCCGGCGGCAGTTCAAACCGGCCCAGTGCGGAAGTCTCCAGCCCGGGTTCAGGGTCGACGATATAAGCCCCGCACCAGGTGATCAGATGCCGGGGATCAAGGGTTTGCAACATTGTTTCAAGATAGCCTTCGGCCTTGTCTTGAATTTCATCGGCATAGACACGGGGCGTCAGGCTGACCGGCTCACCAATGCGTGATGAAATCGCATTGGCCAGTGCCGCATGGGCTTCCCCTTCGGTGCTGAAATGGCCTGATCTTTCGGAAAAATCTGCGTCGATATCATCCATCAGCAACATGACAGATGAGGCGCCAAGGGTTTTCAGTCTGTGCGTTTTCCGGCAGAGAATCTCCATATCATTTCCAGTGCCGGTAAAGGATCCGAAATCAAAATCAAGACCCGGCGCGACACCTGCCATCAGGTGAAGTCCGAGGTCCTGCGCCTGCCGGGCCAGCTCGCTGAAACCTGCCTCCCAGTCCCTGCCCCAGGGCTGACGCCAGTCAAGGCGGTGGCACGGGTCTTCTTTGGGGGCATAGAGATAGGTGCTCATCCCGAGGTCTGACAGGGTTTCGAGCATCTGGCTGCGTTCCTGCCATGAAAGAAGACGCCCGTAATAGCCTTCGATATAGCCATTATGGACAGGTGGGGTGGTGTCTTTTCTGGTGTTGCTCATCTCTGCCCCTGATATTGCCTTCTCAGGATTTAATACGATTTGCCGGCAAAATTGAAGCCGCCGGGGCAAGCCTGCCGCCGGTCATTGGCCGGGCGACGCCGGTTGTTCCCGGGAAACTGACAGGCAGGCCGCGACGTGATCTCATGGCAAGAAAGGCCATCAGTTCCGCTTCAATAAGCCCGGAAGCAAGGCCATGATCTTCCATGGTGGTCACCGCCATCGGCAGTTTATCCCGGATCATTTCAACAAGTGTCGGGTTGGCGGCACCGCCGCCGGCAAGAATGACCGATTTCAAAAGGGGAGCGGCTGTCAGTAATCCTGCTGCCAGGCTTTCGGCGGTGAGCGAAGTCAGCGTCGCCATGGCATCTTCAAGACAATGGCCCTTCAGCTCATCCGGCCGCAGCATGGCATCAAGGGCTTTCCGGTCAAGGGATTTGGGCGGGGGTTTCTTAAAAAACGGATGTCTGAGTGCAGCCCTGATCCAGGCCTCATCCTTTGTTCCGGATCGGGCAATGTTGCCGTCCTCATCAAAGTTCCTGCTTGTACGATGGCGCATTTCGGCATCCATCAGCCCGTTACCCGGGCCGGTATCAAACCCGCTCAGCGTAATTCCGTCCCAGATGGTCACATTGGTAATTCCGCCGATATTCACCACCGCCGCAGGGAGTTCGAGCCCCAGCTCTCCGATGAGCGCGAGGTGGTAGACCGGGGCAAGCGGGGCACCCTGCCCGCCGGATTCCATATCTTTTTGCCTGAAATCATAGATCACATCCACCCCAAGCGTTCGGGCGATATGCGCCGCATCACCGATCTGAACAGTCCGGCCTTCTTCCGGGGCATGAAGGATCGTCTGGCCATGAAAGCCTATCAGTTCAGGGGTGATATCTGTCCGCGCTATCAGGGTCCGGACCGCTGTAATGTGATCTTCGGCCACAAGACGGGCAAGACGGGTATCGCCGGGATCAGGGTTTTCAAAAGCCGCAAGAACAGCTTTGCGTGTTTCTGGCCGCATTTCGGTGGTGGCATGCAGGCCGGTCCGGATGAGTTTTTCGCCGTCGGTCATCACAAGACTGGCATCGATGCCGTCAACACTTGTGCCTGTCATCAGGCCGATAACCGGGGTAAGAGACATTTTCCGCATGACGTTGTGGGCTTGCCTTCCTTTATGAGCGGTGTATCGTCAGGAGTATGAATGAAAAAGCCGAAACTACCGAATCAATTCCGGCGGCGGCACGCTGGCTGGATCATCTGGCTGACAGCGAAGCTCTCGCGGTCATGGTTGAAGATCAGGGGCAGGCGGCCGCAAGCGTTCGTGCCGCCCTGCCCGAGATTGAGGCCGCCAGCCGTGCCATGTTTGATCGTCTCAGGGCCAGCGCGACAGGGCGGATCATCTATGCCGGGGCGGGAACATCGATACGTATCGGGGTGCAGGACGGCGTTGAATTGACCCCGACCTTTGACTGGCCCGAAGATCGTTCGGCCTATATTATCGCCGGTGGTCCGGCGGCCCTGCTCCGGTCGGTGGAAAATGCCGAAGACAATTCCGAAGATGCCCGGAACCAGATTGCCGAAGAAAAGATCTGTGCCGATGACGTGCTGATCGGTATCGCGGCGAGCGGATCCACCCCTTTTACCTGTGCCGCTGTTGACGCCGCAAGGCAGGCCGGTGCGCTGACAATAGGCATTGCCAATAACCCTTGCTCCCGTCTGGCGGCGACGGCGGATCATGGGATCACCCTTCTGACCGGGGCAGAAAGTGTTGCCGGATCTACCCGGCTCAAGGCAGGGACGGCGCAGAAAATCTGCCTAAATCTGATGTCAACGCTGGTGATGGTCAGGATGGGACGTGTCCGAAACGGCATGATGAGCGCCATGCGGGCAAGCAACGCCAAGCTCCGGGCCCGTCAGTTGCGGATCGACGCTGCCCTCAAGCCCTGATCCGCATCACGGCATCAGCCGGCAGCATGGCCAGAATTTCAAGCATCTCTTCCCGCTGAACCGCAACACAGCCAGCAGTTTCGGTCTGGCCCCTGGCAAGGCAGTGAAAGAAAATCGCACTGCCACGATGAGGACGGACAGGGGCGTCGTTATACCCGAGTACGACGATGATATCGTAAGCCCCGTCCTGTCGCCATAACATCTCATGTGATGCATCAAAGGGCAGACGGATACATGTGTTATAGGCGGGATGATCCGGCGCATCGCACCAGCCCAGCTGGCGGGTCAAGGGAAAACATTCGAATTTGGTTTGCGGTCTGTCCACCCGGTCGGCCCGGAAATAAACCGAACGTAAAGCCCAGTCCCCGGCAGGTGTGCGGCCGTCCCCTTCGCGTTTGTCTCCGGCCGGGACGATGCCGTTGCGGCCGACCCGGCAGGGGATGCGTATCTCGCCGCATGAAAGGGAATACCCTTTTTCTCCGGCCTGAACTTCAAGAAGCATTATCTGTCCATTTATGATACCTTATGAATGCATTATAAATGTGTTGGGGAGATAAAGAAATGGCAACTGCTTCGCTTTGGGATGGGTATAACGACCGGCGGATGTTCCGGATATTTCTTATCGGTGCTATCAGCGGTTTTCCCTGGGTGCTGATAGGCAGTGCCCTCAGTCTTTGGCTCAAAGAGGATGGCCTCAGCCGGAGCACGGTCGGATTTGCCGGACTGATCTTCGGGGTCTATGCGTTCAACTTTCTCTGGGCTCCTCTGATCGACCGCATACGTGTGCCCTGGCTCAGCGCCCGGATAGGGGCGAGAAAGGCCTGGATCATGGTCTTTCAGGCGGCGATAATGCTTTCGCTCATGGGCTGGACCATGCTCGATCCGACCGTCCAGCTTGAGATGGTTATTTTTCTCGGCCTGATCATCGCTATTGCTTCGGCCTCCCAGGATATCACCATTGACGCCTTCAGGATTGAACAGGCTGGCAGCGACGAGAAATCTGTCATGGCAGCGGGCGCCGCCATGGCCGTGATCGGTTGGTGGAGCGGGTTCAAACTCGGGGGGCTTATCACGTTCTTTGTTGCCGATGGATTTGAGGCCGCCGGATATGCCGATTACTGGCAGATGACCTTTATCGTAACCGCAGGCATGATGGTGCTGATGAATATCGGGCTCCTGTTCGTTCCCGAAGCTCTGCCGGACAGAAGCAAGCCAGAGACTGATAAAGCAGGGATTGCCGAAGTGCTGGATTGGCTCCGGCACACGGTTATTGAACCGCTGTGGTCTTTTTTCCGGAATAACGGGGTTGCGATCGGTCTCAGTCTGCTCGGGTTCATTTTTCTTTTCAAGATCGGAGAGGCTTTTCTCGGCAAGATGTCGATCATCTTCTACCGGGAGATCGGGTTCAGCAAATCTGATATCGGCATTTATTCCAAAGGGCTTGGCTGGATCACGACCGTGGCCTTTACCCTCATTGGCGGCTGGTTTGCCATCAAAGCCGGGTCTTTACGTGCGCTGATGCTTTCCGGCATTGCCATGGCCAGCACCAATCTCCTTTTTGCTGTCCTGTACTGGTCCGGCAAATCCACCTGGCTTTTTGCCCTTGCCGTGGTGCTCGATGATCTTGCGGCGGCTTTTGCCACCGTTGCCTTCGTGACCTTTATCTCGCTCCTGGTGGACCGGAAGTATACGGCAACGCAATACGCGCTCCTGGCTTCCATCGGAACGGCAGGCAAGACGCTCCTTGCGTCCTCATCCGGGGCGCTGGTGGACTGGCTTGACGGCGACTGGGGTATATTCTTTATCATCACAGCCCTGATGGTTATCCCGTCGCTTCTTATTCTGCTGAAACTGGGGCCGCATCTTAAAGGCGGGCAATCCGGGTGACGGGCAGGCCGGCTGATTGAAGCCGTTCGATTGCGGTGAGGAGAGGCTCGGACGCAGTCATGGTGTGGTGCATATTGGCGTGGAGCAGAGTGGTGCTGTCGCGCATAACGCCCACATGCCCTTTCCAGAAAACCAGATCACCCCTCATCGGGGGCTGATCCGGCAAAAGTGTCCGGCCAAGGGATCTTTCCTGATCGCCGCTGTTGCGCGGAGCCATATATCCCCCCGCCGCCAGCGCCAGTTGCACGAGTGCTGAGCAGTCAATGCCGATAGTGTCCCGGCCGCCCCAGCGATAAGGTGTTCCGGTCAGGCTTTCCGCTATGCTCACCCAGTCCTCAACACGGCTCTCCATCGGTGTGATCTGGTTTCGGGGGATAAAACCGCTAGTGCCGTCCGGCAGGGAAATTTCCGCCATCTCATCCGATTGATCAAGAACACAAAGCCGCGCGCCCATCGGCCGGTAGCCGATAGCCGGGCTTTTTATATCAGCGGTTGTTGTGACAAGGCCGCGGGGAGCGATAATGCGGTGGCTTGCCGCTGGCATCTCCCCGATATCACCTGCCCTGATCCAGCCTTCATAGCCATCGGTATCGAGGATGATCCGGGCCCATTCCCCGGTATTTTCAAGAAGGGTGATACTCTCTCCGTGGAGTGCGTCGGTCTCACGACCGCTTTGATGGTCAGGTTCGGCGTAAATGGGGGTGGATGGCGGCAGGACTGAGGGCATCACGCCAATCCCTGCTCTCTTGCCCAGGCCCGAACATCAAAATTCGGGCAGGTTTTTTCGGTATTATCAAAATCGCAATGGCCGCAAATCTGCGCCTGAGGGTAGGTCACCTTCCAGCCTGAAATCACCTCATGCAGTGCAGCCATCTGGGCGCTGGTGAAACCGTTCCGGCCGATCAGGCAGACACCCAGACTTTCGGTGTTGTGGCCATAGACATGTGCGCCCACCCAATACTCCGGACGGCCGTGTTCAATCACGCCGTCACGGGTGATCACCCGGTGGTAGCCGACCCCGTCCCACCCGAAGCCGAGATGCATGGCATGAATATCCCGTGCTGTCAGGAGGTCATCATCCGGCGTGTCGGAGCAATGCACCACGAGATAGCGGATATCTTGACGATCAAGGAGGGAGGGATGTGACATGGAGGCCCTTTTTTCCGTGTGATGATCAGCAGCTTCGGGTAGTATCTTGCCATAAGTCAACCTCTCAGCAAATACCGTACATCCCAGCCATGTCTTCACCGGATTTATCACCACAAGCCACCCTGCCTCCTGCTGTCATTTTTGACATGGATGGTCTTCTGCTGGATACCGAGCAATTATCCTGGCGGAGTCTTGATGATCTGGCCCGGGCCCGGGGCATTCCTGATGCTGAGATGATCTTTCCGAAACTGGTGGGCAGGAACCGCGCCGACCATCTGCGCATCTTTGCCCGATATCTCCCCGGGGGGGTGGATCCTGTCGCCTTTGACACCGACTGGAAAGCAGGTTTTCAGGACCTGATGGCTGAACATGTTCCGGTAAAGGCCGATGCCGAAACCATGCTTGCCTATCTCAAGGGAAAAGATATTCCCCTTGGGCTGGCCACGTCCAGCGCCCGTGACAAGGCTCTCACCTATCTGGGGCGGGCGGGGCTGCTGGACTATTTTGACACACTCGTCGGCGGCGATGAGATAGAGACCAGCAAGCCTGCCCCGGATATCTATCTTGAAGCGGTGCGGCGGCTTGGTGCGGAACCGGCAACAGCGCTTGCCTTTGAGGATTCCGATAACGGGGTGAAATCTGCGCACGCCGCAGGTCTTCGTGTTGTGCAGATACCTGATCTTGCGCCGCCTTCGGATGAAGTGCTGGCCTTCGGGCATATGACCGCGGCCTCGCTCACTGAGGCGGCGGCAAAACTGCGCTGGCCTGATTTTCCGGCATTGACATGAGGCCTGTGGATCCTAGGTATTGGATATTCACCTGATGTTTCGATATGTTGATGATGCGTATATTATCCAGCTTTATTTTGGTGCTGATGCCCCTGTTTTCTTCTGCCATGGCCCAGACCGCCCATGATTTTTCCTTCACCGCCATCGAAGGCGGTGCGCTTCCCCTTTCTAAATACAAGGGAGAGGTTGTGTTGGTGGTGAACACGGCCTCGAGATGCGGTTTTACGCCCCAGTATCAGGACCTGCAGGACCTTTACGATGCCTACAGGGATAAGGGGCTTGTGGTGCTTGGTGTGCCCAGCAATGATTTTGGTGGACAGGAACCGGGGCAGGCAAAAGAGATCAAAGAATTCTGTGAGGTCAATTTCAACATCACCTTTCCCATGACAGACAAGGTAAAGGTCAAAGGGAGTGATGCGCATCCCTTCTATCAGTGGGCGGCGGGTGAGTTGGGCGTTCTGGCCAAACCAAGATGGAATTTCCACAAATACCTGATCGGGCGTGACGGCAGATTGCGTGACTGGTTTTCGTCGCCGACACGTCCCTCTTCAGATAAGATGCGCCGCGCGGTGGACGCCGCCCTTGCCGGATAAGGGCTTTCCCCCGGGGTGATGGCAGACCTGCCCTGAAATGACCTTTTTTATGCCCCGGGATGGACAAATCCTGCGTTTAAACATGATTTCAGTCTGGTACGGATAGTGCCATCCCATTTTGGGCATCACATTTCTGGCAAAGACGCTTTTCATGATAATCCTCCCCCCGAGGGGCCGGTTTTCCGGCCCCTCTTTTTCATCTGATCTTATCGCTTTGCTGTCTTCTTTCAGGAGGCGCGGAATATCCGGTCTTGCCAAGATCGTGATTTCCTCTCACATTGATGGGAGTGCCAGTTTATGAAGGAGGCAAGGATGAGTGTGGCGAGCATCTCAAAAGACAGGTTCAATATCGATCATTACGAAGAGCGGGTGGACCTTGCATGTGCGTTCCGCTGGGCGGTGAAGCTCAATATGCATGAGGCGGTGGCGAATCATTTCAGCCTTGCCGTCAATGAGGATGGCTCAAGGTTTCTGATGAACCCGAATCAGCGTCATTTCTCCCGCGTCAGGGCAAGTGATCTTCTGCTTCTGGACGCCAATGATCCTGCCACCATGGAAGGTGAGAATGCGCCCGATCCGACCGCCTGGGGGCTTCACGGATCTATACACCGCAACTGCCCCCATGCGCGTTGCGTGATGCATGTGCATTCGGTCCATGCAACGGTTCTGGCCTCCCTTGCCGACAGCCGCCTGCCAGCCATCGACCAGAACTCGGCTATTTTCTTTGATCGCGTGGTCATTGACGAAAATTATGGTGGCCTTGCTTTCGAAGATGAAGGTGAACGCTGCGCCGTGATGCTTCAGGACCCGAAGAAAAAAACCATGATCATGGGCAATCATGGAGTTCTCGTTATCGGCTCATCGCCGGCGGATACGTTCAACCGCCTCTATTATTTCGAACGTGCGGCCGAAAACTATATCCGGGCGTTGCAGACAGGCCAGCCGCTCAGGGTTCTTTCGGATGAAATTGCCGAGAAAACGGCGCGGGAAATCGAAAACTATCCCGAACAGGGTGAACGGCATATGGCGGAGATGAAAGCCATCCTCGATGAGGAAGGGTCGAATTACCGGGACTGATGCTCAGATCCGGGAGGCCAGCCGGTCAAATCCGCGGGATGTCAGAAGCCGTTTCAGCACTCCCATCAGTTTGGTTGCGGTGGTCACACGATAACGGATACGGGGTTCAGCGCTTTCCAAAGCATGGATGAGTGCCGTGGTGACGGCATCCGGCATCAGCTCGAATCTGTCCCGGGGCGGGTCAATGGCCGTAAGTCTCGGGATCAGCACCTTACGGTAGAAATCCTCAAGGGCTGTGCCTTTCCAGGAAATCCATTTTTGGAAATTAGGATAGCTGTTCTCCCTTATTTTTGTCCGGATCGGACCTGGCTCGATCAGCACCACCTTGATGCCGGAACCCTTTAGTTCAAGGCGCATGGTGTCGGTCAACCCTTCGAGGGCAAATTTAGTGGCGTTATACGCGCCACGCATGCGCAGGGCGGCAAACCCCAGAACCGAAGAATTCTGGATGATCCGGCCCTCACCCTTCTTCCTCATGACGGGAACAGCCAGCCGGGTCAGTTCATGCCAGCCAAAGAAATTGGCTTCGAAGATCTGGCGTAACGCATCGGTGGGCAGATCTTCCACCGCTCCGGGAATGGCATATGCCCCGTTATTGAACACGGCATCCAGCCTGCCGCCGCTTCGCCGCATCGCTTCGCTGAAAGCGTCGTGAATGGAGTTTGTGTCTTCATAATCGAGACGAAAGCTCTGGAGTCCCATCGCCTGAAGACGGGCGCAATCTTCCTCCTTGCGGCAGGTGGCAAAGACGAGCCAGCCCCGGGCATGGAGGGTGAGGGCCGCATCCAGCCCGATGCCGGAGGAACAGCCGGTAATCAGGATGACTTTTTTTTCAGCGTCAGCCCTGTTGTCGGGAAATTCCGGTTCGGCCATCTGTGTCTCCTCATTGGCGTGGGATGTGCTACAATACGGATCATGTCATCATTCGTCATCCTTTTCTGTCATGTCTGAAACACTCTTTCTACCAGATCAGCCCATGGACCAGGCGCGATGTATTGCGGTGTATGAATCGCTTCGCGAAGTCATGCCGCCTTCGGTGAGCAAGACCACGGTGCGTGGCGAGAAGCTGAGAGATTTTTTTCATGATCTCGATGCGGTGCTGCTGGACGGATACGGTGTTCTCAATATCGGCGCTGATGTTGTTCCGGGGGTAGAGGAAATGCTGGCGGCGGCGCAAGGAGCGGATGTCGCGGTGATGGTCCTGACTAACGGCGGCAGCCGGCCGACACGTTCTGCCGGTGCGAAATACCGAAGCCTCGGGTTGTCCCTTGATGATCGCCAGGTTGTCTCCAGCCGTGATGCGCTGGAAGACTGGCTCCGGCATGCATCACCCCCCGGGCTGACCATTGGCGTTGCCGACAGTTTCTGCACAACACCTGATCTGGACCGCCATCACTTTGTTGCTCTTACCCCCGACGCCCCGGATAGATGGACAGAGGTCGATGTCATCGCCTTTTTTGGTGCCGTGAACTGGGATTACCGGTGGCAGTCGGCTCTGGAGGATGCGGTTCGGGAGGGCGTGCGGTTGCTGGTGGCAAATCCTGACGTGGCGGCCCCGCATCCGGGTGCCTTCAGTTTTGAGCCGGGATACTGGGTGGCCAGCCTGACGGCGATACCACGTGATCAGGTCCGCTGGTTCGGCAAACCCTATGCGCCGGTCTTTGATCTTGCCTTGCAAAAGCTTGAAGAATGGACAGGAAGATCCAACTTGAAAAGAGAACGTATCGCCATGGTGGGCGACAGCCTGCATACCGATATCCTCGGGGGCAATGCGGCGGGGTTAAAAACCGTGCTGGTAACCGACCATGGAATGTTCCGTGAAGGTGGCGTCGAAGCCGCGATGAAAACCAGTGGCATTTCGCCGGACGTCATCGTGAAGACAGTCTGATGAGACGGGAAGCAGATGATGAAAAAAGCGTTGAGAAAATCGGTGCTGATTACCGGGGCATCGCGCCGGGTTGGCCGGCATCTGGCGCTTGGCCTTGCCAAGGCCGGGTGGGGTATTCATCTGCATTACAATTCATCCCGGGATGCGGCGGAAGATACCGCAAGACTGATCGGTCAGGCAGGCGGGTCATGCCAGCTCTATCAGGCTGATCTCAGCAAAGCTGAGGATGCCGAAGCCCTAATGCGGCAGATCCCCTATGGTGACGGTATTATGGGGCTTTTGCATAACGCGTCTCTTTTTGAATACGATACCGCCGAAACCGTCAGCGCCGCCATGCTGGAAAAGCATTTTGCCGTCAACCTGACAGCTCCGGCCATCATGACACGTGTTTTTGCCGAAGAGATAAGGAAGCGCACGCCATCCACCCACGGGGCGGTTGTGTCGATCACCGATGCCAAACTTGCCGGACTCAACCCTGACTATTTCAGTTATACGCTGTCTAAAATTGCGCTGGACGGCCTGACGACGCTTGCCGCGCAGGCCTATGCGCCCCAGATCCGTGTGAACGCCATTGCCCCCGGCATCATCCTGCGATCAGGAGACCAGACGGAAGAGGAATATCGCATTGCCCACAGCCGAAACCCCCTCGGCCAGGGTGCCGTGCTTGATGATATTCTCCGTGCATCCATAATGCTACTGGACACGCCGTCCATGACCGGCCATACAGTTGTTCTGGATGGCGGGCTTCATCTTAACCCCCACCATCGCGATGTGGCTTTTCTGGATGAAACGGAAGATGATGACAGCTCCTTTAACACGCAGCGTTTTTCTTGAAGAAATCGAAGTTATCTGCTCCATCGGCTTGCATGAATTTGAACGGGCCGAAAAGCAGCGCGTGCTGATTGATGTGGAAGTCATGCTGGCAAGTGACCGTGAACCTGCGGCTGACAAGGTGGAGGGAACCCTGAATTATGATGATGTCCGGGATGCTGTTATTCGTATCGCTGGGGCACGACACTATGATCTTCAGGAAACACTCGCGCGATCCATCTTTGATCACATACGGGCGATGCGAGATGTCACCGGCCTGATGATCCGCACCCAGAAGCCGGATGTCTACCCGAACTGCAAAACCGTGGCTTATCGGCTCTCTGATATCGATTAGCGAGAGCTGTTCCGGGTGCCGTTTTTCCGGTTATTCAGAAATTGTCCTTTCCCTGCCTGAGCGCGGTGAACACCGCAACCGGATCGCTTCCGTCAAGGCCAAAGACAGAAGCAAGGCTTTGCCTGTCGCAGTTCAGAAACGGATTGGCTTTCTTTTCCGTGCCAAGGAGGGCGGGCAGGGTCGGGATGTTTTCTGCCCTGAGGGCGTGTATTTCGGCGCAGCGTTCGGCCGCCGGTACCGATGACCAGCCCAGGCTTTCCACATATCTTGCGTTAGAGGCGGAATATTCATGCCCGCAGGCGATCAGTGTCTGGTCAGGCAATGCCCGGATAGCGGCAAGCGATTTCCACATTTCCTCCATGCTTCCTTCAAAAACACGGCCGCATCCCATGGAAAAAAGCGTATCACCGACAAAAGCAATTCCATGATCGCCGAAACAATCGCCAAGATAGAAGGCAACATGTCCCGTGGTATGTCCGGGCGTTTCGATAACCTGTGCCTGATAGCCGGCGATCCTTATCGTATCACCACCGCGGACCGGCCGGGTGATATCCGCGATACGTTCTGTTTCGCCGGCCGGAGCTGTAAGCGGCAGGTCAAACCTTTCCCGCAAAGCGGCATTGCCCCCGATGTGATCCCCATGGTGATGGGTGTTGACGATTTCGGTCGGCGTCAGCCCGCGTCGCTCCAGCTCATCGAAAACAGCGTCAGCTTCACCCGGGTCAATAATTGCAAGCTCCTGACTGGACGGGTTGTGAAGCATCCAGATATAATTGTCATCAAGGGCAGGAATGCGGATACATTCAGCAATGCTCATCACATACTCCGTTAGTGCAAACAACAGAAGGCCAATAAGAATACCCGTGTTATCCTACCCATGATCGGACATAAGAGCAACGACAAGACAATGGCAAGCACCGATGCCTTTTCCATGTATTACGGCACGCATCTCGGGCGGGTTTCGCGCCATCTGATTGCGCGCCGGCTGCAGCAGATATTCGGCGAAGCCCGTAAAAGCGAGACCGATTACCGTTCCCTGGGTGCGTTCGGGTATCCGCGCCCTTACCTGAGATTTGTTGAAGGGCGCGGCGGGTTGCGCCCGGTCGGATTTCAATTCACCGGAATGGATGTTGACCGCTGGCCAAGGCGACAGCCTTCACGGATGGCGCTGGTGGATGAAACTCACCTGCCGTTGCTGGATTCGAGTCTTGATGAAGTGCTGTTGATCCACGGGCTTGAAACCTCACGCGATCCGTCGCAACTGCTGAGAGAATGCTGGCGCGTCCTCAAGGGCCAGGGGAGGTTTGTTGTCGTTGTTCCCCATCGGGGCACCATATGGGCGGTGCGGGAAATGACACCATTCGGATACGGCCAGCCCTATTCGACGCATCAGATCAGATCTCTTCTCCGCAGTCATGACTTTGAGGTGGAACAGATCCATCAGGCCCTTGCGGCCCCGCCGTCGCATTCGCCTCTCTATCCCCGTTTTGCGCCTATCGTTGAGAGGTTTTCCAAACCCATGGGTGGAGTTCTGATTGTCGAGGCAACAAAAATGCTCTATTCCGTAAGGGGAGTGCCGTCAAAGCGCCAGCGTTATGTGCGTCCTGCGCTGATTGGAATCAACACCAATGTTCTGCCACGCCATCAGGCATGGCATACCGGGAAAGGGAAAAATGGACAAACCTAGCCCCGAAGATGAGATCCTTACCCGTCTCCGAAAGGAAATTGACGGGCTGGACCGGACCATCCTCGAAGCGCTTGAAGCACGTGATCGGCTGGTGCGTGAAGTCGGAGCCGTGAAATCAAGCAAAAGAGTGTTCCGGGCAGGCCGAGAAGCGGATCTGATTAAAAATCTCATCGGATCCAGCGATCTTGATCCCTATACTATTGAGGTTATCTGGCGGCAGATTATTGCGGCAAGTCTCAACCGGCAGGCGCCGCTGACGGTTGCGGTAACCGAACGTGCAGAACAGCTTGAAGTGGCGCGGTTCCGGTTCGGCGCTGCCCGGTATAAAACCTGTGGCACGGCAACGGATGTGCTTGAGGCCCTCGCTTCCGGAGAGGCTGATCTTGCGGTGCTGCCCCATTGGGCATCGTCCGGATGGTGGCAGGATCTGGCCCGGATGCATGATGAAGGCCGCAAGATTTATATTTCTGCTGTCACCCCCCATGCCGCATCATCAGGGATCGAAGACGGCGTGGTGATCGCCCCATATCTGCCGGATCCGTCAGCCCGGGATGTGAGCCTGATACATCAAAATGGTGCATTGACCGAAAAGCCGGGCTATCATCCCGATCATCCCGGTTTGCTGGGTATCTTTCAACAACGTTGATTTTCTGCCATAGGTATGGGCATGACGGAACTGCAACCCAAAACATCCATTCGTTCGCTGGTATCTTACCGGCCGGAAGTCCCGGCCCTTCCGGAAGGCCGGATCATTCGCCTGTCGGTCAATGAGGGGGCGCTTGGCCCCTCGCCTGCCGCGGTAAATGCGCTTCAGGAAATCGGCGGCAAACTGCACCGGTATCCGGAACAGATTGACCGTCAGCTTGTCGATGCCATCGCGTCGGTTCACGATCTTGATCCTGAACGGATTCTGCCGAGCAACGGATCAGATGAATTGATCGGGCTTTTGACGACGGCGTATCTGGAAGATGGCGATGAGGCGATTTACACCCAGTATGGCTTTCTTGTTTTCCCCCAGGCAATCCGGATTGCCGGCGGCGTACCTGTTCGCGTCGATGATGATGAGCTGACGGTCAGTGTTGATAATATTCTCGATGCCATTTCCCCGCGTACCAGGATCATCTTCCTTGCCAATCCGAACAACCCCACCGGAACGATGATTGCCCGCAGTGACGTCGAGCGGCTGATAGACACCACGCCAAAGTCAGTGATCATCGTGCTTGACAGCGCCTATGCCGAATATATCGCAAAAGATGACCCGAATTACACCGATGGCGCCAGTTTCGTTGAAAAACATGATAATGTGGTGATGTTGCGTACATTCTCCAAAATCTATGGGCTTGGATCGCTCAGGCTGGGATGGGGATATTTCCCCCCCGATATACTTGCTGTTCTGGCGTCTATCCGGGGGCCGTTCAGTGTCAATACAGCGGCGGCTGTTGCGGGCCGTGCGGCCATGCTTGACCGGGCATTTGTTGAAAAAAGCCTCGCCCATAATTTCACCTGGATGCCGAGAATACAGGAATCCATCCGCCAGGCCGGGTTTGAGCCACTGCCAAGCCGGGCGAATTTCTTTCTGATCCGGTTTGCATCGGATGCCGAGGCGGCGGCGGCACATGCCTTTATGCAGGGGCGTGGGATCCTGTTGCGGCAAATGGCGCCTTATGGTCTGCCTTCCTGCCTCCGGATGTCGCTCGGCGATGATGAGGAAATGGAAATTGTAACCGCCGCGTTCAAGGATTTTGCCCAAAGCCGGACCGTATCATCATGAGTGAGATTATTTTTCGCAAGATTGCCGTCATCGGCCTTGGTCTTATCGGCTCATCGCTGGTGCGTGTGGTGAAGGAAGCGAAACTCGCCGATGAGATAAGTGTTACCGACACCAATGAAGATGTCCGCGCCAAAGCCGTCCGGTTGGGGCTTGGTGACAGGATTGCCGCCACGGCGCGTGAAGCGGTGGAAGATGCCGATCTGGTGGTGCTTGCTGTTCCGGTGGGGGCCATGGAGGTGGTGGCAAAAGAGATAAGCCCGGCCCTGAAGCCGGGTGCGGTTGTCATTGATACCGGCTCAACCAAAGGTTCGGTGATGCGTGACGTCAGGCCGCATCTGCCGGACGAAACGCATTTTGTGCCGACGCATCCCATTGCCGGAACGGAATATTCCGGACCGGAGGCTGGATTTTCAACACTGTTCCGCGACAGATACTGGATAGTGCTGCCCGAAGACAATCCGCCTGAAGTGGTGGAGCGTGTCCGGGTTTTTCTTGCCGGGACAGGCGCGCTTGTGGAAGACATGACGGTGGAATACCACGACCGGGTTCTTGCCATCACGTCACATCTGCCACATCTGATCGCCTATACGATCGTGGGTACGGCTTTTGATTTCGAGCAGCAGATACGTAACGACGTGATCCGGTTTTCTGCCTCAGGGTTCAGGGATTTTACCCGTATCGCGGCATCTGATCCGGTCATGTGGCGTGATGTCTTTCTGAATAACAGCGATGCGGTGCTGGAAATGCTGGGCCGCTTTAATGAAGACCTTTCCTATCTGCAACGTGCCATCCGGTGGAAGGAAGGCGAAAAGCTGGAAGAGCTGTTCAGCCGGACACGTGAGATCCGTAACCGTATCAAGGATATAGGTCAGCTGGATTAACCGATCAGGCTGGCGAGATATTTCCCGTATTCACGGCAGACCGTCATGAACCGCGAAGGATTGCGCCACCACAGGGTCAGCCCCTTTTGGTCAACGCCAAGCCCGGTTGTCTGCACCGCATGGGGCAGAACGGTGAGATCAGGCATGGCACGCCGAAATTCGATCAATGCACGCGGAATATGAAAGTCCGATGTGACAAGAACTATTTCCTCAAGATCCTGCGATCTGGCCCAGTTTCGTGTCTCCATCGCGTTGCCTCTGGTGTCCAGCGCCTCAGGCCCGAGGTCAACGCAACATTTAAAAAGTGCATCTACAGCCGCGATGTCGGACAGTTTCGCGCCGGCCAGTTGGCGGATATCATCAAGAGATACGCCAGAACCGGTGCCGGAAATCAGCATCCGCTGTGCCAGACCATTCAGCATCAATGCTGTTCCGGCTTCGATGCGGCCACCACTGCCGGTAGCCACTACAATGCCGCGCCTTACGGCAAGTTTGCCTGTCTTGACGGATGGCTCGGATACTGTCACGGATACATGGCCGATGGTGGGGTTGCTGTTGCCAGCCTTTCTGATTTCATGGGCAAACTGCTGGGCTCCGGCGAGAAAAACGCCCAGCAAAACAACACTTGTTCCCATAACCATCTTGGACATTATCATAAACTTATTTTACCGTATTCTTTGCCTCAAAGTCATGTGATCTTGACTGGAATAGCGCCAAATAGTTGATATAATGACATAAAGGAGAGGCGCCAGTGTTGCTTGAATGCCCGAATTGCGAAACCGTTTTCAGAATCAACCCCGAAGATCTGCCTTCATCGGGGCGCAAGGTGCAATGTTCGGTCTGCCGCCATGTCTGGCAGGCGGAGGGCGGCGCTTCATCTGATCAGCAAACTCCGGCCAACCCTGAAAGAAAAGAGGTTGATGCGCCGGGGCCGGGCCGCGCTTTGGGCAACGTGCTGATACTGCTCCTCGTTATCATCATGCTGGCTGCCGTTGCGGGAATTTTACGCAAGCAGATTTCCGCAGGATTTCCGGCAACCGTGCCGTTGTTTGAAATGGCAGGAATGGCCGTCACCCCGGATATTGCATCCCTTGAGATACATAATCTTGCCGGTGACCGCCAACGCGACACCATCCGCCTTACGGGTGAGGTTTTCAATCAAAGTCATCTGCCTGTTCTTGCGCCGGTATTCCTTGTGACCGTAACATCCGGTACCGGGGAGATACTCCACCAGCAGGAGTTTGCGCTGGACAGGAGAAAAATCAGCGGGAAAAAGTACCTTTCCTTTACCGCGCAGATCCAGCTTGACCGGGATATTCCTGAAAGCGAGACCACCGATATTTCCGTGGTGCCACTCCCCAGGCTTCCCGTGAACTGACCCGCAGCAGGAATGATCTTGCACGTCAGATTTAAAGGTTAATCCAGGACAGACGGAATACAGTCCAGCGCCAGCAAATCTTCAACACGCTGGGGGACGGAGACAGGATACACGTCGCCATCAAGCACAAGCACTTCTGCGGCTGGAGGTCGTGTATTGTAAGCGGACCGCATCACCGCACCATAGGCCCCGGCGGAGAAAACAGCCAGCAGATCACCTTTGCCTACCTCCGGCATCATCAGGTCAAGGCCCAGATAATCACCTGTCTCGCAGACAGGGCCGACAATATCTGCAGGGCCGGTGGCTTTGCCTTTGTCTGCCACGGTTTCAATGCGATGATACGCTTCATACAAGGTGGGGCGAATGAGATCATTCATGGCGGCATCGACAATGATAAACCGCTTGTCCGGAGATGATTTGGTGTAAAGGGTTTCGGTCAGGAGAATGCCGGATTCCGCGGTCAGAAACCGTCCCGGCTCGAAACCGAGATGGTAGGGCTGGTTGCCGAAAACGGAACGGACAAGATCACCAAAGGCTTCGATATCTGCCGGTGTGCCTGTCTGATAATCAATACCGATGCCGCCGCCAAGATCCAGTTGCGGGACGGGCAGGCCTTCGGCTTCCAGTTCTTTTGCCATGTCGAGCAGTGTTGTCCAGGCATCCCTGAACGGGGTCAGGGTCATGATCTGCGAGCCGATATGAACTGCAAGTCCCCCGGGTTCCATCACGCCGCTTTCGGCGATGTCACGATAAAGGGCAAGGGCGGAGTCACGATTTATGCCAAATTTCGTATCGCTTTTGCCGGTCGAGATTTTGGCATGGGTGGAGGCATCCACATCCGGATTGATCCGCAGTGCAAGTCGGCTTTTCTTACCGCAGGATTGGGCAAGGAAAAGTATCCGCCTGACTTCGGCTTCGGATTCGGCATTGATCTGGCCGATGCCAGCCTCAAGGGCAGAAGTGATCTCCTCATCGCTCTTGCCGACACCGGAGAAGATGATGGCCTCCGGCGCGATGCCGGCTTTGAGTGCCCGTTGCATTTCACCGCCTGAGACGATATCCGCCCCGGCACCAAGACGGCCCAGAAGACGAAGGATGGCAAGATTTGAGTTTGACTTCACCGCAAAATGAACACGGCTTTTTGTGCCCGCAAGGGCATCGGTGAACCGGGTGTAGGACGCCCGGATGCCCGCGGCCGAATAGATATAGAGCGGCGTGCCGAAACGTGCGGCGATGTCTTCAAGAGAAATGCCGTCGACCTCAAGAGTGCCGTTGATGCGGGAGAAACCGGTCATGGTGTGTTCACGATGAAGAAGAGACTTCAGATGGGCGATACGGATCACCGCGCTTGCCGCATGAGCTGATCCCGACGGACAGCATCAGGCAGATGATGACAGCAACAAAAGCTCGGGCAGCTCGATTTGGGGGCAGGTCCAGCATCACTATTCTCCTTGGAATATCAGTCTAGGCCAGATGACCTAAAACTCAACCTCTTTGCGAAATGCCCTGATCGCTTTGAGCACTTCTCCCGGTGCGGTGCCGCCCTCGCTTGTCCTCGAATTGACGGAATGATCAACATGGAGGATCGGCAGCACATCTTCGGTGATGGCGGGGAGGACGGATTTCAGCTCATCAAGGTTTAATTCGTCAAGGCGGCAGCCGCGGCTTTCTGCCATGGCGACGATCATTCCGGTGGCGTGATGCGCCTCACGGAAAGGAAGGTTCAGCTCACGCACCATCCAGTCAGCAAGGTCAGTTGCTGTGGGAAAGCCTGTGCTGAGCGCATGACGCATCGCTTCAGGCCGGAAGGTCAGATCCCGCATCATTCCGGTGGTGGCAGCAAGCGCAATCAGGAGATGTTCCGCCGCGTCGAAAACAGGTTCCTTGTCTTCCTGCAAATCCTTGCCATAGGTCATCGGCAGACCTTTGAGGATGGTCAGCAGAGTGATAAGGCTTCCGGTGATGCGCCCGGGCTTGGCCCGCACCAGTTCGGCGGCATCAGGGTTGCGTTTCTGCGGCATGATTGACGAGCCGGTGGAAAACCCGTCCGAAAGGGTGATGAAGCCAAATCTGTCGGATGACCACAGCACCAGCTCTTCGGCAAGACGTGAAAGATGGACAGCGTTAAGGGAGGCTGCTGCCAGAAATTCCACGGCAAAATCCCGGTCTGACACCGCGTCCATCGAATTCCGCATCGGCCGGTCAAAGCCGAGGGCTTGTGCCGTCATCCGGCGATCGATGGGAAAGGATGTTCCGGCCAGCGCGGCGGCCCCGAGGGGCGATTCGTTCATCCGCCGCCTTGCGTCCTGAAACCGGCCATGATCACGTTCCAGCATTTCCACATAGGCCATGAGGTGATGGCCCACAGTGACCGGCTGGGCTGTCTGCAGATGAGTGTAGCCAGGCATGACTGTTCCGGCATGGGCTTCGGCCTGATCCAGAAGTGCAAGCTGGAGGTCGCGGATGCTTTTTGTGATGCGGTCAATGGCGTCCCGTACCCAGAGCCGAAGATCCGTTGCCACCTGATCGTTTCTTGACCGTGCGGTGTGAAGGCGTTTGGCGGCCTCGCCTATCAGGTCCACCAGTCTGGTTTCAATATTCATATGAATATCTTCAAGCCCGGCCGAGAAAACAAAGGTCCCGTTTTCGATTTCCCCGAGGATCGTATCAAGACCATCACTGATGGCTTGACCATCTTCTTCGGTGAGGATGCCCTGCCGGGCCAGCATGGCGGCATGCGCTTTCGAGCCCGTGATATCCTGGCGAAAGAGCGCCTTGTCGAAGGAAATGGATGCGTTGATTCTTTCCATGACAGAGGAAACACCACCTTCAAACCGGCCACCCCAGATTGAGCTTGTCTTTGTGGTATTGTCGTTGTCTGACATCTGATATACTCCGGTTATGGCATTTTACCCGACTGCAATGACTTCACGCCGGCAACTGCTGGCCATGCTTACCGCCGTGGCTGGCGCCAGCCTCGCATCGGGTGCCATGTTCGTGCCCGATAAGGCCTATGCCGCCTTGGATACAATGAAACCCCTTGCTCTGCCAAGCCCGAATACGGATCTGGAGTTTCGTGACGGGACTCGCCGCCGGTTGTCGGATTTCAGGCCGACCCCCCTTCTGGTAAATTTCTGGGCCAGCTGGTGCCCGCCATGTGTGCATGAATTGCCTTCGCTTCAGGTGCTGGATCAGGCCCTGCGACGGGAGGGGATGGCGGTGCTTCTGGTCGGGCTAGATCGCAAGGGCCGGGAATTCGGCCAGTCTTTTCTTGAGGAGCGCGGCATTTCCATCCCCTATTCGTTTTTTGATCAGCCGGGTGAGCTGGCGCGGGAGCTTGCCATCCGCGTCATGCCTACCAGTTTCCTGATCGCCTCGGACGGGACGGTCCGCGGCAAGGTCGAAGGGCCGCTTGACTGGGGTGATCCGGAGGTTATTTCTGCCGTCGCAGCGTCATTGCGCCAATAAAAAAACCCCTGCA
>Ga0181582_10000726_pt1 | contig 24092 bp, 4 predicted proteins | sample 071ome_32_FD_132438 | JGI IMG/M metagenome (GOLD analysis project Ga0181582, IMG submission 132438) | Coastal salt marsh microbial communities from the Groves Creek Marsh, Skidaway Island, Georgia - 071405AT metaG (megahit assembly) | ecosystem: Environmental > Aquatic > Marine > Intertidal zone...
CCCCCCGCCGGTCCTCCCTCCTCTCGTCCCCCCGCCGGTCCTCCCTCCTCTCGTCCCCCCGCCGGTCCTCTCTCCGGTCGTCCCCCCGCCGGTCGTCCCTCCGGGCGTCCCGCCTCGCGTCGCGGTCGTCGTCCCACTCCCTCGGCGCCCGCGGGAGGTCCGGCTCGTCCCTCTCGGACCGGCCCCCGGAGGACATGCGCGGCCGCTTCCTCCCGAGGTCGCGGTCGTCGCGGCCGTCCCGCTCCCTCCCCAAGCCGTCGCGGCCGCCGCCGCGCCCGCGCTCCCAGTCCCGGCGCCGCCCCGGCCCGCGGTCCTGCCCGCCGTCCCGGTCCCGGAGGTCCGCCGCGTCCGGGCCGCCGGGGAACTCGCCCCTCCCCCGCTCCCTCGCCCCGTCGCTCCGCTCGGGCCCCTCGGGGCCGCCGTGGGGCGCGGCGCTCTCCCCCGCCCCCCCGCGGGCCGGGGCGTCCGGCGCCGCGGGGAACGCGGCCCCGTTCCCGCGCGCGGGCGCGGGCGCGGGCGCGGGCGCGGGCGGCTCCGGCACGTGCCCCAGCCCCACCGCGAGCTCCTGGGCGATCGCCGCGAAGGACGCGAGCACGAAGCCCATGCTGCTCTGCTCCGACGGCGGGAGCGCGCGGGAGCGGTCGGCCGCGTCCTGGAGCAGCGCGGCGAGGGTCAGCACGGCCGTCTGCGGCGGCATCGCCCCGACGAGCTCCACGGCCTGGCTCACGGGCTCGACGGGCAGCGCCACGGCCCGCAGGAGGCTCTCCACGGGGTCGCGCCCGTCGGCGGGGGCGGGGGGCGCGCCCTCGCGGGCCTCGGCGGCGCGGGCCTCGGCGGCGCCGTCGCGCAGGAGCCTCCGGATCCCGGCGTAGTCGGGCGCCTCGTCGTAGCCCATGGCCCCCAGCCGCCCCGCCAGCCCGGCCAGGCACGGCGGCAGGGGCACCGCCGTGGCCATCCGGGAGGGGTCCGCGAGGGCCCCCTCCTTGGACTGGATCAGGCGCCCGTGGTCGTACGGGTCCTGGCCCTGCACGGGGTTCTCCACCCGGCACTCCCTCCACGGCAGCTGCCCGTTCATCAGCTCCACGACCACGTAGAGGAGGCTCCACAGGTCGTCCCTCCGGCTCTGCTCCTGGCAGCGGAGGGCGTTGGCCGAGGAGTACACGGGGGACCCGCGGAACGGCGCCTTGTCCCTGGCCGCGCAGTGGCGCCCCTCGGCGTCCACGTACCTGCGCGCCACGCCAAAGTCCACCAGGTACAGGCGCGCGTCCGCCACGCCCGAGCACCCGAGCTGCACGACGACGTTGCCGGGCTTGACGTCGCGGTGGATCCACCCGGCGCCGTGGATCTGCTCCAGGCCGTCCAGCATCTTGGCCCCGAGCTCGAGCGCGTCCGACACGGCGAAGCGATGCCCACAGGCGGGCTTCGGCAGACTCGCGCACCGCCCCCACCGGTTGTTGTGCCGGATCTCGGCGAGGTTTTCCCCCAGGAGGGGGAGGGCGAGGAAGGGGCGGCCCCGGTCGTCCGTCCCGGCCCCGAGGAGGCGGGGCACGTTCTGGCACCCGGACAGGGCCTGAAGCGCCTGCTGCTCCTTCTTCAGCGCGTGGCAGTTAGGGAACCGGGCGACCTTCACCGCGAACCGCTGCCCCGAGCTCCTGCGACGGCAGTGGGGGTGGGCGGGGGTTGAGCAGGGGGGCTGGGGGCCGCCCCGGCAGCGCGATGGCGGGGTCCGGGGGACCGGGGATCCGCGAGTCGACGAGGACAGGCCGTGATGGGGGGACGACAGGGACTGGTCGGGTCGGCGCACCTGTCTGTGGCCTCGCGGACCTCGGCGAACTGGCCCTCACCCAGCTTCCTCCTCTGCGGGGCGAAGCGAGAATGCGCGGTGCCCCTCGCAGGAAGGGGGCAAGCCACCGTCTAGTCCGAGCCATAGGAATCATCGGCGACGCCAAGGGCACTGGAAATGGGAATCAGGGTTGTCCGGGATGGCAAGGCCGCACCACTTGGAAAGAGCTCCAGGACAGGATTTGCCCCTCGTTCATGGCTTTCGCTCCGCGACACGATCCAGCGGCCCGTCACCGCCTCAATCTACCGCGTATCTGCCGACGGGAGAAGTACAGACGGCCAAGGTGCAGGGGGCGAGATGCGGACGCCAACAAAATTTTGAGGGGGTGAGGTCCTCGGAGCTGGTGCCCTCAGCGCCGACAGCTGCCTCAGTATCGAGGGGCTGGCCGGAATTCTGGGTCTCAGCGCTCATCGGCACCGCAATCCAGGTGCCGGCCTTCCTTCGAATGGGGTGGGGGCTGCGATGGGGGAGAACGTCGCGTCGGACCAGGGCACACGGATTCCCTGGCGCGGGACATTGGGGGATAGCGATCTCCTCTTGCCGGTTCCCGGTCTCCCCCACCCCGGAAGTTAGAGGAACTCAGCTGCCCCGTCTCCCTCCCACCATCAGCAGCTGGTGTGCGCGGTCGAAGAGACCCTTGGAGAGGCAGAACGTCGGGAGAATGTCAGGCGTTGCTAGGGCTGCGGGTGAGTGTCCTACCGCGTCTTTCGCGTTTAATTTGCGGGAACCTCTCGCCCATCTCGCCAGCTGGCCGGTATCGGGTCGGTCCGATTCCCTGGAGTCGTGGCGAGTTGTTTGTTGGCACCTCGCGGGGCCCTCCCTCCCCGCTCTGGGGTGGTCTCTGGGTGACTTGGCCACCCTTCGGCGATTTCTATCGCCATCTTTTGGACGACGCGTTACCGGCTGCGCTCCCCCCCGCTGGGAGACGGGTCACGGGCTCCTCCCCTCCTCGGGGGGTCACCCCCTGATGCCTCCCCCCTGGATTCCGGGAGTCCTCCCGCGCCCCGTGTACAGCATCGCCAGGAACAGGGACGCGAGAACGTCCAATCCCCCAACCACCCTCCGCAGGGAACGCGGTGAGGGCTGCCAAAGACCTCCCCATCCCTGCCCTCGTGAGGGACCCGTCTCGTTTCCACGAGGCAGGCAACTTCGGCAAGCAGCTTTTCTTCGCCACGTGCATGGGTATCGCCTTCGTGGCGCCCTGGAAGGTGAGCGCCGCGGGGACCCCTGGCGCCCGGGCCACGATGCAACGTGTCCACCAGGTTTCCCCGGCACCGTCCCGGGACCGCCGGGCGGCCCTGGGTCCGCCATTCCCCGACGGCTCTCCCTGGCTACCCCGGTCTTACGATATTCCCCCTGCGCTCCCCCCCCGCCTGCGCCATTAGAGACTCGGTAGCCTCCCCCCCTGGAAGAGGCCCCCGTTAGCCCCACCCCCACTCGGTCTCCCCACCGTCCTCTCGCGACGCAGATCAGCGAGTGGAACCGGATGTCCCAGGAGCAGGAGTGGTACTCAGAGTACAACAAGCTCGCCAAGGAGAAGTACGGGGACAAGTGGTAGGCGAAGAGTGCCGAGCCGCAGAGACGTAGAGCAGTCACGGTGCTTGCCCTGACTAAGAGATTCAACCAAGAAGACGCTGCGACGCCGGTTTGGGGGCTTGCCCGCCACAACCTCTCCGACGGTTGGAGACTCGCCCCCTGCGAAACCCGCTGGCACTCGGGATGTCTTGCACAGGCGCGTGGCGCGCTGAGCTTGGGCCCGCCCGTGTCTGGGGGGCCCTGCCCGTGTCTTGGTAGCCCGCGTCCGTTGGGCGGGGTCGGCGGCTCTGGGTCACCGGTGACGGCGGGTGTGCTGAAGGAGCGCTGGAGTGAAGTTCGGGCGGCTTGCCGTCCGTGCCTACCTCACCCCGCCGCCTGACCCAGCACTGCCCCCCTCAGCATCCCCCTTCCCGCTGTGCGTGCCTGCCTGTGGCACGAGCGCCGGTCTGGCACCTCCGGCGGCACTGGCGACCCAGAGCGAGCGACAGCGACCGCGGCGGGGACTAGGTCCGGGCCCTTCAACACCCCGCGTGCACCCAAGGACACCTCATAATCGTTTTTTCCCGGGGGAGTGTGGGTCCCCGTGGCTTGTGTTGTCTTTGCGCCCCAGTAGTCCTTATATTGCGCAAAAAGTCACGGTCCTAGAAATCGTACACGTGAATAGCACCCTTACCCTCAATAAACGGGAATAAGGGGGTCACAGGGTAGCCCCTCGCGACGCATCGGAAGCGCGAAGACTCGGGGCGGAACGAAGCTTCCGTCCTTGCATCCGGCCCCGCCTCTCCGCTATCGGAGAGGGCCGTATCGTATTTATACGAGTAAACGTGGGCTGAGACACCATGTCGAACGACAAGTCGTCCACCATCAAGAGGGGGATTTACCTCCAGCCTGGTGAGCAGCTCGACATTTCCACATTTCGCCGCCCCGATGGATCCGGGACGGTGTTCTCCGGGAGAGCTTTGCAATCGGGGGCGTCAATGCACTCATGGAGCGCCTGAACATTTATCATTGCGCATATTCGGCCCCCAAATGGGGCCACCGCTCGCGCTCTTCTGGTTGAATGCCCCCTGCCTGGGCATTTCCGTTCGATCGCATGCCGCCCGCCTCGTGCGGCCGAGCACCAACTCCTACCCTCCTCGCCAGACGGAGATTCTTTCTCCCGCCTCCACCCCCGAGCCTCGCCGTCTCCCACGCTCGCCAGGCGCTGTAGCCTCCCTCCCTTGCCTGGCCTCCCACGAACGACCTGCCCACATGGGCCCGCCTTGCTCCGCCGTCCCGAGGGCCCTCAATTCCCGTCAATTCCGCACCGCGCCTTTCCACCGAGATTCGACTGCAAGGCGCCCCAAGACGTGGCGGAGACAACCCCAGGGCGCCACACGAGCCGCGCCCCCTCCCCCCCCCCTGCCCGCAGGCCTGTCCACGCCATCCGGGCTGAAGGTCCAGCGGCTGGATGAGGACGGCAACGGCAGCGCCACCCAGGGCACGATGGGGTCGTCCATGCCGCGCACAACACTCGCCGCGTTCGCCAAGCCGCCCCTGGGCGCCTCGGCGCTCCTGGTCCGCCCCAAGGCCCCAAAGCCCCCGTCTCCCCAGGCCGCCGCCGACGTGGTGCCCAAGTCGGGGCGCGCCAAGAGCATGGGGCTCCTGGGCTTCCCCCGCGGGGAGGCGGAGATCGACCGCGCCAACACGGAGGTCGAGATGCCCGAGTGGTACCCGTACCTCAAGGCCCTCAAGGAAAACCCCTTCCGCCAAGAGTTCGTATACCTGGCGCTGAGGGACCCGGACGCCCTCCTCTACCGGCCTTACGACCTGAAGGTGGTGCCGCACTCGGAGGTGGACCCGGACCACTTCTACACGCTGTCCTCGAGCGGCGTCACGCACGTCCTGAACGGCGTCACCGAGTTCATCCCACTCGAGCGGTTCGAGCGGGAGTTCTTCCTCTTCTCCAAGGTGGTGCAGAAGACCGTGTTCAAGAAGTACCGGGTGTGGAAGGGGTTCGTGTGCTGGAAGAACTACGTGCGGAGGAAGAAGATCGCGCACGCAAGGGCTTCGCTGGAGAACAACCTGTTCCTGCTCAACCCCATCTTCCAGTCGGCGCTGGGGGACATCCGCAGCCGGTGTGTCGACGTGGGCTCCATGCTGATGCACCAGGTGGATGCGGGCGACACGAAGCCCCTGGGCGAGATGCTCCAGGCGCAGCGGGAGCGGAAGGACGAGTGCGCCGAGGCGCTGCAGGCCTTCAGCCGGGAGAACGCCGCCGTCACGGCCGAGGCCTGCCGGGACGCCCTCGAGGCGCTGCAGGCGCGGCTCGCAGAGCAGAGCGCGGGGGAGCGGACCATGGCCACCACGCTGGCCGGGGCGCTCAACGACGCGGCCAAGGCCGACTCGGCCGACAAGGACAAGGATAGCTACGCTGTAGTCGCGGCCACGCGCTCCGAGAAGCGCCGCCTGTCGAGCTTTATCCGCCTGGTCGACTTCATGGTGCAGGAGACGCTGCGCGACCTCCTCCACGACTCCATGTCCGACATGCTCACCATGATGGCCACGCGGGAGCGGGAGGCGTCCGAGTACGATCGCACCAAGCTCCTCTACGAGGCCGCAGTCAAGGCCAAGGACGTCCGCTCCAGCGCTGCCAGTAAGCGCTCAATGAACGTCGCCAGCGCCCATTCGCAGAACCCGCTGGCGCGCACCTTCTCCCGGTCCGCCCGGCGCGGATCCCTCCGGAGGATCGAGTCGGGGAGGCGCTCGAACGTCGCGTCCGCCCGCCCGTCGTCCCAGGGGTCCGAGAAGGGCGCCGGCGACTCCCGCCGCGGCTCAGCCCGCGACGGCCACGGCGGCGCCCCCGTCCTCCTCGACCCCCTCGAAGAGCTGGCCCAGATGGGCATCGACCTGGAGACCCTGGACCCGGCCTCGCTGCTCCAGGAGCAGACGTCCGCGCCGCTCTTCTTCGTCCGCGTCCACCTTGACAGCGACGACGACGCCCTCAGCTTCTACCCCGGCCCCCCCGAGGTCCTCGAGCTCATGGAGAGCATCATGGCCGGATACCTGGACGTGATGGACCGCGTGGAGCGGTTGCTGGGGTCGGAGCGGATGGCGCCCTTCACGAGCGAGGGCGTGGAGGTGGCGGCGTCGGGGGCCGCGCAGCCCGGCGGGCACGGGCAGCACGGCGTGGCGAACTTCGTGGAACAGATCAAGGACGACATCCACGAGTCAAACATCCTGAGCATCAAGGCGCTGCTGGCGGCGGCGTTCGACCGGGCGTCGCGGTTCAAGGACACGTTCCAGGCGCTCAAGACGCGGCTGCTCGGGTACCGGGCGGTGACGCAGGAGGGGATGCTGTCCGAGGTGCGGGCGCAGGCTCGGGACCTGCAGACGTTCGACGACGACTGGGCCGAGTTCGAGAACTCGCTGGCGCAGGTCAAGGCCATCCAGTCCGAGGCCAAGCTGGGCAACCTGCTCCTGGACCTGTCGCCGATGAAGGAGGCCTTCCAGCCCTTCCCTGAGTCGTGTATCAAGGAGATTCGGGAGCTTCTCCCCAAGCTCGCCTTCTCCTTTTACCAGGAGTTCGTCGACGACGTGCACTCGGTGCAGTCGCGCCTGGCCCACACCCCGACGTCGGTGGAGGAGTTCGTCGACTTCTCTGAGGCGCTGCAGGACGCTCTGACCCGGCGCGAGTCATTCGACGAGCGCAACTCGAACGTGCGCGCCTACTACGACATGATCGACAAGTTCGGGATCAAGGTGGACGCCCGCGAGCGCGCGGCCTTCCAGACCCTGAGCGGGGACTTCCAGCAATTCGTCGAGACGGTGGAGGCCGCGGAGGCGAGCAAGGACGGGTACATCAAGCAGTTCACGGGCGACCTGGACGCGCAGGAGGCCGAGATGATGCACGAGTCGGCCCGCATTCGCAACGCCGCCCAGGAGGAGGCCGTCCTCGACGCCGACAACGACGTCGACCGCGCCCTCAGCATCACGGGCCGCCTGATGGAGGAGATGACAGAGCTCCGCGACCTCTCAAAGCGCATCGCCGGGTATCGCCAGCTGTTCCGTCTCCCCGAGAACAAGTACCTTGAGCTCGAGGAGTCCTTCATGGAGGTCGAGCTCAAGCACCTGATGTGGAAGGGCATGAAGGAGTGGGACGACATAGTGTCGGAGTGGGAGGACGCGCTCTTCCGGGACCTTGACACCCAGAACCTGGAGGACACGCTCGCCAAGTTCGTCAAGATGGTCAACAAGATCGAGCGCAACCTCCCCCCGAACCGCGTGGTCGAGAAGTTCCAGAGCAAGGTCGAGAAGTACAAGATCGTCGTGCCCGTGGTCGTGGCCCTGCGCAACAAGAACATGAAGGCGGAGCACTGGTTCAAGATCTCAGACGCCCTGGGCAAGCAGCTGGGCCCCGAGGGACCGGAGGACGAGACCCTCAGCCAGGTCCTGGCCCTGGGCGTCATGGACCACCAGGACGACATGATCATCATCTCGACCGAGGCGACGCAGGAGGCGCATCTGCTGGCGCTGCTCAACAAGGTCAGCGACAGGTGGAACAGCGTGGACTTCGACGTGCGGCCTTACAAGGAGTCGAAGAACGACTACATCCTTGGTTCGGTTGAGGACATCATGGCGACGCTCGAAGACTCAATGATGACAATGATGACCATCACGTCGAGCCGGTTCGTGGCCGGGATCCGCGAGCAGGTCGACTCCATGGAGGCCAAGCTGCGCGTCTTCAGCGAGACACTCGACCAGTGGCTCGAGGTCCAGAAGACGTGGATGTACCTCGAGCCTATCTTCCAGTCCCAGGATATCCGCAACCAGCTCCAGGCCGAGTCGCGGAAGTTCCAGCAGGTCGACTCGCAGTTCAAGGACATCATGAAGCACACCAACACGAACCCGACCGCCCTGGTCACGGGCATTACGCCCGGATGGCTGGAGAAGCTCACCAAGTGTAATGAGATGCTGGAGGAGATCGAGAAGAACCTCGAGGTGTACCTCGACGTCAAGAAGCGCGCCTTCCCGCGCTTCTACTTCCTCTCCAACAACGACCTCCTCGAGATCCTGTCCCAGGGCAAGGTGCCCACGGCCGTGCAGCCCCACCTCCAGAAGTGCTTCGACGGGATCGCGTCGCTCGTGTTCGCCGACCAGAAGCAGAACCCCGACATCCTCGCCATGGTATCCGGGGAGGGCGAGGAGGTCGGCCTCGGCTCCACCCTGAAGGCCCGCGGCCAGGTCGAGGAGTGGCTGGGGGCCGTGGAGAAGGACATGAAGTCAACCATGCGCCGCCTGGGCAAGCAGGCGTGGCAGGACTACGCCCAGACACCTCGCAAGGAGTGGGTCATGCAGCACGCCGCGCAGCTCGTCCTCAGCGTTTCCAACGTGTTCTGGTGCCAGGACGTCGAGGAGTGTCTCGTTGGCACGAGCAACCCGGCGGAGCGCATGGAGGAGTTCTATGGAAAGAACGTCTCGCAGCTCTCGGAGCTCACGGGCCTCGTGCGCGGCGACCTGTCCAAGCTCCAGCGCAAGATCATCGTTGCGCTCATCACGGTGGATGTCCACAACCGGGACATCGTCGAGGAGCTGTACCAGGCGCGCGTCGACTCGGTGAACGAGTTCCGGTGGCAGATGCAGCTGCGGTACTACTTCGACAAAGAGGAGGGGGACATGGTGATCCGCCAGGTGAACGCAGAGTTCAACTACGGTTGTGAGTACCTCGGGGCGCAGCCGCGGCTGGTGGTTACGCCAATGACGGACCGGTGCTACATGACGCTGACGGGGGCGCTGAACCTGACGCTCGGAGGCGCCCCCCAGGGCCCCGCGGGCACGGGCAAGACGGAGACGACCAAGGACCTGGCTAAGTGCCTGGGGATCCAGTGCGTGGTGTTCAACTGCGGCGACAACATTACCCACCGCTTCATGGAGACGTTCTTCTGCGGGCTCAGCATGTGCGGCGCCTGGGCGTGCTTCGACGAGTTCAACCGGATCGACATCGAGGTGCTCTCGGTGGTCGCGCAGCAGCTCCTGCAGATCCAGAACGCCCTCAAGATCGCCGTGGAAAAGTTCATCTTCTGCGGCCGCGAGATCTCCCTCGTGCCCACCTGCGGCGTCTTCATCACCATGAACCCGGGGTACGCCGGGCGGACCGAGCTTCCCGACAATCTCAAGGCACTCTTCCGCCCCATGGCCATGATGATCCCTGACTACGCGCTCGTGGCCGAGGTCATGCTTTTCTCCGAGGGCTTCGACAGCGCCAAGACGCTCTCGCGCAAGATGGTGAAGCTCTATAAGCTGTCCTCGGAGCAGCTCTCGCAGCAGAAGCACTACGACTTCGGCATGCGGGCCCTCAAGTCGGTCCTGGTGCTGGCGGGCGCCCTCAAGCGTGCCTCGCCAAACCTCGACGAGGACATCGTGCTCGTGCGCGCCATGCGCGACTCCAATATCCCGAAGTTCCTTGAGGACGACGCCCGGCTCTTCAACTCGATCGTGTCGGACCTCTTCCCCGGGCGTGAGGTCCCTGAGGACGACTACGGCGAGCTCGAGACGTCGCTCAGGGCCGTTTCGGAGCGGGCGCGGCTACAGACCAAGGCGTCCTTTATTCTCAAGGCCGTCCAGCTCTTCATGACCTTCTCGGTCCGCTTCGGCGTCATGCTCGTGGGGCCCACAGGGTCGGGCAAGTCGCGCGTCTACCAGATGCTGCGGGACGCCATGACGAAGCTTCGCAAGGACGGGAGCCGTGACGCCGAGATGCAGCGCGTGCACACCTTCCCGATGAACCCCAAGGCCATCTCTAAGAACGAGGTGTACGGGTACGTCGAGGAGCTCACGGGCGAGTGGCGCGAGGGCCTCGGTGCCACGCTCATCCGCGACGCCAAGAACGACACCAAGCCCGACCGCAAGTGGGTCGTCTTCGACGGCCCCGTCGACGCAGTCTGGATCGAGGACATGAACACGGTCCTCGACGACAACTGCATGCTCTGCCTAGCCAACGGCCAGCGCATCAAGCTCGACCCAGTCCGTATGCGCATGCTCTTCGAAGTGGAGGATCTCGAGCAGGCGTCCCCGGCCACTGTGTCCCGGTGTGGGATCGTCTACGTGCCATCGGACTGCGCCGGCTGGGAGCCTATGTCCCGGACGTGGCTCACGAAGCTCGGGGAGCTCACGTCCAACGAAGACACGTTCGTCAGCGTTAAGCCCGAGACGGAGGAAATGTTGTGGCAGATGCTCACAAAGCACGTGCAGCCCGGGCTCGACTTCGTGCGCTCCAAGTGCAAGGAGCCCATCCCGTCGGCGGACGTCAACCTGGTTGCGTCAATGTGCTCGTGGATCCAGGCACTGGCCGGCGCGGGCAAGGGGCTTGATCTGAGCAAGGACATCTCGGAGATCCGCCTGCAGGTCAAGAACATCTTCGGCTACGCCTACGTCTGGGGCATTGGCGGCAACATCGACTCGGAGAACTGGGATGCTTTCGACACCTTCGTCCGCGAGCAGTTCGAGGGCGACGTCATGTGGCCCCCCAGGGGGACTGTGTACGACTATTTTGTGGACCCCAAGCGGGACTTCGGCATGCGCGCGTGGTCCGAGATCGTCCCGCAGTTCCAATTCAAGCACAACGTGCCCTACTTCAAGCTCTTGGTGCCGACGCTGGACACGACGCGGTGCTCTGCGCTGCTGGCGACTGCGCTCAAGATCCAGAAGCCCGTGCTGCTGACGGGGGCGAGCGGGATCGGCAAGTCCGCCGTTGTGATGAACGCGCTCTTCGGGGAGGAGCCCAGCGCGCCCAACATGCTGCCGATCGTGCTCAACTTCTCCGCCCAAACCAACTCGATGGCCACTCAGGACTCAATCGAATCGAAGATGGAGAAGATGGGCAAGCGCCTCGTGCCCCCCTCGGGCAAGCGCATTTGCCTCTTCGTCGACGACGTCAACATGCCGCTGCCCGAGAAGTGGGGCGCTCAGCCCCCCATCGAGCTCCTCCGCCAGCTCCTCGACATGGGCGGCTTCTACGACCGGAAGAAGCTCTTCTGGAAGGAGCTCGTCGACATCACAACCGTGGCCGCCTGCGCCCCCCCCGGTGGTGGGCGCAATGTCGTGACCCCGCGGTTCTACCGCCACTTCAGCATGATCCATATGCCTCCCCCCAGCGAGGAGGTCATGCAAACCATCTTCCAGAAGATCGTCGGCGGGTTCATGGACCACTTCTTCCCCGCCGACATGCGCCCCATGGCGGACGCCATGGTCAAGTCGACCGTCGAGATCTTCCTGAGGATCAGTGCCGAGCTGCTCCCGACGCCGACCAAGAACATCTACGTCTTCAATCTGCGCGATGTCAGCAAGGTGTTCCAGGGGATCCTCCTCATCCGGCCCGGTCAGTGCTCCGACAAGGAGACGATGACACGCCTGTGGGTCCACGAGAACCAGCGTGTGTTCGGGGACCGCCTGGTGGACAACGAGGACCGGCAGTGGTTCCAGGACTTGGTCTACTCGATGCTCAAGTCCAAGTTCCACGTGCAGGAGACGCAGGACGACTTCTTCGTCGAGCGGGACATCATCTTCGCCGACTTCCTTAAGATGGGCCTGCCTGTTGAGGAGCGGGAGTATGAGGAGGTCAGTGGGTCGCACGACATGCAGAAGATCTTCAAGTCGTACCTGGAAGAGTACAACGACATGGGTATCCAGCCGATGCACCTTGTCTTTTTCGCTGACGCCATCCGCCACATCTCGCGGATCAGCCGTGTGCTCCGGCAGCCTCGCGGGAACGCCATGCTGGTGGGCGTGGGCGGGTCAGGGAAGCAGTCACTCACTCGCTTCGCTGCCTTCATCGCCGAGTACCAGACCTTCCAGATCGAGATCTCCCGCGGTTATGGCTCCAACGAGTTCCGTGAGGACCTCAAGTCGCTGTACAAGATCGCCGGGATCGACGGGTTCCCCGTCGTGTTCCTGTTCACCGACAACCAGATTGTGAACGAGTCATTCGTGGAGGACATCAACAACCTGCTCAACAGCGGCGAGGTTCCGGGCATGTACCCCGCCGACGAGAAGGAGGCCGTCCTGACCGACATGCGCGAGTACTGTATCGAGAACAACCTCCCCCTCACCAGGGACGCGATCTGGACCACCTTCATCGACCGCGTCCGGGACAATCTGCACGTTGTTCTGTGCATGTCCCCCGTGGGTGACGCATTCCGCTCGCGCTGCCGTCAGTTCCCGTCCTTGGTCAACTGCTGCACCATCGACTGGTTCAGCGAGTGGCCCGAGGAGGCCCTGCGGTCCGTGTCGACGCGCTTCCTGTCCGAAATGGAGCTCGAGGACAAGTCCATGAACGAGGCCCTGGCCGAGCTCTGCGTCATCATCCACCAGAGTGTGGTCGAAGAATCGGCCAATTTCTACGAGGAGATGCGCCGTCGCTTCTACACGACGCCCAAGTCGTACCTGGACCTCATCAACCTCTACCTGACTCTTTACGAGGAGAAGACGCAGGAGCTCGACCGGGCGGCCGACCGCCTACGCAAGGGTCTGGCCAAGCTGGACGAGACCAACGTCAAAGTGGCGGAGATGCAAGTGGTGATCACAGAGCTGCAGCCGGTGCTGAAGGACCGGTCAAAGGCCGCCGAGGTGCTCATCGAGCAGGTGACGCGGGAGCAGGCTGACGCCAAGGTGATTGAGGAGGTGGTGGCCAAGGAGGAGGCCGAGGTGAAGACGGCCGCGTCCAAGGCGCAGGCCGTAAAGGACAACGCCGATGAACAGGTGTCCGCGGCGCTCCCGGCCCTCAAGGAAGCCGAGGTCGCCGTGAACAGCCTGTCCAAGTCGGATATCTCGGAGGTCAAGGCCTTCAAGACCCCCCCGCCCCTGGTCGAGCTCACCCTGCAGGGCGTCCTGATCCTGCTCCGGGAGAAGAAGACGGACTGGGACGCGGCGAAGAAGGTGCTTTCGGACTCGAACTTCGTCAAGAAGCTGTTCGAGTACGACAAGGAGAACATCCCGGACGAGGTGCTGGCCAGGCTCGTGCCCATCATCGAGAACGAGTCTTTCCTCCCGGCCACGGTTGCCAAGCAGTCGAATGCCGCCAAGTCGCTGTGCATGTGGGTGCGCGCGATGGACAAGTTCGCCAAGGTGCTCAAGGTCGTGACCCCTCTCCGCGAGCAGCAGCAGGCCGCCGAGGCCACCCTCAACGAGCTCAACTCGAAGCTCGCCGAGAAGCAGGCCTCGCTCAAGGAGATCAAGGACCGTGTGAAGGGCCTCGAGGAGAAGCTGGAGGCGACGCAACTGGAGCTCAACACGCTCAGCGCGAACCTCAAGCAGAGCCAGGCCCGCCTGCAGCGCGCCACCAAGCTTACAGACGCCCTCGGCGACGAGGCAGTGCGCTGGCAGCAGGAGGCGGAGAAGATCGAGACCGACATGATCAAGCTGGTCGGGGACGTCTTCTTGGGCAGTGCCGCCATCTCCTACGTGGGGGCCTTCACGGGACCGTACCGCGACAAGCTGACCAGGAAGTGGGTGGAAAAGTGCAAGGAGCTCAAGATCCCTGTCTCGGACAACTTCAGCCTGTCCGAGACGCTGTCCAACCCCATGGAGCTCCGCGAGTGGGCCCAGCAGGGCCTCCCCTCCGACTCGCTGTCGATCGATAACGGGATCCTCGCCACGCGCGGCAAGCGCTGGCCCCTCATGATCGACCCCCAGGGCCAGGCCCATCGCTGGATCCGGCAGATGGAGACGCGCTTCTCCCTCCGCGCAGTCAAGCAGACGGACCCCAACCTGTCCCGGCACATTGAGGCGGCGGTGCGCAACGGGCATCCCATTCTGATCGAGGACGTCGGTGAGATGCTCGAGCCTGTCCTCGAACCAATCCTGAACAAGGCCATCACCACGGACGCCACGGGCCGCCAGATGTACATCAAGCTCGGCGGTGCCTCGGAGGGCGAAGAGGGGACCCCCTACAACCCCGACTTTAAGCTCTACCTGACAACGAAGATGAGCAACCCGCACTACCTCCCCGAGGTGTGCATCAAGGTGACGCTAATCAACTTCACCGTCACCCTGCGCGGTCTTGAGGACCAGCTCCTGACGCACGTTGTCCGGATCGAGAACAAGGACCTCGAGGACAACCTGACGAAGCTTGTCGTGAGCATCAGCAACGACAAGCGGCAGCTCAAGGGGCTTGAGGACCAGATCCTCAAGCTCCTCAACGACGCGGGGGAGGTGACGGAGCTCCTGGACGACGACAACGCGATCAAGATGCTCAACAACTCTAAGCTCACGAGCGGGGTCATCAACTCGCGCGTGGAGGCCGCCGAGGTCTCGGAGAAGGAGATCAACGGCAAGCGGGAGATGTACCGCCCGGCAGCCAAGCGCGGGTCCATCATCTACTTCGTGATTGCCGACCTTGCCAACGTTGACCCCATGTACCAGTACAGCCTCCAGTACTTCATCGAGCTGTACAAGGATTGCGTCAAGAAAGCCGAGCAGGCGGACGATATCGCGCAGCGCCTCGACAACATCATGGCCTACATGACCCTCTTCATGTTCCGGACCGTGTGCCGCGGGCTGTTCGAGGCGCACAAGGCCATCTACGCCTTCCTCATCTGCACCTCAATCAAGCGCAACGGCTTCAAGCCCGAGGACATCGAAATCCCCCCGGAGGAATGGGACTTCCTCATGCGTGGCACGGTCGCACCCGCGGATGCCAAGGCCCCGCCCAACCCGGCGCCCGAGACGATCACGGACGCGCAGTGGGACGGTGTCCGCACGCTGGATAGCACGCTGGAGCGCTTCCAAGGGATTGCTGACTCGGTCAAGCGCAACCCTGGGGAGTGGGCTGCGTTCGCCCAGTGCCCCGACCCGATGCTCGAGGCCATGCCCATGGACTGGGGCACTGATATCGTGGACAACTTCATGCGCCTGATCTGCATCAAGGTGTTCCGCGAGGAGGCGCTGGCGAGCAGCTTCACCTACTACGTTGGGCAGGAGCTGGGGAACGACTTCGTTGAGTCCCCGCCCTTCTCGCTCGCCGACGTGTACACGGAGACGCGCAAGGAGGTGCCAGTAGTGTTCGTGCTGACGACGGGGGCGGACCCGACGGCCATGCTGCAGCGCTTTGGCGAGACCATGAACCGCAGCACCAAGGACGAGAAGCTCCGGATCATCTCGCTGGGGTCGGGACAAGGCCCCCACGCGGAGAACGTGATCGAGACGGCCAAGCGGAACGGCGACTGGGTGTGCCTGCAGAACTGCCACCTGGCCAAGTCGTGGATGCCGGCGCTGGAGAAGAAGGTGGAAGAGCTGCAGGAGAAGAGCAGCGGGGTGCACAATGACTTCCGACTCTGGCTCACCTCGATGCCCGCTGAGCACTTCCCCGTGCCAGTGCTCCAGAGTTCGATCAAGATCACCGTCGAGCCCCCGAAGGGTCTCAAGGCCAACCTCCTTCGCACGTACAACGACTTCGCCCCCGACTTCCTTGAGTCGGTCGAGGCCAAGCCCAAGGAGTGGCGCAAGCTCGTCTTCGCTTGCTCCTTCTTCCATGGCGTGGTCCAGGAGCGCCGCAAGTACGGGGCCCTCGGCTGGAACATTCGGTACGAGTTCAGCCAGGGGGACCTGGACTGCTCGCTGATGACGCTGCGCAACATGCTCGAGGAGCAGGACCACATCCCGTGGGAGGCCCTGCTATACGTCACGGGCGACATCAACTATGGCGGCCGCGTCACGGACGACAACGACCGCGTCCTCCTCAAGCACGTCCTTCGCAAGTACTACGACTCCTCCGTGCTCTCCGACCAGCACGAGTTCACACCCGACGGGTTGTACCACATGCCGACGGACGGGGACAAGGACCGGTACGTCGAGTACATCAAGCAGCTCCCCGTGGAGGAGGGCCCCGAGGTGTTCGGCATGCACGGCAACGCCAACATCACCTTCCAACTCAACGAGACGCGCAAGTTCATCGACACGATTCTGTCGATGCAGCCCCGCGTGTCGGGCGCCAAGGGCAATAAGACTCCTGCTGACACGGTTATCGACCTGTGCAAGGAGATCGACGCTAAGCTCCCGCCCCTGCCCGACGTGGAGAAGGCCCCGACCAACCCGGAGGTCAATCCCTTCTCGCAGCTCGAGTCGGGGCACGACAACTCGCTCGGCATCGTGCTCAGGCAGGAGACGGAGCGCTTCGTCAAGCTCTTTGGCACAATCCAGCGGTCCCTCGTGGACCTCCAGAAGGCCATCCAGGGCCTGGTGGTGATGAGCGCCCCGCTCGAGGACATGTTCGGGTCCCTGCTGAACAACCAGGTCCCGGGCATGTGGGAGGAGAAGGCCTATCCGTCCCTCAAGCCCCTGGCCTCGTGGGTCACTGACTTCATTGCCCGGATCCACATGATCAACGAGTGGATCCAGAAGGGCGAGCCCGTGTCCTTCTGGATCCCGGGGCTCTTCTTCCCCCAGGGCTTCATGACGGCCGTGCTTCAGAACCACGCACGCAAGACCCAGATCGCCATCGACCGCCTCAACTTCGGGTTCGAGGTGATGCAGGTCTGGGAGAAGGAGCAGGTCGAGGCCAAGCCCGCCGATGGCGTGTACATCCATGGGCTCTTCCTGGACTCTGCCCGGTGGGACCCCGTGGACGGGTGCCTGCGGCAGTCCAACGCCCGCGAGATGCACTCGCCCCTGCCCGTCGTCCACCTCATCCCCGTCGTGGACTACGAGCCCAACCCTGAGGACTACCAGTGCCCACTCTACAAGACGAGCGTCCGGGCCGGCACCCTCAACACCACAGGGCAGAGCACCAACTTTGTCCTGCACATGGGCCTCAAGATGCCCGAGAGCCAGCGGGACAGCAGCTTCTGGACCCTGCAGTCCGTCGCCGCGCTGTGCTGCCTGGACGACTGATTGCTGTGCCTAACATGTAAGCGATTACGACCAGTTTTAGACCTAGTAGAAAGGAGGCACCTTCTCGTGCCGTCTAACTTCGGCTTGAACAAAACCACAGCCACCTCGCCGCTTCATCCGACTCCCGGCGAAGATTCAAAACCCGCACGGGCGCTGAAGTATAGGGGCGCGCAATCTCATCTAACACGGCATCGGGGGGGCTGGACTCGGAAGAGCAATCAACCGCTCTTGAAGAGGAGCACCTGCGGGCACAATCACGACGGGCACCCGTGGTCATTTCTCCGCAGGAAAGGCCTCTCCGCCAGGCCGTTTTATGCAGAAGTGGACAGGCACGCCGTGCAAGGCCGGGAGAAGATGTGGTTCCGTGCGGGCCGTGTCAACGTCGCAGGCGCTGCCATTGATCAAGCCGGCGCTCGTGCCGAGCCCTGTCGCGGCTTGAGAGGCGCGGGGCCCGGCGCCGGCGGGGGGGGGAGGCGGGGGCCGGGCACTTACCGCCACCTGCCCGAGGTAGAAGTAGATGAAGTGCTTCGTCTCGTGCGTCACATACGACCCGAACTGCGCGTGGGTGGGGGCGGGGGGGGGAGGGGTCGGGCCAGGGGGGTAAGGGGATGGGGAGGGGGGGGAGGGGCGGCCGCGGTGGGGACCGCGGGAACGAGCGGCTCACGTTGCGCCCCACGATGCAGTGCCAGGTAGGGTTGAACTTGGTGTCAAACTCCTTCTTGATGTACGCGGCGATATCCTTCTCAATGTTGAAGTTCTCCATCGCCTGCGGAGAAGGGTCAGCGGGAGGGCGCCCGTGCTCGCTGGATGCTCGCAGGGGGGACAATGACTGGACCGGAACGTCCCCAGGGGATCCACGGGTCGCAGGTGGGCCGGCAGGGCTCCGGGGGGAGGGCCGCGGCGCGGGACACCGGACCCGCCTCGGACATGCCTCCAGGAGCAACGAAGTCGTTAGCCCGGGTTGGGGCACGCCGCGCCATCGTGTGCCTCCCCTACGCTTGCGTCGTCTACAGGAGGAGAAGCCACTGTCAGGCGACGCTCCCGCAAAAAACGTAGTTCCCAGTGCGAGCCCCAGGGGCCGCGGGCCGCGCGTAGAACAGGAGGGCGCGTCGACATGTGGTCCTCGGGGGGCCGGCGTGATACTCGGGGGAGGGAAAATGAGCACTCCAGCGGCTTTCCCGCACACGGAAGCGTAGAGACGCCTGGAGAGCTCGCCAAATGCGCAAAGAGACCCCCCGCTGGTCGGGGAATTCGAGCGAGGAGTTGCCCACGGCTCCTTCCCAAAAAATGGTCCTTTCAGATCTCGCCGATCTCGTCGCCATGGCACCAAAGCGCATCGGCAGTCCGATAAATACGATGTTTGGGGGAGTGTCAGGTACGGGTCCGGGGAAAATGAACCACCCCGCGACGAAATAATTCGGGTTCCTCGACCGGGGCTCCCGCGCCCCTGCCCCACCCGCAGAGGTCCTTCGTGAGGGAAATCATGCACGTTTGCGAGAAAATGCATCAAATTAACGCAGTAGAAGGTGATTCGTCCCGGTCGGTGGGGGAACGACCGGCCATCGGCCTCGCATGGGTTCCGAACATGCACGCATGTGTCCCACCCTCCCACGCCCGCGATGCGCGGCGCTAGAGGGGGCGCAACGCCCACTGGACGGCGGTCAAATCTAAAGTTGCGGCTCACCCGGGTGGCGCAGTCGATGGCGGCGCGCTGGATGTCCTCGGACATGTCAGCGTTCTGCGGCAGAAGGTTTGCGAAGGGGGGGGTTCAGAGAGCGGCCCCCTCGAGCCAGGATCCATGAGGAGCGCGAGACGGCCACGCGACAGGGATTTGACGCCATTTCCCGAGGCGTGGAGCGATCACGCCGTGTCGCGGTGCCGCCCCGCGTGGCAGAATCGACCGCCCCAGCCGCTCACCTTCACGACGGCCTTGCGCTCAGACATGGTGCCTCTTTTGTATCGGACGACCAAGCAGGGATGCTTCTCCGGATTGTGCCGGTCTAACGTGGCCCGCGTAGAACTTCGCGGGGGCGTGGGGGGGCGCGGGGGCACCGAGGCCGCTCTGGCGTCGTGGGTGCCCTGCCAGAGGGTGGGGGGGCGTACCCAGTGTGTCCCGAGCTCCCGGCGACGTGTGGGGGGTGCGGGGGCACGAGGGGGCGGCGCGGTGGTACGAGGGGAACAATATCCACGCCGGGGCCAGGAAAGAGCCCGAGGAGACCGGGTTCTGCGCCCCTCCCGGCCCGCTGTTCTCGCCAACTGTTCCGCGCCCCGTTCGGACGGGCCCCGGGGTGCTGCGCCCCGCGTAGACGCAGGGCGCGAGAGAACGCCGGCCGAGCCGCTCGAAATTCCTTCCTCCCGCCCCCCCCCGCGATGGCGGACGCACAGCCGATGGAGGGGCGGGCCTCCGCGCCCCTCATGGGCGCCCTGGCGGACCTCGCAACGGCCACAGCGGACCTCCGCGGGCACATTGGCGGGATCCTCGAGGCCTCGGCGAGCCTAGGGCGGGACACGTCGGCCATCAAGGTCCACACGTCCACCCTGAACGAGGCCTTCGCCAACATCAGGGTCGCCCGCGACGCCGTGCGGGCCCTCACGTCGGCGTGCGACACGTGCCACGCGGCCGCCCGGCGCGCCGCGCTGGTGCAGGCGGATCGGCCGGTCGCGGAGCTGGCCCGGACGCTGGGGGAGCTGGGCGCCTCGGAGGCCGTCCTCCGCCGGCACGCGTCCCTGCCCGTGGCGCGGGAGGCGCTGGCGGCGGCCGCTGGCGCCCGCGCTCGGCTGGTCGGCACCGCCACCGCGCGCCTCCGGACGGCGCTCCGCGCGGCCGCGGCCCCCGCCGGGGTCCCCGACATCCTCGCCGGGTGCCCGGAGATCGAGACCATCCGCGCCTCCCTGTCCCCCTACCTCCCCGAGGACCCCCACCCCCTGCCCCGCCCCCGCCCCCCGGGAGCCGGCCCCCTCGCCGGCGAGACGTTCCTCCCCGCCCGCGTCGCCGAGGTCCAGGACGTCATGGCAGTTGCCCTCAGCGCCGGCGGCGTCCGCGAGCTCCTCCGCACCTACGGCGAGGAGCGCGCCACGCAGGCCGAGGCGCTCACGGCCGCAGCCCGGGACTACGTGGGCGCGGCCGGGGGCGCCGGGGCGTCCCGTCAGGGCCTGCTCGTGGCCCTGCACGCGGCCCAGGCGCTGGTGGGGCGCGAGCTGAGGGGCATGGTCCAGCTGTTCGGGCCCGAGCTGGCCACGCGCGCGCCGGGGGCGTCCGACGCCCTGACGCGGGCCCGCGTGGTGCACTCGGTGCTGTCGCTGGCAGCCCGGGCGCCGCTCGCGGCGCTCGCCGACGAGGCGCGGGCGCTGTGCGGGGCGCCAGAGTCGCCGGACAAGGTGTTCCTGCTCCTGGACCTGCACACGAGCGTCGAGGGGGCGCGGGCCGCCATGGCGCGGGCCGTGGGGGACGCGTGCCGGGAATTCAACGGGCCGCTGGCGGACCCGGCGGCGGCGGAGACGGCGGCGCCGGTCGAGGCGCTGGCGGGGCTGCTGTCCGCGCTCGTGCGGGCGATGGAGGCGTCCGTCGGGGAGGTGGGGGTGCTGGCGGGCGGGGCGCGGGCCGAGGGGGCGCGGACGGCCGTCCCCACCGTGTCGCCCCTGGCGGCCGCGGCGGTGGCGCACCTGCGGCGGCTCCACGAGCGGGGCGGGGCGCTGTTCGCGGCGCTCCGCGGGGGCCGCGCGCCGGGGGCCGACGGGCTCGCCGAGCGCCTGCGCGCCACGACCCTCCGGGTCACGGGCGCCCTCGAGGCGGAGCTGGCCTCCGCGGCCGGGGGGCTCGGCGGGGAGGCCGAGGCGGCCCTCTTCCTCGCCGCCAACCGCGCCTACGTCCTCCGCATGCTCGGCCAGACGGGCGCCGCGGCGTCCCTGGGCCGCCCGTGGGCAGACGAGCAGCGCGCCGCCGTGCTGGCCCAGTGCCAGAAGTACAAGGAGTCGGCCTGGGGCCCCGTCCTGCAGGGGCTGGCGCAGGGGGCGCAGGAGGTCGCCTTCTACCGGGGGTTCGCCGGCCCGCTCCCGGACGCCGTGCGGGACGGGGTGAAGGCGCGGTTCCGGGCCTTCAACGCCGCCGCGCACGACCTGCACCGCCGGCACACGGCCTGGGAGCTCCCCAGCGCCGGGGTGCGGGACCGGCTGCTGAGGAGCCTGGCCCACGACGTGGTGGGGGCGTACGGGGAGTTCCTGGAGGCGCACCGGGGGCTCATGTTCACGCGGCACCCGGAGCGGTTCCTCGTGTACACGGTGGACCGGCTCTGGGACGCCCTGCGGGAGGACCTGCTCTCGGGGCGCGCGGCCCCGGCGCACCTGCCGCCGCTCCCGGAGGGCGGGGCGGGGGCCCGGCGGGGGTCCAAGCTGCTGGGGAAGCTCCGGGGGGCGGGGGAGCTGGAGCGCTTCGACCCGCAGGTGCCGACGCAGTTCTGGCACCGCCTGTCGGCGAGCGTCCAGGGGCAGGGGCAGGGGCAGGGGCAGGGCGCGGGGGGCTCGGGGCGGGGCGGGGGGCCCGCCGCGGGGGAGCCGGAGGGGGCGCCCGGGCCAGGGGCGGCGCGCCCCGGGGCGCCCGGGCCGGGACCTGCCCCGACGGAGAGGAGGCCCGCGCAGGGCTCACACTACGCGGCGACGGACCGGGCGATGCCGTTACCGGGGCCCCCGGTCGCGGGGGAGCGGGGCCCGGGGCCGCGGGGGCACGCGGGGGGGGGTCCGCCGCCGTCGTCGCCGCTGCGGCCCCGGACGGGGGCGCTCGACAAGGCCCGCGGGACCGGGGGGGCCGGGGGCCGCGGCCGCGCCGCGGGCCACGGCCGGGACGCCGCGCCCCAGTGAGGGGGCCGGCGGCGCGGGCTTGAAACCGACCCATCGCGCGCGCGCCCCCCCGCGGCCCACTGCCGGCACTACTCGGGGTCTCTCGGCCTCCCGGGGGCAGTCCCGGAGGCCTTGTCGACAGCGATCGTGGGTATCATGCGCTTCTCGGCCGACGGCGCCTGACCTTCTCGGTTTCCTGGGCGGCCGGCGCGAGTATGCGGAGGGGAGGGGCGTGCCTCCTTCGGGCGCTCTGGACGCCCGACGCGTCGATGACCCCGCGCTTGGGGGGAGGGTTCGGGGCGATGCGTGCCGTTACAGCCTGTCGGGCGGCGCATCACGCCCCCGGGAGGGCGCCGCTGCCTCCGCGGGGCGCCCCGACGCGGGCGACCCCGGCCGGGGGTCCGGCCAGCGCCCCGCCGTCGGCGGCCCGGCGGCGGCCCGCGAGCGGCGGGCCCGCCCCGGGCCGGGGGTTCCCCGCGGGGGGCGACGGCCCGCGGCGGGGCGCGGACGCGTCGGCGGCCCTGAGGGAGGCCGTCGCGAGGTCCGACGTGGCCGCCCTCGTCGCGGGCCCCGGGTCGCTGCTGGCCCGGGCCCTCGAGAGCCGGCCGCCGGTCCCGACGGCGCTGCTGCGGGACGCCGTGCGGGCCGTGGCGAGGGGCGCCGGGTCCCTCCGCGGCGGCGTCGACGTGTCGCGGCTGATCCACCGGTGCGGGGTCCTCGCCCAGGAGCGCCCCGGGGGCGTCGCGTCGCGGGCCGACCTGCGGGCGCTGGTGGGGAACTACGCGGCGCACGGGGAGGGGGTGCGGGAGGAGGGGGTGTCGCAGGTGCTGGGGGCGTGGCGGCGGGCGGGCCTCGGGGCGGGGGCCGGGGACCTGGCGGCGCTGGGCGGGCTGGTGGAGGCGGCGGCGCCCCGGGCGACGGCCCGGGGGCTGGCGGGGATGGCCGAGGGGCTGGCGCGGGCGTGGAGGGGCGGGCGGGGGCGGGGGCGCGGCGCGGGGGCGGCGGCGGTGCGGGCGCCGGTGCGGGCGGGGGAGGGGCGGCTCGGGGCCGTCGTCGGCGGCGCGGACGCGCGCGACCTCGCGGGCCTGCTGTGGGCCTGGGCGGCGTGCGGGCACGCGCCGGGGCCGGGGGCGCTGGAGGCCGCGGACGCCGGGGTGGCCCGCGCGGCGCGGGCGGCGCACCCGATGGCGCTCGCGAGCGTCCTGTGGGCGTGGGCGACGGCGCGCCGCGCCCCGGGGGCGGGCGCCCTCCCCGCCGTGGAGGCGGCCCTCGCCCGCGCCGCCCGCCGCGGCGAGGTGGGGGCGCGCGAGGCGGCGCAGGCGCTGTGGGGCCTGCAGGCGCTCGCGGTGCGGTGCGGGGCGCGGCCGCGGGCGTCGAGCGTGGCGGCGCTCGAGGCGGCCGCGGCGGCGCGCGCCCCCGAGATGGCCCCGCAGGGGCTGGCCAACTGCCTCTGGGCCTGGGCCACCCTGGGGCACGCGCCCGCGGCGGCCACGCTGGCCGCCCTCGACGCGGCGGTCCTGGCGCGCGCGGGGGCCCTGAAGCCGCAGGAGGTGGGCAACGTGCTCCTGGCGTACGCGGCGCTCCGGCACGCCCCGGCGCCCGGGGTCCTGGCGGCGCTCGAGGCCCGGGCCGAGGCCACCCTGCCCCGCTTCGGCGGGCGCGACCTGGCCGACCTCCTGTGGGGGCTGGGGTGCCTGGGGCGGCGGCCGGGGGCGGGCACGGCCGCGGGCGTGGCGGCGCGCGCGCGGGCCCTGGCGCCGTCCCTCGCGGGGGACGAGGTCGCGGGCGTCCTGGGCGCGTGGGCGCGCGCCGGCCCCCCCGGGGGCCCCGGGGAGCGGGGGATGCTGGCGGCGCTCGAGGCCGAGGTGGCGCGGCGGGCCGGGGAGTTCGGGGCCGGGGCGGTGAGCGGCGTGGTGCGGGCGTGGGGGGAGCTCGGGCACGCGGCCGGGCCCGCCGCGCTGCGGGCGGTCGAGGCGCGGGTCGGGGAGGTGTCCGGGGGGATGACGGCGGGGGAGGC
>Ga0181582_10000727_pt1 | contig 24087 bp, 33 predicted proteins | sample 071ome_32_FD_132438 | JGI IMG/M metagenome (GOLD analysis project Ga0181582, IMG submission 132438) | Coastal salt marsh microbial communities from the Groves Creek Marsh, Skidaway Island, Georgia - 071405AT metaG (megahit assembly) | ecosystem: Environmental > Aquatic > Marine > Intertidal...
ACTGCTGGCATAGGCTATAACATAACACCAAAGTTAAGCGTGGGCATCAACAGAGGATGGCAGCGTGGTGATTATGATTCCGAAATCACATCAATCAATTTCATTACGAGATTCTAATGCAGATATATCGAGAAGGAAATTACTTAAATTATTCGGACAGGGTCGAACACTATAGGAAGGCACTGAAAGATAATACCGTAGTAATCGAATCTCTCGATCACGTAGAACACATAGCATTATACATTGCCTGGCAGGAAGTGGGAGGACGCATACTCGTTAGGGCGCCGATGCTCCCTGTCAAGCAAAAGGAAGAACTGGATCTGCGTCTTGCGGAACAGACAGCAACGGATTGTGTGTTCCTGCATACCAGCGGAACCACAGGAAGTCCTAAACTTGTTTCGTTTGATAAACAAGAATTTGATAGAATTATAAAAAAATCCGAACAGCATCTAGACTGGAGCAATGATACAAGTTGGTTAAATTTTATTCCAGCATTTACTAGTGGGTTTTGGCATATAGTATTACCAGCAATAGTAAAACACGATTGCAAGATTGTGTTGTCAAGCAAACAGACCCTGAAGGATGATTTTGCCACCGATGTTAATTCAACAATATTCGTTCCAGGCCTAATTGATCAGATGCGTGCAGGTAATTTAAAATTACCATTACACAAGTTTCACATGATAGCGTCCGGTGCGAGCCAACTGTTATCAAGGCACGCTGAATATATCTTTGACAATGGTTGCAGAGTTTTCAATCACATATACGGAACAACTGAGATTGGTAGCCCTATGCTTGGACACAGAACCTATGGCATAGACGGAACAAATTGTTGGCTGGAAATTGATGAGCGTTGTAGAATAGCAGATAATGAATTGGTGTATAATGACATACACACTGCTGATCTATTTGAAGTCAAGGGCAACCTAATTAGATTCACGGGAAGGTCAAACGACATAGTAAAGATTAATGGTTACCAATGTAGTTTATTATCCATAGAAAATCACCTCGAGGAAATGGGTCTTGGCGACTGCCTAGCAATACCAAAGAATAAGGCAGGAAGTGATTACATAGAACTGATGCACACCGAAGGAACACCCGACAGAAAACAAATCAAGGAAATGCTAACACCATATCTTCCACCCTGCAACATTCCATTAAAGTATATCAAGACCGAAAGCATTCCAAGAAATGCTCTAAACAAGAAGGTAAGAAATGCTGTTCAGGCAGATCTATAAGGATGATCCACTATTACCCGCATTCATGGAAGAGTGTGGCAACAGAGGATTCCATAACAACACATCAATAGAAAAATTAAAGTTTGATTACTTTGATCATGTTTATTTCTTTGCAGGAATAGAAGATGATGCAATAAAGGTATTCAGCGGAGTTCACGAGTTTTATGTTGAAGGACAGACCTATTGGCGCTGTGGATTTAGAGGAGCAACGATAGATGCTGATCAGAAGATGAGCCGCAATCTAAGAATAAACTCTCTTAACTTTGGCATAAACTATTATCTACAGATGCAATACATAGAAAGCCTGCATGGTCCATCTAACTTTGTCCATACTTCAAACGCACCAGAAAGTATTGACGGTGCTGGTAGGAGCCATGCCGTTGATAGATTAATGAAGCGTGGTGTTAAAGGTGTTACGCTGCTTGAAGAAAATTTTGAATATCTTTATACCAAACAGAATGTATGGCTATTGGACAAGGATGTATGGAAACAGGATTTCGATAAGTATCATAAGGATAATCATATAATAAATGTTCCATCAATTAAAATTTAAAGAAGAATTAATTAGAGACGCTGACAAAATAATCTCTCTTTATAACTCATACAAAAAAGATTCAACACCGTGGATGGAACCCGAACACTACAACAAGGGTTGGAACTACATACCTTTCAAAATGTTTGATCAAACAATAATTGATTGTGGCCTGGATTATCTCACAAACAATTGCACGGTAATTACATTTTCAATAATGGAGCCTGGGACACAGATATATCCTCACAGTGGATTTAAAGAATATTCAGAAAAAATAATTAGATATCATTTTTGTATATCTGATGCGGTAGATAGTGGTTTCAAAACCAATAATGAAGAAATAATATACAAAAAGTTTGATGGCTTTGGATTTGACGATCACGAAATACACAGTGCCTATAATAACGACAGCAATGAACGTATAGTTTTATTATTTGATGTTCCTAGAATAGGCAGTCCTGTGGATGTAAAAATTCCTAAAGATTTAGAATCTATTTTAAATTAAATCAGCAAGTTCCGGAAATGTTTCCGCAAAGTTTGTTTGCCTTATCAATTCCATCTTTGTAATATAGTTCTTGAAGTTAGGCAGTAGATTTGTCTTATCCTCGCTGTTCATGAAATCCAACACGCCTTCATATCTTCTCCAGCCATAGGGGTTAAGTTTCCAGAATGCATCATCCTGCGTGTAGTTGTCCCAGAGCCATTGCTTCAGTTCCGCAAAACGCTGTTCGACATCTTGCTTGTGTTCCTTGGGTAGCAATCTCATCTCGAGGAAGGTTGGCATGTATACGAGATGAATGTTTACTATTCCTCCGCCTATTACTAATCCTTCTTTGTTTGTTCTTGTGTTTATCTTTTTATATTTTTTGTTAATCTTCCACTTTACGAATTCTGGTAGGTGCTTGATGTTTAGTATGCTTAGGCACGTGGCAATCGTAACATCTATGTTATCAGGGGTATCGTCAAGTAGATCAAGATTGCGTTCAACTGTTTCCCAATCACTCGGATATCTAATGAAATGATTTCTTTGATCTGTTCCATCAAGGCTGAATCCAACCTGCACTCTCTTGAAGTGTTTCCATAGGTCAATTATTTCCTCATCAATCAACAGTCCGTTGGTATTGTATCTTAGCACTATGTTCTTTTCATGGCCCTGCCTAATAATCTCTTCTATGAACTGTTTGTGTTCTCTGATCATTAGAGGCTCGCCGCCAGCAAAGTATACCTGCTTGATGTTTGGTATCTGCTTATACATTTCTTCCCAGAACTGGGGATTCTCGTGCCACTTGTTATTAAAGTTCTTTCTTTCCCAATGCATCTGTCCATGAATAACCTTGTCATCGGTAAGTTCCTTTAACTTATAGTAGTCGCCCACCCACTTGCTTGAATCGTGTGGACTGCACATGATGCATTTTAGATTGCAGGTATGTCCGAGCCTTAGATCAAGATAGTGTATCCTTTCAGGAGCAGTTCCGTCCTCGAGTGTTTCACGTATTAGTTCCTGTATGTCAACGTTTTCGTCCTGCCAGTAATTGTGTTCCCAAATCCTCTTGCTGCTTATGCCCTTGGCTTCCTCAGTAAAACACTTCTGGCAACTCTCTGGTATCTTGCCAGCCATCATGTTTTTTCTAACGTCCTTCATGTATTGGCTGTTCCATGCTTCCATTGGAGTTTGGTTTCCAAAGTTTGCATGCTGACCATCTGAATCCTTGATTATTCCTATGGTCGGGTTTATTCCAGCACCACTAGCATTTGCTCCACAGCAAAGTCGCATATCTCCGTTTGGCCTTGTAGCCATATGTATCCAAGGCAGAACGCAAAAAGTTGGACTGTTTGATTTGTCCTCTATGTCCTTTTGCCAATCTGCGAGTTGCTTGTTATCGTGATTCTTCCAAAAATGTTCTGTCATATTAATTTTTGCGCCAAGTTACCCATCAATAAATACTACTATTATGCACAGCAATATTTATAATACCCCTAACCAAGACATGTCAGGTGTGGCAGTGCCGTTTTCCAATGAGTGGAAATCCGTTGCCATAATGGTTAGTGGAGGAGCCGATAGTGCATTATTGTCTTACATAATTTGCGATCACATACGCAGTAATGAACTGGCCTGCGGTGTTCAATTAATAAGTGCAATACGCTGTTGGAAAACAAGACCATGGCAGAGATACAACAGCATAGAAGTTTATGGATACCTGAAGAATAAGTTTCCAGAAATACATATTGATAGGAATGAAACATACATTGCACCTGCATTTGAACACGGGCAGGACAAGAAATTATATACAGATGAATGGGGTAACCTTGCTCCTGGTGATAGCGTGCATCTTACGTCCTATGCAGAATATGTGTGTAGTAAGAAAAAGGTTCCAGCAGTATACAACGCTGTGACTAAGAATCCACCAAAAGATGCTGTTCCAGAAGGACTTGCACACAGATACAATCCAAGGGATGGAAACATAACCTTTAGAGATAGTGTAGTCGTAATACAGCCTTTCAAGCATTTGGATAAGAAACAGTTATATAAAATTTACAGACAGAATGAAATAATGGATCTCTTTAACATCACAAGAAGTTGCGAAGGAGAATTCAAGGATCTGGATCACACAAATTATGAACCACACCAAGAAGTTCCCACATGCGGAGAATGCTTTTGGTGTAGAGAAAGAAACTGGGCAATTAATGAATAGCAAGACGTTCTGCATATACCCATTTACTGGTATGGTAACGAGAGAGGATGGTGCACTCAAACCATGCTGTCGTGCGGAACCAATTGGTTGGATACAGAACGAAAGTCTTGAACAGGCATGGAATAATGAAAACATGCAGGAACTAAGGCGCAAGGTTCTCAATGGAGAGCGTCCCGTTGAATGCACGAGTTGTTGGATGCTGGAATCACAGGGCGTGGAAAGCCTAAGGCAGCGTGGGCTGAAAACACAGGAACTGAGAAATGAAACCAAGGAACACAATACCATAATGCCCTATGAGTTTCCCGTGTTGGAAGTTAAACTAAACAATCTTTGCAATCTAAAATGTAGAATGTGCAATCCACTTGACAGCACGCAGTGGAAGGATTGGAATGATGTAAGCGATTACTACAAGAAGGAAAACAACTATCTATACGACACCGTCAAGAAACTAAATCTTGAAAAGGGTAGATACATAGGACTGTTTGATGATAATCCTAATTGGTGGGAAAGTTTTAAAAAGATTATACCACACCTAAGAATAGTTGAGTTTGGTGGTGGTGAACCCCTAATGGATCCACAGCACTATGAGATACTGGAAATGCTCAGCGAGCATGGTAACAACATTGAATTAAGATATGCTACCAACGGAACCACTCTTGGCATCAAGGGAGATAGGAACATACAGCAGTATTGGCCTAAGTTTAAGAGCGTTGTGGTTAACGTGAGCATTGATGGAATACACAATGTCTACGAACACATAAGAACTAACGGAAAGTTTGATGACGTAAGGAATAACATTCAGGAGATTAAGGCAATACCAAACGTAACAAGGATAGTTGGTAAGTTTACGGCACAAGCAGGAAACATACTACACATGGCCGAAACTGCTGAATACTTTATCGATACTATGAAAATTCCTTTCTTTAGCCATAGAGTTTCCTATCCCAATGTTCTAAGCGTGCAGGTATTGCCTAGGGAAATTAAACAGATTGCACAGCAGAGAATAGAAAATTTTATAGATAGATTTAGCACACTGAAGAATCAAGAACTGTATGGTTATAATCTAAAAGAAATAGTGATACCCAATCTAAGAGATACAATTACGTTCATGAATGCAAAGGATCACAGCCATGCATTTAAGGACTTTCTTGAATTTAATTATAGATTGGACAGCAGAAGAAATGGTAATAGCATATTAGATGTCAACCCGGAGTTTGAAGATCATGCATAAGATTACCAGCAGATGGGGACACCAAAACAGCCTAAGCGTTATGTGGAATCTTGGAAAGAGATGCAACTATGATTGCTCCTATTGTCCGGCAAGCATACACGATAACCATAGTCCACACACGGACATAGAGATACTAAAGAATACGGTTGACAAGATATGTGAAACTGATAGGTCCGTTAGATTTACATTTACCGGAGGAGAGCCAACGGTGCATCCAGGTTTGAGGAACTGTTACAATATCTTAGAGCAAGAGATGTTTCCTGGGTTAGCCTAACAACAAATGGAACGAGAACGGCCAAATGGTATTTGGATAATGAACAGTATTGGAATCATATACTGTTTAGCCTGCACTATGAATCGGATTATCAGCGAGTGGTTGATACGATACTTGAATATAAGAAACAAGGGCAAAAAATGTTTTTCGTAAACGTAATGGCACATCACGAATACATGGATGCCGTTAGAACCACTGTTGATCTATTCGATGCACACGAAGTAAAATATGCAGTAAGAAGAATACGCTGGGGAGACATTGATCACGATATCTTTGACGACAACAAATATTCAGAGCAAGATCTTGAATGGATATTGTCCAAGGATGCCACTGCTGACCCTAACTGCTTGATAGATGATACAGAATTAATGCACGCCAACGATGTAATTAAACAGCACCTTAATCAGTTCAAGGGATGGAAGTGCAGCATAGGACTTGAAAGCCTAATGATTAATTGGGATGGTGATGTGCATCGTGCAACCTGTAGAGTGGGCGGAAGCATGGGTAATATCTATGACGGAACGTTTTCACATCCCGAGTCAACAATTATCTGTGATAGAAACTATTGCACCTGTGCAGCAGATATCTTTATAACGAAAGTAAAGACCTAAGAGATTTTTCTAAACAATCAAAGTATTCGTCATCTGCTATAATAGGCATGGCTATGATAAACCTTCCAGGATTATAAATATTCAATTCCATTCCGGCCTTCCAATATTGTTCAGGAGTTTTGATATCAGGAAGTTTTAATTCTCCCACCAATCCTATGTTGTGATATTCTAAGCCCGTATTTGAAAAAACTGTGGCAAGTCTTTTTTCTAACAATTCTATTTTTTTAAAATCATCTAATCTGTTTAACATAACATCCAATACTTCTATTGCATGAGCCGAAGGGTTGAATGTATGACTATGCCAGAGGTGTGAGTTTTTAGATGCTCCTACAATTCTTTCATTGCCTAACGCTGCTCCAAACGGAACATATCCAGCAGTGAGTGCTTTACTAATTGCAATGATATCAGCACTAATACCATAACGCTCTGTGCTAATAGGATATCCTAGTTTTCCGAAACATCCTGCCACATCATCTATAATAAGATTAACATCATTGTCAGAACAAATTTTTCTTAAGTTCTGCCACCACTCTTTAGATCTTGGTGCTACTTTATGAATCCATGGTATGCTTTCTACCATGACTGCTCCTACATCATTAGATATAGAATTTTCAATATTATCTTCTGATGTAATAATAAATTTATCTAATTTAGTTTCGCCTCTAGCGGCCTTTGTTAGATATGTGCATCCATGATAGTTGTCCTTAATGGTTATTACTTTTTTACGACTAGGATCAACATTATCCCAATAATGATCATTTAATGCAATGGCTGATTCAACTGCATCACTTCCACTGTGTGTCCACATTACTGTTTTCATCTTGGCAAGACCTAACAATTTTTCAGTAACGAGATTTAATTTATCACTTGTTTTAGCAGAATGCAGGAATCTTATATCCGTATTATACATGGCATCTAGTATTTCTTTATCGCTATAGCCATATATAAAACTACTATTGCCCATTTGTGTGTCTAGGTATTTTTCTCCTTCGGTGTAGATGTAATACTTTTCTGTTTTGGTAATGGTTCTCTTGGAACTTTGTTCCATCCAGTTTTGGGTCATTTCATTAAATACCAGCATGAATATATTTACTAATAAGTATATAAAGCACACGCAATATTGAACAATGAAAGAATACCTTTTAAAACTTATAAAGAATTGGAATCAGGCTGATGCTGATCGATTCCATTCTAATTGCACAAGAGATGGTATCGAGGGAAGATACATTTGGCATTATGATGACACGGGTATTACAATCTATAGAGATATAACTGCTGTTCATATCAGCATGACTGGAAAGGTTTGCAAACTTACTAAAGAATGGAAATCAAATGAATGGCGTGCATTTAGTCAGTTATATAATCTAAGCGAGGATGGTAAGGATTTTAGAACAGAAATACCCTTGAATAATTCAATTACCGAAACAGGAATGTTTTACTGTGAAGTTCAAAGACCCAATTACGAAATTGGTTTAGATTTTCAATATGACATATTTGAAAATAATATAAATGAAAAATATTTTATTGATTACATAGATCAAACTGTTGTATTATTTAGAAATCTAAAAAAAGTTGTAACTAGTATAGATGAGATAGGATATCCTGAGGTTGGTATTCCATTTACTAAAAGATTAAGAGATGAGAGGGGATACTTTTGGTCTGATTTTAAAAAATGGAATTATAGCGAAAAACAATTTAAGGAAAGAATGCTAAATGATTTAAGCGTCAGTATTTTTTATTTAGAAAATAATATCGGTAAACTTGCATACAAAGAAAAGATAAAAAACTATGCTGTCGAGAGTTGGAGCATGCTATGATAATAGTGGATTATGAAGTAATTGCTAACGGCAACATTGTTCACACAGGAAAAGCACATACTGCTTGGTTAAACGGATTATGTGATATCTATCTTGATTTTGAAAATTCACCAAACACTCTTAGAATATATTACAAGGATAGGATAATAGAAGTTTCAAGTCCGGATGATTTTACATATAGAACCATACTAGATTAATTCCATATTCTAAAACTTTCTTCCCCGTATACTGAACCATTTATGTTGCAGGTATTGCAAGGAGACTTTTCTGATCTCAAACCCTTTGCAAGATTGCTCCTATAGGACATTGCCTGCTCGCCAAGCCAGACATCCTTTATGGAAGATTTATTGACATTACCAAGTATGCCCTTTCTTGCCCAGTCCTCGGAGCAGACAAGCGCATCACCATTCCAGTCTATGAACATCTTATAAAAGGGAAGGTAACATGGCTTGGAAACATTTTCTAACTTTTCACCAAGAATGTTATTGGTTCTATCAACCAGCATTAGTTCAAATCTTTCCGGATAGCAGTGTCTCGGTATTATTTCAATGTTTGTGTCGCCTTTCATTTTCATCAACTGATCAGTAATATCCTTATCATACATGCTCACCATGATGTGCGTGCAACCTGCATCTGCAAAACTCTTTATCTTGTCAGCAGTTAGATAATCACCGTTGGTATTAATATCGATCCATTGTGCATTAGTTTGTGCTATGATCTCTATCTGTCTTGTAAGTTTTTTGTGCAGTAACGGTTCTCCGAATCCAACAAACCCAACCCTTCCGTTAAAATTTATTTCCTTAAGGTCATCCGCAATCTTCTGTGTCGTGCTTTCTGCTATCACCCAGTTTTTGTTTGTGTAGATGTCAGGATTGCTCCTTGGACAAAACTCACAAAACCTATTACAGATATCAACAGGATTTATCTGGACGCTGCGCAGTGATGATAATTCGTCAAGTGCTCCGCTTGCCTGTTCTGTTCTTAGTTTATGCAGATTCATTAAGCGTTTCCATATCTATCAGAGACATTCTGTATAATCCATTCACATCCTTGTAACCAAACTTTTCAGTGTATTTGTTAGGCTGCTTGAATAAAACATAGTTACTCTTTGACGGAACGCAATCATATTCTTTCTCAAGATGATTCCTTGTTTCAATCATTCGCTGTGCATGATTAGGAATGTCATCAAGTATTTGTTTTAGGGTTTGCCTTGGCATGGTGGCGCAGATTGGTCTATATTTTCTAAGGTATTCTATTACATTTTTGTTGGCAATGCACCAACCAAACCTTGCTCCAGGCATGGCGTAACTCTTTGATAGTGTCTTAAGGACTATTATGTTGTCCACGTGTTCATCTATCACACTTTCATCTGCAAAGTCACCATAGGCTTCGTCAACGATAAGATACTTGTAATTCTTTGCCATGTCCAATACTTGTTGCTTTGGTAATACTGTTCCATCATTGCCATTAGGGTTTATTAGATAATAAACATCATTTCCTTCCGGCACATCAAATTGGGTTGCACCATACCAAGGATTTTGGCAAACTGTCATTGATAATTTATTGTCCTGTAAAAATCTTTCAAGCCTACTAACCAATTCGCTTATACCATAACCAACTTCGATGTGTTTATAATTGTAATGTTCGACCAATGCAGAAAGTTCATCAGCATGGGTAACATATTGTCTTACATCAAGTTCTACCTTAATATTCTTATCATAACAAACATTCTGTGCAAGGTTAATCATTAATACGAACCTCTTAGGATAGGTCCTTTACCTTCATTTATTCTATGCATGCCCGGTTGCTTACTTTGTATATTCACAGTTTTTATATAAGGATTATTCATTATTATTTTAATCTGTGACTTTATATCTTCAATACTTATTCCATTTAAATGAGGATATTGTTTCAATTCTTCTGTTCCTTCAATGTGTCCTATGTTTATAATTTTTGAATCAAGATAACTTTTAAAAAATGCTCTATCAAAGTTGACTTTCTTATTTGTTAAATTTAATAATTGTTTTTCTAGATCGTATGTTCCGCTAGGGTTATGTAATACCGAAAGACCTAGATAACTACTTATGTTTAGAACAGTGTGATTAATTTCATTTTCATTACAGTGTTCGTATAAATCATTTAGTAGTTTAGATGCTCTAAATCCATAACCGACACAAAAGTTTATGGTTAAATCATAATCGATGGTTTCATTGCAGAAATTTTTAATATGCTGATCACTGTTAATATTCCAGCCAGTTGATCTACTATAAAAGTCAGTATCAAATAGTTGTGCTATTTCCTTCCCAAGCCAATGATTAGAATTACAAGTTATTCTAGCCTTCATATAAAACTCTCGTGTGTGGTAAAATGCATGCTGGTGAATTATCCAACAAATTAAATAATGGTTCCTTGTTGGTATTTAGGCTGCTGGCATAGTAGTAAACGTTACTTAACCACACGGCAGTATTCTTATCACAATAACCTAGCATGCTCTTGAGTTGCAATGGATCTCTTATATCGCAAACACCATACGACACATTACAATTTTTTAGATAATCATAATAGATTTGCATTCTATCAAAGTCCAAGGATCTAATATCATCCATGGTCGCAGAACGCTGACCAGTATTAAGCAATTTCATATAATTTAAAAACACTTCTTTAACGTTGCTAGAATCCACGAGTTGTTTTTGAAATTTTAAACTGAGAAAACTATAATCGTAAAAATCAATGTTCTCAATTCCATGCTCGTATGCCCATCTTGCTACCATGTCTCCGCTTGCTACTCCAACTATCTTATCGAATGATCCGGAAAGTTTTTGATATTCTTCGGTGTTAGAATAATAAATCATTTCGTTGTTATCAGGCTCAAACTTTTTAAGTTTTTCTTCTAGACTTGCTTTGTCTTTGTTGTCATATAAATTATGATAATCTTTGGGATCATTTATTACTAGGAAATCGGAATTCGTTGTATGCTTTTCAAATATAATCTTTCCTGCCGATGTGATTCTAATATTGTCTTGTTCTAAAATTTTAAACATGGTTTCACCAGCAAATACGGTTCCTTCAGTAATTCTAATATACGGAAACGAATACTTTCCGTTTGATTTTTCTGCCGTGAATGTTTCCTTAATTGGATTTACAATACCACAGAATGTGGTAGTTTGCTTTAAAAATTGTTCATCTACAATGTCAATATATACATTCATCTGTTTTGGGCTTAATAAATATTACACATATTTAAGGTAAAAAATGAGTTTTTTTAGCAGAACTGACATAAAAGTTGACATCCAAAATGTCCTTGAAGAATACAATAAACACAAGGATGAATGGCCCTGGGCAAATAACAAGGTTGCCATTAACAATCACACGGGCCAAGAATATGATCAAACTGATACTAGATACAAATTAATATATACCGAATACAAATATATCAATACCATATTTAAAAACACCATATGGGAAACAATGCTCGATCAATTACCCATCAAGAAAGGAAGAGCAAGATTACAAATTATGAAACCTACCAATGTTCTCGATCTACATAGAGACTTTGAACAAAGATATCATCTAGCAATTATAACTGATCCATCTTGCTTGTTTCTAGATGCGGAAGAAAACAAAACCTATCATGTTCCTGCAGATGGTTATTGGTATAAGGTTGACACAACTAGACTACACACTGCATTTAACGCCAGCAACAATTGTAATAGACTACACTTAGTAGTAAGCGAATATGTATAAAACCATACTACAAATAAGTTTGTTAGATGCGTTTGACATCAATGTTGCTGAGTCAAGCATATCTTGGTCAAGGAAAGCAGATGTAGTCGATTGTGTTAATGGATATATCAAAGGAAAGAAGTTAATAGAAATTATAAAAGATGATAACGACTATTCAGTAACTTGGAATAGCAAAGAAAGTTACGATCAATTTGTATCTGAAGATCTTTATCTATCTATGGTATCAGAACTCCAAGAACTAGGAGTTTCTATTTCATGGAAGGAATAGCAGTGCTTCTATATTGTCCTTCAACTCCATTAGGCCAAAACCAAACGGTATCAACTATATTTTTTGTATCTAGAGTCTCTATGTAATCTTTAATAGATGACTTTATATTTTCATCTGGAGAAACAGCATAAATTGTTGTAATCGTTCCGCCCCAGTCGGTAAATCCACTTCTTAACATTTGCTTCCAACCAAATGCTGTTGCATCTATTTCAGCAAGTGTGTCATCAATGGTTAGCACCACAACATTGTGTAGTGTATCCGATAATTGTGATTGTTCCGGAATGGACCAAAATACTTTTATGTCATCACGCATAAAAATACTTATGTTAGATATATTTTGGTTTTAGTGATTACGGTTGTATCGCTAGTTGAACCCAAGTAGTTCCAAGATAGACTACTAATTGTTTCTTGGTTGGGTTTGATCCACTTGGATCCCAAGTTGCTCCATCAGCCAATGCAATCATACCTTCTGCAGGTGAACCTGGTTCTGCTGTTAGTGCAGCCAGTTTCATGAAGCCGTTTACATCAAGCGTTGCTTCAGCATCTTCTTGGTTGATTGCCATCTGACCTGCGGAGTCAAATGTAAATTTCTTAGTTGTTGCACCATTAGTTCCGTGTGCAACAAGTATATGAATCTTTTGGTCAACTCTATCAGTAGTGATAGTTCCGTTTGGATCTGTCTGACCAAGAATCGCACTTACAATTCTGTTATCATTTGCAGGTGAATCCTGACCTGAGAATGCATATGCTCCTAGAATGTCTCCTGCCACTAGTTGTGTAGGACTTGCAATGGAACCCTTGAAACCTTCAAGTGTCATTCTCTTCAGATCACCCAGCCCAGTTAATACATCGCTAAGTGATGATGGAGTCGAAGTAAGTGTTGCTAATGTTAATGGAGAATCTGCATCAGATCCTGGATAAATTGTAACACCACCAAATGAATTTGCTCTAGCATCAAACAGTGTCTGTCCACTATCAACTGATTGACCAATAACCATTCCTGTCGCAACGGTAATTGTATTGTCAATGGCATTTACTATTAGTGACGAATCATCACCAAACACAGAACCCTGGATATCTCTCTTGAATGCTACATCACCACTCACTAGTGATTGGATGTCTGCGCCACCTACAGTTGAACCTGCAGGTAAATTAATTACTGAACCAGTTGATGTGATCTGTGCTGAACCTAAGTATAATGAAGTTCCGCTTAGGTATAAATCTTTAAATTTTAATGAACTGCTACCAATATCATATGCTTCAGTAGTATCTGGAATGATGTTGCCTTTTACCGTTCCATCTAGGTTAATCTTGTTATCTACTCCGTCTACTAGTAATGTAGAATCGTCCCCGTGAATAGATCCGTTGAAATCTGCTATAAGTTTGCCAGTTACGGAAAGTGTTCCACTAACTGTGGTTGCGCCAAGTGCAGTAGTGCCAGTTACTGTAAGATTTGTTAAACTCTGAGTTGGATTTATCGTTGCATCAATTCTGTTTGCAAGATCCTGTGTAGAACCGTATGTAAATGTTATACCTGTGTGTGATCCGCCTTCTAGTGCAGGACCTACTGCATCAATAGCGTTTTCATCAGTATAACCTGTAATAGGTGTTAAAGCACTAGCAAGAGTGACTCCGTCACCTACATATAGTTGCTCTGTATCTGTAATATAAATCAGTTCGCCTTCTTGCGGGGGTGACGCTAATAATAGGCGTTCTGCTTCTGTTCCTCTTCGTATTTGTAATGGCATATTCTTTTAAACTCCTGGCAACATTTCGTTCTTATGCTTAGTATTTATGCCTAGAACGAAGATACCGTAAGTTTATTAAACTAGTGTATTTCTACATCTGCGGCTATAATAAAGCGATATTTATCGCTTTGCGGTGCTGCAGGACGATGCCAATACTTGCTAGGATAGACTAACCAATGAAAATCTGCTGGTTTTACATGAAACTTACCGTCTTTTTCAGGCCCATTAGGAGCAAACTCTGTTCCACATAAATCGCGGTTTTCCACATCATCGGGTATGTGTAGATAGAATATACCGCTCATCATTAGCGGCTGTTCCTTGTGTTGATGGTGATGCCAAAGTCTTTCTCTATCTTCAGCACCCTCCTTATTAGTCATAAAACTCCAAGCCTGCATGTTTCCAACCTTAACTTCTCGTCCAAAGTATTGAAACACGCTAAACAGAAAACTCATCCTAAACTTCATCCATACAGGACTTTGCCTTGCAAATAAGTTTTCCTTGGTTTGGAATTTGGGTGAATTTTCCCAATAGTTTCCTGAATTTATGATGGATTTAATTTCATTAATGGCAAGATCAACATCCTGCTGTGTGATTACTGAACTGTAATCAAACTTCTTAAAAGTATCATTGCTATCAATGATGTCCATTAAAATTCCTGTTTCCAAACTGCCGCACTGTAACCTTTGCCATTAGTGTCACCGCCATCGTTCATTATTTCCTCACCAGCATAATCAATGCCCGAGATAATGTCCTCGCCATTAACAGTTTCGTTGATTCTTATCTTAAGTTTCTTGGGATCAAATTCGCCGGTGGTTTTAATTAATCCATCAAAGAAGTTGCCCTTTTCCATGGATAGCATCTGCACGATGTATGTTCCCTTTTCAGGATAGACATCATCTACGGATTCAACCACTTCATATTCCCAATCAGTCTCTTCACCGATTCTTTCGTTTAGTTCGGAAGGCGACTCGTTATCAATTATGTCTCTAATGTGCTTGGCATTGTATTCTTCACTTTCTACTTCCTGCACATACATGTGTGCCGAATCATATGATACTGCGTGAACGTGTTCAAATTCTGTGGGCATTTCAAACCACGGCCGGCATGCTCCAACACCCTCTTCATCATCGCTTAGAAAGTTAGCCTCGGCAGGAACGCTTTCAATATTTTCGAAATCAAACTCCCCATCTTCGGCATTTAACATATAGTTTACAAGATCATAGTCACCGTGTTCATCTACTTGTTCTTTCCAGAAGTCGTGTGCTTCTTTTGAAATTTTTGCATAAGCGTGTTCAGCGCCATAGCCGTTGATCTGAACTCTGTAGTATCTAAAACCCTTGATATTATCTACCAGTTCCTGTTTCTGTTCTTGCGTTGCCATGTTACCTACCTTTGTTAAGTGGAGCGGGTGAAGGGAATCGAACCCTCATATTGAGCTTGGAAGGCTCACGTTCTACCATTGAACTACACCCGCTTCGATCATTTTTTATACCCTTCATAGATTGCTGGTGGCAATCCCAAAAAAGGTCTGTTATCAAATTTATTATCCTTAATGAATTGTCCATTCTTTGTATTGTAATGGAGAAACACTTGAATGCATTCATTGCCTTCAAATCTATCTCTCCAGTGTTCTAAAACATTACCCTTATATATTAACATATCGCCCGGGGCAAGGTCAACCTGAATATCGGGTTCAACAAAAATGGGCCAGTGATCTCCGCCCAAGTTTAATGTTGTTGAAATTTCACAACTGGGTCTATCTCTGTGTTTGAATAATTCCGTTCCCTTTTCATAAACTCTCATGTAGGAATATGTGGGCGATAATTCTAAATTTGTTTCTTCTTCCATTAAAGGAGTTAATCTATCAAGCAGAGTTTCCATTGCAAAATCTGCATAGTTACAGTATACATTAGGAATCATGTCGTCACCAAAACTTCCTAACATGGATTGTTGCTCAATGGAACTATACTTGTATAGAAATCCAACCGCACGTTTCTTCAACTTTACGTAATCAAAAAGAAATGTGCAGAGATCCTGTGAAATAGCATTCCTAACAACTTGATAATTGTCTGTCTGGAATGGCATTAGATTGCCCTAAGAATAATGTATAGGGCAATTATGGTTACTGGAATGCCTAGGAAGAATAATCCTATCATAGGATTCCTTCTTCGGTTAATACCTTGACAGTATCCTCATTTAGAGGAATCTCTGTCTTGAAGTTTAGATCAAGATTCTCATCATTGATCTTTTGCTTTTGCTTGCGCAGGTCCTTGATCTGCGACTTCGCTTGAGCAATCTGCTCAGCACCAACGATAGAAGTGCCCACGGTATCCTTACCGTAGTAGTCCTTATCGTCACGTGCCTTGATCTTATCAAGGCGACCCTTAATAACTGCCATATCAGTTACAGGTCTTAGACCCGCAATGTATGAAAGTTGTTGAAGGCGCTTCTCAATGAAAGCAGCCTTGGCAAGGTTAGTGGAGATCCCACAACTTGCATTTGCCGTTGCCACTAGGGCACGGATGTTATAGAATGCCTGTAGGAGTTTCATCCTACGAGCATCGTTTGCAAACAATTCGTCGTTTGCTGACTGGATCTCCTTTAGGGGATCCTGGAATTCGTTGATTTCAATCGACGAATTAATTTCGATTGAATTGATAGCATCCTGGATGCTAGTTTGGACGTTATTCGCTTTGCGTAAATTGATATTCATATTCGGCCTCCTCTTTTTGTTTTGCCTCTTCTTCTGCTATTTGTTCTGCACTTTTAATTTTGCCTTCAAAGTGATCTTTAGTATATAAACCTTCTTCAATTTCTCTTAGGGCAGTTACAGTTGCTTTTTCATGTGGATTGGTAACTTTTACCAAAGGTCTACTACCTTTTGTTATTTCTCTTGCTCTTTTAGCAGCCATCACTATTAATTCGTGTTGTCCACCATCTACTTTTTTAAGTGCTTCTTCTACAAATACTCTTGCCATAATATCAATTGCCTTTCTATAAGTTGACGGTTCAGTAAAAGGTCAAGTAATGGACTAAGCAAAATTCAACAGTCTATTACGACCTAGCAACTTACACACAAACAAAGTGCATAAATTGTTTACTTCCGGTTAACAAAAAACAAGCCTTATAAAACCGGATCACACAATTAAGGATTTCAAGTCCTATATGTGTTTGGAGATATCAGTTACCCAATATCGAGGTCCACTCTCGTCTACCTCTTACCTCCCCGGTTGCTTTTGGAATACAAGTATTCCTAAACAACAAATTATAATATAACAGTATCTATGGAGTTTGTCAACGGTTATTTTGCCGTTTTGGACATTAATTTTACGTCCCAAGCCAAAATGGTTCTATTGCCTTCGCCCTTCCACGGATAAACGGTATGGCTAACATAACTTGGAAATATGATCATTTTCATGGGTGCTGGTTGAAATCTCCATTGATCTGTGAAAATAAAGTGTGCTGGGTTCCTAATATATGGTAATCTAAACTCAATTGATCCATCGGACGATTTTGAATCATCTTCCAGTTCCGGAAAATCAATATAGATGTTTCCGCTTATGTGTGCTTCATGATTGTGTAATGCTTGATAATCTCCTGAAGATTGTTTGATTGTCCATGCACTTACCAAAACAGGTTCATACCCATTTAAATCCGCAACTCCGGTTGCATTAACCATGTTCTTGATATATTCTCTACAACGATCTTCAATTAGGTTTTTGAGCATATCAGTATCAAGATTAAACTCGTTTGGAACCAATTGTATTTGCTGTCCACCCCTTACACTGATTGCTGGGTTGCCTTCATCGTTGTGTTCTTTGTGTTGGTGTGCTGTATCAACTAATTGTTTTAATTTGATATGAACGTCTGCGTCAATATCATCAACAGCCATTACTAGTGGATTAAAATATGCAAATTTCATCATGACAATATTTATGGGCGATGTTTTTACGCACCGCCCATTATGATTTACTTCTTATCTACTTCTTCGTATTCTGCATCAACTACATTATCATCTTGTTTTGATTCTGTAGTGTTTGGTTCAGATTGCGATTCTGCTTGCTGTGCCTTGTATATGGCTTCTCCAAGTTTTTGTGCAGCCTGACCTAATGCTTCAATCTTAGAATTGATTTCGTTTACGTTATCAGATTTAATTGCTTCTGCTAGATCAGTTTTTGCTTTTTCTATTGCATCCTTGTCAGCAGTTTCGATCTTATCACCGTGTTCTTTCAAACTCTTTTCTGTTGAGTTGATTAAACCGTCTGCCTGATTCTTGGCATCGATAAGTTCTCTTTTCTTCTTGTCTGCATCCTTGTTTGCTTCTGCATCCTTGATCATCTGTTCAATTTCTGCTTCGCTTAGTCCGCCATCTGATTTAATGGTAATCTTCTGTTCCTTGCCAGTTCCTTTATCTTTTGCTGACACATTAACAATACCATTTGCATCAATATCAAACGTTACTTCGATTTGTGGCATACCTTTAGGAGCAGGTGCAATACCTTCAAGGTTGAACACGCCTAACTGTTTATTGTCGTTAGCCATTTCACGCTCACCCTGTAGCACTCTAATAGTAACAGCATTTTGATTATCTTCTGCTGTTGAGAATACTTGTGATTTGTTTGTAGGAATCGTAGTATTCTTTTCAATTAGTTTTGTAGTAACACCACCAAGTGTTTCAATACCAAGCGATAAAGGTGTTACATCTAAAAGTAACACATCCTTAACATCTCCACTTAATACTCCTGCTTGGATGGCGGCACCCATTGCTACTACTTCGTCTGGGTTAACTCCTCTATTAGGTTCCTTACCAAAGAACTCCTTAACAGTTTCAATAACCTTAGGCATACGTGTTTGTCCACCTACAAGAATAACATCTGTAATATCACTCTTGCTTACACCAGCATCTTTAAGTGCTACTTCACAAGGTTTGATAGAACGTTGAATTAAATTATCAACTAATGATTCAAACTTTGCTCTAGTAATTTTGAGGTTAAGGTGTTTAGGGCCTGAAGCATCTGCTGTAATGAATGGTAGACTGATATCAGTTTGTGCTGTGCTTGATAGTTCAATCTTTGTTTTTTCAGCCGCTTCTCTTACACGCTGTAATGCAAGGTTATCTCTGCTTAGATCAATACCATCAGACTTGTTAAATTCATCAATGATGTATTGTGTAAGTGCAGCATCAAAGTCTTCACCGCCCAGTGCTGTGTCACCATTGGTTGATAAAACTTCAAACACTCCATCTCCTAGTTCGAGAATCGAAACATCAAATGTTCCACCACCTAGGTCGTATACTGCAATCTTACCTGATTGTTTCTTATCAAGGCCATAAGCAAGTGCCGCCGCTGTTGGCTCGTTTACAATACGCAGAACTTCAAGTCCTGCAATCTTACCTGCGTCCTTGGTTGCCTGACGTTGTGCATCGTTAAAGTAAGCAGGAACAGTGATAACTGCTTTACTTACAGTTTCACCTGTATACTTTTCAGCAGTTTCTTTCATCTTCTGCAAGACAAAAGCACTAACCTGTTGTGGTGAATATTCCACTCCTTCTGCTTCTACCCATGCATCACCTGCTGCCGATTTTACAATCTTGTAGGGCAGTGTCTTTGCATCCTTTTTAATTTCTGGTGAATCAAACTTTCTACCAATTAATCTCTTGGCAGCATAGATTGTGTTTGTTGGATTGGTTACCTGTTGGCGCTTTGCAGGCACGCCAATTAGTTTTTCATCGCCAGTAAACGCCACAACACTTGGTGTTGTTCTTGCGCCTTCTGCGTTTTCAATTACTTGCGGATCTTTTCCGCTTAGAATAGACACACATGAGTTGGTTGTGCCTAGATCGATACCGATTACTTTACTCATCTTTTCCTCCTTTATTAAGCGAGTTTTAATTTTGGACCTTTTCAGCGTCCAGAATTATTTATCATTGTATTATATATATGCACTTATTTTAGAATTACAAGTGCTTTTTTGTGATTATTTTTCCAAATTAATATCAAAACTAATAACTATTCTTTCGCTATTGCTTTGACTTATGTCCACTGCGTGTTCCAAAAAACTAGGAAACAAATACATACTGTTTGTTTTTGGTTGGAATAATTTCCACTCACCATTGTCAAAATGGGTGTTAAAAAAGTTATTTGCTATTCCTGCTGGTCTAGGGTCTCTGAATCTTATGCACGGTCCGTCACTAGGTGCTAGAGGATAGTAAACCCCAGTTAAATCAAACTTGTTTGAATGACTGTGAAGATTGTTATAATCATTTTTATAACTTATTTGCCCCCACATCTGCTCAAAGAAAATATCCTTAACATCAAATATTTCCTTGCACTTAAAATAAATTTGATCGCAAAGCGGAACCAATTCTTGTTCCTTAAATAGATCAGGATGGCTTTGCCAGTTAGTTGGTCCTTTATTTGATTTATGCTGTATCTCTGGGTTTTGATTCCTAAGTAGATGCAATCTTTCAATAATTGGAGTTGGATCAATCTCTAAATCATATATCCATAAAGGAGTTGGCCATAATAAATTCTGTTGCATTACCATACCCAACTAATATATGAATATCTGGTTCCTTTTTTGACAGGTTCAACCTTGTGCGGATATAAAAAGTTAGAAGGAAAAATTAACAGATCGCCCTTTTGTAAATCAATCTTCATGTCGTCAAACATAACAAATTCACCGCCTTCAAAGTCATCATTCAATAATCCAAGACAACTTAGTATGGGTATTCCTTTCCTTTCTCCATCAAACATCGATTGAATGTGATCGCAATGCCATGCCATTTGTTTATCTTCCGAATACTTGTTGAATCTTACTTCTGTAAAACCCTGCCAAGAATTAAACCACGAGAATTCAAAAACATCCTGATATCTTTGAATGGCATGCCATATGCCATCCATTATCTTTTCCTTTGCTGGAATTTCTCCTCGACCTACTTCTAGTTCTCTCGAGCCTGAACGATTGATGTATTCTTGTGTTAAGGGATCATAGAAGGTATGTTCCTTGAATTCAATCTCCGACATTTGTTTTACTGCCGCATCACAAACATCGGGTTCAAGGAAGTTTTCAAATTTCTTTACGTAATTTTCTAATCTTCTATTCATCATAAATTAATGGTGCCGGCTGAGAGAATCGAACTCCCGACCTGATGATTACAAATCAACTGCTCTACCTGCTGAGCTAAGCCGGCTCTTTAATTGCGTATTATTTATTTGCCCTGTCCGCGATAGCGTTTCTTGTTGGCTCCTTTATGGTTTGGTTTTGAACGAACCGAATGCCCAATCGATGTGCGTTTTTTAATTCGATTTCTTACTACTGATGATACTGATTTTGCTGCCATTTTTCTAGGTCCTCTTCTGTGTTAATTTCAATACCGTTGAATTCTACTTCAACTACTCCAATTTTAACATCATTCTGAATCCATCGCAACTGTTCTAGTTTTTCAATGTTTTCTTCTTGATGTATTTTTAGGTTACCATAATCATTAAGAGTATAATTTTTATAACCATATACTCCCAAATGATGATCACCGTAACCCGTGATGCCTCGGCCAAACCATTTAGCAGTTCGACCATTATGAATTATCTTTACGGAGTTCGGATCGCTTCTCTGTTCTTGACTCATTTGCGTGTAAGCAGTTGCTACATCATAGTCTTCAAGAAGTGATTCAACTTGTAATATTATTTCAGGTGTTATATCAGGCATGTCGCCCTGCACATTAATAAAGTTTGAGTAATTTACAAACTCTGCTGCCAATGCACATCTTGCAGTTCCGTTTTCTGCCTCTCCCACTAATATTGTATCATCTCCGATAACCTGTTTAATTTCTTCGTCTGGAGTTACAACATATGTAGGAAGTCCGGTTTGGATACACTTATCATACACACGTTTTATTAGTGGCACTCCATCTAGTTCAGCAAGCATCTTATTTGGAAAGCGTGTGCTATCTAATCTAGCGGGTATTAATATTGCCGTGATCATCCCTGCTTGCCTTTTCTAATGAATGCTTCTAGATCTTCCAACTTCTTTAGCACTCCATTTTCCTGTGCGACAAATACATCACCTGGTTTGTATAATCCCTTCTTCATGACTTCCATGGGCTCATCACCCTCAATGTCAAGACTACCATCCGGAAGTTGTTCTATTGTGTAATCAAGCCATTTCATGTTGGTTCCTTTTAAAATGGTGCTCCGGGAGAGATTCGAACTCTCACGCTGTTAAGCACTGGTTCCTAAGACCAGCGTGTCTACCATTCCACCACCAGAGCGTAATAGTAATTACCGCAAAATTAATGCGGTAACTACAAAGGTGATTAACTCCCACCGATTTGTTGTTGCGCTCTTAGCAAAAGACTAGGATCGCCTTTTGTAAGAACTTTTAACAACTCGATTTTTTCTTCTTTATAGACTTTATAAAAGCCTGGGTCGTATTTTTCAATACTCAAAGTATTATCAATCAAGTCAGCCAATTTAATTGTCTGTGCATCCGCAGGAGCATTTGCACTGTGAATTCTATCAAGTGCTTTTCTTGTTCTTCTGTTGCCATCTTCTGGTCTGCTGATATCAGTCAACCAACCAACAAGTTCTGCAACCTTATCACCAAAGTTATCTTGAATTTGATCAATGGTGACATGAGTATCTTCGACAACATCGTGAAGCAATGCAGCCGCAACCATTTCATCCGTGTGCGGAACTGTCTTAACAATTTCAGCCACAGCAATAGGATGAACAATATACGGTTCTCCCGTATACTTTCTCTTCTGATCACCGTGTGCCGCAGTGGCAAATTCTAAAACTCTATCTAACATACTTCACCTTAAGTTGGTATCCCGTAGGGGAATCGAACCCCTGTTTACGCCGTGAAAGGGCGTTGTCCTAACCGCTAGACGAACGGGACATGGCATAGGAGCAAGGACTTGAACCTCAACCAACGGTTTTGGAGACCGTTATGCTACCAATTACACCACTCCTACAATGTTTGCTAATATTAAACTATTTAATGGAAACTGTCAACCGAATTATTCTTGGCCGTTGTATTGTGTGAGAAGAATGTTTTTTCCAATTTCAAAAAGACCAACACCGACAGCCACATCGCCAACATAACAGTGTATCTGTGCTTCACCATTACCATCAAGGCTTGTTGCTGTAAATTCTTGAATCTCACCTTCTTCGATTAAAGTTCTCATATGATCAAGAATTTCCAGACACGCTTTTTTGCGTTTTTCCTGAAAGTCAATTACATCCGTGTCCTCGGTCTTTTTGGGAGCATCGTTGATGCTTACGATCTTCATTTTGCCTTCCTTTCTTTTATCCGACATATTTACATTATAGCATCTGCTAGTTTAAAGTCAACCATTTGTTTAGCAGTAAAGTATTGATCGCTTGGGGAATTAAATTTCTTTCTTACTTCAGACATTGTCATTCCGCATGCTTCTCTTATAATGTTTAAGGCTCTTGTTTCGCAATTCACATTCTCGCTCATTGCTGCTTTCATATCGTGCATCTTTGTTTCGGCTTGTTCCGAACTGTGTTGGTGATTCATTATCCCTGTATTCTTTCCTAGTATTCTCTGTCCATTTTCACCACTAACAAATATAAGGAATGCCGCACTCATTATGGCACCAACACCTATAGTTGATATGGTATGATGGCTTTCCTTGATTACGTCAATTAGTGCAAATGCTTCGTATAAATCTCCACCATAAGAATTGATGTATAACTTTAATTTTCTCTTTGGCTTCTTGTCTAGATTAGCAGATACTATCCACTTGATTGCTTCGGCAATATTTTCGTTACAGATATCGCCGTGCAGATAATGGATGTCATTATCCAAAAGACTCTTATCAATAGAATCCTGTGCTGTCCAATTGTCGTATTTTGTAGGCATAATGTCTCTTATAATATACTACTATTTATAGGTTGTGTCAAGG
>Ga0181582_10000728_pt1 | contig 24061 bp, 21 predicted proteins | sample 071ome_32_FD_132438 | JGI IMG/M metagenome (GOLD analysis project Ga0181582, IMG submission 132438) | Coastal salt marsh microbial communities from the Groves Creek Marsh, Skidaway Island, Georgia - 071405AT metaG (megahit assembly) | ecosystem: Environmental > Aquatic > Marine > Intertidal...
GTCCACGAAGTTCTGGCGCGAATCGGGGCGGACGCGGTTCCGGTCATCGAGGTCTTCAACAAGATTGACCGTCTGGCGGATTGCGGACCGACATTGGAACGGGACCAGGACGGGCGCGCCCGCCGGGTCTGGCTGTCGGCCTTGTCTGGCGACGGCCTTCATCTCATGCGCGCAGCGATTGGCGATCACCTGAACGAGTGTAAGCACCGGCGCTGGCTGCGCCTGTCTCCCGCGGGCGGAAGATTGCGCTCGCAGCTCTATGGCTGGGGCGCCGTGAGCGACGAAACCAATCTTCCTGATGGTGACTGGGTGCTTGAAATCACGCTCGCTGAACCTCGCTGGGCGGTCCTGATGGCGCAGCCGGACTTTGCAGCATGCGCCACGGAGATAGATATCGACACTGTGGCGCCCGTGAGCGACGCGCCACTGGAGGTCTAACCCTCACTGTCGTTGAACAAGCCAGGGGCGCCTCGTACAATCGGCGGCCGTTTCGCTCGAACAAACCACAAGCAAGAGAAATCAATGGCCTGGAATGATCCAGACGGTAACGACCGTGACCCCTGGGGCAATCGTCGCAACGACCAAGGACCGCCTGATCTCGACGAGATCGTGCGAAAAATGCAGGAAAAGCTGGGGGGTATCTTCGGCCACCGCAAGGGCTCTGGCGGGGGTGACTCCGGTGGCAAGAGCGAAAATACGCTGCTGTTTGGACTCGTGGGTATCCTGCTTCTGGGGCTGCTGTTCTGGGAGATGCTGTACCGGATTGACCCCGCTGAAAGAGGCGTGGTTATGCGCTTCGGGGACTACGTGACGACCCTGCAGCCGGGCCCCCACTTACGCTTCCCGCGTCCCATAGAAGAAGTCCTGAAAGTCAACGTAGAGCGGATCCAGACGCTGACCGCCGACGTCGCCATGCTGACCGGAGATGAGAACATCGTGGAGGTCGAGGTGGCGGTGCAGTACCGCATCAAGGACCCGCAGAACTATCTTTTCGCTATCGCGGATCCCGACGCCTCAGTGCAGCGGGTGACCGAGTCCGCCATCCGGGACATCATCGGACAGAGCACGCTTGACTTTGTCATCACCGAAGGCAGAGCCGAAATTGCCAGTGGCGCACAGACGCTTATCCAGGAAATCCTCGATGCATACCTGTCTGGCGTGGAAATCACCAGTGTGAATATGCAGCCCGCGAGACCGCCGGACGAGGTCAAGGCAGCGTTCGATGACGCGATCAAAGCGCGTGAAGACGAGCAGCGAAAGATCAACGAGGCCGAGGCCTACCGCAACGAAATTGTCGAGCGGGCTGCCGGTGAGGCGGCGCGGATCCGTCTTGATGCCGAGGGCTACAAGGAAAGCGTGATTGCGCAGGCCGAGGGTGAGGCCAGACGTTTTGACCAGCTCTATGCCGAGTACGAGAAGGCGCCCGAAGTCACGCGCCGCCGGCTCTATCTGGAAGCCGTGGAGGAGGTCATGTCAGAGAGCACCAAGGTGCTGATGAACGACCAGGGGAGCTCAAGCCTGATGTATCTGCCGATCGATAAATTAATTGAGAACGCTCGGGGGCAGGGCGCGACAGGCGGAGCACGCGCGGGCGTTAACTCGGAGCCCGACGCCTATGCGCCCGCCCTTGAAGACAGCTTGCGAGAACGGCGCAGCGGCCGGACAAGAGGAGCGCGCTGATGGCCGCAAGAATTGGTCTCATCTTCGCGCTGCTGCTTGGCGGTTTTTACCTGTGCACTTTCAAGGTGTACGAATACCAGTACGCGATCCTGTTTCAGCTCGGGAAGATCCAACGTTCCGATTTCGCGCCAGGGCTGCATTTCCAGATCCCGTTCCTGCAGAACGTGCGCACCTTTGACAAACGTCTGCAGACGCTAGACGCCGAACCACAACGGTTTCTGACTGGCGAAAAGAAGGATCTGATTGTTGATTCTTTCGCCCGCTGGCGGATTGCGGACGTGGAGCAGTTCTACAAGTCAACGGATGGCGATCCGCGCCGGGCCGGACTTTTGCTATATCAAAAAATCAACGACGGGCTGCGCGGTGAGTTCGGTAAACGAACCGTTCAGGAAGTCGTGTCGGGCGAGCGTGGCGCGATTACACAGATAGTCATTCAGTCGGCAAATGAGCGTGGTCAGGACCTGGGGATGGAGATTATCGACGTGCGCCTGAAGCGCATCGATCTGCCTGCCGAAGTGTCGAGCAACGTGTACGAAAGGATGCGCTCGGAACGCGCTCGTGTAGCGCGGGAATTCCGTGCCCGCGGCGAGAAAAGCGCAATCACGATTCGCGCTGACGCTGACCGGCAGCGCACCATTATTTCTGCTGAGGCCTACCGGGACGCGGAGGAATTACGCGGCGCAGGAGATGCCAGGGCGGCTGAAATCTACGCGCAGGCCTACAACAATGACCCGGAGTTCTATGACTTTTATAGAAGCCTGAACGCTTACAAGTCGAGCTTCCGGGGCCGGGAAGACGTCCTCCTGTTAGAGCAGGGCTCCGAGTTCTTCAAATATTTCGGTAATCCCAGGGGCGAATGAGAGCCGTTCGTCGGCTGAGCTCCCCGGGATCTGGCCTTGGGGCGGGGGCACATGCCCGTCAAAGATGAACGGTTCCGCGATGCTGGCCTGCAGGCGGGGTGTGAGCCAGCGAGGCACTGCTTTGTTGCGAGGCTCCGGTGCTGACGGATCTGCTTGCTGCAGTCGCCCTGATGCTGGTCTTCGAGGGCATCATGCCTTTTCTTGACCCAGGGCGTTTCCGCCGCACCCTGATGGGGGTGTCTCAGTTCAATGACCAAGCATTGCGTCTGCTCGGTGGCCTGAGTATGGCCGGCGGCGTGCTTTTGCTCTATCTGGTGAGGTGACCCGTTATGCGCAGCAAGAAGTGGCTGCTTCCCGATGGAGTGGACGAAGTTCTACCGCCGTATGCCGGCGCGCTGGAGAGCCTGCGGCGCAGGCTCCTGAATGTGTTTGAACGCTGGGGTTACGACCTGGTTGAACCGCCGCTGCTGGAATACCTGGAATCTCTTCTGTCCGGGATCGGTGAAGATCTCGACCTGCAGACCTTCAAGCTTATTGACCAGGCTTCAGGGAAGCTGTTGGGGATCAGAGCGGATATCACGCCCCAGATTGCCCGTATTGACGCACACCGCATGCCCGCAGACATACCTCAGCGTTTTTGCTACTGCGGATCGGTGCTGCATACACGGCCGGATAAATTTGCCGGTTCACGCAACCCTCTGCAGCTGGGCGCTGAACTGTATGGGCACGACGGGATCGAGAGTGACGCGGAAGTCACGGCGCTGCTAATTGAAATTCTGCGCGCGGCCGAGGTGGTGGATGTCACGCTCGAATTCGGTCACATGGGGCTGTTTCACGCGATCTGCGAGCAGGCCCATCTGGATGCTGCGGCCGAGTCGCGGGTGCTCGAGTGCCTGCTGATGAAAGACGAGGGCGGTTTAACGAGCGAGCTCAGCGCTACCGATATTGCCCATCAGCTGAGCGACTGTCTGATGGGTCTACTGGAGCTCAACGGTGATACGAGCGTGCTTGCACGCGCCCGAGAACGCCTGCGCGCAGCGCCGCCGAGGGTCAACGCAGCGCTGGACGAGGTCGCCCGGCTAATCGAATTGCTGGAACGCTATGTGCCGGGCGTAGACATTCACCTCGATTTTGCCGAGTTACGTGGTTACCGCTATCACACCGGAATTACTTTCGCGGCCTACACACCGGAGGCAGGGCGGGCGATTGCCTGGGGAGGGCGCTATGACAATATCGGTCAGTCCTTCGGACGAGCCCGCTCGGCGACTGGTTTCAGCACCGACCTGAAGGTACTGCTCAATCTCAACGCCGTCGGGGCGGCGCAGCCAGGTCGGGTTTACGCACCGCCGGGTTCTGAGCCGGGTCTGCTTGCGGCAATCCGTGAATACAGGAACACGGGTTACTCGGTAGTGCAGGGTCTGCCAGGTCAGCAGGGCGACCCACGGGCCATGGGGTGTGCGCACACCCTGGCACAACGTGACGGGCAGTGGCAGCTCGATGACGCTTGAGACTATTCCAGGGCGGTGGCGTCCGCCTCCACAGACGAGGGACGAGCGCCACAAAGCGCCAGCGCTGAACGATAATCGGCGCGCCTCAGAATACAGAGACCCGGACCCGGACCCAGCGCCGTGCGCATCGGTCTGGAATTGCAACTGAATGGAGAAGCGGCTTGGGTAAATCGGTAGTCGTCATCGGCACCCAGTGGGGTGACGAAGGCAAGGGAAAAGTTGTCGATATGCTGACCGATCGCGTTCAAGCGGTAGTGCGTTTCCAGGGGGGGCACAACGCGGGGCACACGGTCGTGATCGAAGGGGAGAAAACGGTCCTGCACCTGATCCCGTCAGGGATCCTGCGCGACAACGTACGTTGCCTCATCGGCAACGGCGTCGTCGTGTCTCCCGCGGCGTTGATCGAAGAGCTGTCCATGCTAGAGGCGCGTGGCGTCCCTGCGCGGGAGCGTTTGGTGCTGAGTCCGGCCTGTCCACTGATATTGCCCTATCACGTCGCACTCGACACGGCGCGCGAGAAAGCCCGGGGCGCCCGGGCAATCGGGACAACCGGAAGGGGTATCGGTCCGGCCTATGAAGACAAGGCCGCCCGGCGCGGTCTGCGCGTTGGCGATCTGCTCCATCGTGAGCGCTTTGCAGCAAAACTTGGCGAGGTTCTGGACTACCACAACTTCGTTCTGGCCAACTACTACCGAGTGGCTAAACTCGATTTCCAGGCGATCCTCGACGAACAGATGCATCATGCGGAGGCCATCGCCCCGATGGTTGCCGACGTTGCTGAGCTGCTTTTTCAGCATCAGCGCGCTGGAGACAACGTGCTCTATGAGGGTGCGCAGGGGACCCTGCTGGATATCGATCACGGGACCTATCCGTACGTCACCTCCTCGAATACGACAGCGGGCTTTGCCGCTACCGGGACCGGCAGCGGTCCGCGGGTCATGGACTATGTTCTTGGTATTACCAAGGCGTACACCACGAGAGTGGGCTCGGGACCATTCCCCACTGAACTGTCGGACGAGATGGGTGAACATCTTGCACGACGCGGTCACGAGTTCGGCGCGACAACCGGACGTCCGCGGCGATGCGGTTGGTTTGATGCCGTCGGTCTGCGTCGCGCGCAACAGCTGAACAGCGTTTCCGGACTGTGTGTGACCAAGCTTGATGTGTTGGACGGCCTTGATGAGATACGCATATGCGTTGGCTATGACACGCCGGAGGGCCGCCTTCAGGCAGCGCCCATGGGCGCGGAGGCGCTGGCTGAGGTCACGCCGATCTATGAAGAGCTGCCCGGTTGGCAGGAGTCGACGGTCGGGATCCGATCGTGGGACGCGCTGCCGCAGGCCGCGCAGCGTTATCTGGAGCGGATTGCCGAGGTGGTCGAAGCGCCGATCGACATTGTTTCGACAGGTCCCGATCGGGCGGACACGATCGTGCTGCGTCATCCGTTCGCCTGAATTTACGCAACTAAGCGATCGTGCCTGAAATGGAGGATCCCATAGCGCTGTTTGAGGCGTGGCTTGACGACGCACGGCAGCATGAGCCAGAGGAAGCGGAAGCGATGTCCGTTGCGACCGTCGACAAAGAGGGTCGCCCGTCGCTGCGCATGGTGCTGGTACGCGGCGTGGATCAGCGCGGGTTTGTGTTCTATACCAACCTGAACAGTCGTAAGTCCGCAGAGCTTGTCGCCAACTCCGCCGCTGCGCTGTGCTGGCACTGGAAATCAACCGGGCGGCAGGTGCGGGTAGAGGGTTTTGCGGAGCCCGTCAGCGAAGCCGAGGCCGATGCGTATTTCGCCAGCCGCCCGCGCGAGTCACGGATCGGGGCGTGGGCATCCAAGCAATCGCGTGAGTTGGAGAATCGCGCAACCCTTGAGCAGCGCTTCGAAGACTACGCGGCAAAGTTTCCCGGCGAGACGGTGCCGCGCCCGGAATTCTGGTCCGGGTTTCGTGTAGTGCCCCGCCGCATCGAGTTCTGGGCTAAAGGCGAGTTTCGTCTGCACGAACGGCGTCTGTTTGAACGTCAGGGAGATCGTTGGCAGATGATGTGGCTTTACCCCTGAGCGCGTTGTTCACGTTTCTCTGAACCGCCGGCGAGGCGCGTGCCGAACTGAAATACAGCGTCCGGGCAGACGTCGATACAACGACCGCAGTTAGTGCAGTCGCCGGAAGCTATCAGCGTGCTCCCGGATCCTTTCAGAGCCGGCGTGATGACATGGGGTTCAGGGCAGACCTCAAAGCAGTCGCCACAGTCCGTGCACGCGGTCCGGTTTCCCGCTCTGATCCGCATCCAGGACAGCTGCCCCAATCCGGCGTAGAAAGCACCCACCGGACACAGATGGCCACACCATCCACGTCGGCTGACCAACAGGTCGAACAGAAAAATACACAGCACCAGAGCCCAGGCGGATCCGGCGCCGAACACACAGGCGCGATAGATGAGCGTGACCGGATTCAGTAGTTCAAAAGCCAGTGTGCCTGTGGTCGTTGCGACCACGAGGACGCTGAACAAAGCCCACCAGCGAAGCTGGCGTTGAGGACGCCAACCGGGTGGCAGCGGCAGGCGCAGGCGCAACCAATGAGCAGCATCAGTGATCACGTTAACCGGACAAACCCAGGAGCAGAACGCCCGTCCGCCCACCAGGGCGTAGAAAACAAGTACCAGGCCTGCGCCGAGTGCCGCAGTCGTGGTGATTGCGCCCACTGCCAGGTAGGACTGCAGCGCGATCAGTGGGTCAGTCAGGGGAATGACGTCAAACCACAGGCTCGAGGCAAGATTCCCCTTCGCCCACCAGATGCCGAGCAGTGGCCCCGCCATGAACAGACCCAGCAGCGTGAACTGTACGGCTCGCCTGAGCAGCAGCCAGCGGTATCGTGCCCACCAGCTGCGCCGCTGTGACGGGTCGGGAATGCTCCCCGTTGTGTGTCGCGCCGGGCCGAGGCCCTGCATCAGCTTTGCACGCCGAGATCGTGTCGGACCAGCGCGCGCGGCAGGACCTTGATCGCCGCCTCAGGCAGGATGCAGTCCGCTTCGCACTTGCCGCAGCCGGTGCATTCATCGCGGTGTACGGTGGGGACAAAAAAGACTCGCCCGTGCTCCTGCTTCAGCTCCATCGTGATGGCATCGTCCTTGACCGGGCAGGCGTTGTAACACGCCATGCAGCGTCCAACGCCGGTGATGCTGTAACAGGTATCGGTGCCGGTGACGACCGCGACGCCCATGTCTGCGTCGCGGATGTCCGTCAGGTTTTTGTCAAGCGCAGTAGTGGGGCAGGCGGCCACGCAGGGGATGTCTTCGCACATCTCACAGGGTACGTCGCGCGCGATGAAGTACGGAGTGCCAGTAGCCAGGGATTCTCCGAAAGCTGCCAGTTTAAGGGTGTCGAACGGGCAATCACGCACGCACAAGCCACAGCGGACACAGGCGCCCAGAAAATCGTTTTCCTCGATGGCTCCCGGGGGACGCAGCGTCGCGACAGGTCGGGAACGGGCCTGCTCGCCATAGGCTGACAGCAGCAGACCAAGAACAGAGACGGAACCGGCTGCTTCCGCACAGCGCGCCAGGAAACGGCGGCGTTCTGCGATCGGCTGGTCAGGTGATGCGGGGCGTCGGCTCATGCTGATCTGCGAAACAATTGGTCGTGGTGAGACTGGCGGCAGGTCGCGCAGAGACGCTACCACCCGGACGGCCTGGATTGGCCGGCAGGCCCCGATTGTAGTCGAGAGTTTGCGCTAAGCTAGCTCTCCTATCGGTTCAGACGGGAGTCATTACATGGACGCACGGGCGACGCCACCGGGATACACCGACCTCATGCAGCAGGTGACCGGACTTGAGGCACTGATTACGGAAGAATCCGAGGCGGCTGAGCGGGAGCGACACATGACCAGTCGTCTGTACAAGGCGCTGCTCGATTCAGGCCTGTGGCACTTGCTTACCCCGCGGGAGCTTGGTGGTTCAGAGCTGTCCTGGTCTGACGCGCTGGCGATTGCAGAACGGGTGGCTTACATCGATGGATCTACCGGATGGTGTCTCATGGTCGCAGGGGTGCAGCACGGCAGCTGCGGCTCTTTAATCACCGAGCGAGGTTGCGAAGAAGTCTTTGCGGCCGGCACGTCGACCAATATTGCAGGTCAGGGAATTCCCAGGGGAATCGCGCGTAGAACGGGTGGGGGCTATCTGATCAGCGGCGGCTGGAGCTATGGCAGCGGGATTTATCATGCAGATTGGATCCACAGCGGCTGCATCTTGATGGACGGGGAGGCGCCCGTCCTGGATGACTCCGGGCATCCCATCGTACTCATCACCTATGTGCCGCGCGCGGCGGTTCAGCTTCAGGATAACTGGGACGTGCTGGGGCTGCGGGGAACGGGAAGTTTTGACTACAGCATCGAGGAGGATTATTTCGTCGCCGATGATCTGGCCTACGTTTACAGTAAGGATCAGGTGGAGCGCGGCGGGCATCAGTACAGCCTCGGAATCGTTGGATTCACCGCCTGGGGACACACCTCCTTTGCTATTGGCGTAGGACGACGGGCGCTTGACGAGCTAGCGGCGATAGCGCGTGAGAAGGCGGGCCCCTTCGGGCTGCTCGCGGATAGCGCAAGCTTTCAGGAAAAATATGCCCGTGCCGAAGCCAAGTACCGATCGGTCCGCGCGTTGGTCTACGAGGCCTGGAACGATCTCGACGAAACACTCGCACGTGGTGAGGATGCTTCTCTGGAGCAGATAGCGCTGATCAAATTGGCCTTCCGGCATTCCCACGAGGTCATGTCCGAAATCTGTACTTTCGCCTACAACGGCTCAGGAGGCGTTGGGCTGCGGCCCAGTCGCATACAGCGCTGTTTCAGAGATCTGCATGCCGGTCTTCAGCATGTTCTCCTGTCGGATCAGATAGTGCAGGACTGCGGACGCGTTCTCATGGGGCACGTCCCTGACGGTGCGCGCTGGCGTTTGCTCGGCCTCGAATAATCTCAAGCGCTCAGCGCGCGTGCGGCTCTGATCTCAGACTGCAGTTCGCGCAATTTCGCTGATCACGCGTTCCAGGTGCTGCAGGGTCCGACATGGCTCGACCCTGTCGCAGCACGCGCCTAATTTGCGCATCTCGGAGTCACCGGTATTCCACAGCGGGCGTGGTTCCGGGTTGAGCCACAGGACGCGCCGGGCGCGCTCATGGATCCGGCGCAGCGCGCGGTCGCCGGGGTCTGCGTAGTTCGAGCGGGCATCACCCAGAATAAGTACCGTCGTCCTGTGGTCGATATCGCTCAGGGTCAGACGTTCAAGTTCGCCCAGCGCACCGCCGTAGTCAGTTGAACCCATGCCCCAGTCGTTCAAAGTCGCGGTAACCGCGTCTTCGACCGGGAGCGAGTTGAACAGATCGGTGACCTCTCCGAGGTAATTGGAGAAGGCAAACGAGCGCACTTTGGGGATGACCTCGCTCACGCTGTAGAGGAAAAGAAGCAGGAAGCGGGCGACCTGTGCCACCGATCCAGACACGTCGCACACCGCTATCACCTTGGGGCGATCGACCCGTACCCGCTTCCACACGGTGTCGAACAGCAGGCCGTCGTACTCGATGTTGCGGCGGATCGTATGGCGCACGTCGAGACGTCCCCGCCGCGCCACGCTGCGGCGCCTTGCGTGCAGCGATACGAGCCGTTTGGCCAGCTTGCGCACCAGTTCATGCATGACTTTGAAATCCCGCAGTTCAATCCTGCCCAGGGGGGTTTTCTGCAGAATCTCCTCGCGCAGCTGCTGCCCGGCGTTGGCTGTGTATAGCAACATCTGGCGATCAACGGCCTCGGCGACACGCTCAGTAAGTCGATTCTTTGCTTCTTTAAGGCGCAGCGCCCGGGGGTCGCTCTCGTTGACGCGAAATAAAGCCATGAGCAGGTCGTCGAGGTCCTCGATGCCCATGTCTTCGAGCATGCGCCTGATATACATGCCGCGTTGGGTGAACAGGCGGATGTTCTGCAGCTGAACGTTGCGTGCCGCAACGGCCACCATCTGCTGCAACGTGGCCGTGTCTCCGATTTCAAGTGAGGCAGCAAGCTCGCTGGGGGGCAACTCGGCCGTGGTCGCCGCAGCTTCCGCTGCTGCGGGGTCGTTGTTCCCTCCATCGGCTGCGTTATCGTGCGTCAGATCTGCCAGTTCACGGCTGCTGAAAAATTGCTCGAAGCAATCGTCGAACAAGCGCTTGTCGTCGACGCTTTTGGCCAGGACCTGCGAGAGGGAGCGCTTCAGGAGATCGCGTTGTGCAAACCCGACCAGTTCGATGGCGGCGGCTGCATCCAGACTCTCGCTGGTGGAAACCCGGACGTTGCTTGCCCGCAGCGCTTTGACGAAATTATTCAGCAGTGCTGTCACGCGCTCAAAGCTTGTCTGCGGCCCGCACCAGCGTCGGGATCTCGGTGTCGATGTTTTCGATGTCTTCCTGAAATTTCAGCAGCACGTTGAGGGTGCTGCGCACCAGCGCAGTGTCGAGTTCGCGGGCGTTCAACAGCACCAGCGTTCGCGCCCAGTCGATGGTCTCGCTGACAGCAGGAACCTTCTTCAGATCAAGCTCACGCATGGCCTGTACAAAGGCCACCAGTTTGGCGCGCAGGCTCTGTTCCAGCGCGGGCACCCGTGACTCGATGATGCGTTGCTCGAGCCGGCTGTCCGGGAAAGGAATGTACAGATGGAGGCAGCGCCGCTTGAGGGCGTCGCCAATCTCCCGGGTATTGTTGGAAGTGAGGAAGACGACCGGGGGATGTTTGGCCCGGATGGTCCCCAGCTCAGGAATCGAAATCTGATAGTCGGCGAGGAGCTCGAGTAAAAACGCCTCAAACTCCTGGTCCGACTTATCTATTTCATCGATCAGAAGCACTGCTCCCTGCTCAGCCCATAGCGCTTTGAGCAATGGCCGTGGTTCGAGAAATTCCTCGCTGAAAAAGGTGTCGTCGAATTCGTGCAGCCGCGCCATAGACTCTTTGAGCCCCTCGGCCCCGGCCATGAGGTCCCCAAGTTTCTCTTTGAGCACCTGCGTGTAAAGCAGCTGTTTGCCGTATTTCCATTCGTACAGCGCACGCGCTTCGTCGAGCCCCTCGTAGCACTGCAAGCGGATCAGCGGTTTGCCCAGCTGGCGGGCGGTGGCGTTCGCCAGTTCGGTTTTACCGACCCCCGGGGGGCCTTCAACTAGCACAGGCTTGGCTAGTGCTTCAGCAAGATAGACCACGGTGGCGATGGCGTCGCTTGCGATGTAGCCCGTGGCGGCGAGATCGCTCTGAATGGCGGCAATCGCCGTCTGTGCATCGGATTGATTCAAAACACTCACACTATGTTCCTTGCGCGTTCGGCCGGCCACTGGGCGCTGTCGAGTGCCGATGATCGGCAGTGTTTCGCGCTCAGGGCCGTAGAGGTGGGGCGACATCATAACCGCACATTCATAAGGTCGGTCTGTCTGCTGGGGACTGCATGCGGCCGACTCAGGCGGATGTTCAGGAGCTCCGTGCGACAATAACTTCGTGGTCTTTTCTGCCGGGGAGCAACATGACGTTTAAAGCTGTGCTGTGGGATTTCGGGGGGGTGCTGACGTCTTCGCCTTTTGTTGCTTTCAACCGCTATGAGTCTGAACAGGGGTTGCCGCAGGACTTTATCCGCAGCGTGAATGCACGTAACCATGAGGACAACGCCTGGGCGCGTTTCGAGTCCAGCCGGATAGATGTTGATGAGTTCGATCGCCAGTTTCTCGCCGAAACTACTGCTGCGGGATATCCGGTCCGCGGGCATGACGTGATCCCCCTGCTCGGCGGTGATGTTCGGCCACGCATGGTCTCCGTGCTGCGACGCTGCAGGCAGGATCTGAAAAACGTCTGCCTGACCAATAACGCGCGCACCGGTCAGGGAGCCGGGATGTCGAGCTCGCAGCGCCAGGCGCAAGCCGTCGCCGAGGTGATGGCGCTGTTTGATGAGGTAATCGAGTCGAGTAAAGAGGGGATCCGCAAACCGGACCCTGCGATTTACCGACTGGCCTGTGCGCGTTTGAACGAAGCGCCAGAGCGCGTCGTTTATCTCGATGATCTCGGGATCAATCTCAAGCCGGCCCGTGCTATGGGGATGACGACCATCAAAGTCGTTTCAGAAGAGCAGGCGATTGCGGATCTGGGCGCTGCGCTCGGGATCAGTTTCTGAACATGCCACAGGGAACTGCCTGCGATATGCAACACAGCTTGTGAACATGACGGTTGCGACTTCGGATAGGGGATGTTGAAAGAGCTTTTAGGGCGATTTTCGACGAGCGCGTGATGGCTACTTCTGACCAAAAAATGCTCGACAGCGCCTGTTCGATTCCATTGGATGAGCGCACCCTGGGCGTCCTTCCGACGCCGATAGCAGTGATCGACTCGGAACTACGCCTGCGGTACGCGAACCCGGCGTTCCGTGTCGCCTGGGGTATTCCTGAGACTGAAATTCAGGGGTGCTGTCTGCAGGAGGTCTTCTCTACGGAGATGGCGGCAGGCATACGCCGGATAGTTCAGCAGACACTCTCAGGTGAGTCTGCCGAGGCACTGTTTGCAGAACCGGCGAAGGAACGCAGCGTACGCATTCGCTGTGCGGAGTCTGAGGGCGCCGCTGTCCTCGCGGTGGAGATTTCACCGAAGCGGCAGGAAGCCCCATCGGGCTTTCCTGATGCTGTGAGGCTTCGCACGGTGGTCGACAACCTGCCGGCGTTTATCGCCTATTACGGTGCGGATCTGCGATATCACTATGTCAACGCGAGCTACCAGCAATTTTTTGGCCATCCTCATGAGTGGTTTGTTGGACGCCCGGTTGCCGAAGTGGTTGGGGCAGATACTTTTGCGTTGATTGAACCGCATGTGAAGCAGGCGCTGAGCGGGCACGCTGTGGCTTTTGCGTTTCAGAGGCTGGAGCCGGGTGGCACTGCGACAGCTCATCTACGGGCTCAGTATGTGCCGGATGTGCAGGCCGATGGCTCGGTGAACGGGCTGTTCTCGCTGATCGAGGATGTCACAGCACGCTTGGATGCCGAGCGGATGGCAGTGCAGGAGCAGCGCGAGAAACTCGCTATCGCCGACAGCCTGTCGGCCATGGTTGGCAGTTACGATTCGCGCGGCCGGCTCACGTATGTGAATCAGGCGGTTGCTGACCGGGTAGGGCGGCCGACTGAAGAGCTTATCGGACTGACTGCGAGCGAGGCTTTCCCTGCGGAGATCGCCACGTTGCTGGAGCCTCTCGTTACTCGCGCGCTGAGCGGTGAGCGGGTGGCGCCGCAGCGCAGTTTTCCAGTCCGCTTTAGGGATGACGAGGCTGTTGGGTACTACGAGCTCGAGTTCACGCCGCTGTTTGCTCAGGACATGCAGCGTGGAGTCGTGGGATTGGCGCATGATGTGACTGACCGTGTGCTGCGCGAGAAAGCGCTGGCGACGGCCAACGCTCGCCTGTCTGCGGCGCAGTCCGCTGGACGTCTCGGTTTATGGGAGCTGGATGTCGAGAGCGGTGCGTTCTACTGGTCGAAGCCGATGCGGGAGATTTTCGAGCTCGAGCCGGATCTTGCTGTCACCCTGGAAAATTTCTTTGATTTCACTCACCCGGAGGATATCGATGCGGTCCGCTCGGCGGCTGAGCGCAGCCTGCAGAGCGGTGAGACGGTGGATATTGAGCACAGGGTAATCTCCCGCTCAGGGCGCGTGCGCTTCGTCCATTCCCAAGGCACAGTCGAGTTACTGGAAAACGGTCAACCAGCGCGGGTTGTCGGCCTCACCCGCGATATCACCGAGCAGAGACTGACCCAGCAATCGCTCGCCGCAAACGAGGCCATGCTGCGCCAGATTACAGAGCACACGCGGGATGTTTTCTGGCTGATGGACGCAGAAAGCGGAGAGCTGATGTATCTCAGCAGCAGCTATGAGCGCTTGTGGGGACGCCAGCCCAGTGACGACTTCGGGGCGATCCCCTGGCTGGAACATGTGCATGCCGACGATCGCCGTCAGGTTCTGTCGCACTATGCCGATATGCGTCGTGACGGCCATTTCAGCGCGGAGTACCGGATCCTGCTGCCGGACAACGAGGTGCGCTGGGTCTTTGCCAGAGCCGTGCCTATCCGCGACGAGGGCGCCGATTTTCGCAGCATCGCCGGTTTCGTAGAGGACATCACAGAAAGCAAGCGCATGGCCGATCTGCAGCGCCTCAAAGATGAGGCAGAGCATGCCAGTAAGGCCAAGACCGAGTTCCATTCCAACATCGGCCATGAATTACGGACGCCTCTCAATACCATCTTCGGGTTTGCCCAGCTGATGCTGCGGGATACAGCGCACCAGCTTGCAGAACCGCAGCGTCACCACGTCTCGGAGATTCTGCAGGCAACCCGACACCTTCTTTCTGTGGTCGAAGAAATGCTGGATCTGAGCCGCATCGAGCTCGGCCATTTACGCGTTCACTTTGAAACGCTGGCGGTCGAGGAGCTGATGTCTGAAGCCATCAGTATGGTCAAGGCGTTTGCGCAAACACGCAATGTCGTGCTCGAGGCCACTTTGCCTCCATTCCGGCGCCTGCTCGTGCGCGCCGACCGCACGCGGGTGCGGCAGGTGCTGTTGAACTTGTTGACTAACGCCATCAAGTACAACACGGCAGGAGGTGCCGTTCGCATTCTTTACGAGCTGGAAGCAGACATGGTCTGTATCGGCATCGAGGATGAAGGCGCCGGACTCAGCGATGCTGAGCTGGTAACGCTTTTCCGGCCTTTTCAGCGACTGGAATCGGGGCCAGATGCGCCTGAGGGCACAGGACTCGGGCTCGCTCTCAGCCAGCAGATCGCGGGCGCGATGGGCGGTGCTATCGATGTCGACAGCACACCGGGTTCCGGCTCTGTGTTCTGGCTGACGCTGCCGCGCGCGTTTCCGATGAGCTATCTGACGGTGGACGCGTGAGCGCGTCGGATCCGAAGCTTGCTTCCCTGCTGGTGGTGGAAGATGACACCGCGTTGCTGCGTATGCTGACCCAGGCGCTGCGGGTGGCCGGGCATGATGTTGAGCCCGTGACGAGCGTTGCCGAGGCCAATGCGGCAACCGCCCGCGGTCAGTTTGAGCTGGCGCTGATCGATATACGGTTGCCGGACGGAGACGGGGTCGAGCTGGGCGAGGCGCTGTTGCAGACCCACGGCTTGCAGTGTCTGCATCTGACCGGCCAGGCTGAACGAGAGGATTACGAGCGCGCGGCGCAGAGTGGCGCGCTGGGGTATCTGATTAAACCGGTCAGCGTGGAGCAGCTGATTGCAGCGGTAGAAATGGCGCTGTCGCGTTCTGTAGAGCTGAGCCGGCTTAACCGTTCCGTCGACCAGCTGTCGACTGCGTTCGAGGAGCGTAAGTCCATCAGCATCGCGGTTGGCATTATCATGGAGCGGTTCGGGCTGGCAGAGACCGAGGCCCTCGAGGTGCTGCGTCATTTCGCTCGCAGCCGCCAGCAGCGGCTCGAAACTGCCGCTGATCGCCTGGTAGCCCGCGAGGGCGGACTTGAGCTGCTCGCCAGCCTGCAGCGCTATCTCTCCCGGGTAGATGGAACCGGCCAGCGCCGGTAACGACAGTCCCGCGAACGGGCCGCACACGCGTTTTGTTGAATTTTGGAAGAGACATGATGTTGATTTTTCGTCAGTTGTTTGATGTCGAGTCCTCCACGTACACCTACCTCCTGGGTGATTCCGGCAAGGCAATATTGATCGATCCGGTGTTTGAGCAGATCGAACGGGATCTGGCGCTTCTCGGAGAGCTGGGCCTTACGCTTGAGACTGTGCTGGATACGCACTGTCACGCCGATCATGTGACTGGCGCCTGGCTCCTGCAGCAACGGACCGGTGCGCAGATCGGGATATCCGCGCATGCCGGTGTCGAGGGGGCTGACCTGCCGCTCAAGCAGGGCGACACCGTGCCCTTCGGGCGCCGGTATCTGAGCGTGCGCGAAACGCCCGGACATACCGACGGCTGTGCCACCTACGTGCTGGACGATGAGTCCAAAGCGTTTACCGGTGACGCACTACTGATCAGGAGCTGTGGCCGCACCGATTTCCAGCAGGGCGACCCGCGACGTCTGTTCAGCTCGGTACATCAGCAGGTTTTTTCGCTGCCGGAGGATACTGAGCTGTATCCGGGGCACGACTACAGCGGGCGCATGGTCACCAGCGTTGGCGAAGAACGTCGGCACAATCCCAGGTTGGGTGGCGAGATCAGCGAGAATGATTTTGCCGGTTACATGACCAACCTCGGACTCGCTCATCCTAAGAAAATCGATATTGCGCTACCGGCCAATCTGCGCTGTGGCCGACCGGCGAACGATATAGCGCCGGCGAGCGCACCAGAATGGGCCCCGTTGAAATTTACGTTTGGCGGGGTGTGGGAAATTGATCCCTCTGCGCTCGAAGAGATTGGCACTCGGGTGCAGATCCTGGACGTGCGTGAAGCCGAAGAGTTCAACGGACCGCTGGGGCACATAGAGGGCGCCCGGTTGATTCCGCTCGGCGAGCTCGCGGAGCGCACGGGAGAGCTGGATCAGGCGCGCCCCGTGGTGACCGTATGTCGCTCCGGCGGCCGCTCTGCGCAGGCGACCGTTATTCTGCGGCGCGCCGGGCTGACCGAGCTTGCGAATCTTGCTGGGGGCATGCTGCGCTGGCGCGGGCACGGCTTTCCCGTGGTCGGCGCGTCAACCTGACCAGAAAACGAAGTTAGGGCTGTACAGATGAAAATCGATACTTTGCTCGCCGCGGCGTCGCCAGCGACGATTGCGGAACAGGCGCGGCAGTTCGAAGCGCAGGGCTTTGATTGCGCCTGGACCTTTGAAGCCAAGAGTGACGCGTTCCTGCCGCTGGCACATGCTGCCGCGGCCACGGACCGGCTGGAGATCGGGACGAATATCGCCGTGGCGTTTGCGCGCTCTCCGTTTTCCATGGCGCAGATTGCCTGGGATCTCCAGCGCGATTCGAATGGACGTCTGCGCCTTGGTCTGGGTACCCAGGTCAGGGCGCATATCGAACGGCGCTTCTCCATGCCGTTCGATCATCCAGCAGCCAGAGTGACCGATTACATCCGCTGCATGCGGGCGATATGGGACACCTTTCAGACCGGCGCGGCGCCGAAATATGACGGCCCGTTCTATCGTTTCAAGGTGATCAACCCATTCTTCAATCCGGGACCCATCGACCATCCGCGCATCCCGGTTTACCTCGCGGGGGTTAATACGCGCATGTGCGAGGCGGCAGGCGAAGTGGCCGATGGATTTCATGTCCACCCGATGCATTCAGCCGGCTATCTGCGCGATGTTGTGATGCCGGCGCTTGCCACGGGGGCAGCCCGAGCCGGACGTCCTGTGTCTGAGCTCGAGCTCTATTCACCAGTTTTCATTATTACCGGTGAAACCCAGGCAGAAATGGATGAAATGACACAGATGGTGCGTCGCCAGGTGTCTTTCTACGGCTCAACGCCGAGCTACGCCGCCGTCCTGGACTACCACGGGCGAGGCGACCTGGCTCGGACGCTGAACGGTCTGATGCGCGAAGGGCGCATGGATGACATGGAAGCTGCGGTGCCCGACGATTTTCTGGAGCACGTCGCCATTATCGCCAAACCACAGGACGTCGGAACCCGTTTGCGAGAGCGCTACACCGGGCTGCTGGATCGCGTATCGCTCTACATGTCGATGGGCGGAGAGGGGCATTTCAACCGCTGGTCAGAGCTGGTCGCGGCTGTTCACAAGCCCGCCTGACGCGCGGTTGGTCGTCGCGTTGGTCAGGGGACTACCTCCGACAGACAATTCCGTCCGCAGCAAGTGCAAAGGTCGTACCTGACTCAGTGCGGCCGCCGTTAACTCAGTCCTGGTAGTGCGCGTCGCGCTTGTCCAGGAACGAGGCGATGCCTTCCTGAAAAAAACCCGCGCTTGCGCACAGGATCTGACCGCGATCTTCGAGCGCTGCCGCGGCATCCAGACTGGGTGCATCGATAGCCATGTTGAGCCCTTCCTTGGTGAGGCGCAGCCCCAGTGGGGATGTTTTCAGCATATCCTCTGCCATTCTTCGGCCGGCATCTGCGAGATCCTCCTGAGGCACGATTTCCGAGACCAGGCCGAGCCGTTCGGCCCGCTGAGGTGCCAGGAAACGACCGGTCATCATCAGCTCCGCCGCTACGGACTGCCCGACTGACCGCGGCAGAAAGTAGCTGATCCCGATGTCGCAGCCGGTCAGACCTATTTTCACCATTGCTACATTCATTCGAATATCCGGCGTAATGATGCGGACGTCGCAGGCGAGCAGAAAGGCAAAACCGCCTCCAGTGGCGGCACCCTGAGCGAGACCGATGAGGGGCTGCGGGCAGCGCCTCATGCATCGAATGACTTCGCTGATCTGTTTCTGAACGCGCATGCCGATTACCGGGCCCTCGCTGACCGGCTCCGCCGCATTCAGGTCATAGCCGGCACAGAATGCGCGCCCCGCGCCACGCATCAGCACGATACGGGTCTGCTGACGCGTCTCCAAGCCGCGGAAGTAGTCCAGCAGCTCGTCACACATGGTCGGGTTGATGGCGTTCAGCTTCTCGGGCCGGTTCAGCGTCAGCCAGTCGATGCCGTTTTCGTGCTCAAGGCTGATGGTGGTGTAGTTCATGTCCAGACTCCCTGTTTTCGTCGACTATCGTACCTCGTGGATGTTCAGCCTCAGTGCAGCAAGTCGAAAAATCGGGGCCGCCGTTGCGCCACAGAAGTGCCGGTATCGGCTGCTATAGTCCCGTTTCCCCAACCCCCATAAAACGCGGGGGCGTGGGGTGTGTTATCCGAGTTGCAGCGCTGTGAAAGGACTGTCTATGGCCCAGGATCATTTCAATCTGGATGGAAAAATTGCCGTGGTCGCGGGTGCGAGTCGCGGTATCGGTCAGGCGATCGCGACGATCCTTGGAGAGTACGGGGCGCATGTCATCGCGCTCAGCCGGGGAGCTGATGGCTGCGCAGAGACAGTGGCCAGGATCGAAGCGCTGGGCGGGCGCGCTGAAATGCAGGCCTGTCATATCGGGCGCATGGAAGCGATCGAAAGTTTTTATGCCTGGCTCGACCGGCAGCACGGAGGCAGGGTCGATATTCTGGTGAACAACGCGGCCGCGAATCCCTACTACGGTCACATTCTGGATACTGACGTCGCGTCGTTCGAAAAGACCCTAGACGTCAACCTGCGGGGATATTTCTTTATGAGCGTTTTTGCCGGTCAGCGCATGAAGCAGCGCGGCGGCGGCGCGATTGTCAACGTCGCGTCGGCAAACGGACTGTCTCCGGGTGACAAGCAGGGTGTGTATTCGATAACCAAAGCCGGCATCATCAACATGGGTAAAGCTTTTGCACGGGAATGCGGCGCCTACGGGATCCGGGTAAATACGCTGGTTCCCGGGCTGACCCGCACACGCTTTGCTCAAGCGCTGCATGATGATGAGGAATTCATGGCCAAACAGCTGCCGCATACGCCACTGGCCCGTGGTGCTGAGCCAGAAGAAATGGCGGCGGCCGTGCTCTATCTGGCTTCCGGTGCGGCAAGCTACACCACGGGCAGCTCGATCGTGGTGGATGGCGGGTACCTGGCCTGAGGCGCGCGACGGCAGAGCGTCGCAGCAGACACGCTAGACGAGGAGATTGAAGCCATGGCGGACGCAGAGCTTGCGGTCGTATTCAGGGGGCGGGTGATCGAGGGCACCGATCCGGTGACCGTGCGCGCTAATCTGGCGAAACTTTTCAACGCGGACGCGGCGCGTATCGAAAAAATGTTTTCCGGTAGCGCGGTCGTGATCAAACGCGGCCTCGACCCCGAGGGTGCCGAAAAATATCGTGCCGCGTTGGCACGGGCTGGAGCAGAGGTCGAACTGGTCGACCTCGCGCGCGCGGCGCCGGCAGCGGCCGCCACGCCGACGCCGACTCCCTCCGCGGCTGCTCGAGTTGCGGCAGCGCCGAATGTTCCGCCGCAGGTGATACCTGCTGCGTTTCAGCAGAAGGACAGTCCGCCAGCGGCACTCGAGGCGACCATGGCCGACGCGGGTGAGACCCTGGTCGACTACCAGACGCTGCCGACGCCCGACATCGCAACCGATCATTTGAGTGTCGCCGAGGTGGGTGCGACGCTGGTCGAGCACCAGCCGGTGGCAGAACCTGACTTTGACCTCAGTGGGCTCACGCTCGATCCCCCGGGAACCACGATCGTCGAGCCGAGCCGGGTCGCTGCGCCCGAATTCGATTTGAGCGCGCTATCGCTCGCTGACGGGTCCTGAGATCCCGCTGCCTTCCTGCTGCCGCGGCCGATAGGTCCAGGCGCAGCGGTATGGTTCAATACGGCGCGCCTGATTTCTCTGCTGCCACTGTTCGAAAAGCTGCCTGATATGAGTCTTCTCCTGAACCCTCGCGACATTGAGTTTCTGCTCTACGAGTTGCTCGACAGCGAGTCGCTGCTCGACCTGCCGCTTTACCAGCAGCACGATCGTGCTACCTGTGACGCAGTCATCGAGACAGCGCGCCGACTCGCGGAGGAGAAATTCGCGCCGCACGCGGCCAAACTTGACGCTAACGAGCCGACTTTTGACGGTCAGCGTGTGACTGTCATCCCCGAACTGGAAGAGGCCCTCAAGGCGTTCTGCGAAAGCGGCTTCATGGGCATCGCTGCGTCCTCGGAATATGGCGGTATGCAGTTGCCCTGGGTGATCAGTCAGGCGGCCTGCGCCTGGTTCATGGCGGCAGACGTCAGCGCAAACGCATACCCTTTTCTGACCCACGCGGCCATCAACCTGCTTTCCGCATTCGGCTCTGAAGAGCAGAAAGCGCGCTACCTGCAGCCGATGGTGGAGGGGCGCTTCTTTGGCACGATGTGCCTGTCGGAACCGCAGGCGGGCTCATCGCTGTCCGACATCCAGCTCAAGGCCGATCCCCAGGCAGACGGGCACTACCTGATCAGCGGGACCAAAATGTGGATCTCGGCTGGTGAACACGAGCTTTCGGAAAACATCGTGCATCTCGTCCTGGCAAAGATCCCCGGCGGGGCGCCGGGCGTGAAGGGCATCTCGCTGTTTCTGGTTCCGAAGGTCAGGCTGAAGGACGACGGCAGTCCGGGCGAGCGCAATCACATCGCGCTTGCCGGACTCAATCACAAGATGGGGTTTCGCGGCACGACCAACACCGTGCTGAACTTCGGTGAAGGTGGAGAGTGTCACGGCTGGTTGATAGGCGAGCCCCACCAGGGGCTGTCGTATATGTTTCACATGATGAACGAAGCCAGGGTGGGTGTTGGTATGACCGCCGCTATGAGCGGCTATACCGCCTACCTGCACTCCCTGAAGTACGCCCGCGAGCGTCCCCAGGGGCGGCTGCCGGCGCAGAAAGATCCGACTTCGCCTCAGGTGCCGATCATCGAGCATGCGGATATCAAGCGCCTGTTGTTGGCGCAGAAATGCGCGGCCGAGGGTAGTCTGGCGTTGTTGCTCTATTGCGCCTTTTTGCTGGATGTCCAGCGAACGACGGCGGATTCGGGCGAGCGCGAACGTACCGGACTGCTGCTCGATATTCTGACGCCTGTCGCCAAATCCTGGCCCTCCGAGTTCTGTCTGGAGGGGAATAAGCACGCGATTCAGGTGTTGGGTGGTTACGGCTACACGCGGGAGTTTCCGCTGGAGCGCTTCTACCGTGATAACCGCTTGAATGCGATCCATGAAGGCACGCACGGTATTCAGGGGATTGACCTGCTGGGGCGCAAGGTGTCGATGCAGGGTGGTGCCGCCTTGACTCTGCTGGTCGGGCACTGGCGCGCGACCACATCGGCATTGAGAAAAGATTCGGATCTCACAGGCTTCTGTGCAGGGCTCGATGCTGCGGTTGATGTCCTCGAGGAGACCACCGCGGAGATCCTGGCCGTACGCGCCGCGGGGGAAATCAATCGCTCTCTGGCCAACGCGACGCTCTATCTCGATGCCTTTGGCCATGTCACGCTGGCGTGGATGTGGCTGCAGCAGGCGGGAGTGGCGAGCCGCGCCCTGGGTGGTGCGGATGATGAACAGACGGCGTTCTATCAGGGCAAGATACAGGCGTGCCGTTATTTCTTCCGCTACGAACTTCCCAAAGTGCACGAGCGCTGCGCGCTGCTGCGACAGGCGGATACAACCTGCCTCACCATGCAGGATGACTGGTTCTGACGATTTGAACGCGAGATTGCCAATGAATACACATAACGAAATTACCGACTACGCATCAGCCCGCGCTGATTTCACCTGGGAAACCCCGACGCATTTCAATTTCGCCGGGGATGTGCTCGACCGCTGGGCTGAGGAGCCGGACCGACTCGCGATGCATTGGGTCGACGACCACGGCAACGAACAGAAGCTCACCTTTGCGGAGCTGTGCAGCCGCTCGTGCAGGCTGGCCAACGCGTTGACGGCGGCCGGTGTGCAACGCGGCGACACGGTCGTTGTCATGTTGGGCCGCAATCTGGAGTGGTGGGAGACCCTGGCCGGCTGTCTGCGCATGGGCGCGGTGTGTTCTCCGGGCACAACGCAGCTATCGCCCAAGGACATCGCTTACCGCGTCAACGCGTCCAAAGCGACCTGTTTCATCACTGACTCTGCCAACGCACCCAAGCTGGATGAGGTGGCGAGTGAGTGCCCGACCCTGCGCGCGAAGGTTCTGGTCGACGGAGAGCGGGCCGGCTGGCTGAGCTACGCCGCCATCACCGCAGCGGCCAGCGATGTTTTTCCGACAGCCGACACTGCTTTTGATGAGGATGCGCTGTGTTATTTCACCTCGGGCACCACCGGCTATCCGAAGATGACCATCCACTGCCATGGCTACGGTCTGGCGCATCGTATTACCGGTAAATACTGGCTGGATCTGAAGCCCGGCGATCTGCACTGGAACATCAGTGACACCGGGTGGGCGAAGGCGGCGTACTCAAGTTTTTTTGGACCTTGGAGTCAGGGCGCGACCCTGTTCGTGCATCACACGCCTGTGTTTGACGCGCGGAAGTCCCTGGATCTGCTGGAGCGCTATCCGGTGACGACTTTGTGCGGCGCGCCGACGGTATACCGCATGCTTGTGCTGCAGGACCTCAGCAGCTATCAGTTTCCGCACCTGCGGCACTGCGTAGGCGCGGGCGAACCGCTGAATCCGGAGGTCATAGAAACCTGGCGCAAAGCGACCGGGATCACGATCCGTGATGGTTACGGACAGACCGAAACCGTTCTGGTGTGCGGCAATTTTCCGTTTCTCGAGCCCCGTCTGGGTTCGATGGGCAAACCGATGCCAGGCATCGAGATGGCGATCATTGACGCTGAGGGGGCGGAACTTGGCGCGGGTGCCGAGGGCGATATCGCTATCCGCGTAAAACCGGAGCGGGCGCCCGGTCTTTTTGTCGATTACCGCGGTGATCCGGAGCGTTTCGCGGCCTGCTTTGTCGGGGATTGGTATATCACCGGCGACCGCGGCTACGTTGATGAAGACGGCTACTTCTGGTTCGTTAGCCGAGCCGATGATGTCATTCTTTCTGCCGGTTACCGCATCGGGCCGTTCGAAGTAGAAAGCGCCCTCATTGAGCATGCGGCTGTGGCTGAGTCAGCGGTTGTTGCCAGTCCTGACGAGACCCGCGGCGCGGTGGTCAAAGCGTTTGTCGTGCTTGCCCCGGGCTTTGAGCCCAGTGACACGCTTGTCGTCGAACTGCAGGAGCACGTCAAGCGCGTCACGGCGCCTTACAAATATCCGCGGCGGATTGAGTTCGTCGACGCGCTGCCCAAAACCGTGAGCGGTAAAATTCGACGCGTCGAGCTGCGTGCGCGGGAAACGGGGAGCGCCTGAACCTGTCCCTGACGCGGCGTCTGCGACACAGGGTTAGAAGCAGCGGAGCCGGGCGGCTCTGCGTGCACGACAGCAGCGTGGTTTCGTCTGGCGCATCCGCGAATTGGGGAGCGGCATGAGCGCGCCGGTTCCGGTTACGGCGCCTCTGCGTCGAGTCACCATGTTCATGGTGGTATTGAA
>Ga0181582_10000729_pt1 | contig 24028 bp, 9 predicted proteins | sample 071ome_32_FD_132438 | JGI IMG/M metagenome (GOLD analysis project Ga0181582, IMG submission 132438) | Coastal salt marsh microbial communities from the Groves Creek Marsh, Skidaway Island, Georgia - 071405AT metaG (megahit assembly) | ecosystem: Environmental > Aquatic > Marine > Intertidal zone...
CGCCGGTACCGCGGAGCTCGGCGGCGGCACCACCGGGACAGCCACGGGCTGGGCCACGGGCTGGGCCACGGGCGCGGCCGGCACGGTAGGCTGGCTTGTCGGCTCAGGCATCGGTACCGGCGACGGGACGACGATGGAGGGCTCTGGAGACGGCTCCGAAACCAGTTTGTCCGTCGTGAACCCGGAGTAACTGAGGTCCTTCGAGCTCAGAAAGACGACGGCACCGTCCTGGAACAGCAGCTTGTTGCCTTCCGTGATATTCGAGGGGATCCCATTCGTCTCGGAACCCCAATTCCACGGCAACGGGGCCTGGAAATTGGCCCACGCGAACACGTCCGTCATCGTCCTGTAGTTGGCCGGCATGACGCTCGTGGAGATCATGCCCGAGAGGTAGAACCTCTGCGCCCACAGGACGAATCCCAGCGCAGCGTACCCCAGAGATCCAGCTGTGGACCACGGCTGCACGCTTGACACGACGAATGACGTCAGCCAAGACGAGAGGAGGACGCCGGCAAAGACGGCCGTCAGCGCAATGGCGGCCTGCTTGTACCCACCGTCCTCCGGCTTGTACTGGACCGTCAGATTCGCAGCACTGTTCGGGTACCCTGAATCATACGTGGTCACGGCCGCCTTGACGGAGACGGAGATTGTCGCGTCCTTGTCGTCGTACTCGGGGTAGGCGACGAGGAACACCTCGCCCGTCTCGTACGCATAGAGCATGTCGAACCGCGAGGTCCCGGTCACGTTGACCAACTTGAGCGGGTCGCCCTCTCGGACTCGGTTCCCAAACGTGATGTAGAACCCGAGCTGTGTGTCTGTCGTCTGCGAGTAGGGCGTGGCAGACGTGATGGTCACGGACGACGACATGCCATCCGTCGAGTTGGTAGAGTTCGAGGTCCCACCACTCGCCTGCGGCACCACCACCTCGGACGACAGGCAGTTCGGCGACACCTGGAACGGAATAAGGTCCCGTTCCTTCTGCTGCGCTCCGTCCAGGGAGTAGGTGATAACGGTATCGACCGTGATGGCGAACGGCTGGCAGCCGACCGTCTCGGGGACAGAGTCGCTGTCGACCTCAAACTTGAGGGCATCCCAGGTCTCCCCCCGCTTCACGAGCGGCAGCTTTTTATTCACATCCCTCGTGTCGATCGCCAACTGCGGCGTGGAGGCATTCAAACCCGCCGCATCCGTAAACGTCCCCACGTACGCAGCGACAACGACATCCTTCCTGTCGACGGGTGGTGGTAGTGGGTCGGAGCGTCTTAGTGAGAACCATGCGAGAGAGCGGATCGTCGCACGTCGTCGAGGCCAATTCGCCGTACAGAATCACGTCGCCACCATTGTTCCGGAACTGAATTTCGACCCCGTATTTGTCAAACAGCGGCCCCGAGTCGGGCTTCACACCCAGCAGCAGGGGCCCAGCAGCAGCCCCAGACTCCAAAGCACCCGTCTTTCCCCCCATTGTGATCGAAGTAGGCTTCAACTGCGCCCCCAACACCACCTGCAGACCCACCAGCACCAGCACCGCCAGCTCCAGGCAGATCCGCCGTGCTCCGAATGTTTTTGCCACGCCCCGTTTTCCCGGGGCGCCCGGCGCCCGTGCTTTGTCCATTATGAGCAGACGTATGAGCATACCACCGGCGAAGAGGCCGTCGAATGGACGAGGAGAGAGAGAACGGGCCGGCGATTACTAATCTTGCCGCGGGCAGTTCGACGCGACGTGTTGCCCAGAATTAAGCGCACTGGCCCTCCACGCGGCTACTGTGTGTCAATAAAGAATTAAAATTGTATGGGGATGGACGAGGGGATGGGAGGGAGTCGTTGTGTTGTTGCTGTTGCTGCACCTGTGGGTGCCCTGCCCAGCGGGCCCAAGCTTGGGCCCAGCGCCTGGCCTGGAGCTGACTCGGGCTGCGTCAGTGATGCAGAGAACTCACAAGATAGACCGTTTCATTCCCCGTGTGGCATCGCTTCCGATACTATACATAGTTATATAGTCGGAGGGACGGGGAAACGGGCAAGACCGTACGCAGCTACGTCCACTACCTCGATTACAATCGACGTGCGAATTACCTCACGATGGACGTTCGTCGCGACGTTCACACGCTTCGTTATTCGGATGGCCGACAGACGGCCGTGGTCAGCGTGCAGTACGCAGATGAACGCGCATTTGGATCATCGACACAGAGACCTGCCAGGTCTCTGTGTGTCGCGCAGGCTGCGTTCGCTCGCTCACCCTCGCCGTCGTCGTCGTCGTCGTCGTCGTCACCCCACCCACCTCTTCGTTTCTTTCTTGCAGCGAGCACGGTGCACATGTGACGAATTGGACGGTAGGCGGCCGGGACGTCTTGTTCCTGTCGTCCAAGGCCGTGTTGGACGGGTCGAAAGCGATCCGTGGCGGCATCCCGCTGTGTTTTCCTTGGTTTGGCCCTTCGACCCACCCCGACTCGTCTCTGCAACACGGGTTCGCCCGCGTCTCAAACTGGAGGTGCGTGGACGAGCAGCAGGACGGTCGGGGGCTGACGATGGAACTCAAGGATTCCGACGTCGATCCGGCGCTGCTTGCCGGGTATTCCGGTTCGAAATTCGTGGTTCGGTACAGCGTGAAGATCCTTGACGGGTCGAGCCTCGGTCTCGAGATGGTGGTGAAGAACGTGGGTGACGTTCCGTTGCCCTTCTCCCTCGCCTTTCATAGCTACTTCCGCGTGGCTGCGGCGTCGGTGGAGGTGCGTCTGAATGCGACGGGCGTGCGCTTTCTCGACCAGCTCAGCGGTTCGGAAGGGGTCAACGCCGGGGGGGTGGTCGAGGGGTTCGGTGATCGGGAGATCGATCTCGTCTGTTACGGGGTTACGAATCCGATTGACATTGTGACGAACGAGGGGGAAAAAAGAGCGAAAAGCAAAGGGACCGAGGGGGGTGCAAGTGCGAATGCGACGACGGTGGTGACGATTGACGCGTCGGACGGTTTGCGGGACGCTGTGGTGTGGAACCCGCACGTGGCCAAGAGCAAGGCGATGGCAGACTTTGGGGACGAGGAGTATCGGGAGATGGTCTGCGTGGAGAGTGCAAGGGTCGAGACGCCCGTTGTCGTCCGGGCGGGCGGCGAGTGGGCGTGCTCGCTCAGGCTCCGTGTCTTTCGTTAAATCTTTCGTTAAATCATACCCAGTGCCTGCCCGGCAAAGTATCGAACGTCGGCGTCGCTGTCCGACTGGGTCAGGCCTTCGAGGCATGGCCGGATGGTGCCCTCGAGCACGCTGCTCGATGCGCTCCGCTGCACGTCGACAAACGCCTTGGCGGCGTTGAAGCGGACATTCGCGACGGGGTCCTTGGTGGCCGCGTCGACCAAGGCGGGGATGATCATCCCGTCCACGGTGCTCTGATCCATGTGCTCGACGAGGGCCGCCAGCGCGTGGATGCCGGTGATGCGGTGGAGGTAGTTGGTAGACTGGTTGGTGAGCGAGAGCACCGGCGCCACCAGATTTTCCTTGCCCCAGTCGCCCCCGAAAATCGCCGCCAGCTTCTTGAGCGTCTCGATAGCCGCCTCGCGGATCGAGTACACCTTGTCCTGAAGCCACGATATGCACTGCGGCATCAATTGTTCCTTCAGAAAGTCCTCGCCCATCTGCTGGGCCAGCAGCGGCGCGTGCGAGATGATGGCGAGGCGCACGCGCCAGTGCTCGTCCTTCGCCAGCTCCTCGATGGCCGGCATCAAGTTTGTAGAAAGCACGCCCGTGCCGATGACCTTCCCGACGCTATCGAGCTTTCCAATGATCCCGAGTCGCGTCTCCGAGTTTTCGTCCTTCAGAAGCTCCAAAAAGATCGGCAGCAGTTCCTTCGAGGCGACGTCCTTGCCCACCAGCGGTGCCAGCTCCGTCACCACCCCCGACAGCGAGATGCGCACGTACTGGCTCGCATCGTTGGCCAGGTCCTGGCACAGCGGCACGATGGTCGCCACGACGTCCGACTTGGGCAAGAGCGCGCTAAACTTGCTCACACACGACGCGGCCACGGCCCGCACCTCTCCCTCCGAGTCCTGCAGCAGGGACACGAAGCTCGGCAGCAGCACCGCCTTGACGACATCCTTCTTGGACGCCTCTGCGACATCTGCCAGCTGCAGGGCTGCCTGGTGGCGCACCCTCCAGCTCTGATCCCCCGCGAACCGCAACACGATCGGCACAATCACATCGCTCACCACGTGCTGCTGTCGTCCCTTGCCGAGCACCCTGGCCAGCGCCCCGCACGACTCGACCGAGATCAGCCGGACGCTGTCCTGGCTATCCTCCGTCAGCTCCTGGAACACCGGCAGCACCTCCCGCTCCATCACCTCCGGCTCAATCACTGACACGAGCTTGGAAAACGCCTGCGCAGCCGCCCGCCTCACCATGGGCGTCTCGTCCTTGCTCAGGTCGACAAACCACTCCCGCACCAGCTTCTTCACCTCTTCGTCCTTCTTCGACTTTTCATACACCAGCGCCAACAGACTCGTCGCCGACACCCTCGCCGTCCACTCTTTCTTCATCAGACTCCCCACCACCGGCAGAAACTGCGACCGAAAGTCCTCCCTGTCCATCACCTCCCCCACTTCCATCATCGACGCCGTCGCCTTGGCCCGCACCACCGTCTCGTCCACCCCCGCCAACGTCTCCAATATCGGCAGCATACAATGCGCGTACCCAGCCCCCCCAATCACCTTGACAAACCCCGCATTCAGCTCCCCAGCCAGCGCCAGCAGAATCACGTCGTCGTCATCGTGGTTCTCCATCAGAAACGGCAGCAGCTCCAACCGCGTTCGCTCCTCCCCCAGCGCCAGCGCAATCGACTGCAACCGCTCTATCGAATTCAGCCGCAGCGTCACGTCGTCATTCTTCAGCTCGTCGATCAGCACCGCGATGGGAATGTCGTCCCCCCGGCCGAAACTCCGCGCGGAAGGAAACTGTGTATCCATCGTCTCCACCTGCATCATGCCACTGCCACACACACTTCGACGTTGGACGTCCTGTCCGCGTTGTCTCCTGCGTCACGGAGAGAGCAGAGGGACGAGTCTCGAGGAGAACGAGAATTCGAGACGTATGGCTGCGCTCGTTCTCTTCTGCGTCGCGTTGACTGCGTTGCCGTGGACACAGATAGACAGACAGATAGAAAGACAGGAGGAGGACGGTGACTGACTGACGGTATTGTTGTTGTTGTTGTGGGGGGGGCCGTTCGTTTCTCTCCGAGTTTCAAAACTTTCAAGGGGACTTGATGGTGTCGGGGTTGCAAGCGGCGCTGAGAAAGGAGGCATTGGCGAAGAAGCGGCGGGAGAAGAAGGCGCTGGCCAAGGCGGCTGCGTCGCGAGGGGAGAAGGAGGAGACGGGGGCGGAGGAGAAGGCTTGCGCGACGGACGCTTCGAATGCAACAACAACGGCGGGGTCGTCCGGGGCCGTGAAGGCGTCTCGGTGGGAGGCAGATGAGGGAGAGGAGCGGGGAGGAGCGGGAGGAGCGGGAGGAGCGGGAGGAGCGGGAGGAGCGGCTGCGCAGCCCGCCGGGCCGCAGAGCGTCATGGCGAGGACGGCGCAGGCAGAGATTGCGGCCTTTTCGAGGTATAAGGAGCAGTATAGAGAACGGAATGGGGACGAGGCGGGTGATGGTGCGGAGGAGGCGCCAGAGCCGGAGGAGAATGTCGCGGGGGAGGTGGCGGGGTCCGCACTCCAAGGAAAAGTACAGCGGGATGCGGTGCCCGGTTTGGGCGACCTGGACGATCTCGATGATCTCGACGATGACGATGAAGACGGTCTTGACGACCGTCTCGGCGATCGCCTTGGTTTGGGTGGTGGGACGGCCGATGGCAGCGGGTATGAAAGTACACCTGGACCGGCGCGGCCCGGTGCCGGCGACGTGGCGCAGTACGCAGAGGTCGAGGTCGAGGATATGGACGAGGATATGGACACGAAAGCGGAGACGAAAGAGGAGACGGTAGAGCGTGACCTCTTGATGACCAACAAGCAGCATCTTTTCAAGCGGAAGATGTCGATGATGCAGTCGTGCCGGGACGTCGATCAGTACCAAAAGCTGAATCGGATCTCCGAGGGGACGTACGGTGTTGTGTATCGTGGGAGGGATCTCGAGAAGGGCACCATATGTGCCCTGAAGCGGCTCAAGTTGAAGAACGAGAACGCGGGGTTCCCGATGACGAGCGTGCGGGAGATCAACGTGCTGTTGGCCCTGTCGCACCCGAACATCGTCAACGTTTCTGAGGTTGTCCTGGGTCAGCAGCATTCGGGCGACCCGCGGGACGACCAGATCTTCATGGTCATGGATTACGCAGAGCACGACCTCGGTTCCTTGACGCACGCGTGGACCGTCGCCGAGGTCAAATGCCTGATGTTGCAGCTGCTCTCGGGGGTGGCCTACCTGCACGAGAACTATGTCATGCATCGGGACCTGAAGCCGGCCAACATCCTGTACAACAACAAGGGACAGCTGAAGATCTGCGACTTTGGGCTCGCGAGAACCTTCAGCTCGAAGTTCGACAGGGACTACACGCAAATGGTGGTCACGCTCTGGTATCGGGCGCCAGAGTTGCTGCTAGGGACTCGAAAGTACTCATCGGCGATCGATGTCTGGTCGGTGGGGTGCGTCATGGCCCAGTTGCTGACAGGTCGCGCCCTGCTCACGGGCAGCGGCGAGATCGATCAGCTGCGACGGACGTATGATACGCTCGGGGACCCTGAGCCAGGGGTATTCGCGGGGTACCCCCTTTTCGACAAGCTCCAGCACATCCGGCGGTCCAAGCATGCCCCCAATCTGTCCGAGACGCTCCGAAGGTCGAGCGTGAAGGTGACCGACGAGCTGCTGGATTTGCTCACGTCGCTTCTTGATCTCGACCCGAGGACGAGGATAAGTGCGCAGGATGCCCTCGATCACCCGTGGTTCAGGACGCATCCGCTGCCGAAAGAGGTGGGTCTGATGCCGACGTTCGCCAGTTCGAACGAGCAGGCCAGGCGGTGAGTGAATGAGCTTCTTCCGTTCTAATTCTCGGCTTTGAACGAAAGTGGCGAATCCGGTTTCGTTCGATATCAAATCATCCTATAACTTCGGCTGCGAGAGTTTGAATACATAAGAGTCATCGTAATCGGGCTGCCTCGGCACCGGAGACACCGAGGACGGCCACCGAGCAAAACTCTCGTTTGAACCGATTCGCGTTTTCTTCCGCGTTAACTAGTCGAACATACGCGTAAGACGGTATGTGCGCCCGTTGTATGAGCCTATTTGGATGATTGCCAGCGAGACGGGACCAGAACCGTTCGTTTTCGACCGCTCTCTCACGCTCGCCGCATCCCACAGACGATGCTGGGTCACGCCCCTGCGCAACCGGCGCCCGCCCCGGAGCCCAGTCAGCCAATAGAAGATGACGACCAGCAGCAGGTCACCGAACTCCAGGCGGAGCACAGGTAGGTTGCTGAACTCGACCGGCGGGCGCTCGCCCCGACGCTCACTCGCGCTGCGCACTTCGTTCGTTCGTTCGACAGGGTCGCCGAGCTGGCAGACCCAAAGACAACCTCATCCGTGCGCCTGGAAATTCTCGCGGGCATCCGAACGGCGCTCGAGCGCCACACTAGCATGGCGAGCAGCTCGGCCGTCCTCCAACGGGCCACGCTTGCCGCCGTTATAACCGCAGCTCCGGCCGACCCGTCGCTCCGTTCTGCGGCGCTCGAGCACATATCGCGCATCAACATATCTGACGTGCCGAAGGAGTCAATCACACCCTTGATCCAGCTCTGCGTGGATACCCTCCAGACGTCCACCGAGGACGACGGCGCCCTGGCCCAAGAAATTCTTGGTGACGTCTTCAAAGCGTACAAATCGTTGCAGGGCATGGAAGAATTAACTTCGCCATACCTGCAGTGGCTTGTTCAGCTCTTTGACGGACTTCCGAACGGTGAGTATTGAATTTCATCGTCGCGCTCGCCCGCCCTGGCTCTCACTCGCGCTCTGCGCCTCTCGCCTCGTTCGCCAGCCGTCACGAAGTACGTCACTGGGTCGGGCAGGAAGGCCGACAAGTCGGACGAGCCGATCCCCGCGGCGTCGAGCATCAAGCTGTCTCAGGACATCGCGGTCACGGCCTTCTCGCTCTTTCAAGCATTCCCCCGGAAGCTCAACGCGTTTGGCCCCGACCTCGTCACCAAGATGGTCGCAGCCGTCTCGCTGGACGCCCCCGCCCCTCAGGGTGACAACCCCAAGGCCATCCGCCTCTATGCGGAGTTGAAGCTCGCGCAGGTGAAGACGCTGGTGTTTTTGGTCATCCTGAGCAGGAGCCAGACCGCCAAGCCAATGGTGGAGCCGTACCAGGAGGCGATTTGCTCGGCGCTCGTCACCATCATGAAGACGGCACCGTCGAATGGCAGCCTGGCCCTACGCAAGGAGATTCTCAACGCCTTTCGGACCATCCTCACGAGCGATGAGCTTAACAAGGGTCTGGTGCTGAAGGTGGAGGAGCTCTTGGACATGGACGTGCTCATCGGCACGGACAGGGCAGTGAGCGAGTCGCTCAAGCAGGTGGCGTTCATCCACGTGACCGAGCTGCTGCTCCTGGTCAAGCAAGACATCAAGGTGGAGTTCATTCAACGGGTCGTTGACATGGCCATCGACAGTCTGATGGATGCCGCGGCTCCCCTCACGCTGCACGTGACGTCGGTGCGGGTGCTCTACAACATCGTCGTCGACATCGTCTTCCCTCGTCGGGACGAGAGCGAGCAGTTCAGGGATATCCTTTCGAGCATCCTTGAGTGTATGCTGACCAAGCTGGACTGCATGTGCGTGGAGATCCCCCGCATCCTGAGCATCTCAAGGGACCTCGAGGCGATGCACAAGAAGCGGAAGGAGGAGAAGGCCGCCGAGGCCAAGGAGGCCAAGGAGGCCAAGGAGGCCAAGGAGGCCAAGGAGGCCAAGGAGGCCAAGGAGGCCAAGGAGGCCAAGGAGGCCAAGGAGGCCAAGGAGGCCAAGGCCGCGAAAGTGGCTTCGAACTTGAAGCAGGAAACGGAGGCTGCCGTCAAAAAGGAGGAAGTTCCCGATGCGGGCGCCGATGGTGGAGCGGCCGACATGGACGTCGACAAGAGCGGGGCCGCGGCTAGAGCAGGTTCTGCGGCACCCGTGTCGGCATCGAGCCACGAGCCTGCCAAGACCGGCGAGGAAGTCGCGCCCGATGCAGATGCCAGCGCACCCGGGTCGCTGCTGCACTGCTTCAAGACGGTCCACCAGTCGCCGCACCAGTCTTCGCTCAAAGAGCGCGAGCTCCTCGAGTTCAGGAACCTCGCTCATGGCCTGATCAACACGTCCAAGACGGTGGCGTACGTCGTTATCGTGTACCACACGGCCAGGGGCCTCAAGGGCCCGGTGCCTTCCCACATCAAGCCGTGGAGCTCGAGAAAGGCCGACGTGCGCGTCCTGTGTCATATCCTCAAGTCTGCGCTCAGGTTTATCTCGATGTTCGAGCGGCTCGTCCCTTCCATCCAGAACTTTGATCCCAGGGACGTGCTGCGCGAGATGTACAGCGTCATCACGGACCAGAACGAGTACGTCAATGTGGTAGCACCCAACGTTCCGTACATCATTGAGACGGTCATCGCCAACTCGTGGTATCTCGGGTTCGTGAGGAACCTCATCGAGGAGGAGACGGCGTCCGACAACAGGAACAGGACCTTCTCGAACAGGTACGCCATCGCGTGCATCCTGAACTACCTGGTCAACGAGAAGATCGGAGCCCTCAGGGATGTCAATTCCAGGGAGGGTGCGACCGTCCTGCAGCTGTTCCAGCTGTGCTTTGAGACGTTGCCGAGGATCCAGAACAACGACCTGCAACGGGCGACGCAGCTCGCGGCGAACGGCGTTCCGGGAGTCGAGCGGGTCGTACAGCCATACATCGTTGCCTTCTTGAAGAAGGTGACCCCCCTCGTGGCGGAGAGCCCGGAAACGTCCGGCTACATGAAGGCCATCAGGTCTTTGTTCTTTGCGTTGGCGGCGACGAACAAGTTCCTGGACATCCAGGCCAGCGTGGGCTCTTCTGGGCTCCACGTCCAGATAGTCGACACATTCCTGTCGCTGATGAACAGTCCACTGGTTGCGTCCAAGGAGGTGGAGGAGATGTGCGCCGAGATCTGCCTCCTCGTTCCGGCGAGGCTCGAGCACCTCATCCCGCTCATCCCGCGGATGATGCAGGCGGCCGTGGTCGCCCTCAACTCTGGAGATCGGAGCGTTCATATCGCTTTGCGCGTACTGGACGTCTGGGTCGAGTCGTTCAACCCCGAGTTTATCGAGAGGAGCATGTCCAGGGTCACCAAGCCGCTGATGACGGCCCTGTGGGGCCACATCAAGCCGCAGTCCCAGGGGCAGTTCGGCCACAAGGTCGCGAGCATGTTGGGCAAGATGGGCGGCCGAGGTCGCCGGTGGCTCGGCGAGAGCGCCTCTGTCGACTACAAGGACATCCCCGAGTACGGGATGCGCGTCATCCTCGCCTTCCCGCCGCACACGTCGTTCCTTGTCCCGCTCGACCGCTGCGTGCAGCTCGCGTGGTCCACGCTTTCTTCCGGTTCCGACACCCACAGGAGAAAGAATGCCCTCCAACTGCTGCAGATCTGCGCCGAGACGCTGTCGAGGCTCCACCTGCCCAACAACATGCTCGCGGCGCCGACCGCCGCTGACACTACGACTGGCGGCTTGGACGCTGGAACGGACGCCGCCGATAGAGACGAAGAGATGAGGCCTGCAAACGTTCCTCAGACCGAGGAGACGCAAAGGAAAGCGGCCGAGGCCGCAGAGAAGAGGGCGGCGGAACTCGACGAGCACAACCTCCGCAAGCTCAAAGACCTGCTGTTCGACCCCAGCGAGCCGCCCCAGATCCCCGCAGAACTGGTTTGGCCGGCTGAGCTGGGAGTCAAGACGAAGAAGCAGCACGCTGCGGAGAAGAAGATGCTCGAGACCGTCCTGACGGCCATCGTGTCGTCGTCGAGTGTGGAGGACGACATCGAGGGGTGCGACTCGAGGGCGTTCGCGCACGCGACGTGCAAGCACTTTGCCCTCCTGATGACGGCTGGATGGTCCAACATGGCCATCCCGCCGTGGGCCCCGCCGACGTCCAGGATGGTCAAGTACGACGTCTTGCAGGGTATCCCCGCGTACGTCGCGACACTCAAGCACCTCCAGCCCCACATCCTCCTCGACGCTTTCGAGAAGGGCCTGCAGCGGGAGAGTGAAAAGGAGCGAAAGGCAACAATAGAATGCATTTCGGTATTCCTGGACACCCTGATGGACGTCGGCAAGGCCCAGCAGCAGTTCGCCCAGGCGACGGGCAGCGCTGACGACGCCAAGGACGCCCAAGACGCCCAAGACGACAAGGACGAGAAGAACGAGGCCAATGGCGGTTCCAAGGACGATCTTGCCGAGAAGGTTATGAACGTTCGAGATCAGCTGGCGCGCGATGTGCCGTATCTGAGCATTCAGCAGGACCTTGTCACGCGGGCCCGGCACTGCTGCTACGGCGACAGCTGGGCGTCCAAGCTCGGCGGTGCCATGGCGCTGGACGCACTTTCCAGGAGGATGCCTCAGTCATTGCTGACATACGCCGCCCACTACATCGTCAAGGCACTCATGACCGTCCTTCGGAGCTTCCCGGACAATGCCGTGCAGGAGATCAAGGACATTACGTCCGTCATCACGAGCATCGTCTCCCGGGCCAACGGACCGGCCGGGCTTGACGGCAGCGAGAATGGCAACGAAAACGGTAACGTTGAGTCTGCCATCCCCGGTGGCGCAGCGACTCCCGCGGGGGCCGCGAAGGACGACGGAGACGAGGAGGAGGAGGAGGAGGAGGAAGACGAGCGCCAGGTGACCACCAGGCGGGGTAAGCGGACAAAGCGCAGCACGCGCCCGGTGGCAACTTCCAGGAAGAAGCAGAGGCGCGACACGAGCAAGGACGAGAAGGCTGACAAGTCGGACAAGGGGACCCCGTCCAAGACGCCCGACGCCGAACAGGCGAATGCGTCGAGAACCGAGCGCGACGCGGCTAGGCTCCAGAATGACTTGTTGCAGGCCGTGATGAGCAGCAAGAACAACGACGCTGTCCGGAATGCCGCGACTCAGTGCCTCGAGTTGCTGTCCTCGGCGTCGGGGACGACCATTGGCGCCATGCTCGACCAGATCCTGAGCCGCCAGCCGGCCAGCAAATCGCTCCTCGAGAGGCGGATTTTGCCTCTGCGTAGCATAGCGGCACAGACGAACTACGCCAGGAGCACGGCGTTCCTGTTTCGTCACTGTCCGTCGCTCGAATTCTCCGACTCGCTGTGCACCTTCGTCGCCGACTGCTGCACGATCCTAGGGCAGGAGGACGCGACTATCGCGGCGGCGACAAGCATCCGCGGACAGCAGCCCAAGCAGTCGATCATTTTCAAGCTGCGCTACTCGTGCCTGGAGGTTCTGGTCGAGGTCCTCGGGTGGCACCAGTTCGGGGACGCCAAGGACGACGTCACGGTCACCACGCACAAGTGGGACTGCGTCGACTTCAGGGACAACGACGTCGAGGATATGGCCGCGCTGAGGGCTCGCATTGTCACAGCGTTCGTCCGCAACATGGGATCGCCTTCGGCAAAGATCGTCGACCTCGCCAAGCACGGGCTTGGCCTCGCCAAGGAGCTTGGCGTCCTCGCCAAGGTCAACCCGACCGACTCGATGAACCCGTTGCTCACGGATGTGTTCTCCATCACGGGCCTCAGCGTCGAGCGGCTGACCCACCTGAATCATCTGCTGGATGTCATCTCGGACAGCCTCGAGAAGGACACGTTGGGCAACAAGTTCAACGAACACCTCCAGGCGTGGGTCAAGTACGACAAGCAGGTCGCGCCCGCCCTGGCGTCCAACGCGACCAACGGCATCCCCGCCGCCATGGAGCCAGGCACCGAGTGTCAGGTGGCCGTCTCAATGCTGGACGTGTTCCACAAGTTGCCCGACTGGGCCGCTGGCTTCCTGGAGACGCAGACGCTCGACGACAAGACGCCGAGGCCTGGTTTGGTCGTGCTGACCATCAACCTGGAGCAGTTCTTGCCGTCCCTCCCGGGACCCGCGAACGCTAGCGTATGCTGGTCGCCGTACAGGGACCCCCTCGTGCGCTACCTCTCGAAGTATCCCGACCTCGCCATCGACTATTTCCTCAAGGCAACGGAGAGGCTGGCGACGCCCGACTACTTCTCGCTGTTCCTGGACATCGTCAACCATCCGTCCGGCAAAGTGCTCCTCGAGAGCCTCAAGGCGCGAGGGGAGACCCTGCTATTCGCCCTGGAGGGTCCGACGAAGGCGGGCGCTGGAAACGCGTCCAACGCCAAGGACGCCCAGCACAACTGCATCCGGCTGGTGCGCGCTATGTGCGACCTGTCGCCCGACTGGCTGCCGCAGGACATTCATGGGGCGTGTCGAGCCCTGTGGGAGTCGGGAGCGTTCGAGGAGCGGCCGTATGCCGACCTGACCGCTGTCTTGCTCAACTACGTTAGGCGCAACCACGGCGAGTCTGACCTCGATCTCTTGATCCAGCTGCCCGACGCCTTCGTGGGGCACCCCAACTGCGATCTCACCCCGCTCAAAGAGTACCTGACGAGGGACTTACCCCGCGAGTCGTCCGAGGACGTCAAGCAGAAGGTACGCCGCGCTTGCCCGAAAATCGCCGGAATTTACGCGCCCTCATCAAGATCGATACTAATTACCCAACTCTGGCAGGTGCTGTCGGCGTGGATCGACACCTTCAAGATCGACAGCGTTGGCGCGGCCGACGTCGTGAAAGTTCGCTTCCTCATCCGCCCGATGATCGAATGGCTGGTTCAGCACGATCAGTCCGGCGTTCTTTCGCCCGACGTGGTCGACAAGCTCGTCACCAACATATTCGGCACGGTTCTGGCGGAGGATTCGGACCGCGACGAGCTGTTCCAGTCGGAGGTGATCCAGATTTGCGTCGCCCTCGTTAAGCACGTTCCGCACCTATTGCGCGAGCACAAGAAGCTCATCATCCAGTGTATTTGGTACGTTCATTTCGCACGTTCGCCCGCGCAGACGTTACGTGTTTTTACGGCCGAAATATCGATCTTCTCCAGGTGGACCCTCAAGAAGGACAACATCGCGAAATCCTACGCCTTTCTGTGCGTCGCGCACTTCTTCCGCGCATACCTAGGCAACAAGGATGATGAGAATGATATCAACCTGGTCCTCAAAGCGTTTTTCAACATGCTGAGGATGAACGCGCACGACTCGGCGACCCGCGAAGCGGTCAAACAGGCGATCGACTATATCATCCCGATCCTGGGCGAACAGGCCGAGGAAGGCGGAGATAGCGATCTTCATAGCTCAGGGGACACCCCCGACGGAAGCAGGAAGCGTCTCATCTTCCCGACGGCGTTCAAAAGGCTGCTCAAGGAGGAAGGCATGCTGAGCCCGGTCATGGTGCTCGTTATGCAGATGGTCGTGCGGAATCGGGAGGCGTTCTACAGCTCGAGGGTATCGTTTATCCCCATCATACTCGCTAGCCTCAATAGATACGGCCTCCCGAACCAATCGACGATCGACAGCAGAATCCTCGCGGTCGACATGGCGGTCACCATGTACTGGTGGGACGAGAAGGCCAAGGCCGAGAACGACAAGGGAGGCAAGGCCACGTTGCTTACAAAGGAAATGGACTCCAACATCTTGAATTTCCTGCTCCGGATGACCTTCGTCAGGTTCGTGCGATCGTCGCGAATATTCGCCAGGACGCGTGTCCGATCGCGTCCCCTCCGCCGCGCTCGCACGAACACACTCCCTCGCTCACTCGCTCACTGCTGACCGTGTCCTTGCTCGAACCCACGCGCAGCTGCGAGGTCCGGGACCGCGACGAGACCGGCTGGAAGAAGCTCCACGCACACTGCCTCAACGCACTCCGCGACGCTGCCCGGTACAGGAAGGACTGCTCGTTCAGGCTGCAGTTCTTCGAGAAGCTGTTCCATAACAGCCACCAGCAGCAAAAGCAGCAGTTGGCCGCGGGAAAATCGGTCGGACCGAACCCCGTGCTGCTCACCGGCCTGAGGATCTTTACGCTGTTCATGGAGTACCAGCCGACCAACTTGATCGAGTGCTGCCACGCGCAGCTGTCGCTTATGATCGAGCCGAGCATATACCACAAGAACCTAAACACGATCGAGCCGCTGGCGACGGCCATGCAGCACTTCTACGCCGCCTATCCGGACAAGAGCCTGGCGTCGGCCAACCCGTCGACGTTGGCCGGCCCGGCGCTGCACGCCGCGGAAATCCAGCGGCAGTTTGTCAAAACGCTTGCCAAGTATCTGACACACATTGTCGAAGTCGAGCAGTTCAGCTCGGACGTGTTTTGGTTCGCGTGCAACTGCGTGCGGGTCATGAAGGGTGCCACTGAGGCCTCGCCCGGGTCGATGGACGAGGTCCTGCTCCTGTTGCTGCGGGCCATGAACCGCATCGCCAAGGAGCACAGCAAGCACCCACATAACGGACTGCTCTCGGTCAAGGGCATGCCGCAGGAGTCGCTGTCGAACGCCGAGTTCGGCTCCGGGGCGTGGTTCATGTACCACGCCCTGTCCGTTTCGGTGCCGTCGGCGCTCGTGCTCTCGTCGGACCACCGGAAGCTGTTCCTATCGACGGTTGTCGAGCTCATGGCTGGCAACCCCGTCAGGCACGGACAGACGCACTCGGGCATCCTGTTCTCCGTGATGCGCCTGCTCCGCGAGTGGCTTCTGGACGACTCGGTCGACTACCTCAACCCGAAGGAGTCGCTGGTCCTCTTGCAGCGCCTAGCTCAGGTTGACAGGTTGCATGCTATCCCAACGGTGTTGCGCCAGGTCTGGGACAAGGACTTCCTGGACTTTTTGTACACGCTGATCACCACCAAGACGGAGAACAACTTTGGCGACGACGTCTTCACCAAGGTGGAGCGGCCGTTCTGCTGCGGACTGCAGAACCCGGACCCAGATGTCCGCGCCAAGTTCTTCAAGCTGTACTCGGAGCGAATCCCTAGGGACCTGTTTGAGCGCCTCAGGTACATCATCCAGACCCAGGAGTGGGAGTTCCTCTCCAACACGTTCTGGCTGAAGCACGCCGTCGCGTTGCTCTTCGACTGCCTCCACATGGATGACCTGGTCACGCTCGCATACAACTCCGCGCACGTCCCCCAGCTCTTCGACTACAAGGAGTCGCTCATTCTCCCGACGAAGGACAGGTCGGGCGGCACCTCTGCGGAGAACGAGCCGATGGACGTGCCCTCCAAGGAGGCAGACAAGAACAAGTCATCCAGAGCGGCCAAGTCGAGAGAGAAATCGGGCGACGCGTCGAACGACAAGTCGAACGGCGGGAAGGAGATCGAGGTGCCCGAGTCCACCGACGCCCTGCTCAAGGAGCACCTCCGCTTCCTCAAGCAGGAGAGCGGACGGCGGTCGGAGTCCCTCGTATCGTGCCTGATCGAACAGGTGCAGACCGACCCGAACGTGGCGCACCACCTGTGGGTGCTCCTGTTCCCGATCGTCTGGACGTCGCTCGAGAAGGAGCAGCAGACGGGCCTCGCCAAGCCCATCATTCACTTGCTGTCCAAGGAGCACCACATCCGTCAGTCGCTGCTGCGTCCAACCGTCGGCCAGACGCTGCTGGATGGCATCAGCATGTCGCAGCCGCAGCCCAAGATTCCTGCAGAGATGATCAAGTACATGGGAAGGCACTTCCACGCGTGGCACACGGCCATCTCGATGCTCGAGTCGCACGTGGGCCTGTTCCCACAGGACATGCGTTGCTTCGACGCCGTTTGCGACCTTTACTCGATCCTCGGCGAGGAAGACATGCGATGTGGCCTGTGGCAGCGCCGTGCCTCGGCGCCCGAGACGGCCACCGCCATGGCGCTCCAGCAGCACGGCTTCGTCCCACAGGCGCAGGGCCTGTTCCTGGAGATGATCACTCGTGGCGTCAGCGGTGATGTCAGTGGCTTTACAAAGAGCGAAATGGTCCTTTGGCACAACCAGTACCTGTCGTGTTGCACCGAGCTCAACCAGTGGGAGGTCATCACGGAGTACGCCAAGTCGGTCGACAACAGCGCCCTCCGCCTCGAGGCCGCCGCGAAAACGTACGAATGGTCCTATCTGAAGACAATGATCGCGCCGAATGCTCAGATCGAGGACGGACCGGAGTTCACCCTCGTCAAAGCCCAGGTGCTGATGTCTGACATGGTGCTCCTGGACGTCGACAAGTTGTGCAAGACGGCCCTGACGCAGTGCATCACCAGATGGTGGCAGATGCCCGAGTCGTCTCCGTGGAGCTATGCGTCTGTCCTTCACTCGTTCCAGCGCACCGTTGAGTTGATGGAGAGCTGGAGGGTCATGATGGAGTTCAGCATGCAGGGCGGCCAGGCTGGCCACTACCAGGAGCTGAAGGACATCGCGGACACCTGGAAGCTCAGGACGCCCAACGAGTGGGAGCCCGTCCGGTGGTGGAGCGACATCTTGACGTGGAGGAATCACGTGTACAACACGACCATCCGCCAGTTCGGCAACCTGCGGAACGTCAACCCCAACCTCCACCAGCTCGGGTACAGGGACAAGGCGTGGAGCGTCAATCGCCTCGGCCACGTCGCGCGCCTGCACCACCTCCCCGAAGCATGCATCCGCATCATCAACACCCTGTATGGTTTCAACGCCATGGAGGTGCAGGAGGCGTTCATCAAGGTCCAGGAGCAGGCCAAGGCGTACATGCAGAAGCCGTCTCAGTACATCCAGGGCCTCAACCTGATCAACTCGACCAACATGGACTACTTCAACCCGAACCACCATGCCGAGATGTATGCGCTCAAAGGAGAATTCTTCCATCGTTTGAACGATCCGGAGGCGCACAACACCTTCAGCGAGGCCCTGTCGCTGTGGCCGCTCTGCACCGAGGGTTGGATCAACTGGGGCAAGTACTGCGACACGCAGTACACCATGGCCACGCAAAAGGAGCAGAAGATGCAGCAGGAGGGTGGCGACAAGGCAGTCGATCCCAGCCTACAGAGTCAGGCGTGGACTTGGCTGGAGTACACGGCGACGTGCTACATCCAGGCGATCCGCTGCTCGGCCGCCCAGGGCGTCTCCCTGGTGCCGAGGCTGCTGCAGCTTCTCATCCTGGACGTCAACGGCAAGCTCGTTGGCAAGCACCTGGTCCAGCATCTGGTCGATATCCCTGCCTGGATCTGGCTGCCGTGGCTTCCCCAGATGATCGTCGGACTGCAGAGGCCAGAGGAGGGCACCGTCAAGCACGTCCTGGGCGTGTCGGCGACGCACCATCCCCAGTACGTGTACTGGCAGATGCGTCCTGCGCTGGCGCACCTGAAGGACGTCGCGTACAAGGCGATGAGCGAGAACGAGGCCAAGAAGGACGAGGAGATGCCAGACGCCTCGGCTTCGACGGCCGCCAAAGCCTCGGCAATCACGACTGGATCCGGCACCCCGGCCGGCAAGGCCATTGGTACCCCCGCGGGCGCGTCAACGCCCGGGCAAGATCCCAACGGGGAGAACCTCCCCGAGGTCCTCGCCTACACCCGTGCAAAGCAGGTCATGGAGCCGCTGCGCGCCAAGCAGACCACGCTTCAGACCCTGGACTTGTTCATCACCGAGCTTGGCCAGCGCTTTGCGGCCAGAACGGAAGAGCGCTTGCTCGCCGTCGTATACACGCTGCAGCACCGCACGTACCGGGTGCCGCTGCCGGCCAGCGCGCCCATCCCCGAGTCGCTCTGCAAGGAGCTCTCGAGCGTGTGCAAGGCGTGTAGCAGTGCCGCATCTAACACAGCCGGAAAGGCAGGATCAAACTCGTGGAACCACTGGAACGCCTACCAGATGAAGTTTGCCACAGACCTGGACATGACATCCGAGTCGGCGCCCAAGAACCTCGGCGAGCTCACCGAGCGCCTCAAGGGCTGGAGGACCATGATGGAGGCCATCATCGAGGACACGAACCCGAGCCGGCTCAGGCTGGAGGATATCTCGCCCGCCCTGACGGACATGGCGGTCGACGAGATAATGATGCCGTGCCAGGCGCCTCCGTCGCCGAGCATCCCCGAGCCGCTGTACGTCGAGAAGATGTGCTCCGACGTGCACGTCGTCAGGCGCGCGTGTACGTCGTCGAGGAGGGTCTCCATCACCGGCAACGACGGCCAGATGAAGAATTTCCTGATCACCGGACAGCAGAACAGCGGGTTCGGCAGCGGCGAGGAGCGCATCGGCCAGCTGCTCCATGCGGCCAACGCCCTGCTCGACAGCCACCCAGAGAGCAGGCGCCGCGATTTGAAGTTTGCAGCGCCGCGGTCCCAGCTGCTGTACCCTAGCGGGCGGATCATCGAGGACGACGAGGCCAACTGCCTGTTCGTCGAGGCGTACGAGACGTACTGCGCGAGGTACGGCAAGGAGCCCGACGCTCCGATCGTCAAGTTCAAGGAGATGGTCTATGGAACCGGCGAACAGAACAAGGAGGCAGAGGACGAGCGCCGCCGTCAGGCGTACAATGAGATCGTCGATCCCGAGAACGGCCTCGTGGGCGAGAACATCTTCTCTCAGGTACGTATCTCTCATCCTATACGGTGCATAGGGTAGACAGATAGAGACGAACCATCTCTATACCCTATACCCTACTCTAGCCGACTCTCAAAATGCTGACTCGCTTTTCGCTCGTACTCGTTCGCAGTACATGTACAAGACGATGGTCGAGAACTCGAAGACGATGTGGACTTTCAAGAGGCAGTTTGCGGCCTCTGTGGCGCTGTCTTCTCTGGTCTCGTTCGTGCTGCGCCTCAGTGGCCGTTCTCCCAGCAAGATGCTCATCAGCAAGGCGTCGGGCAGCCTGACCCATCTTGAGATGGTCACGTCGTACAACGACAGACTGCAGCTGGACTTGTCGGGCGAGACTGTGCCGTTCAGGTTCACGCGGAACATGGCGACCTTCATCGGCCAGCAGGGTATGGAAGGTCGCATGGTCGCATCGGCCGTCGCCGCCGCACAGGCCCTGTGTCAGGAGGGCAACAAGATGTCGAGCTTGCTCGGACTGTTTTTGCTTCAGGACATCCTACTGTTCATCGCGCGAAGGCTCGGGGTTAGGTCCGTGGCTGCGATCACGACTGTCACCCCAGCCCAGGTTCAGCACGCGTGCCTGCACAACATGGTCCAGGCGATCGCCCGATTGGAGCGGGTGGCGCCTCAGGCTCAGGACCAGAAGGCCGCCGCCAACCCGGGAACCAACAACCCCACGAAGAACTTCAGGGACTTGGTCGCCATGAGTGGCGCGCCCAGCAATCTCGCACGACACCCCGACGTCACGTGGATGGCTTGGTACTAAGGTACTATTTTTAAGCAATACATTTGACACTCAAGCTTGCCCACCCCCCTCGGTCTTGTCTCCTCCGGCTTCCGCCTCTTGGCCCTCGATCAGCAGGTTGGTGAATCTACTCAAGCTTCTATTGTGCGGATCCGAGTCGTTCTCGCGGATCGGTCCCGCCGCCGCCTCCTCGTCATAGCCAAACGGCGAGGCCAGCTGCGCCTGACTTTCGATCCGCTTCATCTCCAGATGCGCTTCCGTTGCCACTTCTCTAAAGTCAGTCGGAAGCGGCGTGAACGAGGGGTTCTTCGGGTCAGTGGTCGGGAGGGTGTCGGTTCCGACTGCCGCGTTGTACCGGTTCAAGTCGGCTCCCGCTCCCACACTCAGCTCGTTCCAGGTGAGGGCGTCCACGAGGGATGACCTCGGCATTGACAGGCTCGGGTGCAACGCTGGCATTGCCGGCATGGTGGTCGCCTCGTCCAGCGAATTCTCTAGGAAGTTCCGGAGCTCGTGACTGATGTCGCGGTGCGGGTCCAGGGAGCGCTCCGTGTTGTAGCTACTGAGGCGGAAGGTCTCCTTCCCGAAGTTAGCGAAGTAGCGCTCCAAGTTGCTCTCTGCACCTGTTCGTTCTTCGCTCGTCCTCTTGTCCTGTTCTGGCGATCGAACGAGGAACTTCGGTGGCTTTGGTAACGACTCCATGCCGCTCGCCTTCTTGGTCTCGTGGAACAGCTGCCATCTGACACGGGGCTTCCTATCCGCCGACATCATCGGATGCTTGACCACCGGCACGAACCCATAGCCGTATCGGACGTGGCTATTGACCCGGTACGTACGCTGTCTCAGCATGTTGCCCCCGTTGGTGAACTTGTAGGCGTTTATGACCACGGTGATCTCCGTCGTTGCGTCCTGCTCCAGGCCGCCCTCGTCGAGCCAGTTGCGGAGCGGTGACGACCCGTCAATCTCGTGCACAACGAGCTGCGGTAACCGGAGGTGCACCCTATCCGACCCGTCTCGATATCCACACGATAGCATCTCCAGATGGAACGTCTCTCCCGCTGGCGCAGCCTCCCTGCTGCTGTTGGGGTCGGACATTGGCCTCCACCGGTACAAGTACATCTTGACAATGATCTCCACCATCTGATCCGGATAAGTATCGCCAACGCGGCAGTATAGACACATATTGCCGCGCTCGTTCGGAGCGACGCACAGCGTGTCCGACAGCACCAGCGTGTTTTCTCCCAGCAGAGGATACGGCACTGTCCTCTTGGACCTACTCACCACCAAATGACTGAGATGCGACTTGGGGAGGATTGGCAGGCCGCTCTGAGGTTCGATGGTGTGGAACTTCTCCAGGTCCACCACGTACAGGTGCGACGGATCCCTGGGAATCTGCACAACGTTGACAAACTGGTATCCCCAGAAGATCTCCTCCGGCACGTAGGACCGCCTCGTCATAAAGGGATTACCCAGCTCGGTGGTCCCCTCGAACGTCACCACGACCTCCGCTCGCATCGCCACGAGCGAGTCAAAGTTGTGACCGCACAGCGGCGACCGCTCGTCGATCGTGTGCTCAATGATCAGCGGGAGCAGCAGCATGCCGTCGATGTAATCCAGCTCGATCGACTCGACCCGAACAGGTATCTTTTCTTCTTCTGCTGTCTTCCTGCCTTCGCCCCACGTGTAAAGATACGCCCGCACCTTGGGCTCCACCACCTGCGCGCTTCGCAAGTCAGCGATGCGGAACATAAACTTGAGAATGCCGTCTCGCCGGCTGATAACAGCCTTATTGCTCACGAGAATCGACCTCGAACGCTGATGCGGGTGCGATATTTTCGCGAAAATGATGCCCAACGTCACTGCATCCATCACGATGCCCATCACCGACTGGATGAGCACACACCACGTCGCCGGCCAGCACGTGTCCGGAGACGTGTTCCCGTACCCGATAGTCATTTGCGTGACCACAGAAAAGAGCAACGCGTCCACATATTGCTCTGAGGGTCCCGTGAAACACCCACTGTGTGTGCGCATCAGCAGATAGTACCACCCCGACCAGAAGAAAAAGCCCGTGATAAACACGAAGGCAGTGATAAACAAGATGACGTACAGGTCGAGCGACACCATCGTGATGAAAAAGTCCTTCGTCAGGAAATGCCCAGTGATATTCCCCCCAATATACTTGACGCGACTCATGCCGGGGTCCTCCCCGTCTTGGCCCAGCTCGACAAGGGTGGGCCGGGCCTCCCGTCGCTTCGCAATGTCCGCCTTCGAGCTACCGAGATCCAAATCCACACTGCCATCATCCGTTTCAAACATCCTCCCAGCCTCCTTGACCCGACGCCGCAGGGAGAACTTGGAGAGGACCATGTTGGAGGGACCTGGCGCCGTGTTTCGTCGTGTCTCGGCTAGATTCTCGGGTTGCTCCTCTCTCGTCTCTCGTCTCTCGTCTCTACTCTCTCGTCTCTCGTCTCTCGTCTCTCGTCTGCTATCTTCGCACGCACTACACTTGAGACATCCCTGTAACACGCTCTAACTGACCGCGTCTCGTCGGCGACCGGCGGAATAGCAAGAGACTCGCGAGTCTAAAAAACGAGTTTGTTGCCGGGTCTGGGCCGCCAATCTCCCAATTCTTCCCAGGTTCTTCAGCAACAGACGCGACTACACCCGTGTAAGGTCTATATACGACCCGGGCGTCACGAAAGACGAAACCGGGCGGATGAGAGTCGTCGAGCTGGGCGGGCTGCATGGCCACGCCCCCCCGACTTCGACGGCCGTCGTTCACCAGGTTGTCGCCACGACGGACGTCATCGAAGGACTGGAGGAGAACACGCTTCGCGGTCACGGGACGATTGCAAGGGGCGGCGAGCTGATAGCGTCCACGTGTGGGGTCGTCGAGCGTACCAACAAGCTCATCTGTGTGAGAACGCTCGAGGCGTCTCGGTATCAGCCCGAGGTGGGTGACGTCGTCGTCGGGAGGATCACGGCGATCGATGGATCCAAGTGGCTCGTGGATCTTCACTCCAAAGGGGCTGTTCAGCTGCAGCTGAGTGCGGTGAATCTGCCGGGGGACGTGCAGCGTCGGCGGACGACGTCAGACGCCCTGACGATGCGGTCGATCCTGGCAGAGAGCGATCTGTTGTCGGCGGAGGTGCAAGCTGTGCATTCAGACGGGATTGTGTTGCTGCACACGAGAAGTTCTCGGTATGGGCGGTTGGAGCATGGGCAGCTGGTCGTCGTTGCTGCGGGGCTTGTCAAGCGGCAGCGACAGCACATCGTGGAGGTTCAGGGCTGCGAGGTGATACTTGGATGCAATGGGATGATTTGGGTCGGTGCAAAAGGTGATACGGGGGTTGAGTTGGACGCAGCGTCGCATGCGGCGATCGCGAGGACGGCAGAGGTGATTCGTAGGCTCGCGGGAATGAAACGGTTTATCACATTGGATTCGATCAACGAGTTGATGTGTTAAAGCGAAGAAGTCGGAGTGTCGGGCAGGCAAATCTACTTGGACTTGTAACACGGGAAGTACTTGATGCCCGGCACGCAGTGGAAGCTAAACGGTCTAAAACGGTCTAAAACGGTCTAAAACGGTCTAAAACGCGAGTTCTTTACCAGAAAGGCAAGGTAACCCGGGCTTAGAGCGAGTGGCCCTCACTGGCGACAGGCACTGTCGGTGCCTCAACTTCACCGGCGAGCG
>Ga0181582_10000733_pt1 | contig 24007 bp, 25 predicted proteins | sample 071ome_32_FD_132438 | JGI IMG/M metagenome (GOLD analysis project Ga0181582, IMG submission 132438) | Coastal salt marsh microbial communities from the Groves Creek Marsh, Skidaway Island, Georgia - 071405AT metaG (megahit assembly) | ecosystem: Environmental > Aquatic > Marine > Intertidal...
AAGCGTACCCGGACTCCGCCCCCGACCGGTGGCCAAAACAGCCGCAATCCGCATCCAATCCACGAATCGCCGCTTGCGCCAATAGCAGAACGAAAACGACTAGCATCCCGAAAGCCATAAGCCGCGAACCGGATTTTATTACTCCCGCAGCCAAGCAGACGCCCGTCACAATCTCCATGTAGGGCACGACCAGTGCGCAGACCGCCGCCACTTGATAGCTGAAAACCTCGTACGTCAAAATCGAGGAAACAAAAGCTTGAGGATCCAATAGCTTCAGGAAACCCGCCCAGGCAAAGGCTATCCCCACTAATCCTTCCGCGATCCTGCCTATCCACTTCATCGCCATCACTCCAAGACCCTCCCTGCCTCTAAAAGACGCTCCCATCCACCCTTGAGAACATAAATCTTGTAAACGCCAAGCTCTTCTTGCAGCCGCTCCGCCACCTCATGCGAACGCAGACACGCTTGGCTGGAGCAATATACGACAACCGGAACATCCGGGGGCCAGCTGTCGAGAAAGCCTAGCAAAAGCTCCTCCCAACGTTCTACGTTGAGAGGGATGGCTCCTTCTAGATGACCTCGCTCGAAGTCCTCGTCTGTTCTGGCATCCACCCAGAAAACGGGTCCCAACTCATCCACCTCATCCATCTCCAGCTCGAGATCGCTGACGCCGAACGACGGCGCTTTCGGATGAACAAAAAATGCCAGAGCCCCGGAAACAATGGATATAGCCAGGATGATCAGTCCCTCCTTGATGGTTTTCATAGAGTAAGTAGAAACGGCTATACCGTTGGCCCGCGTATATTCCAAGACGCAAAAGCCGCGATCTCCGGAAGATCGCGGCTAGAAATTGTTTATGCAAGCAAACCAGTCGCTCCGGCTAGGGCAGCAACATTAAAACCGGTTCAGTTCTGGAGAGCCGAATACTTATTTTTGACCTCTTGGGCGGAGGCCTGGAAAGCCTTCTCCGCTTCCAGAAGCGACGCCTGGAAGGCTTCGTAGGTCAATGTAGCGATGTTGTCTTCAATATTGCCCAGTTCGGATGCTACTCGAGCAAAGCCGAAGTTGCTAGACGAGCCCTTGAGCTTGTGGGACTCCTTGCCCAGCATGTCTCTTTCGGTTTCGAAAGATGCGGCCTTCAGAATGCCAAATCGCTCGAATCCATCCTCTACGAACTCTTGAAAAAGTTCCGCCATATATGCGTCGAAATCCTCGTCGTCTTCGCCAAAGATCATCTCTAGCTGTTCCCAATCTATCAGTGCTGAATCGCTCATGTCGCGTGTTGCTTATTAAAAAACTGTGTGGAATTTAAAAACCGTCGCTCGTATCAATCGGATTGACCCAGGAAGACTTGAGTAGGCGATGCATCGTTAGCTTGCATGATCGCGCGGGAAAACTAGATCCGAATGCTACCCTCCCCATAACCAAGGTTCGAAGCGATCGCCTTCTTCACCCGCTTCTTGACCTCGCTATTTTCCGGAGGGTTCGGGCGGTCTGCCATCTTCTTGTTATTTATCAGGCTCTCCGCTTTCTCGAAACTTACCCGCAGCTGCTCGACCACCTTCAAGTACTCTTCCTTGGTCAAGTGAAGCAGAGCAATCAGCAACGGGTCCGGACCGCGAGCGGCAGCGATGCTGTTCGGATCGTTGATGATGGTGCTGATCATGCGCTTGGCGAAGGAAACCAAACAAGCCATGCGTTCATGCTTGCCCGACTCGGATGGCTCAAACTGGTTAAGCACAGGTACGACAATCTCGTCCGAAAAGCCCCATTCCCTCATCATAGCCGCGCCGACCTTGGCATGGTTGATTCCGAAAACCTCCATCTCTTCATAGGCCAAGTCCATGTCCTCTGGCAAAGAGTGTTTAAACTCAATATGCGGCACCTTCTTGATCTCGCGGTCCAAGAACACCATGCCTATGCCGTGGAGCAATCCTACCGTGTAGGCGACTCCCGTGTCTTCCCCGTATTTGCGTGCCAGCTTTTCCATAGCGTAACCGCAAGCAACTGATCGTTGCCAAAATTCTCCCGCGCTGATGTTGTAGGCTGTCAACGGCTCGGCTAGCAAGTCCGAGAACGTTAGCATAGTGACGATCTGATAAACGTCGCTGAAGCCAAGATTCATGATCGCATCGTCAATACAATCGATATGATATCCAGGGTTGAAGTACGCGCTGTTAGCCGTCTTTAGGATCATGGCGCTCAAAGCCGGATCCATGCGGATCATCTCCCTGATCTCGTCTGGGTTCGTGTTGCAGTCCGAAATCATTTTCTGCAACTTGGGCAAAAGCTGCGGCGACACGGCAATTCCATCTATCTCCGATTGGATCTCCTCAATTTGTATTGGATGCGTAACCATAAAAATACTACTTTCCTTGAAGTTCGGTTTGTACGTTAATGGGCGAGATTCGGTTGAAGAACCTGAACCGCCCGCTTGCGAATCTAGCGAGCCTGGCATTCCAACGGCCATAAGTAGCGTCAACTTGAGGTCTATCCGCGCAAAAACTACGCCTCAATAGACTGCATTGCCTATTCGGCAGGAAAAATACCTTAAGCTTCCCTAAATCCGACCGATAACCTACTTCTTGGTGACAAAGATAGAAGCGCTCCTGAATGAGGAAAAGTGGTCGATGCTGAATGCCGCGGCAGACAGTATCGCATCGAGTCCCGAAGAACTAGCCCAAGTTTCTTTGATGCAGCGCTCCCTGGTCATGGCAGAAGACGACGAGATCTGCGACAGAACGCGACGGATGATCGGTTTGCAGTTCGGCTGCAACTAGAGAGCTGACTAGCAACCCGGATTAGGGTTGCAGCGTTACCTCTAAATCCTCGTCGTACACTGTTACGGGCCATCCTGACTCTAGGGAGTCCCCAATTTCGGAACGTTTTCCTACCAAAGCCACGACACTCGATTCAGGTCGGATGTATTTGCTTGCCAACTCTTCCGCCAGCTTTGGTGTAACGGACATCATTTGGGCCACATAAGTGCGATAGTGATCAGGATCCAGGTCGTAGACATCGATTTCCTGGACTAGTTGGGCTATCGTCAAAGGCCGCTCCAAACTAAGCATGTAGTTGCCCGAAAGATACTTCTTGTGCATCTCCAGCTCCGGTTCCGGAATCGGTTCTTGGCCAATTCGCCGCAATTCGTGGAAGATTTCTTTGATCGCGTCGGCAGTTACTTCGTTGCGCACATCCGCATAGGAGACAATGGCTCCGAATTTAGCCGCATTAGCAGAGTAAGAGCCCGCTCCATAGGTGTAGCCTTTGTCCTCTCTCAAATTCTGGAACATCCTGCCTGAGAACCCTCCCCCAAGAACCGACATGACAACGCGCAGCTCAGGCGTATCCGGATTCGACTTCGGGATCGATTGCTGTGCCACCCGAACAGTCGACTGCACCGAATCTTCGCGATCAATGAGATGAACGGTTTCTCCATCGACCTCGGGAAACGACAACTCCGCCATGACCGGGAGTTCGCCTCGCTTCCAATCGCTAAACAGGCTGGAGACTCGATCGACCTCTTCAACCCCATCGAAATCGCCCACTACGGCCAGAGATGCATTGTTCGGCAGGAAGTGTTCTCGATGGAAAGCTATGAGGTCGTTTCTATCGATAGCCGCCACGCTCTCTTCTGTCTTGTATGCGCCGTAGGCGCCATCCCCATAGACAAGCTTTCGCCGCAACTTATCAACCAAAGCATCGGGCTCGCTTTTTTCGGAAATCAGGTTGGAAATCGTTCGCTGACTCAACTTTTCAAGCTCTTCCTGAGGAAAAACGGGCTCCATCACGACGCTTTTCAAAATTTCTAGCAACTGCGTTTTGTATCGGGAAAGTCCTGACACTGAGACCGCGATAAAATCCGAGGATGCCGAAGCGGATAAGCTCGCTCCGATAAAGTCGATTTCGCTAGCCAATTCATAAGCCGACTTTCCCTCGACTCCCTTGTCGAGCATGCTGGCGACAAATTCCGCTAAACCTGGTTTCTCCCCATCGAAAAGCCCGCCTGTCCGAAATAGCAGACGGTAGGTAATGACCGGCTGCCTATCGGATTCGATTGTATATATCGTCAAACCTTGCTCGGTTCGCGTTGTCTCGTATTCGGGAAACGAGGACTCTGGCGCGGGACCAGGAGCCGGTCGAACGGATCGATCGAGCTCAGCAAGATCATCGGTCTGAGCCGACGAATCCCCACTGCCACAACCGGAGATCAAAAATGCCAGCAACGAAAAAATAGAAACTTGTTTCAAATTCATATCCTAAAATGCCGATGGTTATTCGCTTCCAGGAACAGGATAATGCAGCGTGTTTCTTCGTTCCCAGACAAGGATCTGCTCGGCCACCCGCTGCAGGTGTTCCTTGGTGACGCTTCGATAAGACTCCAGCTCCTTGTTTATTCTGCCAGTATCGCCATACCATTGATAGTAGTAAGCCAGCGATTGAGCTCGACTGCTCATGGTCCCGATAGAAGAAGCAATCTCAGCTTCTTTCTGATTCAAAGCCTTCTGGAATTCCAGATCCGTAACCCCTTCGTCGATCAGTTTCTGAACCTCTTCTTCGATTAGACGATCCAGCTGCTCGATGGTCATCCCTCTGTTGCCAATAGCGTAGGCAGCCACTAATCCGGCTTTTTCCTGTAGCCAGGTGAATGCGGCTGAATTAACCGCTGCCCGCTCTACATCCACAAGCCGGCGGTACATGCGGGAGCTCTTCCCGTTGGCCAGGATGCTTATCAGCAAATCGATCGCCTCGGCATCTTCATGGGTCATTAAGGGAGCTCTCCATATATGCACGGTGGCGGGAAGAGGAGTCATTGGCTCCTCGACGACTTTATGGATCCCGCCCACAACAAACTGCCAATCGATTTCAACGCGGTCGGGCTCTGGGCCCCTCGGGATGGCTCCAAAGTATCGGTCAACGAGTTCCTTGGTCTTTTCGATGTCAATATCACCGGCAATCGACAAAATCGCGTTGTTAGGGATATACCACTTTTTGTAAAACCCGCGAAATTCGTCGATCGTCGCTTCGTCGATGTATTGCGCGGATCCAATCGGCGTCCACGCGTAAGAGGTATCAGCGAACACCGCCGCCGCCATATTCTCCATCAGGGACCCATAGGGCTGGTTGTCATAGCGCGAACGTCGCTCTTCCTTGACCACTTCCCGCTGTGTTTCCACCCCAGTTTCGTCAATCACCGCATGCAATAGGCGTTCGGACTCGATCCACAGGGCCAGCTCCAATTCGTTGGACGGAAGATTGATGTAGTAGTCAGTACGGTCGAAGGAAGTCGAAGCATTCAAATTCCCCCCAGCCCCCGAGATGAGCTTGTCGATCTGGCCCCGATCTATGTTCTCGCTCCCCTCAAACATTAGGTGCTCGAAAAAATGGGCAAATCCCGTCCGGTCCGGACGCTCGTCTTTGCTGCCAACATGGTAGAGCATGTAGGTCGACACGACGGGGGCGTCGGTATTCCGGTGCAGAATGACATGCAACCCGTTGGGCAAGTCGTACTCTTCAAACTCGATATTGAGCGACGCCCATACAGGCATCGACCCTAGAATCGCTAATCCCAGGCCGGCAACGGCCCCAAAAAATCTCTTTCCCTGCATAATCGACAATCTTTCAGGTAACTCCTATCGCGGCCATAGCGTGCCAGTTACTCCCCATAGGGCAATCGCATTTCTCCCAATCCGCCTGATAGAATGACACAAACTTGCCCTCGCGAGGGCATCGAGGAAGAGAAATTCTAGTGAAACAATCGCTCGCAAGCGAGCTTCCTACACCATATGCTCAGCATATTCTCGTTGACTCGAGCTGTCGTAGGGGGCGCGTGAGCACCGCGTTTTCAATGAACCCGACTTGTTTAACTGAAGAGCATACGAACTACCGAACCCAGTCTTCACCGATAAATGCCAGACAAGATTTCCAAGTTGCACCGCTCCTGGGTGATGAGCCGCGTGGGCAGCCGGAATACCAAGCCCGAGCTGATTGCTCGCAGTCTGCTGCATAACTTGGGATACCGATTCACCGTCAATGGGCCTCGCAACAAGAAGCTACCGGGAAAGCCGGACATCGTGTTGCCCAAATATCGCACCGTTGTCTTCGTTCACGGCTGCTTTTGGCACCGGCATCGCAATTGCAAAACCGCTACCACGCCCAAATCCAATCAGGACCACTGGCTTCCCAAGTTTCGCAAGAACGTCGAACGGGACCGCCAAAATCAAAAAACGCTGCAAAAGGCGGGATGGAACGTACTAGTGATTTGGGAATGCGAGCTCAAGGATCTCGATGCCGTTGCCGCCAGGCTAATCAACAAGATGCCAAGAGAAATCAAGTACGAGCTTCCCGAGGAAATGGAAAGCCACCAACTGGTCGCCGAACAAGCAGGCAAGTTTGGGCGATAGCGTGTCATGCAGCAATCTCCTGCCCCATCGAACCCGCCCGGAGGTTGGGTTCAACCCATGAATCCTATGCAAACAGGTGGAGCTCGTTCCCGCGACTGAGCATACGCGCTTAAATTGACACGCATGCGCTGTTAGAGGACCAGCTCTACCATTCGAAGATCGGAAAGCGGCTTGTAGGCACACTCTCTAAGGACGCTTAACGCCTGGATTCTTTAGCGATGAAATTCCGTTCTTCTCGTCCACCAGAACGAGTTTGGGAGAAAAGGCGTCGATATCTTGCTCATCCACCTCGATATAGCTGGCAATGATGACGCGATCTCCGGGCTGAGCTAATCGAGCTGCTGCCCCATTTATGCAGATCTCTCCAGATTCTCCCCAAATAACGTAGGTGTGGAAGCGATTGCCATTGTCGCAATTATATACATCGACTTTTTCAAATTCGACAAGATCAGCAGCCTTGCACAGAGCCGGATCTATGCTGATCGAACCTTCGTATTCAAGATTCGCATCGGTTACCGTAGCCCGATGGATCTTCGATTTTAGCATTGAACGTTTCATGGCTTGTCCGCGATCCCCGATTCCGGTTTTCCCTCGATCGGATTTAACTTCAAAACTGTATTCACTCCCTGCAGAACCAAATCAGGAACGATTTCATCGAATATAGCTTCGTCTTTGTATAGCTGGGAGTACCCTCCTGTCGCTATTGTCTTGCGGGAATACTCTCCGAAGGCCTCCTTACCGATCTGACTCACGAGCTCTTTTACGAGTCCGAGATATCCAAAGTAGAGGCCATTCTGGATACTTTCGATTGAGGAGCGCCCCAGGGCTCGCTCCGAATGAACGATTTCTACGTGCGGCAGCTTAGCCGTTTTCGTTCCCAACGCCTCCATCGCTAAACCTAGGCCCGCGCAAATCGCTCCACCTAAATATTCTCGCTCGGCGCTAACCGCGTCTACTGTAATAGCCGTACCAAAATCGACGACGACAACGTTTTCATTGGGATAGCGCTCAGAGGCCGCAATGGCATTGGCTATGCGGTCCGCTCCCACTTCCAAAGGGTTTCGCGTTTTGATCTTAAGTCTGGTTTTAACCCCAGCTTCCAAGAAAAGCGGTTCTGTACTGAAATATTCTCGGCAAGCCACTCGAAGCGTCCGCGTCTCTTCAGGCACAACGCAACTGATTCCGATTCGAGTGATCGAATTCGGATCGATACCCTTTTCCCTAAGCGCGGAAACTAGGAAGAGCCCCATCTCGTCACTAGAAACTCGATACGAAGACTCTTTTCGAAATTGCATCAGCAACTGCCCCGACTCTCCATAAACGGCTCCGTGCAACTGCGAATTCCCAACGTCTATGCACAAATTCATCGATTCGATCCCCCCATTCTCTGGCCCAAGGTCCGCAATGCGAAATTGTCGATCAATCGAACCCCCTCCAACCGAACAGCCCCATATCGCCGACCATCTTTCTCTGCGACGTATTCAACATCGAATCCCGCCTTCTCTAGCTCCCGTACCGCTTCCTCGCAATCTTCCGCTGCAATCAGCATCCGGGGAAATTCAGCCGATAATGCTCGGGCTTCCCCAGACAGTCTCCGATTTCGGGAGCTCAAGGCCAAACCGTCCTCGTCTCTGACAGTTTCGCACGCGACGATTTCAACAGGCAGGAAAAACGCCTTAACCATTCCCCTTACCAATTGAAGCTGCTGATAGTCCTTTTCTCCGAAGTAGGCTCGATCCGGGCTAACGATATTCAACAGTTTTAAAACTACCGTGAGAACTCCATCGAAATGGCCGGGCCGTTCGGCCCCCTCCATCGGTTTGGATTCAGACGTTTCGCTGACAACATAGGTATAGTTATCTGGATACACCTTCTCGTAATCTGGAGCAAAAACCGCATCAACTCCGAGATCTTGCAAAAGGGCCATATCCTGCTCGAAGTTAGCAGGATAGGATTTAAAATCGGCAGCGTTGTTAAATTGCGTACGATTAAGAAAAATACTGACGACCGTAGTATCGTTATCCGCCAGCGATCGACGAATCAACGAACAATGCCCCTCGTGTAAGCCGCCCATGGTCGGCACGAATCCGATAGTTTCCCCGGCAGGAACGCCATCCCGGTAGGAAAACCATTCTTGGATTTCCCTAAATACTGGAATCATAGCCGATACTCTCCTTCGTTCGGATAATCGCCTTCGCGCACATCCTCGCAATAGCCCTCCACTGCTCGGGCGATCATCTGGTCCCCATCCATGTAGCGCCGGGCGAAAGGTGGCTGGAAGGCGGAATCCAACCCCAGTATATCGTTGATCACGAGCACTTGACCTGACGTGGATGGGCCGCTTCCGATTCCGATCGTCGGGATTTCGAGCGACTCCGTCACCCGATCCGCTACAGTCCCCGGAATACACTCCAATACAATCGAGAAACATCCCGCTTCCTCCAGTTCGAGCGCTTCTTCGAGCAAAGTCTGAGCAGCCCGCTCATCTTTGGCCTGCATTTTGAACCCGCCAAATTCATTCACTGACTGAGGCGTCATCCCCAGGTGTCCCATGACCGGAACTCCCGCGTCGACAAGGCGAGTAATCAACTCGGTGTTTCCCTTGCAGCGCTCGACTTTTACTCCGTTCGCGCCTGCCCGCATGAGACCCGAAACTGCGTGGATGGATGCGTCTTCACTCCCTCGATACGACAGGAAGGGCAGATCCGAGACGATGACCTTGTCGGCCGCCCCTCTGCGAACCGCAGCCGTATGCGCCACCATCATTTCCACCGTCGCGTGAACCGTACTATCGAACCCATGGACTACCATGGCGCAGGAATCGCCGACTAATAGAGCATCCACGCTTGTGTCGTTCAAAATCTTGGCGGTGGCGGCATCATAACAGGTCGCCATAGTGATTGGCGTTCCTGCCGCTTTCCGGCGAAGGAATTCTGGTACTGTTTTCATTTCGGGTGCCTGTCCCAGGGATCAGGATCCTCGTGAATATTTGGATTTTATCGTAATGGTGGAGTTTTTGCCCGATCACCTAGCACAGCCTTAGAGTCGGGAGAGCTCGTTCATGATAATAAACGGTCAAAGATCAACCTTTATTGATCCTTTAAGGCAAGAAGAACGCCATTCCTTCCATCAGACGATGGTAGGGGCGCTTGGGGACAAGCAGCCCTAACATATGCAATCCAGGAAACGATAATCTCGACACTTTCTACGGCGCCAGGGCGACCACTGGAATATTGGCGTTGAAAATCCGCCGCAGGGAAACGAAGCTCAGCCCTATCTCTTCTTATGGCAGATTTAATCGTACATGGCGGAAAGCCGCTCAGCGGAAAAATAGCTCCTTCCGGAAATAAAAACGCAGTTCTGCCCATCCTGTGCGCGAGCCTGCTGACTTCAGACCCGATAGAGCTTAGCAACGTACCGGCGATCACCGACATCGAAAAACTCGTCGCTTTCTTCCGGCAAATTGGTTCCCAGATCGACTGGAACCGCGAAGCCAAGACCATGCGTCTGGACCACTCGAATCTGACCGATTCTTTCGACTCTAGGGACCTGCCTCAAGGGATGCGTTCGTCCGTACTGCTTTTCGCTCCCTTGCTCTACCGTTTTAATCGCATACACCTAGACTCCAATCCCAAAGGCTGCGCCCTAGGAATCCGGGAACTGGACCCGCATCTGGAAATCCTCGAGCACCTTGGAGCCCAGATCACCCACAACGATGAGTTGCATATCGCTGTCAATGAGAGGTTCAGCGGGGCCGAGCACTGGGCCGACTACATGTCCGTAACCACTACGGAAACTTTCGTCATGGCTGCTTCCATCGCCAAAGGCCAATCCACACTGACCAATGCCGCCAGCGAACCGCACGTTCAGGATCTTTGCCGCTTTCTTAAGTCAATGGGGGCCCAAATAGAAGGGATCGGAACCAGCGTGCTGAAAGTGACCGGAGTAGATGCTCTGAATGGAGCCAGCGCCCGGATATCATCCGACCACCACGAGGTCGCCACTTTCCTGGCTCTGGGCGCCATCACTGGGGGCAACGTCGAAGTCAGCGATTCCACCCCCCAGCATTTCGATCTGATCGGAAGAAGCTTCGCCAAATTGGGTGTCGAGATCCATCACGAAGGAGATACCGCTGTTTGCCCAGCCAACCAATCCTTTCGTATTCAACAACCTTACACGAGTAATTTGCTTCCCAAGATCGAAGCAGCTCCCTGGCCCTACTTCCCCGTCGACTTGCTCCCTCTGATGATCGCTCTGGCTACTAAAGCCGATGGGGTCATGCACTTCTGGAATAAAGTTTACGAGGGCGGCTTTTCTTGGCTTCCCGAATTGACCAAATTCGGGGCCCACGCCGTCATGAGCGATCCCCATCGTATTATCATCTTCGGGAACCGTCCCTTGCGACCCGCCTCCGTTGAGCCACCCTATATCATTCGGGCCGCCGTTGCCCTCTACATGATGGCTGCCAGCATCGAGGGCAAAAGCGTCGTCCGCAAAGCCGACCCGATTCGCAGAGCCCATCCCTACTTCGCGGAAAACCTCCGCAAACTCGGAGCCGATATCGAGTGGGACGAGTGAAGACCATTTATTTCAAAGGTAGCCAGATACCAAGCTTCATAGGCTTTGACACACTAACCGCATAGCCTCGAGATCCGGTCCGCATGTCAAAACCTAAACTAAACCTCTGCGCCGCCGAATGGACCCTCACGGGGCATCCCTCGGAATCGGATGAGTGGTCGATGGATCGCAAAACGCAGGAGGCCAAGTAAGCCGGATTTGCCGGGTTCAGCGCTGGAGCCAATCCGACAACCGTTCAGGCCTGCCAGAAAAGCGGGCTAACCCTCATCGGAATGGTCGACATTGGCAGCGTCGAGGAGGTTGAACCTAAGCTCGACCGGTTCCGCGGTACCGGCTGCGTCCATGTTAACGTCCAGCTCTGCGACCACGACACATCTACTTCGGAAGCCGTCGAAGTGGCTCGAGCCGCTCTGCAATACGGGGAATCCATGGGGCTCAAGCCGGCCATAGAATGGCACCGCGATACGGCCACCGAGACCCCCGAAAAAGGACTGGCGTTAATCGATGAATACAAACGCCTATACGACGAAACCCTTCGCGTCAATTTCGACTATTCCCATCCGGCCATCGTCAAACACATCAGACCGGAGGATTTTTGGAGCCGCCTCTCGGAATACCGAGCCGATCTATTCCAAGCCAGCGAGCTCGTCCATTTTCGCACCTTCACGGGATCGCATTGCCAGACTCCCATCACAAACGGAAAAGGCGGTCTGGATCTGGACTTTATCGCCTGACGGGATTTCTTCCTCCGCCCCGCCCTAGAGACCTGGCTAAATGGCCCCCAACCTGGCCAAACCCTCTGGGCTGTGGTCGAACTCGGCCCTAAAGGCTCTGGATACGCTCTCGACTGTTTTCCCAATATCTGGCACGACGCCATTGTCGCCAGAAAAGAAATACAAGCGGTCTGGGATAAACTCGTAGGGAAGTAGCCATGCCCAGCTACCAGCCTTGCACCTGGGCAATGCGAGCGAAGATGCTGATACCGTAACGGCCCTCGCGACTGCCCCCATTGTCTAGATATTTTTTCACTAGCGGAAAGGCGGGCTCGCCAATCCAGTCGATGACATTGTGCAGCATGGGTTCGTTTTGAGTGCCTTCGAACACCAATTCGTCAAGAGTCGCCAAAGCTTGGTCTCCTTGTCCCAAATCGATCAATATCCAAGCCGCCAACATTCTGACTTCGTGAGACTCGTCCTTGAGGGCTTTCTTCAGGATCGCCCTCGCTGGGCGAGCGGCGTCATCTAGCAAACGCAAGCCGACGATCGCCCACCAACGCATGCCCTCGTCGTGGCTCGACATCCATTTTACAAAAGTCTCCAGATTCGTTTTATCGCACTCCAAAGCCAAATCGGCAGCGTCAATGTAAGATTCAAGTGGATACAGATTATCGTCTCTAACCATTTCGTAAATGGTGAGATTATTTTCCGCTGCTCGTCGCTCCCGCATTTTTTCCGGCAACATACCTGAGTCCCGTAGTTCGAGCTGTTTCGCCCGCAGAGCCGCTCTCATTTCGGCGATCCGTTCCTCATGAACGGGGGCCTCGATCAAATTATGGACATTGTCGAAGTCGCTATGATTGTCGTAGAACTCTTCAGAAACGCGAGGCTCGAAGAAACGGCCCGTGATAGCGTTCGTCTTGCCTTCCCGATGATACTGCTCCCAGGCAGGTGTCAGTTGGGCCTTCCAAAGATAGGCCAAATGTTGCCCAGCAGGAGCAAACGGGTAGTAATTTTTATGATACGAGTAACGGCCTGTTCGAATAAGTCGAACATGATCGAGTCGCTCGTCGGCTCGCTCGCGAAAGCCCAAGTGGTATTTAGGCTCGGGTTCCATACCCTTTCCCAGAAAGACCGTGCCCTGAAAGGTATCGGGGATCTCCGCCCCAGCCAGGCTCAGCCACGTCTTCGGCATATCGACAAAGCTGACCAATCGGTCTACAGTCGTTCCCGGCCGACTACCTGGATAGAGGTGTTCCATCTTCTCAGGAATGCGAATCACTAGTGGACAGTGAACCCCACTGGAGTACAGAAAGCGTTTGCTACGGGCCATCACTCCCCCGTGGTCCGAGTTGTAGATTATGATCGTGTCCTCATAGAGGCCATCGGCCTTTAGGGCATCGATAGTCTGCTGGACTTTTTCGTCCATGCGTTCAACTGCCTCCGCGTATTTGGCATAGTTTCTCCGAATCGCCGGAAGATCGGGATGGTAAGCATGGAGATTCATTTTAGACGGGTCTTTCTCGATCTCGTCGAGGCTTCCATGAGCGCGGCTTTCATGGCTGTCGTCTATATTAACAACCGCGAAGAAAGGTTGCCCCGGCTCGCGCAGCCGCCAACCAAAGGGCTCTTCGCCTCCTTTGTAATCCCAACAGTCTTTGTCCTCCCGACCGCCGATATTATAGTCGGTCTTGCCCGGATTCGAAGTATGATAGCCCGCCTCCCTCAGGAGATCAGGATAGTATTTAATCTGATCATGAGGAATCAGATTGCGACTCCGCATCGGTTGCGTTCCGTTGGAAATCCCGTACATCCCAGTAATCCAAACTGATCGAGTAGGAGCGCAAACAGCGGCGTTGTCGAAGCAGTTGGTGTAACGAAATCCTTCCCTCGCCAGTTGGTCGATCGCCGGGGTTTCGGCATTGGTTCCGCCATAGCAACTCACCCATGATATCCCATTGTCCTCGCTGGTGATCCACAGAATATTTGGGCCCTTCCCTAGAGCAAAACCGCCCAATTGAGAGATAATTATGATCAAGGTAAAACGGAGAGCTGTCAGGCTCGAAGAAGGATCAAGCTGCATATACGATCTATTGCTAAAGCCAAAATACCCTGTAGAGCGAGAAAATGGTATAGGTTGAGGAAACAGATGATTCGATAATTCACACGGGAATCCGCATGGCAAGGCTTTGGCGAAGCGCGCTCGAGCTTCAATCTCACCTACCCGCCGTTCGCGCTAAGCGATCAAACCCCGCAGCTTAAGGCTAGATCGTCAATGGCGGATCGTCTCTCTCAATCCCTTCAATCAACTAAGGCGAACAAGCGATCCGAGTCTTCCCAAATATCGACTTCGTTAGCCTCCAGTCCAACATGCTGGTCTATGGACTTGAGTGAGGATAGCGTCCCGTTCATACTGGCCACATACAGCGTACACAAAGCCCTAGTCTTCCGGTTCTTCAACTGAACGTGGGCGGCCTGCTGGCCTTGCAACTGACAGTATCGGGCCCCAATGACCTCGTAGGCCGAAAGCAATCTTTGCTTCACAAGCGGCGTGACCGAGAACGCCAGATCCTTGAGCCCTGCTTGGACATCGGAAAAGGAGGCCGCTCTCACATCGAAATCGTGATAAGCATTGTGCCGCATGGCGATTTCTCCAGCCACGTCGAAATAGAACTCTTCGTCCTGATGGTTTCGGGCAAACTGGAACGAAAACGCCATCACGATGGCTGCTGCCGCTCCTACAGGCATCCAATAGGTCATCCAAAAAGGCTTCTTAGTTTTCTGAGACTTTCCCTTATCTAGGATACTCTGTACCTTTTCTGCGGACAATTTCTGATTCAGAAACAGCTCCCTTACCGACTTATCAATTTCTTGCTCATTCATGGCAGTGAATTCCTCTCGCTTAATTGCTTTCGCGAAACTCGCTTCCCAAAGCCTTGGCCAGCTTCTGCCTGGCTCGGTGGATATGGCTCAAGATCGTACCTCGCGGCGAGCCGGTTTGCTCGGATATTTCGCTAGCCGTATAGCCTTCGACGACGTTGAGGTATAGAGCTTCCCTTTCCTCCGGCCTGAGACGGCTCATCAACAGCTCCATATCCATGGATACGCCTTTTGGTTCAGACCGACCATTTTCCGGATGCGATTCCAGGGGCTCAAATTGGACTATTTTGCTTCTCCTTTTTTGATCGTAAAAGAGATTCCGAATCGCCCGGAATAAGACTGGAATCCCCTCTACTTTGCCATAAGCGCGAGATAGCTTCATCCAGGCTTGCTGCACCAAATCCTCCGCATCCTGGTGGTGACGAGCGATCGACAAGGCGTAACGATAGCCGGCCTGAACGAGTTCGGCGTCGCTAAGCTCAGCCCGTTCCGCCGATTGCTGATTGGAGGTCATAGTACAAGATTCGGTCGATCTTGATGAAAGTGATGCGGCTGCTTCTCCCATTTTCAAATGCCTTCTTGTCTGGAATCTCAAACCTAGAGGAATCTAAAGGTTGTCGTGGACGCGGACCAAAGAGGGACCCTCGCAGGCCGCTTACCGGGATAATACGGCCGTTTAATCCCTTTGATTGCAGAGGATGCGCCTGAATTCTGCAATTGGGCTAATGAACGATCCCTGAAGCAAGCTCTGGGGCATTCTGAATGGTAGAGAAGATCGGCTCGACTCTCCGGTTTCCGCGGGCGGAGGACCGAACCGGCCCTCCTCTACCTCTTAAAGGTATCTGGCAACTCGACGCTTTTCCGCCTGCCAAATGCTGGTGATCGCCGAAAAGTCCTCTGCTTTTGACTTGGAACGGATGAGGTAATCAAACGAACGCCACTGTCCGACTTCCCTCTCGGCGGACTCGATCCGACGAGCGATTTCCACCTCGTCGTCCTTACCCCTCCCTCGAAGGCGTTCCTTCAGTTCCTCGAAACTCGAGGGCATAAGGAAAACGGTCACTAGTCGCTGATCGATGGCCGGTTGCTTTCCAGCAGCCTCCTGAATCGAAGCTACGCCCTGGACGTCAATATTCATGACCAGATCCACAGCGTCTTCCAGCTTGGTTTCGATAGTGGATTTCAAGGTGCCGTAGCGATAAGTGTGCACGCGAGCCCACTCGAGAAATTCCCCAGATTCGACTTTGGCGTCGAACTGGGCATCCGAAAGGAAATAATAGTCCAACCCATCGGTTTCCCCTTCACGAGGGGTCCGCGTAGTACACGTCACTACACGCTCTACGCGATCATTCTCATCCACCAAACGATCGCAGAGCGTTGTTTTCCCACTACCAGCGGGTCCCGCCAGTATCAATAAGAGAGCAACTTCAGTTTCGGGAGTGGCATCCATCTATTCGGTACAAAAATTGGCAAATCTCGGCTATCCTAGTACGCGAATGCAAGGGCGCTGACGAACCCGCCGTAAATCAAAAACGCAAGCCCAAGCTTTCGAGGGCGGCCATCGGTAGCGAATAGCCAAGAAAAGAAGTCCCGCATTCGAAATGGCGAATATCCCAAGTACAGTGACAGGGCTATACCGAAATAAATCGGAGCCACCATGAACAATCGCAAAGGCTCTTCATAACGACCGAAGGCTCCTCCCAATATCAAATTGGCCAAAAGCAGGTAAATAATGCAACCGCCTCTGACCGAGAGGAAATCGGGAGCGTACTTAAACGACAGTAACCCAATTACCGCGAAAGCGACAAAAATATATTGGCGATATTCGCCATAGTTGGCCTCGCCTAGGTTGGCCACTTCGTACAGAGTCCAAACGCCGCCAAGCCCCATAGTCACGTAAGCCGCCAATCGCGATCTAGGAAACGATTTCACAAGGCCGGCGACGCGCTTGCTAGTTGAAGCGAATAGCGTTCCCACCGCGATAAGCAGCAAGCCCGCCAGTAAGGTTGATTGAAATAAGGTTAATTCCATCTATTGTAAGATTAGTCTGTATCCACTCCAGCCAAAACCAGGTCTCCGTATATGGAACTCGCCGTCGCCCGGTTTACCTTCAATTGAACCAATTGCCCGATGAGCCGTTCGTCGCCCTCGAAAAGCGCATTTCGGTAACCCCGAGTCTTCCCTGTGAATCGCCCGCCCTTTTTCGCCGGTCCCTCGACCAGCACCTCTTCCGTTTTTCCAACTAGCTGCTGGTTTCTCCACAATGAACGTTTCGAGAGGATATCCAAGAGGACTTGATTGCGGCGCTCCTTCTCTTCGGTCGGCACCTGGTCCTGCATATCCGCTGCCAACGTGCCCGATCGAATGCTGTATTTAAAAATATAAGACATATCAAAACCAATTTCCTCGAAAAATTCCGCCGACTCCTCGAAGTCCGCTTTCGTCTCGCCTGGAAATCCAACGATAATGTCAGTGGAGAAGCACATGTCCGGGGCCACCGCTCGCAAGGATCCCACAATCTCCTCATAGCGTTCCTTGGTGTACGGCCGATTCATCGCCCTCAGAGTCTTGTTGCAACCCGCCTGAAGAGGCAGGTGCACGTACTCGCACAGCTTGGGAACGTCCCGGTAAGCCTCGACCAAGTCCTGCTTGAATCCTCGGGGGTGGGGAGACGTGAACCGAATTCGCTCAATGCCCGCCACATCGTTTACTTTTTCGATTAACTGCACGAACGGCGACTTCCCGCCAACGACAGGGAACTCGCGTCGGCCATAGCTGGTAACGATTTGCCCAAGAAGGGTCACCTCCTTAACGCCTCTATCCGCCAGCTCTTCGACTTCTTCGACGATATGCTCCATCGGGCGCGAGCGCTCGCTTCCACGGGTTTTGGGGACGATACAAAAAGCGCAGTTCATATTGCATCCTTGCATGATGGATACAAAGGCTCGCACTTGATTATCTTTCGGCAAATGGTCCCGAATCGTATTCTGGGAATCCGCTTCTTCATCCAGATCCACTATCGAGGAGGGTCTCGGACCTTGAGCGGCGTAGCTCTGAACCAAATTGTCCAAATGGTCCGGCACAGCGTGGAAACGCTGCGTTCCTACCACTAAATCCAAATCGGGGAGTCTTTCCAAAAGCTCGCTCCCACGATTCTGGGCCATACAGCCCATGATCCCTATCATGAAACTCGGATCGGTTTTCTTGCGCTTGGCCAAATAGCCCGCCTTGCCAATCGCCTTTTGCTCCGCCTGGTCTCTGACGCTACAGGTATTCAGGAGGACTACATCCGCATCGAACTCGTTATCCACTACCGAGTAGCCACGATCCCGCAGCGAGGAGGCGACTTGCTCGCTGTCTCGCTCGTTCATTTGGCAACCGTAGGTCTTGATGAAAACTCGATTCATGGCTTTACGAGGACCCCAACGGGATAGGGGTTCCCTCCCCCAGGTCAAACAAGAAGAAGTCCCGATCTTATCATAATTTGGATAGACTATCTACTCCGTTCGAGCGTCAACATGACCTTGCTCCAGCAGGGGCGAACGGACACCGACCTAAATTATTAGCTATGTGGGAAGCTCGCTTGCGAGCGAACAACGAGGGCCAATCCAAGAATACCTTCGCTCGCAAGCGAGCTTTCTACACCAACTAGTCGGCGAAATTCGCTTATGTTGACACCCATGCGCGTTCTCTGGATAAGCCTTGCCCGCTCGATAACAAGAGGAGGAACCTGATCGCACTCTTGCTAGGGAGTTCCCGTAGCCTGCGCTTCAGGCTTGGGAGTCCGGTCCATCATATCCTGCTTTAATCGCGTCGAAATGAAGGCCAAAATAGCGACCGCCAGTAAAATTATTCCCACAACCCACTTTCCATTGTTCTTAGCCATGGAACCATTTACCGCAAAAATCATTCCCCCCGACAAGCCGTAAAACCGCTTGCGGAATCGAACCCCTAAAGATTGTTTGACGGCATGCACCCACCCGACGGTCCCAAAGACCAACTGTTCGCCAAGCCAATCGAGCAGATTGGAAAGTTCGTCTTCGACAATTCCGTAGCCCAAGTTTTCGATGACATGATACGCCGATCGGTTCCCGGGTATGGGATGACCCTTTCATTGATGCCCTTGATCGCTAAACGCTTTGGCCAACCGCGAACCAGAGCCTACGATCTAGGTTGTTCGATCGGAGCCGGATTGATTGCCATCGCGGATGGCCTGCCCGCCTCCATGGAGCTTTTCGGAATCGACAATGCTCAACCTATGCTAAATCGATGCAGGGAAAATTTGAGAGTCGCGAAACTAGAGCAGACTTGGGAACTTATTTGTAATGATATTCTGGAAACAGAGTATTCGAATGCTTCCGTGGCGCTCTTGAATTTCACTCTACAATTCGTGCCCGTCGACCAACGCCTATCCCTCTTCGCAAAGGTCGTCGCGGGGATGAACCCGGGCGGGGCCCTGCTGCTATCGGAAAAAGTCCAGTTCAAAGATCACCGTATCCAAGATTCGCTTTTTGAGCTTCATCATGATTTCAAGCGATCGAATGGCTATAGCCATATGGAGGTCAGTCAAAAACGGGCTTCTCTGGAAAATGTGCTGATTGCCGAAACCATCGACGAGCACAAATCTCGCCTTCGAGAAGCGGGTTTCAGCCACTGTGAAGTCTGGCTACAATGCTTTAATTTCGTATCCATTTTGGCAATTAAATAGGCATCAAATTCGCTTAGCCAGCTAAAGAATGTTCGAAAAAATCTATCAGCCCTTGTACGATCAAATCCGGTCTACGGATCTGCATCCATGGCTCGATGATGTTGCCCAGGGAATTCGAGACAACCTTTGCTCGTCGAGCAACGGACACCTTCCTAGATGGATTCAGTCCTTGGAGCGAATGCCTCAGGCAACTCCCACTCGACTACACCTTGACCAAGACGCTATCAGCATCGGACATGCAGACGATCTGAAAGAGGATCAAAGGAGCATCCTAAAAGATTCGCTCATGTCTCTTCACCCTTGGCGCAAGGGGCCATGGAGTTACTTCGGCATGGAACTGGATACCGAGTGGCGATCCAACCTGAAGTGGGATCGATTAAGGCAGGCCATCTCCCCGCTAAAAGATCGACTCGCGCTCGATATCGGATCCGGCAACGGCTACTACAGCTATCGAATGGCTGGCGAGCAGGCCAAGCTGGTCCTCGGAATCGATCCTTATCTCCTCTACGTGGTCCAATCACTGTTCGCCCGCCGATACCTGCCCAACACGGTACCGGCTTGGGTTCTCCCTTTTTCAATTGAGCAGCTTCCTAAATCGATCCCCGTCTTCAACACGGTGTTTTCCATGGGAGTTCTCTATCACCGGCGATCTCCCCTTGATCACTTGCTAGAACTCGGGAGTCTTCTAACTCCCAGTGGAGAGCTTGTCCTGGAAACTCTGGTCGTCGATGGGCCCGAAGGCTATTCCCTGTTGCCCAAAGGGCGCTATGCCAAGATGCGAAATACCTGGTTCATCCCCAGTTGCCTAACTTTGGAGAGCTGGCTGGCGCGCTGCGGCTATCGAGATATCAATCTCGTCGATGTTTCATCGACCACCCCCGAAGAACAGCGGAGCACCGAATGGATGCATTTCGATTCCCTCGAAACGTTTCTGAATCCTGAAGATCCTTCCAAGACCATCGAAGGCTACCCCAGTCCCCAAAGAGCGATTTTCGTGGCTTCCAAGTGAAGATCACTGAGGGCTAGCGATAACAAACGTGCAAATGGTAGCGGCTGATCTCCGAACGGCCATAAACAGTAATCTGAAAAAGGGTGGCCACTCGGAGATCGGCTGCTACCACGCAAAAACGTCGATCAGGTTTCGAAGAAACCGCCGAGAGCGGCGACCCAGCACCGCTTCAACCCAAGCTGCGGATTTTTCGCGATACGAGCCCCACCCGCTAGGGCAATCAATCCTAGCGCGAGCAAAGTCAGGCTGTGCCCACCATCGGGAACATTGTGATGAGCCAGATTCCCTTTCCCAAAGGCCGTAATCCTGGCTCTTTCTAAATGGAAATTGTTCGTACTGCTCATACCTGGGAAGTCTCTGGCCCGAACAAGGTAGCCTATAGAGCCGTCCCGCCGTAAATCCGCTAGAAGGTAACTATTTGAGCTCGCGCTTACCCAACCAAATCCAATCCGTTCCCACCTAGTCATCCGCCCAATCGCCAAAGCGATCTTCCCGACGCCTTCCATCCGAGAACGCGAACGAGACCGCAACTTACGAGATCGTATGATACAGCGGATCGAAATGATCTAAGTTGAATATGCCAGAAACGGAGTCCCCTTCATTGACGCGAATTCCAATTCTCTGGCTTTCCGTCCAGACAATCGCTTGAACGGGGATTACAAAGTAGAGAAGTAGCCCTGTTCTAACGCTTTCCAATATTGCCTTCATAATTTCGGATTCCGGATACGAGTGGGCCTGTAAACCCACCCAATTATTATGTCGTTCCATCCTTTAGGTCGGCAATCAGCCATGCCATCTGAAGAGAGAGAAGGCTATTTTTCGGGCTTCGCGATCATTCAACGCAACGCCCCGCTTAAATCGTTTACCAGAAGGAAAAATATGAAGTTGATCTTCGTCCACGATGCCGACGCTGGCCTATTCAACGCTATGGCAGACGCCATCCACAAGGCGCTGTCTCCCTCGACCTACCAGTGCCATCTATGCTACATCACTTATGGAATGACCAGCATGCGGAGCGAATTGCGGGACTTTATCGACGAGCTGGAGTTCGAAAAGACCTTCCTCCATCGCAACGAGTTCGCTGAGAAGTATCCAAAAGTACAGGCAGAGCTCCCAGCTGTTTTTGTAGAGAAGCCGAATGCTATCGAACCTCTTAAGAGTGCTTGCGAGATTGCCCAATGCGATGACCCGCAAGCACTTACCAAAGCTATGCAACAGCGGCTAGCAGCGGCGTCTCGATCGTAGGGCTGGGACAGGAGCCGATCCGGGGCTTCGCTGGCCGCTCTCGCCCTTAGCAGATTCCTGGATAACGGCAAAAAGAAGTTGCCGTGGCCCTTTGAGCCGCCGAGCATACTTTCCGATGCTTTCAGTGAATGCCTTGATTGTATGGATCGCTTGAAGCCGCCCTCAAAAACAGGATTTCTAGGCTCCCCATGACTAAATCAATTCTCATTCTCACGTCTGCTCTCGTCGCGTCAATTCTCGCGGGTTGCGGCGGGCCACACTCGGAAAACGCTTCGGCAGGCCCTTCTCAAGATCGGAAAGTCAGGATCGAGCTCGCTTCCTTCATTCCCGTCTCGGTCAACGTGATCGGCGAACAGCTCACCCATATCTCCAATGAGCTTGATCGCGTCAGCGGCGGCAACGTAACCTTCGAACTATTCGAGCCAAACGCGCTGGTAGGTCCCTTAGAAATTCTTGATGCCGTTTCGGACGGGAAAGTGGATGCGGGATACGGAGCTGCCGGATTCTGGGCAGGCAAGATTCCCTCCGCCCCGCTCTTCTGCGCCGTGCCCTTTGGACCAAATTCGTCCGAGTTTCTATCCTGGCTTTACGAGGGCAACGGGATGAAATTGTACCAAGAAATGTACGACAGGAATGGCTTCGACGTCAAAGTGCTGGTCTGCGCCATCATCCCGCCTGAAACGAGCGGCTGGTTCGCCAACGAGATAACCTCCGTCGACGACTTGAAAGACCTGAAGATGCGGTTCTTTGGCCTAGGCGGCGTTGTTATGGGAAAACTTGGCGTATCCGTATCCGTACTACCAGGAGGTGAGATCTTTCCTGCATTGGAGAAAGGCGTGATCGATGCGACCGAGTATTCCTTGCCTACGGTGGATGAAAGCCAAGGTTTCCATAAGCTCGTTAACTATAACTATTTCCCCGGATGGCACCAGCAATCCACTACTCACGAGCTGATCATCAACAAGAGTGTCTGGGAGCGTCTCTCCGATACCCAGCAAGCCCAAATCGAAACCGCCTGCAAATCCAGTATCCTTCATTCGATCGCCTACTGCACGGCAATCCAGGCTGCGGCCATGAAACGGAATGAAGAACGTGGGGTGCAAGCCAAACAATGGTCGCCTGAAATGGTAGAGATTTTTCGGAAGACCTGGGAAGAGGTCGCCGCGGAAGAATCGGCCAAGGATCCGTTCTTCAAGAAAGTGTGGGACGATCTGCAAGCGTTCCGAGCCGAATACGCTATCTGGGCGGATCGAGCCTTTCTCAAATAGCACCCTTCGTCTCCCAAAAGATGAAAAACCTCGCTCATCGTATTGAGAATGCGATTACCTGGATTGGAAAGCTCTCCTCATGGTCGATGGCCATACTTCTAGGAGCGATTGTCATCCAAGTACTGCTGCGATACGCCTTCGGCATTACCAATACCCGTCTCGAGGACTCGCTTTGGTACCTGTTTTCGGCAACTCTCGTATTGGGATTATCCTACACGATGACCCATGATGGCCACGTAAGGGTCGATTTCGTTTATCAGCGGTACACGGAGAAAACGAGGCGTATCGTCGATTTGGTTGGAATCGCCCTGTTTCTCATCCCTATGTATGCATTTCTCATGTGGCACGGCTGGGACTACGCAGTTAAGTCCTTTATCATCGACGAAAGCTCTCCGAACCCGGGCGGCATGCCATGGCTATGGATTGTCAAGGGATTGCTTCCCGTGAGCTGCCTATTGCTTATCATCGAATCGCTAGCCCGTCTCGTTCTGATCTTGCTCAACAAGGAAGATATACATCCGTCGGAGGTCCATGGATCCTAGCGCGATACTCATTTTTGTCCTCATGGGACTCTTCATCGGGCTGCTCTTTCTCGGCGTGCCCGTCGGCTTCTCTCTTGGCGGATCCGCAATGGCGGTAACCACCATCGCCGTTGTCCTTGATGAGGTATTCGGCATCTACACCGGACTTAGCTACTTGCGCTTCTCAATCACTGTCGACCGAGTTTTCGGCATCATGAAAAGCGAGGTGCTGGTCGCTTTGCCCATGTTTATCCTAATGGGAAACATCCTCGACCGCTCGGGGGTAGCTGAGAAGATGATGTTGGCCCAGCAAAAGATTTTCGGCCGCGTTTCTGGAGGGCTTGCCCTCGCCGTCACCCTCATGGGAATCCTGCTAGCCGCCTCGACGGGAATCATCGGGGCTTCCGTGGTCCTCCTCGGCACCTTGACCCTTCCCGCAATGATGCGAGTCAACTACGCGCCGGCCTTCGCCGCAGGAACGGTTTGCAGCGCCGGGACGCTGGGAATTCTCATTCCCCCGAGCATCATGCTCATATTGATGTCCACCCAGTTGGACGTGTCCACAGGCGATCTATTTATGGGGGCCGTGTTCCCGGGACTCGTGCTTTCCGGTCTCTACCTGGTCTACATCGTGGTCTACGCCCGGCTAAATCCATCTGCAGCGCCGAAGCCGAAGGA
>Ga0181582_10000744_pt1 | contig 23910 bp, 3 predicted proteins | sample 071ome_32_FD_132438 | JGI IMG/M metagenome (GOLD analysis project Ga0181582, IMG submission 132438) | Coastal salt marsh microbial communities from the Groves Creek Marsh, Skidaway Island, Georgia - 071405AT metaG (megahit assembly) | ecosystem: Environmental > Aquatic > Marine > Intertidal zone...
GGGGGCCCGCGGGGGGGCGGGGGTCGGGGGGGGCGGGGGGGGGTCCCGGGGGCCGCCCCGCCCCCCACGGGGGGGGGCCCCCCGGCCCCCCCCCCCCCCCCCCCCGGCCCCCCCCCCCCCCCGGGCCCCCCCCCCCCCCCCTGCTCCCGCCGGGGGGCCCGAGGGGTGCCCGCGTGCCCGAGTGCCCCGCAGTGCTGGTGGGCCACTCCCTGGAGAACGACCTGCGGTGCCTGAGGGTGGTGCACGGGAAGGTGATGGACACGTCGCTGCTCTTCCCGCACAAGGAGGCCGGGCGCAAGAACGCCCTGCGGTACCTGACGTCGGCCTACCTCAAGCGGAGCATCCAGCAGTCCCAGGCGGGGCACTCGTCCGTGGAGGACGCGCGGGCGGCGCTGGACCTGGCCCTGCGCAAGCTGGAGCACGGGCCGCAGTACGGGATGCCCGACGCGGGGCAGGACAAGCTCCCCCTGGCCGGCCTGCTGGAGAAGGCCGGGGCCGGGGTGACCCTCGTGGACTCGGCTGTCAACGTGGCCGGGTACCGGGACAAGCTGCTGCGGGGGTGCGAGCGGGCGCGGTGCGTGGCGTACGAGGACGACAGCGAGGCGGGGAAGCTCATCCGCGACGCGCTCGGGGCCGGCGGGGGAGACGGGGCCGACGGGGCCGACGGGGGCGACGGCCCCGCCGTGGTGGTGTGCCAGATCGGGCGGGTGTTCGAGACCCACGTGCAGCACGCGGAGTCCCGGGTGGACGTGAAGAGAGGCCGGGTGGACGAGCTGGGGGAGGAGCGGAGGGAGCAGCTGGAGCGGAGGGTGGGGCGGGTGGATGCGCGGATCGCCAAGGTATGGGACAGTCTCCCCACGGGGGCCCTGCTCGCCGTGCTGACGTGCGCGGGCAACACGCCCCTCGTGAGCCGGCTGCAGCGGATGCGGCAGGGGGCCATGGGCAAGGGTCTGGACGGGGAGGCCAAGTTCGAGTGGTCGATGGCCATGGAGGAGCTCTTCGACCTCGAGAACGCCGAGGCCCGGCGGGGGATGCTCCTCCTCCGCGTCAAGGGCCCCGGGGCCCCGGCCCCCGGGGGGGCAGCGCCCGAGGGCTGAGGGGGCCGAGTGAACCGACCCGCCGCCGGCGCCCGCTGCCCCCAAAAGTCCGCCTTGTTCACGGAATTCATGCCGGGGGGAAATCGCGAGGCCGCTTCGCGCCGTTGTTGTTCGCGCAGTGGAGCGGACCAATCACAACTCATGACGTGTTCGTCAGGCGTCCTGGAAACTCACGGAAACTCCCGGGTTCTTGCATCGGCCGTCTCCCATGGCTGGCGATAGGGCCGCTTTTCTCCTCCTGTAGGCGGCGAGTCCCTGGCAATGTCCATTCCTCCGCCGCAGCACCTTCGGGGTTCAGGACGGTCCGTCCTGGTTAACGAAAAACGATAACACCCTCGATATTTTCGAAAGACTCACGGGCACCTCCTCTTCGCGGGAGCGTCAGTTCGGCGCATCGCAGTACAACTCCTCCTGTCGGTAAGCCCCGCCATTGGCACGGGACCAGACTCGCGGCACCCTTCGCCGGCTCGGAGCCTGAGGGGAGAACGCCCCCGGGCGGGTCCCCCACGACCTCTCTGGCGTCCAGGCGCGCATATCGCAGCCCTAAAAACGCCACACTTCTCGACGTACTCCTCAGGCACGCGACCAACGACATCTATCGGGATCGGGACCCCCTCGGAAGCCGGCTCGGAAAGGCGACCAGGGGGCTGAGAGTCGCGTGTCCGCGCTCCCCTTATACCTCCTCGCCAGTTATGCGCCCTCGACCGCGCTTTTGGGGATATATGCACGAGAAACGACGCCGATCCGTCGCGATGGTCCACGCATTGTCCCTGGCGGCGGTGCTGTGGGCCGTGTGGGGGTCCCTCGCTGCGGGTGTAGGGGCCCTGGCGGGCCGGGGCGCGGGGGGCGGCCCGGTCGCGGGTGGCGACCCAGGCGGCCCACCCTTCCCCGCGGGCTCCCGCAAGCGCGCGCTCCTGCAGGGCGAGGTGACCCCCACAGGGCCCACCATCGTCGACTTCACCTTCGCCGCGGCGCCCACGGCCCCTGTGGGGGACGTCTACCCCGCCCTGGGGGCCGGCTTCGTCGTGGAGGTGACCGTCCACTTCGACCAGACGATCGCACTCGACCCCGCCTACCCCGCCGAGCTCCGTCTGGGCCTCGGTGGCGACCCAACGATTACCTCCGCGACGACCTATCGCTCCATGGCCTGCGCTGGTGTCCCGCTGGTGTGTTCCTACACGGTGCAGCCGGGGGACTCGACTTGGGACGTCGAATCGGGCCGGTACTTCCCCGTCTGGGTCGAGGCCGACTCCTTCTCCGGCCAGGTGACGGGCCTCACCGGCTCCCCTGCAGACCTGACGCACCCGGGGGTCATCGGGCATGCCAGCCTGGTGCTGGACGCCCTGCGGTGGATGAGGCTGGGACGCGGGGCGGCCGGGGACTCCCCGGGGGACGGATTCGGCGCAGCAGTTTCGCTGAGCGCGGGCGGGACACGCGTCGCCGCCGGGGCGCGGTACCACGGCGGGGCGGGGCCCAACGCGGGGCGGGTCCGGGTGCTGGAGTGGGCTTCGCAGGGGAGCGAGGTCTGGGCGCCGCTGGGGGCGGACCTGGAGGGCGGGGCCGCCGGGGACCTCTTCGGCCACTCGGTCGCGGCGAGCGCGGACGGCGCACTGCTCGCCGTCGGCGCCCCCGGGGAGGGGGGTGGCGGGCGGGTGCACGTCTTCTCTTGGGACGGCGTGGGGACCTGGGAGGCCGTGGCGGGCCTGGAGACCACCGGCGCGGCCGGCGACTCGCTGGGGGCGTCCATCTCCCTGAGTGCCGACGGGTCGCGCCTCGCCGTGGGCGCGCCTGGCGGGAGCTACGTGGCCACGTTCGCAAGGGACCCCGTTGCGGGTGGTGCCTGGCAGGAGGTGGATACCATCCTCGGCGACCGGAGCGGCGATATGTTCGGGGCCTCGGTGTCCCTGAGCGCCGACGGCGCGAGCCTCGCGGTCGGGGCGCCCGGGACGGGCCACGTGTCCGTCTGGGCGTGGGCGGGCTCCTCGCTGGCCCCTGTCGGCGCCCCCCTCGGCGGACCGGGCTTCGGTGCGTCCGTCTCCCTCAGCGGGGACGGGGCTCGCCTCGCCGTGGGCGCCCCCGGGGACGAGTTCGGCTCCGACGGGGCCAGGCGTGCCAAGGTCGCCGTGTTCGACCGGCTGGAGACTGACGGCGGGGAGGCCTCCTACGTGGAGTTGAGGGAGGTGGGGTCGGAGGGGGCGGCGGCAGGCGTGTCGGTGGCGCTGAGCCACGACGGCCTGTCCCTGGCCGTCGGGGACGTGCGGGCCGACGGCACCGCTCGGGTGTCCCTCTTCGTGGACAACGGCGCAGCGTGGGCCCTGGGGGACGCCCGGGAGGGCCGGCACGGGCACGCCGTGTCGGTGAGCGCCCTGGGCGGGCGCGTGGCCGCGGGCTCCCCGGTGGGCACCGGCGACGTGGTCGTGTTCCACCGGGTCTCCGCGGACCCGAGCGAGGGGAACGCCCCGAGCGCCCCCGTCGTGATCGGCGCCAGCATCTCCTCCGCCCCGGCCAACGGCGCCTTCTTCACCCCCGGGGAGACACTCACCGTCTCCCTCGAGCTCAGCGAAGACGTCTACCGCCCCACGGCCTGCTGCTCCACGCCGACGATCGGCGTGCGGGTCGCCGGGAGGACGGTGTTGGCCACCTACGACTGGGCACTGGGCGACCCGGACTCGCTCGCGTTCGTGCTGCAGCTGGAGGCTGGGGTTGAGGACGTCGTCGGCATCTCTGTGCTGGCCGACTCGCTGGCGAGCCTCCCGGAGGCGGAGCAGACGTGGGCCCCGCTCCACTCGCGCCACGAGCCGCGCCCCTTCCAGAGCCTCTCCTTCGAGGGGGTGGCGGCGTCCCAGGCCAACACGGTGGTGGAGGCACCGCCAGTCGACGTCGCGAGGGCCACCGCCTTCGTGGGCGCGCTCGGGGACGGCCTCGGGAGCGCCGTCTCGTCCAGCGCTGACGGGGCCCGGGTCGCGGTCGGGGCTCCCTCCGCCTTCGGGGACGGCTCGGTGCTCGTCCTGGAGAGGCTTGGCGACTGGTGGACCGAGACGGGGGTCCTCGGGCCCGGGGGCGGCGCCGGCCGCAAGCTCGAGGAAGCCGGTCTCCCGAGCGGCGTGAGGTTCGGGCACTCGGTGTCGCTGAGCGCGGACGGCACGCGCGTCGCAGTCGGTGCCCCCGGCGCGAACGACGGGGCGGGACGGGCGCAGGTCTTCGAGGCCTCCGGCCCTTCCGGGGAGGGGTCGTACGAGGAGTGGGTACAGGTCGGGGCCGACATCTCTGGGGGCGCCTCCGAGGCGCTGGGGCACGGCGTGTCCCTGAGCGCGGACGGGACGCGCCTGGCCGTAGGGGCGCCCGCCGAGGCCCTGTCGGCGGGCCGCGTGGCGGTGTTCGACTGGGACGCTGGCCTCGGCGCGTGGGTCCCATCGGGCGGCGACGTCTCCGGGGACCCGGAGGAGCGCCTCGGCCTGTCCGTGTCGCTGAGCGCGGACGGGGCGAGGCTCGCCGCCGGCGGCGGCGGCGGCGGCGGGAGCGTCCGGGTGCTTGAGCTCACGGAGGGCGGCAGCTGGGGTCCAGCGGGGGGGGCCCTCGAGGCGTCCGCCGGGGCCGACCTGTTCGGCTCTTCCGTCGCGCTCGACGCGGGCGGGGCCCGCCTCGCGGCCGTGGAGAGGATCGGTCTGACGGCACAGGCCCGCTCGTTCGAGTGGGACGCCGTGTCGGCCTCCTGGCGCGCCCTGGGGGAGGCCGCGACGTGCGACATGCCGGATCGAGGGCCCCCGTCGATGGCGCTGAGCGCGGACGGGGCGTCCCTGGCCGTCGGTGCCCCGTCCGGGGGTGAGGGCACGGGAGTGGCCTGTGTGTTCCGCTGGAGCGACGCCCAGGCCACGTGGGAGAGGCGCGTCGCGGACATCCGTGGCGCGGCCGGCGACGCCTTCGGGGCGGCCGCGTCGTTCGCCGCCGACGGCTCCCGCCTGGTCGTCGGGGCCCCGTCGGGCTCCGCGGCCCACTTCTTCGCTGATGAGGACCGCTCCGCGAGCGTAGTCGAGGTCAAGTCGTGGCGCCAGGTCGGCGAGACGATCCCCGGGGACGTTGTCAACGACTATCTTGGCCGCAGCGTGTATCTCAGCGCCGACGGCCGTCGCCTGGTCGCCGGCGCCAACCTGGGCGACGTGGGCAGCCTCGTGGATCATGGGTACGCCAAGGTCTTCGAGCTCGTTGACGGAGAATGGGCACAGCTGAGCGACACCCTGGCCGGCGAGGACTCGAAGGAGCAGTTCGGCTTCTCGACGCGGATCAGCGGGGACGGGAACCGGCTGATTGTCGGGTCGCGTCACAAGTACTCGAACAACAGGGGGCAGGTGACGACGTTCCGGTGGGACGCGGCCGGGCGGTGGGAGCGGATGGGCCAGCCGATCGACGGAAAGTTGTCGGGGGAGTCCTTCGGGCGGGCGACGACGCTGAGCAGCGACGGGTCCCGGCTGGCGGCGGGCGCCTACCTGAACAGCAGCGCCGGCACTCAGGCGGGGCGCGTGGCTGCGTACGAGTGGGACGCCGCGGCGGGCGATTGGGTCCAGCTGGGCGGCGACCTCATCCACCCGGGACCTCTGAACAACGACTCGACTGGTTCTCAGTTCGGCATCGACGTTGCGCTCAGCGCGGACGGGTCCCGCCTCGCCGTCGGGTGCCGGTACTGTTCGCCCAACGGGGGGACCTCTTCCGTGTCCTGGACCAAGTATGGGGCAGCCGACGTCTTCGCCTGGAACGCCGAGGCGGGCACGTGGGACCCGGTGGGGGCGTCCCTCTACGGGGCCGGGAACAATAACCAGTACGGGTGGTACGTGTCCCTGTCGGCCGACGGGAACCGCCTCGCCGTGTGCGCGTTCTCCGGCTATGTCGACGTGTTCGAGTGGGACGCGGCGGGCGGCTCCTGGCAGCAGATGGGGTCCAGGCTCGCCTCGGGGACGTCGGGGGACGGTTTCGGTTTCTCGGCAGAGTTAAATGCGGACGGGACAGTCTTGGCGATCAGCGCCAAGACGGACAGCGAGGTCGCAAGCAAGGCTGGGCGGGTGGACGTGTTCCGTTGGACGACCGAGAACGGGGAGGACTACTCCTGGGAGCCGGTCGGCCGTCGGCTCCTCGGACCGGGCAATAACGCCCAATTTGGCCACACGCTGTCGCTCAGCGACGACGGGGACACCCTCGCAGTCGGGGCCCTCTTTAGCACGCAGCTCGGCGTGAGCAAGGCGGGGAGCGTCGAGGTGTTCGTGGCGGGCCCCCACAACACCCTCTACCGGGTCGTGAGCGGTCTTGGGCAGGACCCCGTCGTCCAGACGACCCCGACCGCCCTCATCGGCGTCGAGACCCTGGCGCCGCACCCTGTCGGGACGGTTGTGACGTGCCGCAGCGGCAACCCGCCCCTCCTGCCCAGCTTCGCAGTCCCCATCACCCGTGGGGCCGGGGGCCTCGAGGCATTCCAGGTCCCGGCCCTCTCCGGATACATCGCGAGCGACGTGGTCATCACCTACACCTGCGCCCCCACCATGCCGTTCGGCGGGTGGGCACGCGGGGGCTGGACCCCCGCCGCTGTGTCCAAATTCACCGTCCTCGCCAAGGCGAGCACCTTCTCAGTCGTTGCCGGCACCGACCTCCCTCGGGCCGTCTCCGGCACCATCCCCGCTGATCAGGCCCTCGGCGAGGACCCGTCGGGCGGCGGACACGCCAAGGTCGCGGCACTGACCGCCGTCCCGGACTTCGTCCGCCTCGTCAGGGCCGACGAGCTGACAGGGATGGCCGACTGCACGGAAGGGCAACTGCAGTTCTGCGGCGCCGAGGCGGTCCGGTGCGTGAGCAGCGACACGGGCGTGCACCCGGGGTTCGATGCCGCCCTGCCGGAGGGGCAGGTGTCTGTCCTAGTGGAGCTGCCTGCGTCGAGCACCAACCCGGCCGCCGGGAACGCCCAGGTCACGTTCACGTGCGCCGCCGTGGCGGACCCAGAGTCTCGCTGGGCCGCGGCGGGGACCGTGCAGCGTTTCGTCGTCGAGTTTGAGAGGGTCACCACGAACGACAGCTACGAGTTCGCCTTCTCCACCAGCCGCCGCCGCGGGCTGTCCCTGACCGCGGGGGACGTCGTGGGCGTCGGGACCAGCGCCATCAACCTCACGGAGAAGGTGGCTCCCGGGGGCGGGGTCAAGCTCAAGCTTAAGGCGGGGGCGGCGACGGAGGACGTCGTCATTGACTGCGTCTCCAGCCACCCCGAGGTACTCAGCGACGACGGCGTGTCCGACTTCGTTGGCTCCGTGTCCATCCCGGCCGGCTCCACCGCCGAGCACCCCCTGCTGGGACTCGACGGCCGGGACTACAGCACGAGCTTCCTGGTCCCCCAGAACGTCGCTGCCAGTACGACGGTCACGGTCAGTTGTGGCCCCCGGCCAGGGGCCGCGGGGCAGTGGCTGAACAAGATCTTCATCTTCGACGTCAACGTCGCGGCCGATGCCGTCGCAACCGGGCAGACCGCGGCAGGCCAGTTCGAGGTCGTGGCAGGCACCCGGTCCCACCGCAGTGACAGTCTCGGCCTCAAGATCGCCGAGGGCACGGCATTGTCCAACACCCCCCCCTTCGCCGTGGCCTCGGGAGGCGTCGAGTGGGACCTCGCCGAGGCTGATCTCGGCCTCCTGGCCGTCAAGGTCAGCGCCGGGTTGTCGGGGAGCCGGCTCCGGTGCGCCTCCGAGTTCCCAGACGTGTTGCCGACCTTCACGACCGGGGTCCTCCCGGCGGAGGCGGCGACCCTGAAGGACTTCGTGATCTCGCCCGGCAACGTCGCCCTGGCCGCGGACAGGGACGTCCGCTTCGAGTGCCAGCTCGTCACGGACGGGAAGCGCACGGCCATCCCCAGCATGAACGACATGTTCACCTTCTCCCTGCACGTCCGCAAGCAGCGGCTCCGGGTGCTCGCCGGGAACTGGGCCTTCGACGCGTTCACCGGAAAGCGGTTGGCGGCGGCGTCCGACCCGCTGGGCCCGAGCGCGACGGCAGCCACGGCCGCCAAGCAGACGGTGCTCATGACGGCCGGCTCGAGCCTCGAGCCTGGGGACCTGGCCCTTTTGCAGTCCACCGAGCTGACGACAGGGAGCGTCGGTGTGTCGTGCACATGGGCGGGGGACCCTATCCCGGCCTTCTCCGTGACCGGGGCGGCGACCCCCGTCCCGCTCGCGGCCCCGGCCACCGTCGCTGCCCAGGACGATCCCTCCGTGCTCGTCACGTGTGCTGCCAGCCAGGATGTATCCCCCGAGCACGTAAAGGACGTGGATATGGTCCAGTTCCGTGTGCTGAGGCGCCCCCGGCGGTTCAGGGCCGTCGGGGCGGAGCGGTCGCTCAAGGCGGACGACTTCACCTCCGGGGACGGGCTTGATCTGACGTTCCCCGTGCCGGCATTCGCCCCGGGTGCCGCCGTGCCCCGTCTGATCCTCTCGGCGGAGTCGGTGGCTGACACCGACGGGGTGACGCTCGTCGCGGACGCGGCCCCGCCCCAGGCGACGGTGCCGGTCGTGTGCGCCTCGGTGCCCCTCGCGGGCAGCACGGCGCACACCCTGATCCCCCAGGCCCTGGCCCAGGGTGCGGGCGGCGGGGCCCCCACCGCCATCTCGTTCGCGGACCCCACCACCGCGGTGCCCCTCTACCTGCCCGCGTCCGCGCCCATCACCGTCAGCGAGGTCACCGTCCGCTTCTCGTGCCACCCTGACCTCCCTGCGGGGGCCCCCGCCGAGCGGCTCGACGCCTCCGGCGCCGCCAAGGACCTCGCCGGCGAGTGGCTGGGTAGCGACCGGGTCGTCTTTGAGGTCGTCCTACGTGCCCTACGCTTCCGCATGCTCGCGGGGAGCTACGTCTACGACGCCGCGTCGGGCGCCAAGGTCGCTGCGGACACCCCGCTGGACACAACAGACGCTCTGACCCCCACCATCTCCGCCCAGAGGGTGTACGTCACCGCTGGCGCCGGTAGTGAGAGCCTCGTCCGGATCCTCCCACTCTTGACGACGCGCGGGGACGCCTACACGTCTTCCCCGAGCGTGCCGGCGACGCTGCTTTGTGAGAGCAGCGCGCCGGATGTGATGGCGGATGTGACGTTCCCAGTCGCCGCGGCTTTCTCGTCTCCAGTGGACGTCCAGATCGAGGGCGCCACGGGCGCGACGCCGGTCGCGGAGGACACGCCCGTGACCTTCCACTGTCGCCCCGACGCGCAGTATGGCCCCGCAGGGCACCTGACCTCGTGGAGCCCGGGCGACGTGTTCAAGGTCCGGGTCGTGGTCCGGAAGCCCCGGTTCGTGGCGATCGCGGGGCCCGACGCCCTCCGGCCGGACCGGACGTCCTTGGCGGCGGGCACCCCGCTGAGCCGGTACCCCACCGATTCCAACCCCCTGGCCGTGACGGAGAACTTCGAGTTCGAGGCGGGCAGGCAGGTCCGGCTCACTCTGAGCGAGCTCACGGACACCGCATTCACCCTCAAGATCGCCTGCACGGTGGAGAGCCCCTCCATCCTGTTGGCCGTCCCGCCGGTGGGAGTCGAGCTGTCCTTCTTCCCGGGGACACAGGGGCCAGTCAACATCCCCATGCAAACGTTCAACGTTGGTGTGGACACCCCCCTCGTCCTCGAGTGCCGGCCGGACCCCGCCGAGTACGCAGCCGTGGGGGTCCCCGCGGGCGGAAAGGTCTTCATGACAGACGTTGCGCTCGTGTCCGTCTCGGTTATGGACAACGTGCCCCCGGAAAACGGGCTCACTGCGTCCAACACGCACACACTCACCGACCGCCCTGAGGACAGTGGACCCCAGAGCTTCGATGTCAAGTCGGTGCTTGGGCTGGCCGACGCCCGGGAGCTTGACTCCGACATCAGCGAGAACGGCGTCGTCACGTTCGTCACTGTATGCGACGCCGCGCTGGGTGTGGTCGAGTGGACCGACCCCAGCCAGGGCATCTTCACCTACACACCCAACCCGGACGCCTTCGGCGTGGACGCCGTCGTCTTCCAGGTGATCGACGAGTTAGGGGCCCAGTCCCCCATCGGGATCATTAACTTCGCCCTGACGCCCCTCCCCGACCCACCGAGGGCCGTCAGCCAGACGCTCTCTGTCCTGGACGGGGAGCTCGGCCGGATGCGCTTCTCCTGGATCAGTGAGGGCTTGGCTGTTGACCCGGACGGGATCGACGAGACCACGGGCCACACCGTTACCATCACCAAGCTCCCCAAGATCCCAGGAGACCTGTCGGTGGACGCGGGGGATGTGGTGGAGTGGCAGACGGCCGACCTGGCTGCGTGCGTGCCCCCGTCGCCCCCGGCCGCCAACCCGTGCCACCCGAAGAAGGTCAAGGCGACGACTTTCGTGTACAACACGGCCCTAAACAGCCTCACCGCGTACGACGGCGTGGACGAGATCCGGTTCACTGTGGATGATACAAAGGACGGGCTCGCCTCGGCCGAGGGGACCATCGCGCTCATCGTCCAGCGGCAGGGGGACAACAATGTCCCGCCCCTCGCTGACCCTATCGGCATCACAATCGCCGAGGAGGCCACGGAGGTGCCCTTTATGTACCCAAAGGGCACGGACGAAGTCTTGTCCCGCGCGCAACTTACGTACACCTTCCAGTCCCCCCGCTACGGCAGCCTGGTCATCTGGTGCCCGGAGCCCGAGTCTTGGGCAAACCGAGACCGCCCGCTGGTCGTGTCGCCGCCGGATACGTGCCCGACGACGTTCGGCTCGCGGACCAAGCGCCCCGCCACTACGACCCTGCCGGGCAGCCAGGAACCGATCACCACGTGCGACCCGGCCTGCATCGCCACCGACACGTGCACCGCCGCTGACTGCCTCGAGGCCGGCGGGGTGCTTGACGCCCGCAAGCCCGGGTCGTTCGTGCCCTCGGACGAGGCCGGCCAGGCGGCCAGCCGAGTCCCCGTGCTGCTGTACTCCCCACCTGCGAATTTCTTTGGGGATGACCTCTTTTCGTACCGGTCCCGGGACGCCTTCGGGGACTCGGACCTCGCGACCGTGACAGTGAGGGTCACCAACAAGGCTGATCCGCCGCAGCTTTTGTGCGAGCCCGCGGCCACCAACTCTTTCCTGGAGGGCAAGGGCGGCGCTCTGCACGGCCTCGCCGTGCTCCTGTCCGAGGGCCCCGCGCGGAACTGGCACCACGGGGGCCGGGACGTCCTCCCCTGCATCGGGGACACCAGCACCCCGGACGGGCAGGCCGACGCGCCCGGGATCGCCGAGTGCGGCGCCCGGGCCCAGCCCGACTTTGCCCAGGCCAACAACTACGACGCCTTCGTCGACACCGTTAGCCGCGGCATCATGGAGGATCTCTGGGCGCTCGAGGCGGAGACGTCGCAGGCGGACCTCGTCAAGAGCCTCCAGAGCCTCCGCGCCAACAGCGTGATCCTCAGCCGCCAGGGCGCCCAGGTCGTGTGTGACAAGTACCGCGCCTTCAAGGCCCCTATGACGGCCGCTGGCATCACCTCAGGCGATCTGAAGTTCGCCACGTACCTCTACAACCCCGACGCTGGGGCCGAGGGCATAGACCTGCGCTACGCGATCCGGGAGGTGGCTGTCGCTCGGGATGGGGCCAGTACGGCGGGCCCCGCGGCCGAGACCACGGGCCTGAGCTTCGTGCGCTTCTCGGAGGACCTCGAGAGCCAGATCGTGGAGAACCGCACGAGCTTGGTGGACGTGTACTTCCCGGACAACGTCGCAAACCTGGGGGCGTGGAATCAGACGGGGGACCTGACGCGGGTGCGGAGCGTGCCCCTCTTCCTGTCGTACACGGCCCCCGACCTCAAGGCGGGCAATACTCTGCAGCGGTTCGAGTGGGGGTACTTCAACAACGCCGCCGACCTTAAGCTGGAGGAGGGTGCGACGGTGGACAAGGTGGACGGCTTCGTGGCGATGGGCACAGTCGACATCTACGTGTCGTGCGCCCCCGGGTTCAAGGCAATATTTGGGGGCTCTAACGACACGTCCCGCGAGCTTAACTTGTGGGCGTGCGAGGCGTGTCCTGCCGGCACCTTCAACCAGGCGGGGGTAGAGGACCAGACGTCGTGCTATCCGTGCCCGGCGGGTACGTCGGCACCGCCGGGATCGACGTCGTGCACTCCGTGCCAGAGCGGCTTCTACGCCCCCGTGGACGGCTCCGAAGAGTGCCTTCAGTGCCCCGACTCGGATATGGTCACGGGCGGGGTGGGGTCGCGGTCCCTCCTCGACTGTCGGTGCCCTCCAGGCTTCTTCCGACCCCCGTGGGCGGCGAACACGTGCGTCCAGTGCGACGCTGACAAGACGCTGTGCCTGGAGACAAACCAACCTATCCCTCTCCCCAAGCGCGAGGGCATCCACGTGGACCCTTCCACGGGCCTGCCCTACGAATGTCTGATCGTCGAGGCGTGCCCCAAGATCGCCGACACAAGTACGGTGCTCAACGGCGACTGCGCGGTCGGATACCGCGCCGACGCCGGGACGGCCTGTGACCGCTGCGACGTCAACTTCTACAAGAGTGGGCGCGGGTGCAAGCGGTGCCAGGACTACACGTGGGCTATCGTGTTTGTTGGCCTGACTCTGCTCGTGATGCTGGCCCCGCTCATGATCAAGCTAGCCCAGAAGGACGTGTTCGCATCGGTGAACATCCTGGTCGTCTTCTTCCAGACGACCTTCGTGTTCGCCGACTTCAGGTGGGAGTGGCCCAAGATCCTCGAGGACTTCTTCGACTACCTGTCCATTTTCGCTTTCAACATCGAGCTCATGTCGCCCGAGTGCTTTGTTGGAGAGTTCTCGTCCCTTCACAAGATCTGGATGATGAACATCGTCCCCCTGGCCATCATCACCGTGATCGCCGGGTGCCTCCCTTTCATGCGCTGGCAGGCCCGGCGCGACGAGGCCGCAGCCGGGAAGGTCACCGTCACTGTCATGGTGGACCGCATGATTGGTGACGGCCGGGCGCGCTACAACTCCAAGCACAACGTGTACCCCCGCGACAAGCTGCGGCTCTGGATCAAGACTGTGCATCGGTCCTCGAAACTCGTCGTGGAGCGCAAGCGGGGCCCGATCTTTGGCTGGTCGATCGCTGCACTGCTGGACGTCGAGCGGGACCTCGTTTGGCGTCCCGCCGGCACCGCGCAGCGCAGCGGCCTGTGGTGTGACTCCGCGCCCCACTCCATACAGCTGGCATTGGCCCGTGAGTCTCTGGCCCCAGAGCCGGGCGAGGACTCGGCTGAGCCCGGGGTGGCCCGACGTGTGATTATCGTCCGCGGCGACGGCGCGAACCAGCTTTGGCTGGAGCTCCAGGCGGCGGCCGATCCCGGCGAGACTGAGAAGGTGCTCTCTGGGATGCAGGCGATCCAGGCGATGAACACAATGAAGGTCAAGGGGGGCGTCCTGGTCAACGAGGCGGCCCGGGAAAGGATTGACGACCTACAGAAGGCTGTCGAGGCTGAGAAGGGCGCCGAATCGCAGCGCGAGAGGGCGCTCATGTTGCGCAGGGACATGGCCCAGGGCGAGGGGCGCGCTGACTCGATCCGCCGCTTCGCAAAACGCACCGAGGAGCTCTTCGAGAGCAAGCTGCGGCTGGAGAAAGAAAAGGCGCGGCTCATGGCGCTGCGCGCGGAGCTCGGGGCCGCAGTCGAGGACACGGTCCTCTACGAGCTTGCTGGCCGCGTCAAGGAGAAAGGCGAGGAGCTCAACCGCCTCATTTCGGCAGGGCTGCTGATCCTGCAGCTCATGTTCTTCGTCATGCTCCAGACCAACCTCAACTACTTCGACTGCGCGCGGATCGAGGGCGGCGTTTCCGGCGACGGGCTGTACTGGAAGAAGGAGCCCCAGACCAAGTGCTACGACTTCGGCTCCCTGCACGGCAAGATGCTGCCCGTGGTGATGGCGGGGCTGCTCCTGTACGCCGTGGGTATCCCGCTCCTCTTTGGCCGGATCATCTTCGGCAACCGGGAACTCATCGCTCGCCGGATGGAGATCCGCGCAGCCCTGGCCACCCTGCGCAGCGACCCTGGCCAGGTGGGCCACCTTCGGGGGACGATCGAGTGGTCTCCCGCCGAGCAGCGTGTCCTGGACGAGGCCCATCGGGTGCTCGTGCTGGTCCAGCGCGCGGGGTTCATGTTCAAGCGGTTCAAGCCCGAGGCGTGGTGGTACGAGATGATGGTGATGTTCCGGAAGGCGGTAATCGCTCTGATCTTCCTGCTCGGGACGCCCCTGGAGCAGATCCTGGTGATCATGCTCCTGCTCCTCATGAGCACGTGCGTGGTGCTCCTCAAGGCGCCCTATGCGGACAACAGCCTGACGGCCATGGAGACGTGGGCGCTGGGTGGCAACATGCTTATCGTGCTCTTCGGGGCCATCTTCTACCTGGACAAGTTCCAGGAGAGCACGACCAAGAAGCTGGGCCTCGCGTCGCTGGTCGTGCTGGTTATCGTGTCAGGGGTTCTCATCCTCATGATGCTGCAGGACGCCATCCCCAAGATGCGCGTGCTTGCCCGGCACGCCATGTTCGCCCGCATGCGGGGCAAGCGTGGTTCCGCGTATCTGATCCGTGCCGCGGCCCGGGTCATCCGGGGCACCGTCGACGCGCGCGCTCCCAAGCGCGTGCTCAGCGCCAGGGACAGGTGGCAGATGGTCGGCGCGCTTGTGCGCTGGATCGCGGTGCCCCCGAAGAAGCGGCTCGCCCTGCAGTACGCCACCCACCTCTTCCCCGGCTTCGACGATATGAAGGTCCACCACACGCGCGACACCCTCGACCACGCCGTCAATCACCCCTGGGAGATTGTCAGCGACTGGCAGGCCGGGCTGTGGGCAGGGCTGTACAACAAGCTGTTCGCCTGGAAGTGCCTGGGCGTCTACCCCATCCGCGTCAGGAAGGGCGATTACCGCGAGGTGACGCCGTACGCGCAGTTCCGGCGGTTCGTCCTCTCCCTCCGCCCGCAGTACCCGAGCCGGTGTCCGCTGGGGGGGAACTGCAAGGGCACGGGGCGGCATCCGACCGCCCCTCGGGTCCCCTGCGCTACGTGCGGGGGGACGGGCCAGGTCGCGCGCGCGCAGCAGCACGAGACCTTCCTGGGCGGGCGGACGCCCCACTCCCTGCGGGTGACGGACTGGTGTCCCGAGTGCCTCGGCGAGGGCGGCCGCGTCGTCGAGCCCTGCAGCGCCCGGTGCGATTCGGTCGTCCAGACGGACGACCTCGACGCGGTGCTCGACTCCCTGGCCACCATGTGGAAGGCCTTGAGGAACTCGGAGCGCCGCAAGGAGGCCCGCAAGAGGCACCTCCTCGCTTTCATGGAAGCGGACCGCCACGCGACCGTCTCCTACCTCCTCAAGACCCGGGGCCCGCAGGGCGGTGGCTCCGTGATCCTCGGACTCGCCGGCAGCGCCACGCCCAAGAAGCAGCAGCGGTCCGCCCGGGCGTCTATCTTGGCGGCCGGCGGGGCTTCGCGCGTCCTGCCGGGGCCCGCGCCCGCTCCCGGGCGCGTGACCAGCCTGGGACGCAGGTACACGGCCTTCGCCGCCACTGGGCCGGGCGGGGCGAACAGCGGCGAGGGGTGGACCCCGAAGAAGGCCCAGGGCCTGTCGGCCATCCCGCCCGCGGATGGAAGCGAAATCCACGCCGCGGGACCGACGCAGAAGAAGACCCGCTTCGGGGTCCACGCTTCCGTGGCCCCCGCTCCCAGCGAGGAGACTGGTACGTCCCAGGCGGAGATGCAGGGGAAGGTGCTCACATGGAAAGTTGCCGCCAGCGGCGACGAGGAGCCTCTCCCCTCGGGCGACACCCCCCCGACATCCCAGGAGGAGAAGAAAGAGAAGGGGTTGTCCCGCTTCTGGAAGGGCGGGCGCAAGGTCTCGTCGGTGGAGCGTGCTTCGACGACGTTCAGCGCGGTGTCGCCCCTCTCCGAGGCCAAGGGGCTCTCCGAGACGGCCCCCCGCCATTACGACCGGATATTGTCGGGTGAGGTCGAGGGCGAGGCCGACGATGCGTCCTCGGGCGACGAGGCGGACGAAGACACCAAGGACATCAAGCAGAAGACGAAGGAACTCTCTGCCCCGGGGAAGCACAACTCCGTGCGGCGGGCGTTTGGCGAACTGTCCCCCGAGGAGACGGACGAGGCCCTGGGCATGGCGCTCGAGCTGCTCAAGGAGGAGCTGGCCAGGAAGGAGGCGGAGCGGTTGGAGCGGATCCCCGGCGCGAGCGCCCGTGAGGACAGCTGTGGCGGGGTCAGCGAGGAGGTCGACGGGCCCTGTGGGGAGGGCCGCACGGTGCAGCGGAGGGAAGACCAGAGCAAGACGCGGTCACAGTTCGGCTTCTGGCTCCCGACCGCGTCGTTTAAGGACGCGACCAGGGAGGCGTCCCGGGGTTCGAGCCTCGGCAACAAGAAGCGGTCTCGCCTCTCCTCGCTCCTCCACCAGGACGCCACCAAGCACAAGTCCTTCAAGTGGCGGGAGGCCGGCGTGATCGTCCCCGAGCAGTACCGCAGCAAGAAGCACCAGCGCTACGTCCGCGACCTCGCCGAGATGTTCGTCGACTGGCTCGAGGACATGTCCGAGTGCCGTGCCGCGTGGTTCTTCCAGAGCGAGCAGAACAACGTGTTCAACCCTTTCCGGGTGGAGTCCAAGAACCCGCTCTCGCGGGACTTCATCGCGGGGGACCGCTTCCAGACGGCCATCGTGCGCCTGGCGGACGGGCGGATGTCGGAGGCGGCCCTCGAGTTCATCGCCTTTGGCGGGACGGACTCCTGGCGGCTGCGCCACCGGCTCCGTGACCACGAGCAGGACGCCCACCTCGAGGCCCGGGACGTCTTCAACCACCTGCTGGACGAGGCCGAGACGCTCCTCCTCACGGAGGGCGGCCCGCGCGGGGTCCGGCCCAGCGACCTGGTCGACCAGGCCGGGCGCGCCGAGGCCCCCTTCAACCCCTTCAACCCGAACGACGCGGTCCCCCAGGGCCCCGCGGGCGGCCGCAAGGGGGGCGCGCCGATCCTCTCGGTGATCGAGGAGGGCGCGTCGGCCCACCCCCGCGAAGACGTGGGCCAGGCGTCCGGGGGCGGCTCCCCGCGCCCGAGCCCCCGCCCCGGATACCACGCGGAGGCCATGATGCTACGTGCGCTGCCCCTCCCGGGGGAGGGCCCCGGGGCGGGGCCCGTGGCCGAGTCGGAGGAGGTGGCCGCCCAGCTCGAGGCGCGGATCCGGGCGCTCACCGAACGCATCGAGACGCTCGAGGCGGAAGACTCGGAGTGGGCGGAAGACTCGGAGGGGGGGGACCTCGCGGGTGGGGCAGGCGTGCGGCTGAGCCCCGCAATGCAGGAGGAGCTGCTCGACGGCGGCGGCGGTAGCGGCGAGAGCCTCGGGGAGGCGCTCTGCGGCACGCAGCAGCTACTGGAGGACCTCCCCGGCGGGGAAGGCGCCGAACCCGCCTCCCGGCAGGACTCTGAAACGGCGCGGCAGGCGATCAGTGCCGTGGCCGGGCAGGTCACGGCGGCCCGGGAGGCCGAGCCGTCCGGGCCCAGCGGGGCGGCCGGCGTGCCTGGCGTCGCCGCGCCCCTGGACGAGCGCGAGAGGGCGGCCGCCTCCAGGCTCGCGCAGCTCAACAGCCGCCTGGAGCTCCTCGCCGGGGGGCGCCCGGCCCCGGCGGCGGTGCCTGCCCCGGACGACCCGGCTGCTCCGGGCGCGAGCGCAGGCCCCGCCACGACGGACTCGCGTGACTCGCAGACCTTCTCCGGGGCCTCTTGCGGCTCTCAATCCCCGGGCGGGTCCGGCGACGAGGACGAGAGGCAGCGGGGCCACCCGGTGGCCAGCAACCGAGCGACCGTCCAAGGTGGGACCGGCCGGGGCTCCCCGCGGCCGGGCTCGGGGGACGGGAGGGCGTCTCCCGCCCTCGGTGGCGCCGAGTCGGCGCGGGCGGCGGACAGCGGCCACGCGGCCGCTGTCGCGCCCGCCCCCGAATACGAGCGAATGACGCAGTCGCGGAAGCAGCACATCGCGTGGCTGGTCCGGCGGCCCCTGTACCATCGCCTCGGCCTGTGGGCGCTGGGCCTCGTGCTCGGGCTCTTGCGCGTGATGGCCCTCGTCGGGGCCGCCGTGCGCTCCCGGGGCGGGTCGGGCGCCGTGGCGCCCGAAATGGGCGACCTGTGCGGGGATGTCCCGGGCGGCGAGACCCCAGCCGCGCGGGCGCTGCTGGACGCCCAGCGGCGGCTGTTCTGGCTGCACGAGCGCCGGCACGCGCTCAAGATGCTCAAGCGGGAGGCCAGCCTCCACCAGGAGGGGCGGCTCGGGTGGCGGGCCTGGGTGCGTGGGGCGGCGGCGAGCCACGCGAGGGAGCTCAAGCGGCGGATGCTGGCGATCTACGCCGAGGTGAGCGCCGTGTGCACCGCGGACGAGGACAGGGGTGGGTGGCGCAAGGTCCAGCTGGTGGTCGCGTGGGGCAACCTGCCCCTGGGGATCCAGCTCGTGGGCAACGAGATTCGCCGCGCCGCCGCCGTGAAGGACGAGCGGGAGGCAGTCCACTCGGCGGAGCAGGCGCCGCAGCTGGAAGAGCAGCTGCGTAAGATCGACGTTCAGCGCTCCGGCGCGGAAGCCACCGCCGAAAAGATGGCCACCGCCCTGGAGGACCTGTCCGTCCGGGGGCATCGGCGCCAGACCATGACACGCGGCGGCCACGTGCGCAAGGTGGGCTGGGAGGAGCTGCGGCGGATGAAGGACGCGCTGCGGCGGGCGCTCGAGGTGGTGGTGGAGCTGGACGAGCAGGAAGACGCCGTGCGGAGGCAGCTGAACCGGCTGGACGCGCGCACGGCGGGGAAGGCGCAGAGCGCCGAGGACCGGCGGCGGCACCTGATGGCCCTGCTGGCGGGGGTGTGGTCGGGCAGCCTTTGGGCAATGTGGACGCGGCCGCTGGTGGCCGAGACGTGGATGCAGGTGGACAAGGGCTTTGTCAAGAAGTTACGGGACCAGCGCAAGATGCGGAAGGAGGACAGGGAGTTCGCCAAGCTCCGCACCGCCCGGACGGGCCGGGGCCTGGGCACCCGCGGCCGCAGCACGGGCGGCGGGGGTGTCGGCGGCGGGGTGGACATGGACACCCAGACGACCCTCTTCGGCTCCATCAAGGCTCTATTCCAGATGGGCCGGTGGTGACCGCGGCCGCGCGCCTGGACACGCTAGCATAGTTTGACGGGGCCGCTCGGTGCTGTTTGAACTGCGATTTGGCAGCCCCCAGCGAAACGGGACCCCGCCCCCTCCCCCCCCTCGCTCACTCCTCGTCACCGTCTGAGGGCGCCCCCCCGTCGTCGCTGTCAGAGGCCAGGCCTCGGTTCCGGTTGGACCGCTCGACCATGCCGTTGATCCGCCGGGACCCCGGGTGCTCCCGCTTCCGCTCGAAGGGCCGCTCCATGGTCCCGTACACGGGGTCGTGCCGCTTCTGGATGAGGTTCGCGTCCACCTTGACGCGGAGGTGGTGCTCGATCGCGCGCAGGTTATCGCGAGGCTCCCCCAGGAGCCTGAGCGCGAAGGCCACCGCCTCGGCCGTGCTGACGCGGTCCTCGTGTCGGTCCTTGCCGTGGTACGCCCGGATGGGCGCCAGGAGGCTCGTGACCACGCCGTGCTGCTCCATGGGCAGGGTGACGCGGGGGATGCAGGCGGGGACGTCGCGCCCGTTGATCCCCCGCGCCTGCTTCCACGTCGCATCGAGGACCACGAGGGTGACCCGGCCCCCCGTCTCCCGCTCCGCCCGGTCCATGAGCTCCCTGTGCGACACCGACCCCTCCCCGGGCCACAGCACCGCCACCGTGCTCCCCTCTCCGTGCTCCGCCCACAGGTCCCGCAGCGCCCCCTCGTGCTCCGGGAGCCCCCGCAGGAGCAGCTGGCAGCGCCCGTCCCCGAGCGTGCCCCGCAGGACGGTGCCCGTGTTGCTCGCCTTCCCCCACTCGTTCTCGTGCATCAGGCACACGACCCGGGGCAGAGGGTGCCCGTCCGCCCGCTCCGCCGGCACGTGCCGGGCCATGCGCTCGCACACGCACATGTAGGGCATCAGCCAGCACCGCCGGCACTGGAAGTTGGCCTTGCCCCAGCGGTAGTGGTACTCCGCCGACTCGGACGCCTTAGTGGCGGGGTCGACGCCCGGGTCCTTAAGCAGCGCGTTGAGGGCGTCCCGCTCCCGGATCCGCTTCACCCAGGCGTCCTCCAGGTCCTCCTGGGTCACCTCCCCGTACATATACAGGTGCGCCTCGGGCACCTGCGGCGTCATCCCCGTCGTCATCCACCGCGCCTTCTTCGTGAGCTGTCCCGTCTTGTTCTTTCGGATCAGCGACGGGTGGACCCGGTGCGGCGGGGGGGCGTGCGCCGTACCCCCCACCGTACCCCTCTCCTCCGCGGTGCCCCCCTCCTCTCCCCCCCGCCGTGCCGCGGGCCCTCCGGCGGCGTCGGGGTCCCCGTTCTCGCGCACCCTCGCGTTATCCGCCACTACCTGCTATCAAGATACGACAATATCCGCGGTCGAGCTGTCGAAGGCGCGGCGCGGCGCCGAAACACCCAGGGTGGGCGTCCTGGGGGCCGGGGGGTCCCGGCGCGTACCTGAGCTGGGGCGGACATGGGCTCGGCTCGCGTTACACAGGGCGAAAGAAGCCTCGGCGACTGCCCGCGCTTCCTCGCCGAACGAGCGCAGAGCTGGCTGCTGGACGCGCAGCGAAGGCCGGTTCTCCCCGACGACGCCAACTCCCGCGGCCCACCCAGGTGAAGCCGCATCTATCGGCTGAACGTGAGCCTAACACGGAGTTGCGCGGACGAATTATGCCATGCGGAAGGAAACGCGGCGAGGTGGAGAGCCGGGGATAGTATATCCCCTGCTGGACGGCCACGACTAGGCCGTTCCACTGACGGTCGTGTCCAGGCCTCGGTGGCCCGGCGCCGGGCCCTCGGCAGGGAGCCCCGCACGTCCGCCACGGCGCCATCGCTGCAGCACGTTGAACACCCCCCAACAAGCGGAGGCCCTAGAACTAGTCACACAGAGCTACCCGTCACGCCTAGGGGGCTTCCTTGGCTGTCTCGGCCCTCTTCACCTTCCTCTTGGTTGACACCCTGGCCGGCTCCGCCGCGGCCTCCGGGGCGGCCTTGGAGGAGCTCTTGGGCTCCTTGGAGGGGGAGCGCTTCTTCGACTTGGGCTTGCCCTCGGCCGCGGGCCTGGCCTCCTTGGCGCCCCCCTCGGCAGCAGGCTTGGGGGCGGGGGCGGCCTTCTTTGCCCGGGGCTTCTTGGGGGGGGCGGCGGGGGCGGCGGCCTCCTGCTCCTCCGCCTCCTTCCTCCTGGCGGCGACCTCCCTCTCCGCCTGCTCCACCGCCGCAACGCCGCGGTCGATCGACTCCTGCACGACCTGAGTGACGGCCTTCTGGGCGGCCTCGCGCCCGGCCCCGACGTTGGCAATGTTCGCGACGCCGGACCCGGTCGCCCGGTCGAGGCCGCGGTAGGCTTGCATGGCGGCGTCGAAGACGGCCCGCGACACGGCCTTGGACGGCACCTCGCCAAAGTCTGTCATCGTCTTGTCCACGAGACGGCCCTGACTCATGACCTCGGTGCTGAGCCGGCCGTCGGGGAGCGTCGAGAGGATGATCTTGGTGCCCTTGGCGATGGTGCCCTTGGCGTCGACCCACTCGGCCTGGATCAGCGCCGGGTCGAACTGCCGCAGGAATGCCTCGGCCGTGCGCACGTCGGCGGCGCTCCCCCGGTGCCGCTTGACCGCCTCGAGCAGCAGCGGCCGCGCCCGCTCGCGCAGCTCGGCCATCGACAGGTCCTGCAGCGCCGACGCCATCAGCGTCAGCTCCACGTCCGCCGCCGCCTTCACGAGATCCCCCACCACCTCGGCCCCCGGCGCCTCCCCCTTCCCCTTCCCCTTACCCAGCCCCAGCCGCCCCCGGAAGCGCTTGTTCACCTCCTCGGGCCTCGCATAGACGCCGACCTCCGCCTGGGTGGCGCGGACGTGGGGGTAGAGGAAAGACAGGGCCGGGTGCACGGGGCCGTCGACGACGCTGGCGCCGAGTAGGAGGAGCTCCATGTCGCCCTCCAGCGGCGCGGGAACCTCCAGCTCGGTTGCGCCCGGGAGGGCGTTGCGGGGGGTCTGGCGCATCCAGTACTCGTTCGAGTCGCCGCCGCGCGTGTCCTGGCCCGAGCCGCGGAGGATACGCTCCTCCATGCGGTCCCGCGCCTCGGCAAACTCGGCCCAGTTAGTGCAGTCCTTGAAGGGCCGGTCCCCGTTGGGCTCCTGGAAGGCCCGCAACCACTTCGCGTCGAAGGGTGTGTCCTGTGCGACGCGGAGCTCGGCGAGGGCGATTAGGTCGCGGCGCTCCTCGGGGGTCATCTCGTCGAGCATCTTGAGGAGGCGCTTCTCAGCTTCGGGAGTCAGGTCGGCGCCGCCCTTCTGCCCGTCCAGCGTGATGGCCGCGAAGGGCAGGCGAGAGCCCCTGCCCCGCCGGGCCAGCTCGGCGAGGGGGCTGCGCTTCTGCGACCGATCGGGGGCCGGGGATGCGTTATAGTCGGGGTTCGACGCGACCTATGGATCGTACAGGGAACGATCGCAGCGACTGGGGAGTACGAGCCATGAAGAGCCAGGGCCGACGGGGTTCCGGGGCCGCCATTCCCGTCCGGCAAGGCGCGGGTCATCGGGTCGCAGGGGGCGGGAGGGAGCGATATTCTCGGTCTGGGGCTCGCGTATGGTGAGCGTGTCACAAATATCGCGGTAGGTCTCACCTTACGGTCCTGGGCTCCGGCGCCGGCGCTGCTAGAGGCCGTCAGGTGGCTCGCTGCCCTGTGGAAGAGGCGCCCCAGCGACATCCCGATGGAGGCCAGGGGAGGGTGGAACTCCTCCGCCTTGTTATGTTTCGAGATAAAGCTCTTGGCCTTGGTCGAATTCTGCCTCAGCACCAGCCCGGCCTTCTTTGCGATCTCCCCCACCGTCTCGCTGATGGAGACGGATTTCTCGCGCGTTTGCAGCATCGGGGGCGAATTCTTGTCGTTCGACGCCATTCTTCGACGCGTATTGACCAGATACGCGGGAGTCACAAGGCCGAATCAATCGAGAGGGTGAGAGATTGGAGGCTGGGAAACTGGGGGGTGGACCACAGGTACCAGGAGAGAGCGGGAGAACAAGCGATCCAAGGGGCAGACCGGCTTGGGTGGTCGGTCAGGTTGCGCGCTTCGCGGGACTGCCCCAAGGTTGCGGGGTTCACGGGTACTTTTGCGCGGGGGGGTCGGGAGACGGCAGGAGGACCGCCGAGGTGGTCCTCGAGATGTGCAGGAACGCGTGTCGTCCGCCGCCCGCGCCCCGCTCCCGGGACCCGATCCGGGCCGCACACAAGTGTGTCACCACCGCGACTTAGCAAATATCGTCGACGAGAACCCGAATCGTCCGTCTGGGCGCCCCCCATGCAACCGGACCGCACTGATCCGGCCCCATCCTGATCCTGTTAGCCCCTCGAGCTCCCCGCGCCTCTTTTGCCCATCCTCGCGCCCGTCAACGCACTATCAGAGCCACATCAGAGCCTAAAATAGCTGGATAGTTCGGAAGACCGACCAGTAACCCTTCGACGGAGGCGTACGCGCTGTCCTTGATCCCTCACCCTCCCGGAGAAAGTCACCATGATTGCCTCCCGGCCCCGCGCGAGCCCAGCGGCTCCCGTCGCCGCCGGAACCCGCACGTGCCGCGTGGTTGCTGCCCGGGCCGCCCAGGTCCCGGACACCCTGATGGTGAGCGCGCGCGGCCCTGAGCCTCGGTGCCCCCGGGCGCGGCCCCCCCCCCCCCCCCCCCCCCCCCCCACCCCCC
>Ga0181582_10000752_pt1 | contig 23779 bp, 21 predicted proteins | sample 071ome_32_FD_132438 | JGI IMG/M metagenome (GOLD analysis project Ga0181582, IMG submission 132438) | Coastal salt marsh microbial communities from the Groves Creek Marsh, Skidaway Island, Georgia - 071405AT metaG (megahit assembly) | ecosystem: Environmental > Aquatic > Marine > Intertidal...
AGCCCTCGTTTCGTCGCACCTGCCGACGCAGCCGGGATCATCGCTCAGCTTCCGCCATTCGTAAGTACAGTGGGGCTGTTTGTTGACGCGTCAGAGGAGACCTTAAGTGAGGCTGTGGCGGTCACCGGGATTGATGTCATCCAGTATCATGGAGCTCATGTCCCAACGCAGCCGTTGATCGCAGGCAGCCCCTGGATCAGGGCGCTGCAGGTGCGCTCCTCAGCGGATATTGAAGCGGTCCGTGCCGAACAGACGAGCGCGAAAGCAATTTTGCTGGATGCCTGGGACGAAAAACTTCATGGCGGTACGGGTAGAGTCTTCGATTGGAAAATCGTTCCGCGAGATTTGCCGAAACCCTTGATTCTTGCTGGCGGATTAACCCCGGAAAACATTGCTTCGGCTGTGCGTATGACAACGCCCTGGGCGGTTGACGTGAGCGGTGGCATAGAGCTGTCCAAGGGGCGCAAGGACATCGCGAAGATGCATCGATTTGTTGAGGAGGTCAGGAAAGTTGAGCGCGAGAGCTGAGGCGATAACCGCCGCTAGCGTGGGTAGTGAGACGCCGTTTCCGGATGAGAATGGTCATTTCGGAATATTTGGTGGGCGTTTCGTCGCGGAAACGCTGATTGAACCGCTACGTGAGCTGGAAGGCGCGTATTTCAAGTATCTGCGCGATCCGGATTTCCTTGCGGAGCTGGATGAAGATCTGCAGCACTATGTCGGGCGCCCCTCGCCGCTGTACTTTGCCCGGCGTCTTACCCAGCACGCGGGTGGCGCGCGTATCTACCTGAAACGAGAGGACTTAAATCACACCGGCGCACATAAGGTAAATAACACGGTGGGCCAGGCGCTCCTCGCGCAACGCATGGGCAAACCGCGCGTGATTGCCGAAACTGGAGCGGGTCAGCATGGTGTTGCGACTGCTACTGTCGCGGCCCGAGGCGGTATGCGCTGCTGTGTCTATATGGGCGCAGATGATATCCAGCGCCAATCCCCGAACGTCTACCGCATGAAGCTCCTCGGAGCCGAGGTCCGTGCAGTGACGTCTGGCTCCAGGACTCTCAAAGACGCGCTTAATGAAGCGCTCCGAGACTGGGTGAGCTTTGTCGACGACACGTTCTACATCATCGGAACAGTTGCCGGCCCTCACCCCTACCCCGCCATGGTCAGAGATTTTCAAGCGGTTATCGGGCGCGAGACCAGAGCACAGACTCTGGCTCGAGAGGGGAAACTGCCGGATGCGGTAGTAGCCTGCGTTGGCGGCGGCTCCAATGCGATCGGTATGTTCTATCCGTTCATCAACGACAGCGATGTCCAGATGATTGGTGTCGAGGCCGGAGGCGAGGGAGTAGAGTCCGGCCGTCACTCCGCGCCGTTGAGTGCAGGTACTCCTGGTGTGTTGCACGGGAATCGCACTTATCTGATGCAGGATGAGTGCGGGCAGATCGAGGCGACCCATTCGATCTCTGCAGGGCTTGATTATCCGGGCGTGGGTCCCGAGCACGCCTGGCTCAAAGACAGTGGCCGCGCCAAGTACGTGACCGTGACCGACGCGGAGGCATTGGCTGCGTTTGAGCGTCTAACTCGGCTGGAGGGCATCATTCCTGCGCTCGAATCGAGCCATGCAGTTGCGTACGCCGAAAAACTGGCCCGCGATCTGAACCCCGACCGGATTGTGGTGGTGAACCTCTCCGGAAGAGGTGACAAAGATATCCAGACCGTCGCCGCGATTCAGAACATAGAACTTTAAGCGGTCAGATCACGAGAGATCATTCCATGAGTCGAATAGCCCGTTGTTTTGACACGCTGGCCCGGGACGGCCGTAAAGGTCTGATTACGTTCATCACCGCTGGCGACCCAACCGCCTCCGAGACAGTTGAATGGATGCATGCCCTGGTCCGTGGTGGCGCCGATATCGTTGAACTGGGAGTACCGTTTTCTGACCCGATGGCGGATGGCGAAACCATCCAACGCGCCAGCGAACGAGCGTTATCTCACGGATTCAGCCTGAATGATGTTCTGAATACGGTGCGCGAATTCCGGCAGCGTGACCAGAACACTCCGGTCGTTTTGATGGGCTATCTGAATCCCTTTGAGCATATGGGCGCAAAGCGCTTCGCGGCGCTGGCCAGCAGTGCGGGGGTCGACGGAGTGCTGGTAGTTGACCTGCCTCCGGAGGAGGCTGTGACATTCAATGCTGAGGTGAGGGCTGAGGGTCTGGATCAGGTATTTCTCGTCGCGCCGAACTCGCCGCCAGCGCGGATGCGTCAGGTCTGCTCGGCAGCCTCAGGCTTTGTCTACTTTGTGTCGGTGAAAGGCGTGACTGGTACCAAGGCCGCGGCGATGGATGAGGTCAGCGCATGTGTTGCTGAAATGCGCAAAGCCGGTAATTTGCCTATCGGAATTGGCTTCGGGATCCGTACAGCTGCATCTGCGGTGCAAGCGGCGCATCTTGCGGATGCGGTGATCGTGGGCAGCGCGATCGTGGAGCTGATAGAGAACGGGGGCGGGCGCGCAGCGGTTTCCTCTGCGATTGAGGATTTTGTCACCTCCCTGCGTAGTGCGCTGGATGATATTCCGGCAACGGAACCCGCCTGATGAACTGGTTCAAGCGTCTCCTGCCGGCAAGTATCAGAACCGACGGTTCGTCAAAAAAGGCGATCCCCGAGGGTTTATGGACCAGCTGCGCCGAGTGTAAAGCTGTGCTCTATCGGGCTGAGCTGGAGCGCAATCTTGAGGTCTGCATCAAGTGCGGGCATCACATGCGTATTGCCGCCCGCAGTCGTCTGCTGCGCTTCTTCGACGATTCATCAACGACCGAAATCGGCGCGGACATCACGCCCGTCGATTTTTTGAAATTCAAGGACGGCAAGCGCTACAGAGACCGACTGAGCGCGTCCCAGAAGGCAACCGGTGAGACCGATGCGCTGGTTGTCATGGAAGGCATCGCGGGCGGACTGCCCCTTGTGGCCGCTGCGTTTGAGTTTGCCTTCATGGGCGGTTCGATGGGGTCAGTTGTCGGCGAGCGCTTCCATCAGGGTGCACAAAGGGCTATCGAAGCGCGTCTACCATTTGTTTGTTTCTGTGCCAGTGGTGGCGCGCGGATGCAGGAGGCGCTGGTCTCGCTCATGCAGATGGCGAAAACCAGCGCCGCGATCGCTGAGTTACGTGAGCAGGGTCTCCCCTATGTCGTGGTACTCACCGACCCCACAACCGGTGGGGTCTCAGCCAGCCTGGGAACATTGGGTGACATCATCATCGCCGAGCCAGGCGCGCTGATTGGTTTTGCCGGGCCGAGAGTTATTGAACAGACTGTGCGACAGGTTCTACCCGAGGGCTTTCAACGTAGCGAGTTTCTACTTGAACATGGCGCCATCGACATGATTGTCGACAGGCGCGAGCTGAAGGCCACTATTGTGTCTATGTTGTCCATCCTGACTCATCGCTCCATCGAGCCGCAGGCCGCTGACGGTATGAGTGACCCTGAGGTTTGATGGCTGTTTCGAGTCAGCACTTCGAGCCGGCTCGTGGCAGTGTCCCACCGGCGGCTGACGCCTCGCTGACAGAGTGGCTGCAGTGGATTGAGGCCGCGCGCGGAGAGCAGATTGAGCTTGGCCTGGAGCGTTGCCGCGCGGTCGCAGAAAGACTGAAACTGCCTCGGCCCGCACCGGTGGTAGTGACGGTAGCCGGGACCAATGGAAAGGGTTCGAGCGTGGCCATGCTTGAATCAATCTGGCGCGCGGCTGGTTACCGGGTCGGGACTTACACCTCTCCTCATCTGCTGCGGTTCAATGAGCGGATCAGAGTGGCGGGCGCGCCCCTGGAGGAACGCGCTATCTGCCAGGCTTTTGCTGCGGTCGAAGACGTGCGAGGCGATGTACCGCTGACCTATTTCGAGTTCGCGACCCTGGCCGCGTTGCACCATCTCGCCGGTGTGGAGCTGGATCTGGTCATCCTTGAGGTTGGCCTCGGCGGGCGGTTGGACGCAGTCAATATTATTGATGCCGACGTCTCTCTGATCGCAGCTATTGGCCTTGACCACGAGGATTGGCTCGGAACCACACGCGAGGCCATTGCGATAGAAAAAGCCGGCATCATGCGCGCCAGCCGGCCTGCCGTCTGCTCCGATCACGAGGCCCCCGAGACGCTGTTGTCGGAAAGCGATCGGATCGGTGCATCGCTGGCGCTGCTCGGTGTCGATTTCGCCTTCGAGCCTGCTTCGCGGGATTGGACCTGGTGGAGCGGCGCTACCGAACTCCGATGCCTTCCCTATCCGGGGCTGGATGGAGCACATCAGTTGCGCAATGCCTCTGGTGTGCTGAAGGTGATTGATATCCTGCAACCCCGCCTCCCTGTGGATTTTGATGCGATTGCCCATGGCCTTTCTGAGGTGCAGCTGAACGGACGTTTTCAGCGCGTCAAAGGCAGCGTCGAATACGTCATGGATGTTGCCCACAATCCGCAGGCTGCTGCGATATTTGCCGAGACTTTGCGCACGATGCCGTCTGCTGCAAGGACATTTGTCATTGCCGGGATGTTGAACACCAAAAATCATCTGGAGTTTCTGCGCCCGCTGACGCCCTTAGTTGACGAGTGGCATTTTTCAGATTTGTCGTGCGCCAACGGGGCGCGGGCTGCAGAGCTCGCGCGCTGTCTAAAGTCGCTCGATCGTGCGCAGACTCCTCACGTCCATGAGGATATTCCCGCGGCGCATCACGCTGTGGTCGAACGCGCCGGTGAGGGCGACAGGGTTCTCGTTATCGGCTCATTTGTGACGGTCGGTGCAGTCATGGCGATTCTCCGGAACCTGGGCTGAGAGCGTACGGTTATGGATACGCAGATGAAGCAACGGGTGGTCGGCGCGGCGGTGCTTGTCGCCGCCGCCGTCGTGCTCGTGCCGCTGCTGCTCGACTACGAGGAACTGGAAGACGAAATGCTTGAGCAGACCCCGGTAGCCGCTCCTTCCGGACAATTTGTCACCAGCGTGACGCCCCTGAGCGAGGGCGATATTCAAGCGCTGCAGCAGCGCGTTGGGGTGCGCGCGTCGTCCGTTTCAGTACCGGGGGATAGCCCCGTTTTCGGGCCTTCGGGTGACGCGGCGCCGAACGAGATGGAGCGCTCTCCGGCTGCGGAACCGGACGCAGGGTCCGACGCGGTCACAGACAAAGACACAGCGGAAGCACCTGAAATCAACGCCTGGAGCGTACAGCTCGGTAGTTTTGCCAAGGCGGAAAACGCCGACCGCCTGGCTGCAAGGCTACGTGCGGCCGGTTTCCCCGGATATATCGAGCGTATCGCCGAGGGGGATCAGACACGTTTCAAGGTGAAAGTCGGGCCTCTGGCATCGCGCGAAAAAGCCGTAGAGACCCGTCGCGTGCTGGCCGCTGACCATCAGCTCAACGGACTCGTCAAGGCGTATCGGGAATGAACGCTTTCAGCCCGGAGAGGGTGCCGGCCGGCGCTGACCTGAGTTCCGCGCGGCAGGGCTTGTCGCGGGTGTCCGGCCACAGTGATGCATTGCCATGAACTGGGTGGACGCGAGCGTCGTCACGATTCTCCTGATTTCGGTCACCGTCAGTGTTGTCCGAGGGTTTATACGTGAGGTGCTGTCGCTATTGGCCTGGATTGTGTCTTTCTGGGCAGCGACGGTATTTGCCGCGCCGGCCAGCCGCTTGCTGGAGCCCTATGTGAGCGTCCTTACGGTGCGCCTTGTGGTGGCCTTCGTCGGTGTGCTGGTGATTGCCCTGCTGCTGGGTGCCGTGATCAACCATCTGGTCGGAAAACTCGTCGACAAGACGGGGCTGAGTGGGCTGGACCGTCTGCTTGGTGCTGTGTTCGGGCTGGCGCGTGGCGTCGCTATTGTTGGTATTGCGGTACTGGTCGGAGGTCTGACCGCACTTCCTGCGCACGCATGGTGGCAGGAAGCCTATACGCTTCCTCCCTTTGAGCATCTGGCGCGGTACGCGCTGAGCTGGCTTCCGGACGACCTGAGTAGACATTTCAGTTACTGAACAAGGCGGATAAGCACGTGTGTGGAATTATCGGTATCGTCGCCCGCGCAGCGGTCAATCAGCTGCTCTTCGATGGCCTGACTGTGCTGCAGCATCGCGGGCAGGACGCTGCGGGCATTGCGACCTACGACGAAGGGCGCCTGTATCTGCGTAAATCCAACGGCCTGGTGAGGGACGTGTTCCATACCCGGCATATGCTTAATCTGCGCGGGCGCATGGGAATCGGGCACGTAAGGTACCCAACCGCGGGGGTGTCTTCGAACGCGGAGGCGCAGCCGTTCTATGTCAATTCACCTTCTGGGATCACGCTGGCGCACAACGGCAACCTCACGAACGCGGAGCAGTTGAAGCAGGAGCTGTATGAAGACGATCTGCGGCATATCAACACTGAATCCGATTCAGAAGTTCTGCTGAACGTTTTCGCTCATGAATTGCAGCGCCTGGGGAAGCTCCGCATCGGCGCTGACGAAATCTTCGAGGCCGTCTCGCGCCTGCATCAGCGGTGCTCCGGGGCATATGCAGCTGTGGCGCTGATCACCGGCGTCGGCATCGTCGCTTTCCGCGATCCGTTTGGTATCCGGCCGGTGGTGTTCGGGCGGCGCGATACTGAGGAAGGGCCGGAATTCCTGGTGGCATCGGAGAGCGTTGCCATCGATGCGCTGGGATTTGAAATCGAACGTGACCTGTTGCCGGGGGAGGCCGTTTTCATCGGGAAGACAGGAACCGTTGAAACCCGGGTCTGTGCAGAGCGGGTGCAGCGAGCGCCGTGCATTTTTGAGCATGTCTACCTCGCGCGGCCGGATTCAATTATCGACGGAATCTCTGTGCACAAGGCGCGAATGCGAATGGGGGAGGCCTTAGGAGAGAAGATAGCCCGGGAGTGGCCAGCGCACGACATCGATGTCGTTATCCCCATTCCTGATACGGCCCGAACGGCGGCGTTGGAACTGGCCAACGAGCTTGATCTCAAGTACCGGGAAGGCTTCATCAAGAACCGCTACATACCGCGGACATTCATCATGCCTGGTCAGGCGCTGCGTCGAAAATCGGTGCGGCAGAAGCTGAACGCCATTGACCTCGAGTTCGAAGGTAAAAACGTTCTTCTGGTCGATGACTCGATCGTGCGCGGGACGACCTCCAGCCAGATCGTGGATATGGCACGTGAAGCCGGCGCAAAGAAGGTGTACTTCGCCTCGGCAGCGCCGCCGGTGCGTTTCGCCAACGTCTACGGGATCGACATGCCGACCAACCAGGAGCTGATCGCCTACGAGCGGGGTGTTGATGAGGTCTGTCGTCTGCTTGGGGCAGATGGTTTGATTTATCAGGATCTGGATGCGCTGGTTGATGCAGCACGACGTGGTAACCCGGAAATTACCGATTTCGAGCACTCGTGCTTTACGGGGCGCTACGTCACGGGAGACGTCAGCGACCGCTATCTTGAAGCGGTCAGCCAACGACGTTCGGACAGCGCCAAGCAGCGCCGTTCACAGGATGAGGATTCCCTGCGCGATCTGTTTACCACCGGTGGCGTTTCCGCGGAAGTCTGAATTCCGGACGCTGCGCGACGCAGTCTCCGGCAGGCAGCTGTCGTTGACAGCCTTTATCCGGCTGCTTTAGCTTGCGCTCCGCGCTTGGAGCTGTAGCATCTTCTTTTCATCACGACTCCCGCTCGACGCCCACGCTTGCAGCCCGCGAGAGGGACCCCGTGGTAAGCGTCATTACCCCTGACACTTTTCACCTTGCAGACCTCCGATGAGGTAATCAGAGATGAGTCTCGATCTTGACGCGCTTGAGCTGGATACCCTGGCGTGCCGTGCCGGGCAGAGTCGCACATCGGAACTTGAGCACAGCGAAGCCCTGTTTCTTACCTCCAGCTTCTGCTTCGAGTCGGCGGCCCAGGCCGCTGCCCGGTTTGCCGGCGAAGAGCCTGGTAATGTCTACAGTCGGTTCACCAATCCGACCGTGCGGATTTTTGAACAGCGTCTTGCTGCAATGGAGGGCGGCGAACGCTGTATCGCAACGTCCTCAGGGATGAGTGCAATCCTGACGCTGGTGATGTCTGTGCTGTCCGCAGGTGATGAAATCATCGCGTCGCGCAGCGTGTTCGGTACGACCGTTTCCCTGTTTAAAAATATCCTGCCGCGCTTCGGGGTGAAGACGCATTTCGTCGATCCCTGCGACACGGAATCCTGGCGCGACGCTATGACCCCCGGTGTTCGCATGCTGTTTCTGGAAACGCCATCCAACCCGCTGACCGAGATTGCGGATATCCCGGCGCTCGCCTCTTTGGCACAGGCGCAGGGCGCCTGGCTGGTCGTAGACAACTGTTTCTGCACGCCGGCGCTGCAGCGTCCCCTGACGCTGGGTGCTGATCTCGTTATTCATTCCGCAACGAAATACCTGGATGGCCAGGGCCGCTGTCTTGGCGGGGCGATCGTCGGTGGCGCCGAGCTACTTGATGACAAGGTGTTTCCATTTCTGCGCAGTGCGGGCCCGAGCATGGCGCCATTCAACGCCTGGGTTTTTCTCAAGGGACTGGAAACCCTGGCGCTACGTATGGAGCGGCATAGCCAGAGCGCGCTCGCCGTCGCGCAATGGCTCGAGGAACAGCCGCAGATCCGTCGGGTTTTTTACCCCGGTTTACCGTCTCATGCGCAATTCGAGCTCGCCCGTTCCCAGCAAAGCGGTGCAGGAGGTATCGTCAGTTTTGAGGTATCCGGGCGCGAGCAGGCGTGGCACATCGTCGATCACCTGCGGCTGTTTTCCATCACCGCAAATTTAGGCGACGCCAAAAGCATCGTGACTCACCCGGCGACCACAACCCATGGGCGGCTGCGCCCTGAGGAGCGTGCCGAGATGGGCGTAAGCGAGGGTTTACTGCGTCTTTCAGTCGGGCTCGAGCATGCGGCCGACCTGATTGCGGATTTGTCGCAGGCCTTTGTCGGAGTCCCTGCGTAACGTTGACACCGGCCGCTGTGTCAAGACCGAGAGTTATCACTACGCGGCGGTGGCCGCACGCGGTTGAGGCCGTTCTCGCAGAGAAGTTCGATTTTGTGCCCGGGCCCAACGACGCGCAGCTGTCATCTGCGCAGCTCAGTGCGGCATTGCGTGAGGCAGACGCTGTTTGCCCGACCGTCACAGATCGGATTGACGCCGAGGTGATTGGTGAAGGACCACTCCGGGCCGGGATCCTGGCTAATTACGGGGTCGGCTTTAATCATATCGACGTCGACGCTGCGCGCGCTGCCGGTGTCCTCGTGAGCAACACGCCGGATGTGCTCACAGATTGCACCGCAGATCTGACTATGGGGCTTCTTCTCAGCGTCGCGCGTGGACTGGGCAGTGCAGAGCGTCTGCTGCGTGCTGACCTCTGGAAAGGCTGGTCGCCGACGCATGTGACCGGGGTGCAGGTCAGTCGCAGAACGTTAGGGTTGGTTGGTTTCGGGCGCATCGCACAGGCTGTTGCCCGGCGTGCTGCTGAAGGTTTCGGCATGCGCGTTCTGGTTTATACCCCTCGGCCACCGCTTCAGGCGGGCGCGGTAGCGAGGGATGTCTGCTTTCGTCGCTCGCTCGAAGAGATGCTGCCCGAGGTGGATTTTCTCTCACTGCATTGCCCGGGCGGACCTCTGACGCGCCATCTCATATCTGCAGACCGCTTGCGTTTGCTCCGTCCGGACGCTTTTCTAATTAATACCTCCCGCGGAAGCGTGGTTGATCAGCAAGCCCTGATCGATGCGCTGCACAGCGGGTCTCTCGCAGGCGCAGCGCTGGACGTGTACGAAGACGAGCCCGATGTGCCCGCAGCGCTCAAAACCATGGAAAACGTGGTGTTGTCCCCTCACCTGGGGAGCGCCACCATACAGACACGTATTGCGATGGGCATGAAGGTGGTTGAGAACCTGCTGGCATTCTTCGCCGGGCAGAACCCACCGGACTGCGTGAGCTAGACCGTGCTTCGAGAGCATCGCAGCGCGGGAGTTTTCTGGCGATACGATATGGGTTCCCATTGCGCGCAAGTGGCGTGGCAGCAAGTCGTACCGTGGCTGCGTTCCGGGTGGCACAATTGGGCTTATCTACAGTGAAACAAAGTTGATGGAGGTGAACGTGGCAATTCAAGTTGGTGACAGCATGCCGGAAGGCACATTCGGGGTGATGACGGCTGAGGGGCCTGGAGCGATGACCAGCGCTGAGCTCTTTGCAGGCAAGAAGGTCGTGCTTTTTTCCGTTCCTGGCGCTTTTACGCCGGCCTGCTCGGCGCGCCATCTGCCCGGTTTTGTGGAGCATGCCGCGGCGCTTAAGGCAAAAGGCGTGGACACCATTGCATGTGTAGCGGTTAACGATGTGTTCGTGATGAGCGCCTGGGGTAAAGACCAGTCGGCTGGCGATAAGGTTGTAATGCTGGCGGATGGCAATGCCGCTTATACCAAGGCGCTGGGCCTCGAGCTGGATGCAAGCGGTTTCGGCATGGGTACTCGGGGTCAGCGTTTTGCGCTGGTCGTCGATGACGGCAAAGTGAGTCAGGTCCACGTCGAGGCAGCGGCTTCCAGCGTGGAGGCCAGCTCGGCTGAGAACATCCTCGCGAATCTGTAACCCCGCAGCTCAGGGCGGCCCACGCAGGGATGTGGGCCGCCAGTGCTTTGAATAAACTCCGCCCAGATAATCCGCCAGAGCCGCCGACCCATCTGTCGAGCGAGGCGTTCCGCGAGGCCGGATACGCTGTCATAGACTGGCTCGCTGATTACCGCGAGCGCGTGGCCGACCTGCCGGTGATGGCACAGGTTGAGCCCGGTGAGATCAGACGTGCTCTTCCAGACAGCCCTCCGATCGAAGGCGAGCCGTTTGATGCGATCCTGCGCGATGTCGAAGCTTTAATCGTGCCCGGCCTGATGCACTGGCAGTCACCGAGTTTCTTCGGCTATTTCCCTGCAAATACGTCTCCGCCCTCGATTCTGGGCGATCTCATGTGCGCCGGCCTCGCTGTTCAGGGCATGCTCTGGCAGACCAGTCCAGCATGCACAGAGCTCGAGACCCATGTGCTCGACTGGTTGGTTGACATGCTGGCCCTGCCGGAGCGCTTTCTTTCCTCCGGCCGGGGCGGAGGGGTCATTCAGGACACTGCATCGAGCGCGACTTTGTGTGCCTTGATTGCCGCACGCGAAAAAGCCAGTGACTTCACGGCACGGGAATCCGGGAATCCATCCGAGCTTATCGCCTACTGTTCCCGTGAGACGCACTCCTCCATGGAAAAGGCGATGAGTATCGTCGGTCTGGGCCGGGGGCGGCTGCGAAAAATCGGAACCCGCGACGATCTTTCCATGGATCCGCAGTGTCTGGCTGACACCATGCGCACCGATCGGGACGCGGGCCTGCGTCCCTTTTTTGTCTGTGCAACGATCGGGACCACCTCCACACTTGCGATTGACCCGTTGGCAGAAATTGCCGGGATTGTTCGGGAGCACACCGCCTGGCTGCATGTGGACGGGGCGATGGCCGGCACCGCCGCGCTGTGTCCCGAATACCGCTGGCTGCAGGATGGTCTGGAGCAGGCCGACAGCTATTGTTTCAACCCGCACAAATGGATGCTGACCAACTTCGACTGTGACTGTTTTTTCGTGGCCGACCGGGAGCCCCTGATCCGGGCTCTGACAGTGCTTCCTGAGTATCTGCGAAACGAGTCCAGTGAGCAGGGCCAGGTGATTGATTACCGTGACTGGCAGGTGCCGCTCGGTCGACGCTTCCGGGCGCTTAAGCTGTGGTTTGTCCTGCGCAGCTATGGTGTCGAGGGCTTGCGTCGACTTATCCGTCACCATGTTTATCTGGCCGGACTGTTCGCGGAGTTCGTGGAGCAGGACCCGGAGTTTGAACTGGTGACTGCGCCCTCTTTGAATCTGGTTTGTTTTGCACGTCGCGCTGGAGACGAGGAAAATCGCGCCCTGCTGCAGCGGCTCAATGCTTCCGGGAAGCTGTTCATGAGTCATACGGTTGTTCGCGGCCGCTACTGCCTGCGGTTTTGCGTGGGGCAGACCTATTCCACTGAGGAACACGTGCGGCGGGCGTGGCAGTTGATCCTGGATTTTTCGCGCTGACCTGTCGGGAGATTCGAGCAATGAAGAAGATCTTTGCCGCTATCCTGGTGAGCCTGGCTGTGATGTCGGTTGACGCCGAAGAAGCTTCGACGAGGACCTATGACCGTGTGGATTTTGCGGTAAGCGCCAGGGAGGAAATATCCAGCGACCTTCTAGTGGTGCGTCTGGTCGCCCGGCACGAGGCGCTGCAGCAGGCGGATTCCTCCGCCAGGGTTAACGATGATGTGGCCTGGGCGCTGGCTCTGGCCCGTAAGCGATCCGGGGTAAAAATACAGACCCTCGATTACCGCACCAACCCGGTCTACCAGGAGCGGCAGATACAGGGATGGCGGACGCAACAGGTCGTGCGTCTCGAATCTCAGGATCGCGATGTCCTGGCGAGCCTGATCGGCGAGCTGCAACAACGGCTGACGGTCGAGTCGTTGATACATGAGGTCTCCGCCGAGCTGCGGGAGACGGTCGAGACGCGTTTGATCGATGACGCTATAGCGCGCTTTGGTTCCAGGGCGGCGCAGATCGCGCAGGCGTTCTCACGTGCGAGCTATCGGCTCGTGTCGGTGCATATCGGCACCGCCGACGAGAGACCACCGCCGGTGAATTTCGGCATGCGCGCGATGGCCATGCCGGCCCAGGCGGCTGAGCCGAACATTGAACCGGGTGAGCAGACTATCGTCGTCACCGTGGACGGGACCATCGAACTCGAGACGCGCTGAGTCCGGTCTTGGGACTGCCACGCTGTGGCAACGGGTTTAGAAAAGCCCGGTGATACGCCCGGCCGAATCAACGTCAATCCGTTCCGCTGCCGGCGAGCGCGGCAGTCCGGGCATGGTCATCATGTTGCCGGCGAGAACAACGATGAAACCTGCGCCCGCTGACACACGCACCTCGCTGATTTCAACTTCGTGGCCTTCCGGAGCGCCGCGCTGGCTGGGGTCAGTGGAAAAGGACATCTGTGTTTTTGCGATGCAGACAGGGAAGTCAGGGTAGCGCTGCCCGAGTGTTTCAATCTCCTGGCGTACTTTCGGCGGAGCGCTGATACCCGAAGCGCCATAAATGGTCGTCGCAACCGTACGGATCTTGTCCCACAGCGCGAGCTCGTCGGCGTACACGTAACGGTGCGGATCTTCGTTGGCCTCAATGCGCGCCAGTACTGCTCTCGCGAGGTCTTCAGCACCGCGCCCCCCGTCTGCCCAGTGTCGGGCAACCACCGCTTCGGCTCCCAGTGCGGCAGCACGCTCCTGCAACACCGTCACCTCGTCATCCGTGTCGTTCGAAAAGTGGTTTATGCACACTATGCAGGGCAGTCCATAGTGCTCAGTGATGTTGCGTAGGTGGCGTTCGAGATTGACGCAGCCGGCGCGCAGAGCATCGATGTTCTCCTCGTTGAGCCGATCAACGCTGACACCGCCGTGGTACTTGAGAGCGCGCGCTGTGGCAACGAGCACCGCGGCCCGGGGCCGTAGCCCCGTCATGCGGCACTTGATATCAATGAACTTCTCCGCGCCCAGGTCAGCACCGAAGCCCGCTTCTGTGACCACGTAATCGGCGAGCTTGAGCGCAGTGCGGGTAGCGGTCACCGAATTGCAGCCGTGGGCAATGTTGGCAAAGGGGCCGCCGTGCACGAGGGCCAGATTGTTCTCCAGCGTCTGCACGATGTTGGGGCTGATTGCGTCTTTCAGCAGGGCGGCCATGGCTCCATGTGCCTTTAGATCAGACGCTGTAACTGGGGCTCTGTCGCCCTGGGTGTAACCGACCACAATTCGGCTCAGGCGCTGTTTGAGGTCTTCCAGAGAGGTCGCGAGGCAGAAGATCGCCATGACCTCGGAGGCTACCGTGATATCGAAACCGCCTTCTCTTACATAGCCGTTGGCGGTGCCGCCCAAACCCAGGACGACCTGGCGCAGCGCGCGATCGTTCATGTCCACGACGCGCTTGAAGGTGATCAACCGCGGATCGATCCCAAGCGCGTTACCGTGGTTGATGTGGTTATCGATCATCGCGGCAAGGAGATTGTGCGCTGCGCCTATCGCGTGAAAATCGCCTGTGAAATGGAGGTTGATGTCTTCCATCGGGACAACCTGCGCGTAGCCGCCACCTGCTGCTCCTCCCTTCACGCCAAAACACGGGCCCAGCGAGGGTTCGCGTAGACACATGATGGTCTGGTGGCCCAGGCGGTTCATTGCATCACCGAGTCCGACCGTGGTGGTGGTTTTGCCTTCACCGGCAGGCGTCGGACTGATTGCGGTTACCAGTATGAGATTGCCGTCCTCGCGTGCTTCCAGTTCCCGGATGTAATCGAGCGATAGTTTCGCTTTGAAGTGTCCATAGGGGACCAGATGTTCCGGCGGAATGGCAAAGCGCTTTTCAGCGAGCTGCGCGATCGGCTGCAGGGTCGCGGCCTGTGCAATTGCGATATCTGACATGCGTTATCCTTCGTTAAAGATTGTCTTCCCGGGCTGATAGCAGGGGCAAAGCCGGGCGTTGCTCCGGGGGGTAAATAAATTGTGGCCGGGCAGGAAGTAGCTGGCTGAATGTGCGGATGGTCCAGCGACGCTCAGAGCCATTTGTGGCTCTGAAGGCAAGGCAGGCAGCACCCGCAGCTTCGCGAAGTTTAGCAACTGTTCCCTGCCGGCTGAGAGGCGAGCAACGTCGTGAGCGTAATTTTTCGAGCCCGACACTGAAGCCAGGATGCGCCTGAGCCGTCTCGATTTCCGTGCCCTGAAAACCCGACTGTCGGGGCGTCTGGAGATTTATCACCGACGCCTCGCGGCTTTTCAGGCGGACGGCGTGCTCGCGTTGCTCGGTCTGCTTACGGGGCTGGTATCGGGCGTCATCATCGTCTTATTCCGCTATGCCGTGATCCTGATCCAGCAGGCGTACTTGCCCGGCATGTCTGCTGAAGCATTCGAATCTCTCGGGCCGTGGATGCGATTTGGCCTGCCCTGTATGGGCGGACTGTTGATCGGTATTGTGTTGTGGCGTCTGCCAGCGTCCGCTCGAACAGTAGGCGTGGTGCACGTTCTCGAGCGACTGCAATACCACCAGGGGCATATGCCCGCGCTCAATTTTCTCGTGCAGTTTTTCGGCGGAGCGCTTGCACTGGCCACCGGGCAGTCGGTGGGCAGAGAGGGTCCGAGCGTGCATCTCGGGGCGGCGGCTGCCAGCCTGATGGGTCGCCGCCTGGGGATCCCGGATAACAGTCTGCGCACGCTGATCGCGTGTGGCGCGGCCGCTGCGATCGCGGCCTCTTTCAACACCCCGCTCGCCGGCGTGGTGTTTGCTATGGAAGTCGTGATGGCGGAGTACACCATCGCAGGATTCGTTCCTGTCATCCTGGCGGCCGTTAGCGCGACCGCCGTCAGCCATGCAGTGTTCGGTGCCGATACGGCGTTTATCGTTCCTCATCTCGGTCTGGGGTCGAAATGGGAGCTCGGGTACATCGCCCTTATGGGGGTGATGGTGGGACTCAGCTCTGCTGCCTTTGTGCGCCTGGTCGGTCGCGCCGCAACTCTGGCGGGTAGTCTGCATATCGTGGCCCGAATGGCAGCCTGCGGCGGTCTGGTTGGCGTGCTCGGCGTTCTGGTGCCCGAGACCCTCGGGCTTGGCTATGACACCGTGGATCTGGTGCTGGCTGGAAAGCTTGGCTTCAGCTTGATGTTCCTGATTTTTGTCGCCAAATTCTGTGCAACGGGACTCTGCGTCGCGGCAAGAATGCCCGGTGGGTTAATTGGACCGACCATGGTGCTGGGGAGCCTGGCCGGTGGCTGCTTTGCCGTTGTCGTCTCCGGCTTGCCGGGTTACGCCTCATCGAGCGGCCTCTACGCCATGCTGGGCATGGCCGCCATGATGGCAGCCATGCTTCGCGCTCCGCTGGCAGCGCTGCTCGCACTGCTTGAGCTGACTGGCAATCCATTGATTATTCTGCCCGGCATGATGGCAGTCGTGTCGGCTGCGCTCGCGGCCAATCGCGTCTTCGGGCAGGATTCGATTTTTGTTCAGATGTTGCGCGACGCCGGGTTGGATCTGCGCCACGACCCCGTGGCGCAGAGTTTGCGAAGGGTTGGCGTGGCCGCTGTGATGAATCGCAACATCGAGCAGGCGGAGCGGCACGTTGACGCACCTTCGGCGAGGGAGTTACTGGTACGTGGACCGCAATGGGTCGTTGTTGAAAACGCCGGCAAGGGCGCGTTCTTATTGCGCGCGGCAGATCTTGCGCGGTATTGCGCGAGCGATGGTGCTGTAGACGAGATGATCGACCTGGCGGCAGTGCCTGCGGAGCGCCTTGAGGCGCGGCCGGTGCATCTGCAGGCGACGCTGCTTGAGGCGCGCGAGATCATGAACCGAGAGACCGTGGAGGCGCTCTATGTGCAGAGACCGGTTGCACCCATGACCTACCGGGTTTTCGGTGTATTGCTGCGTGCCGATCTCGAATCCAGCTATCTTTTCAGGACCTGAGTGCCGCTCTCAGCGGGGCGTGTTATTGAGAATCAACCGGGCTTCTGGTAGCTTGCCTCGGTCCCGAATGACGCGTCGTCCGACCCGTCTGGCTGAGCCCGGAAATTATTTGAAGTCAATAAGTTACATCGTATGACGCGCTACATATTTGTCACTGGTGGCGTCGTCTCTTCGCTCGGGAAAGGGATCGCAGCAGCATCTCTTGGTGCCATTCTAGAGGCGCGCGGGCTGGAAGTGTCGATGGTCAAGCTTGACCCCTACATTAATGTTGATCCGGGGACGATGAGTCCTTTTCAGCATGGCGAGGTGTTCGTCACGGAAGACGGCGCAGAGACCGACCTGGACCTGGGACATTACGAGCGTTTCGTCCGTTGCCGGCCTTCTAGCAACAGCAATTACACCACCGGCCGCATCTACGCCAATGTCATCCGCAAAGAACGCCAGGGAGAGTACCTCGGCGCGACAGTTCAGGTGATTCCGCACATCACGGACGAAATCATCCGCTCAATTAAACAGGGAGCCTCCGGCGCCGAGATCGCGATGATCGAAATCGGCGGTACGGTCGGCGATATCGAGTCGCTGCCCTTTCTGGAAGCTATCCGGCAGATGCGGGTCGAGCTCGGCACTCAGCACACTCTGTTCATACATCTGACGCTGCTTCCGTTTATCGGTTCGGCCGGTGAGATCAAAACCAAGCCGACACAGCACTCGGTCAAAGAGCTCCGCTCCATTGGCATTCAGCCCGATATCCTGCTGTGTCGCGCGGACCGCGCGATGCCTGCCGCGGAACGGCGCAAGATCGCGCTTTTCACCAATGTCGAAGAGCGTGCCGTGATTACGGCGCGCGACGCAGATAGCATCTACAAGATCCCCAGCATGCTGCACGCAGAAGGGCTGGACGGCATCGTGGTCGAAAAGCTCGGACTGACCGTGCCCCCTGCAGATCTCAAGCAGTGGGACGAGGTCGTGAGAGCTCAGGAATATCCTGACCATGCGGTCGACATCGCCATGGTTGGAAAGTACGTCAACCTGACGGAGTCTTATAAGTCGCTGTCGGAGGCGTTGACCCACGCGGGGATCCACACCAGCACGAAGGTCAACATTCACTACGTTGACTCTGAGCTTATCGAGCGTGAGGGCGCGGCGTGCCTGGGCGCCATGCACGGGGTTCTGGTTCCCGGCGGTTTTGGTGAGCGAGGCATCGAGGGCAAGGTCCTTGCCGCACAGTACGCCCGTGAGCAGGGAATTCCTTATCTCGGCATCTGTCTGGGTATGCAGGCCGCGGTCATCGAGTTCGCAAGACATTGTGCCGGCCTGAAGGGCGCCAACAGCACCGAATTCGAGGCGGCTGCGTCACACCCGGTCATCGCTTTGATTACCGAGTGGAAAACCGCCGAGGGTTCCATAGAAATCCGCTCTGCAGACAGCGATATCGGTGGGACGATGCGTCTCGGAGGGCAGCCCTGCAAGCTCGCTCCCGACAGTTTTGTGGCGCGTGCCTACGGTACGGACCTGATTACGGAGCGGCACCGGCATCGTTACGAGTTCAACAATACCTACACCATGGAGCTCGAGGCTGCTGGTCTGCGCATTGCCGGGCGTTCCATTGATGGGAATCTGGTGGAGATCGTTGAGATCCCGAAACACCCCTGGTTTGTCGGCTGTCAGTTTCATCCTGAATTTACCTCGACGCCGCGCGATGGCCATCCGTTGTTTTCGGCGTTTATTCAGGCGGCTCTGACGCGCAGCAGTCTCGCTGGCCTTGAGTCAGCTTCTGATGCAGCTGGCTGATTTCGATATCGGGTCGGAACGACCTTTCTTCCTCATTGCAGGTCCGTGCGTGATCGAGTCCGAGGGGCTCGTCATGGAAGTGGCGTCCGCGCTGAAGGATATAACGGCATCACTGGGGATTCCTTTTATCTTCAAAGCCTCCTATGACAAGGCCAATCGCAGCTCGCATGAGAGCTACCGCGGGCCCGGTGTGGAGGAGGGACTGCGCGTTCTGGCGCGGGTGAAGTCTGACCTTGCCGTGCCGGTGCTCACCGATGTGCACGAGGACAGTCCGCTCTCTGAGATCGCAGATGTTGTTGACGTACTGCAGACCCCGGCCTTTCTTTGCCGGCAGACAAACTTTATCCAGAACGTGGCCCGCCAGGGGCTGCCGGTGAACATCAAGAAAGCGCAATTTCTTGCGCCCTGGGATATGCAGAACGTTGTTGACAAAGCCAGGGCAACGGGCAACGAGCAGATCATGGTCTGCGAGCGCGGCTCGAGTTTTGGTTATAACTATCTGGTCTCTGACATGCGGTCACTGGTGGTAATGCGCGACACGGGATGCCCGGTTGTGTTCGACGCGACACACTCAGTACAGCTTCCGGGAGGCCAGGGTAAGTCATCCGGGGGGCAGCGCGAGTTCGTTCCCGCTCTGGCGCGTGCGGCGGTGGCGGTGGGGATCTCCGGCGTGTTCATGGAAACGCATCCGTGTCCCGAAAAAGCCCTCAGCGACGGTCCCAATTCCTGGCCGCTGGCGGAGATGCCGGCTTTACTGGAAACCCTGCGCGCTTTGGACGAGGTGACCAAACGGTCGCCGTGAAATGGAGTCGCGTGTCGCTCGCGGCCTGCACCCGTTGGAGGAGAAAGAATGACAGCGATCAGCAGCATCACTGCGCTTGAGATTATCGATTCCAGGGGAAACCCCACCGTGCGGGCAGAGGTGCGGACCGCGAGAGGTTCGATTGGGGCTGCTGCAGTTCCATCAGGCGCATCGACCGGGGAGCGCGAAGCGCTTGAATTGCGTGACGGCGATCCGGAGCGCTATCTAGGTAAGGGCGTGCGCAGAGCGGTGGCTAACGTCGAGGGGCCGATTGCAGCGGCACTGGTGGGACACGAGGTGACGGATCAGCAGGGTCTGGACCGCCGCATGATCGAAGTGGATGGCACCCCGAACAAGGGACAGTTGGGGGCGAACGCGATGCTGGCGGTGTCTATGGCGGCTGCGCATGCGGCGGCGGCTGAACAGGGTCAGCCGCTTTTCGCGACGTTTTGCGAGCGTGCGGAGTACCTCATGCCCGTGCCGATGATGAACGTGATCAACGGCGGCGCGCACGCGAACAACAGCGTGGACCTGCAGGAGTTCATGATACTTCCGGTAGGAGCGCCGACGTTCAGTGAAGCGTTGCGCTACGGCGCGGAGATTTTTCACGCCCTCAAGGCGCTGCTCAACGCGCGCGGCGCGAGCACGGCCGTGGGCGATGAAGGGGGCTTCGCGCCCGACCTGCCGTCGAATGAAGCGGCGCTTGAGCTGATCGTAGAGGCGATAGAAAGAGCCGGTTACGCTGTCGGTGATGACATTCTGCTGGGCCTCGATGTTGCCAGCTCGGAGTTCTTCAAAGCCGGACAGTACGACCTGGCCTCAGAACAGCGCCAGCTCGATGCGTCAGCGATGGTTGAGCTGCTCGACTCCTGGAGTCAGCGCTATCCCATCATCACCATTGAAGACGGGATGGACCAGAACGACTGGACCGGGTGGCGGCAGCTCACCGAGCGTATCGGCAGGCGCGTGCAACTGGTCGGTGACGATCTATTCGTCACTGATGCCGCGACTCTGCAGCGCGGGATCGACGCAGGCGTCGCGAATTCGATCCTGATCAAAGTCAATCAGATCGGCACTCTGACTGAGACTTTCGCGGCCATTGAGCTGGCGCAGCAGGCGAATTACACCGCGGTCGTCTCGCATCGCTCCGGCGAGACCGAGGACGCCACCATTGCCGATATTGCGTGCGCTTATTCAACCGGACAGATCAAGACAGGGTCGATGTCGCGCTCCGACCGTATTGCCAAGTACAACCGGCTGCTGGTGATCGAAAAGATGCTTGGTTCGCGTGCGCGGTACCCCGGACGCGAGGCTTTCTACAACCTGCAGGCAGGCTGATGTGATGGCGCGTGGCGGATGCAGCGCTGTCGCCACCAACATTCGGTTGATTTGCTCGGGCGGATGAGCCGTACACGGGCGCCGTTTCGTAACCGGACTCAGTCAGGGTGAAATATCTCGTCGCGCTCTTAATCCTCGTGACGGCCTACCTGCAATACCAACTCTGGTTTGAGCGAGGCGGTGTGCTCGACGTAGCCAGGCTTGAAGATGCCGTGCGCACGCAGCGCGAAGAAATCCAGCGTTTGCGGGAACGTAACCAGGCGCTTGAAGCGGAGGTCAGCGACCTTAAGCAGGGATCTGAAGCGATTGAGGAACGGGCCCGCAGCGAGCTCGGCATGATCAAGGAAAACGAAGTGTTTATCAGGGTCACTCCCAGAGTGCCGGCTCCGGCTGAAGCGCCGTGAAGCCAGCCAAGTTTTTTGCGGTCATTCCCGCCGCCGGCATCGGACGACGCGTGGGTGGCGACAGACCGAAGCAGTATCTCGAGATCGCGGGCCGCACGGTGCTTGAATGGACCGTGTCCCGAATTGCAGCGTTCGAGCGGGTGAAGCGCGTGGTGATCCCGGTTGCCGCAGACGACGATTACTTCACTACGCTTGCCTGCCGGTTGCCTGCAAAGTGCAGTGCGGTGGTTGGCGGTGCGGAACGCTGCCATTCCGTGCTCAACGGGCTCGATGCGCTGGCCGGGGAAGCAGCGCCGGATGACTGGGTGCTGGTACATGACGCGGCGCGTCCCTGTGTTCAAGAGAGCGAGATTGAGCGTCTGATAGGTGAGCTCGAGAACCACGACTGTGGTGGTTTGCTGGGCGTCCCGGTCCGTGACACGCTCAAGCGCTGCGACGCGCAGGGCAGCGTGGTTGATACGCTGGATCGCACCGGGCTGTGGCAGGCACAGACACCGCAGATGTTCCGCTTTGCTTTGCTGCGATCAAGTCTCGAGGCGGCCCTGGCCGACGGCGCTTTGGTAACAGACGAGGCGCAGGCCGTTGAGCGTGCCGGGCACAGGCCGCGCGTTGTTCTTGGACACACGGATAACCTCAAAATCACGCACCCGGACGATCTCGAGGCAGCAAACCGGATTCTGCAAACCGGGTATGAGGTTTAGTCATGCGCATAGGCCAGGGTGTCGACGCACACAGATTCAAAGACGGCGACCATGTGGTGCTCGGCGGTGTCAGCATCCCGTTTACGCAGGGCCTGGCCGCGCACTCCGACGGTGACGTGCTGCTGCATGCGATTTGTGATGCGCTTCTCGGGGCGGCCGGCCTTGGCGATATCGGGCGTCATTTCCCCGATTCGGATCCATCCTACGCGGGTGTCAGCAGCCGGCGTCTGCTGCGTGAGGTAGTGGCCATGCTCGACACCAATGGGTATCGAATTGTGAACATCGACGCTACCGTGGTTGCCGAGCAGCCGCGTGTAGCGGCGCATATCGACAGTATGCGCGGCAATATCGCCGCCGACACCGGGATTGCGCCGGATGCGGTAAACGTTAAAGGAACCACGACTGAGAAGATGGGATTTACCGGGCGCGGAGAAGGAATTGCCGCCCTCGCGGTGTGCCTGATTGATTAAGCCCGTCCAGGGACTCTGGAGGTGCTGCGCAACAGCACATCAACCGCGCCACTGCCCCCACTGCGGTCTTTAACGGCAGCGTAGGCCAGCACCCTTGGATCCTGACGCAGCCAGTGCCGTACATGCGGTTTGAGAACGGCTCGCGCGCCCGGGGAGCTGAGTCCTTTGCCGTGAATCACCCGCACGCACTGTAAACGTGACGCGCGTGCGCCATCGAGAAATTCGGCCAGGGCCGACCGCGCCTGCCCCAGATGCAGACCATGCAGGTCGAGTTCGTCAGCTACCGCCAATCGACCGCGACGCAGTTTCCGCATTACTGAGTCCTGCACGCCCGAGCGGCAGAAGTCATCCTCGGCCTCGGAAACCGTATCTAAAGGTGGATTGGTCCAGTTGTCCTCGTTAGGCGGGAGTACAGGTCTACGCTGGTCCCGGGAAGGCTGTCGGCTGCGGCGGGGTGTAGGTTCAACGCCGTCGAAGTGCAGGCGACGTACCTTCCCGACCATATCTGCGAAGGAGGGAGCGTCTTTGTCAGGATCTGTCATCAGCGCTCTCCATGATCTCCAACGCCTGCTCAAGCACCATGCTGTTTCTCCCGAGGTGCAAAGACCGCGACCGATCCGGTCGCGGGTCTCTACGCTCAGCTGACCCAGCGCCGGGCGTTATTAAACAGCGCCATCCACGGACTTTCTGCAGCTTTCCAGTGGGTAGGAAACCAGGACATCTGCTGAGTCAGAAACACCCTTTCGGGGTGCGGCATCATAATCGTGACCCGGCCGTCTGTGCTGGTGACGCCTGTGATCCCTGCCGGCGAACCATTGGGGTTGGCCGGGTAACGCTCGGTTGGATGGCCGCGATTGTCGATGTAGCGCAGGCAGGCAGAAGTCGACCCGGGAACGTCTGCGGACCACGCGAGCCGGCCCTCTCCATGCGCTACTGCTACAGGGACGCGCAGGCCTTCGAGTGACTGCAGCAGGACAGAGGGCGAGGGCATGACCTCCACCATGCTGAGCCTGGCTTCGAACTGTTCAGAAGTATTACGCTCGAAGGTCGGCCAGCCGTCAGCGCCGGGAATCAAATCCCGTAGCGACGAGAGCATTTGACAGCCGTTACAAACGCCCAGCGTGAAGGTTTCGGGGCGATTGAAAAAAGCCGCAAAAGCATCGCTGGCCCGGGCGTTAAAGCGAATAGTGTTGGCCCAGCCGCGGCCCGCACCGAGAACGTCTCCGTAGGAAAAGCCACCGCAGGCCACCAGACCGCGCACGTCCGTGAGATCGCTGCGTCCCGCCAGCACATCGGTCATGTGGACGTCTATTGGTTCAAAACCGGCACGTTCGAATGCAGCCGCCATCTCGACGTGACCGTTCACGCCCTGCTCACGCAGGATGGCGATCTTCGGCCGCACGCCTCCTACCCGTGCTGCCGCCGGCTCCAGTAGCGAGCTGGCAGCACCTGGAAAGCGTACCTGTAGTCCCGGATCATCAATGTCGAGGATCGTTTCCAGCTCCTCGTCAGCACATTGCGGGTTATCACGTCGGTGCTGCAGCGCATGAGTCACCGCGCTGTAGTCGGCGAGGCAGTGCCGCAACGTCTGCTCGAACAGCGGCTCAATGCCGCAGGAGATAGAAAGTGTTTGAGACCTGTTGGGACGAGCGACGACGTGGACGATCGGTGCGAGTCGGGTAGTGTCGTCAAGGTAGCTGAGCAGCGCTTCGAGCTGTTCC
>Ga0181582_10000755_pt1 | contig 23744 bp, 19 predicted proteins | sample 071ome_32_FD_132438 | JGI IMG/M metagenome (GOLD analysis project Ga0181582, IMG submission 132438) | Coastal salt marsh microbial communities from the Groves Creek Marsh, Skidaway Island, Georgia - 071405AT metaG (megahit assembly) | ecosystem: Environmental > Aquatic > Marine > Intertidal...
CCGCTCCAGAAACGCGCCGACTCACCCCCCCCCACCACCACCCACCCACACGCACACACAAAACGTCGCGTCAAGTCAATTCACGAGGGTAAGCAGGCCAGTCGCCAGCACCGACAGCATGCCGATCATCAAGTAGATGACGTGCGTCGTCACCAGCAGTCCGTGGCCGAGCGCTGTACGTGCCTGAGTCTCCTTGAGGACCTGCGCCGACTTGGCGGCGGCGGCCTCGGCGAGGTCGAGACGCGCATTCTTCTCCAGCGCCTCTTTCAGAGCCTGCAGGCGAGCGTTCGCAGTGGCGAGTTTCGTGAGCGAGGGCGGGAGTCGTATGCAGGCCACGGGGCGGCTATTGCGGGTCAACAAGCGTCCAGTCTTCGGCCTCGGCATCAGCCTGGGCGACAACGTACCTTGATGCTCTCGGCGAGCTCCTCCTCGACCCGCGTCTTTCCGCGGCTCAGGGTCGCGAGCTCGGCGTCGCGTTGGGACAGCGCCTTCCTGCTGTCCTCCGCGCCCGCCTTAAGCACCGCCGCCTGGCGCTCGAGCTCCGAGATTTTCTGCTTCTGGGACGCGATCGTCGACTCCTTGACGTTGGAGGCGCGCTCGTAGGCCCCCAGCTGGCTCCTGGCGACGTCGAGGTCCTTGGTCGCGGCGGCGGCCTCCTCGGCCGCCTGACCCCACGCGCTTTCGGCAACCTCCTTCTCCTTTGTCACCTCGGAGATCTTATCCGACAACTCGGCCAGGACGGACTCCTTGGCGGCCTCGACGCGCTGCAGGGCGTCGCGCTCCTCTGCAAGGCGGCTCTGAAGCGCGTCGACAGCGTTCTCCATGGTGTCTACCGTGTTCTGGAGCGCTTCCCTGTCTCCTCGCAGAGCCTCGTTCTCGACGAGCGCAGCGGAAAGGTCGGCCCGGAGGGACTCGACTTTGGCGGCCTCGTCGAGCAGCTCTCCACGGAGGCGAGACACGTTGGCCTCGAGGGCCCCGACGGCTTCCGCGTGCTTGGCAACGGTGCCGTTGTGCAGCTCGATCATGGCGTCGAGCTTGCGCAGCGACTCGGCGTGGGCATCTCCGGCCGCTTTGGCCTTGGAGCTGAACGTCTCAGTGAACTCCTTCTGGAGCAAGAGGTCCTTCTCCAGCTTCTTCACCTTGACAAACGCCAGCTTCATCACCTTGGCGGTTCCCTCTTCCTTGTTCGTCAGAGAGGCGAGGACGCTCCTCGACTCGTCGAGCCTCGACTGGAGCGTGGCAGCGGCCGCCGCACTCTCGGCGAGTGCCAGTTCGGCCTGGGCCTTGTCGGCAGACAGGGCGTCCACGCCTCCCTTGAGCTCAGCGATCATCGCCGCCATGTCCGACTGGGCAGCGCCGGATGCTGTCTTCTCGGAGGCGAGCGCCTCCGTCGCGGCGGCGAGCTCCCCCTCGAGGCGAGCGACCTGGGCCCTGGAGGCGTCCAGGTCGGCGGCCTTGACGGCGTGCTGCTCGGACAGCACGGCAACCTTCGACTGCAGGTGGGCAGCCTCCATGCGCAAGGCGGGGATCGTTTCGTTCTCGGCCTTGAGCTCGGCGATCTCGCGGTCCTTGGCCTCTGTGGCGGCCTGCAGGTCCTTGATCGTCGACTGCATGTCCTTGATCTTGAGGAACGAGCGCTGCAGGATGACCTTGGCGCCCTCTCCCTTAGGCGTTCCTTGCTGTTTGGCCACCAGGATCTCGTCTTCTTTGAGGCAGAGCTGCTCCTCCAGGCCCTCGAGGGAGCGGAGCAGGCTGGCGTTGTTGCGCTCCATGGCCTCGACCTGCTCCGTCAGACGTCCCACGTCGACAGAGCGGGCGCGCTTCTCGTCGGCGAGAGACGCCTCCAGGGTCTTTTGGGCCTCGGAAGACTCCTCCAGCTGGCGCTTGAGCCCGTCGAGCTCGGCCTCGGCGCGCTGCAGCTGCGCCTGGCTGGTCTCTTCGAGCTCCGCGTGGCGGGCCTGCAGGTCGGCGAGCGCCGCGTTGGACACGTCGAGCTCGGCCTTCATCGAGGCGATTGTCTCCTTGAGAGACGCCTCGGCGGCGGTCTGGTCGGCGACCAGCGAGTCCATCTCGGACGTCAGGTTGTCCACGAGGGCCTGTCTCGCGGCCGTCTCGCGCTCAAGGGTGGCGATCTTCTCGTCCCTGGCCTTGATCGTGGCCTTGAGATCGACCGACTTGGCGGCAAAGTCCTTGGTCAGCGCGACAATCTCGCCCTCCTTGGCGTCGAGTAGCCCCGAGACCTCGTTCTTGGCCGCCTGCACCGCGGCCAGGTCGTAGTTGAGCGACTTGATCTGCTCGACGGACGACTCGAGGTCGCGGTGGGCCTGGGCGAGCTTCTCCCCGCTGGAAACACCCTCCGCCTGCATCGAGGAGATGATATCGCTGAGCTCAGCGGCGCGGCGTTCGTGGACGGCGATCGATTCCTCCATCGTGGCGACCGATGCAGCCTGGGCGGCGTTGGACTTTTCCAGGTCGTGCTTGGCGGCAAGCAGCACGGCGTACTGCTTCTCGAGCGAGGCAGCCTTCTCCTGAGCCGCAGCGACGCGCGCCGCCTCCTCCTCGCGCTCAGTCTTCAGAACGATCTCCCGCTCCAAGGCGGCGGCCTGCGCAGCGTTGTGCTTGTGCTTCAGGTCTTCCACCGCATCTCGAGCGGCGTCGATCTCCGCTTGCTTGCCGGCGACCGCCTTGGTCAGGTCGTCAGCGCGCAGCTTGGCGTCGGCCATGCCGGCCTCGAGCTCCGCCTTGACCTCGGCGACATGGGCCATCTCCAACCGGAGCGCGTTAATGGCTTCCTGTTTGTCGGCGGCATCATTGGCGGCAGCATGAGCAGACTTGATCACGTTCTGGAGCGCTTCGTCCTTCTGAAGCGCCTGGGACGTCATCGAGCGGAGCGCGTCCTCGCGGGCTGCCGCGAGCTGCTTGGCGTACTCGAGGTCCTTGACGGCCCGCTCCTTCTCCTCGGACACGCTCATCAGCTCTTGTTGGGCGCCTTTGAGCTTCTGGAGCGCGAGCGGCAGGACTTCCTTCGCGCCCTTGCCCTTGGGCGTGCCTTCGGCCGCCCGCCTCTCGGCGTCGACCAGCTTGCGGCGCAGCTCGTCAATCTTGGCGAGGTCGGCCACTCGCAGGTCCTGCAGGTCGGCCAGTTCGCTCTCCGTGTCTGACAGCTGTGCAATGAGCGTGTCGGTGATCGACTCGATCTGCTCGACGCGCTGGCACGCGGCGCTCATCATCGCCGTCGCCGTGTCGAGCTCGTGACGGATCGTCTTGGTCTCCCTGTGGCTGAAGGAGGCCTTGGAGCGCGATCGGACGTCGCGAACCTTGGCCGCACTGACCTCGTACTCGTTCGAAGCCTTCTGCAGCGTCCCGAGCGCGTGGTCGGTCCTCGTCAGCTTCTGGCTGAGCTCCTGAATCTTCTGGCCGCGCGTGGTCACCTGTTCCGACAGGTGGCTCGTCTTAGGGTGGTCGTCGCCGAGGAACTCCAGTTGCTTGACGGCGTCGAGCTGCGCTTGACGCTCGCTGGCCAGCCTGTCCTGGAGCTGGTCCTTGATGGCCTTCAACGTCGAGACCCGCTCGTTGTTGTTGCTGGTGGTGTTGGTGGTCGGGCGCTGTTTTGGCGTGACGGCTGTGGCATCCTGGAACGTGCGAGACCGCGAAGAAGGCGTGGGTGAGTGAGTGAGTGGGTGAGTGGGTGAGGGGCAGCGCGCGGGGAGGAGCCACGCCCCGGCCAACGGAATCCTAACGATCTGGGGGCAACAACCCATCGTGGGAAGAAGAACAAACGGCCTCCCGACGACGAGGAACAACGTACCTGCAGGTAAGGGATTTTCGATGCGCGGAAGGCGGGAATGGTCTCGCCGTCTGCCGCGGGATGGTGGGCTGCAGGGGATTTCCTAATTTCCTGACACACGTCACCCTTCGGCGCTGGAGAGCCCGTCTGGTGCGGGGCGTTTCGCAGCATCGTGACTGGTGGTGTCTAAAGCGTCCGGTGACGGCGACTAAGTCAATGGGTTACATATGTTTGTAATGGTCGTTGGCCAACCAGAACGGTTGCCCAAGGGCGACCGTCCGATGCTTGGAACGAACGAGCCCACCCCTCCTCCCCGCTACGACGTCGTGTAGGCCAGGCCGGCCTCTGCGTCCGCCTGCGCCTGCCGCATCGACTCGATGAACTGCGTCTTGTACTCGCTCGAGCCGATGGCCTGGAAGATGAGCCGCGCCACGGGGCTCCCGAGCGCCATTAACCGCGACAGCCAGCCGACCATCTTTGGCGAGCTCGCAATGTCCATGGCGGACACCGTGTCCTCCTTCAGGAGCATCCCCACCGCTTGCAGGCAGAGCTCGTCAGAGGCGATGTGATACTGCTGGAACAGCTTCCGCTTCTGCTGCTCTTCCTCGGCACCCTGCGGTGCCAGCGCCGACCCGAGCCCGCCCGCGTCGTCCCCCGCCCCGTACGCCGACTTCTCTCCGGATATATTGTCCATGAGCGTCCTGGCAACGTGACGCTCGATCGCAACCTTCTTCAGGTCGGGACACGTGCTCACCATCCCGCCGAGCACTTCCCCGGCCCGCACGCGCAGCTCCGGGTCCTCCTCCGCCTTGACCAGTTCCACCACCACGCCGAAAAAGTCCCGCGCGAGCATCTCCGCATAGATGGCTCCGGCCACATCGGCGACACCCGGCGTGTCCGCCTGCGTCAGGAACGTGGCCAGCGAGACGTACGTCAGAGCAGACCTGGTGACGGCCGCCGAAGCCTCGCGGCCAGACGACGACCCGAACGACTCGAACACTTTCGCCATGTTCTCCTTCGTGACGAGCGCCCTGGCGAACGACGACGGCGGGACGTTGGTAGAAGGCCCGACAAATGCCTCCAGGGCGCTGACGGCGTTGGTATTGAGTGCCTCGTACTTCGCCGGCGAGTCTGCCGAGGGCGCCGGGGACTCGACCGCGGCCGCGACGAGGGCGTCGACCACCTCGGGCAGGAGCGCGTCGCTGCACCCGTTTCCAGAGGCGAGTATCATGCCCATCGATGCAGCGGCGAGGGTCCTGTCCTCCGGGGAAGCAACAGCGTCTGTTGTTCCAGTTCCAGTTCCAGAGAGATGCTGCAACACTTTGCTCCAGGCTGCGTCCAGTTCGCCGGCCTTCGTCGCGGTCGTCATCGTCTCGTGTGGTGTTCAGGGAAGGCGATGCGAGGACGGGAGTCAATGCATTGAATTCGTCGTGTTCTGGGAACCATGCATGCCGCGGCCCCAATTGGGGCCGCGGCCTGCATGCAGCTGCTGGGGGGTCGAGAGAAATCTTGTCGAATCGGGGCCTCGCGACACGTATATAATACACCAACCAAGACGACACCTTGCTCGTGTAGAACAAGGTGACGTGGCCTCCTCTATCTACGTCTACGTATACTGTTGAAACCGACTGACTTTTTCCCATCGTCACAATGCACCACGCGGCGTGTATACTCGTTTCTTTCGTCCTCGTCCTCTGCCGCCAATCGTTCGCGTTCGAGCTGCGAGACGGGATGTACTCCTTGCAGCTGGCCGTGGAAGACCCCTGCTTCCTCAGCTACCAGAACAGGACGTGCGAAAGAGTCACCCCGGTGGTGCGCAAGACGACAGGCCTGTGGAACAAGTGGCACCTGCAGGTCGTCGACAAGGAGGAGGGCATTGTGACGCTGCGCTCCAGGGATTACGGGTTCTGTCCCGACGCCGTGCTGAGTCGCTTGGAGAGCAAGTACTGCGCGCTGCCACCGTCTGCCACGGCGGTCGTCCTGGATCCCAGTGGCGCCTCCGGGGGCGACGGCGACGAGGGGGAGCTCACGCGTTTCCAGCTCGTCCCCCTTCCGGAAGATTTGTATCATGTGGTTGCCGTCGGGAGGGAGGGTGCGTCGTGCGCTCGTTTCCTGGGCGCGCCGGGATGCGGCAAGTTTGTCGAAGCGCGCTTGGCTGCCGAAGGAGAGGAAGGCATTATTACCAAGTGGAAGTTGGCGTACAAGGGGGGCGCTCCGGCGCCTGTCGAGCCCCCCCTGCCGGCGCCGCTGCCGGCGCCGCTGCCCGCCCCCCTCCCCGCCCCCCTGCCGGCCCCGTCGCTCATGAAGCCGCCGAAGATCGCGTTGCGGTCTCAATCCTTGGGATACCTCGAGGTATTCATGGTCGAGAAGGGGTCGTGCGCGGACGGCGCGTCGCCGACGTCGTACGATGTGACGTATGGCACGCCGTCGTCGGAGAAGAAAGTGAACGTGCCGGCGCGCAATTCGCTGGCGACCACCGGGGTCGGCATTGCGTTGGAGCAGTACGGGGAGAACACGCTGTGGTTTACTGGTGTGTGCGGAGATATACTGCCAACATATACTGCGCCGTCGAACTTCATCAGCGCTGTTTTCTCGGAACCTCCCCGACCCCCTGGGCGCTGCACAGCTGCAGTGCTTGCGCCAGGGACCAAGTGGGCGTTCAGCTGCGGAAGGCAGGATTGCATCGCCGCGTGCGGTAGCTTTGGCCTGACGTGCAACGTGGCCGGGATGCAGCAAGTGGTCACGAGGGCGCAAGGGGAGTTTCTCGCGCGGCTGAACAACCTGCCCGTGACCGTGTACTATGGTCCGAATTCATCGCCCCCTTACCCTGCCCAAACTGACGGCCCTGGTACGCGTTGACCTCGCACGCCGTGCGCCCGCCCACCCGCCTGCCCCGACTCTCACTCGCACTACGCACGTCGCTCGTTCCAGTCATCGATTACTACGGACCGAGCCGATCCGAATACTACTATCAGGGGACCGCCAGTCCGTGTTGAGCTCGACCGCCGTGCGTCCGCCGCGCTCCCTGCTCACTCGCGCCACGCGCTTCGCTCGTTCGCTTACCTGGCAGGTCAATGCAATCAACAAGGAATTGAGCCCGTCTCCCAGAGGATCTGCTGCTGCTCGACCAACCTGGCCGAATGCCCCGTGGCATGATCTCGTCTACGTACGTACGTACGTAGGTGCACACGTCTACAGTCTACTCTGAAATCTAAAGATCGCGGAACAGCAGATTGATCGCCTCGCCTTGAGGATATGCCATCATGTGCCTTCCTTGGTTTAGGCGCGGGTTCCAGGACGTCTCTTCGACGCCCAGCTTGAGGTCAACCGTCTCCGACACGCCGCTGACGAGGTCTTCGATGTAGACGGCCGGGTCATCCCCCGACAGTGACATGTAGCGCGAGTCGTGACTGAACGAGATTGCCCGAATGGGACTGTCCATCTTGTAGAACGTCTTGATGTTCACGAGCGACTCGCCCCGAGCGTCCCACAGACACACGAGCGCGTCGGCGCCCCCCGTCGCCACGTACTTCTGGGAGGGGTCGACTGCCACGCTCAGCACCGACGCGGTGTGGCCGACATAATGCTTCAGGGGCTCCATCTCCGGAAACGAGACCACCTCGAGCGCAGACCCGTGTCGGCCGGTGCCCAGCAGCAGCCTGTCGTGGGACAGAAACGCCGGCTCGTTGACCTGGTATTTGAACACCACCTGGCCGGTGATGCTCATCTTGCGGACGTCGACGACGCACACAACGTCCTTCTGGTTCCCAACGACGATCTGATTCCCGTCTTTGCTCCACGCAAAGTACAGGTTGTTGCCTGGCGTGCTCAGCGTCGCGGTGTTCTTGCCCGCTCTCGAGTCCCAAAACTTCAGCGACTTTTCCCGCCCCGACGTCGACGCGAGCCTATCGGGCTCGCTCGGATGCCATCTCAGGTACATCACCGAGTCACCGTGCGACCGAAGATCGCTCTCCAGCGACAGCGACCGGTTCGACGCCGCATCGAGCTTCCACACCTTGACGGAATGGTCGCTCGACCCGGTCGCCAGCTGCGTCCCGGTGCAGTTCCAGTCAAGACAGAAGATCTGCGGTGTTGTGTTGTGTTGGGGTTCGGTTAGGGGTGGGGTGTGTAGGGTCGTCGTGAGCCCCCTCTCAAGTGCTTGGGGTGGATGGCGAGGCGAGCTTGTCGTTGCCTCCCCCTCATCTGGCCCCGCGGCGACGATACGGTACCGTACCTTGCTTCTATGTGCGTTGCGCACTTCGTGATTGCTCCACTGTGCGGCCGTCATGACGCGAATTTCCTGCAGTCCGTCTGAACTCACGACCCTCCGCGCCTGTCTTTGGTCTGTGCGTGTTCCTGTCTGTCGTATCCAGATTACAGAGATCCAGAGCCACTAGTCCGAATTGAAATGCAGCGCCGCCAGGCGACCTCCACGCTTCCTGGAGGACGGCAAGGGCGACCGGGACGGGCCGCTCTTTCTCTTCAGCGGCGTCTTGTCCTCCGCATCGTCCTCCTCCGTGGAGCTCATGGGCAGGTTATCGGGCACGGGCGACGCGTTCCTCCGGCGCCCGTTCCCCTTATCGGTCTCGTTCAGCGAGTCGAGGCTCGAGGCCACCCCCATCGTGACGACCTGTCCCGAGGCGGTGTGCGTCTTTCCCACCCGCAGCTGGAACGGCGCCCGATCATAGTACGCCACGCCCTCCTCGTGTGCATCATCGAATGAGCCCGTCCCCAGCTGGCGCAGTACCGCCCCGTGGTCGACGTAGACCTTGGCGAACGCCACGAGCGGCCCCTGGTTGGCGCCCGACGTCGAGTCCCAGACGTCGTCAAACGTCTGGGACAGGAACCGAAGCGAGTTCAAGAGCTCCAGGACGGTGGCGGTGGCGGTCGCGTTGTCCGTGGCGGAAGAGTCCCTGCTGGGCGATCCCGTCCGAATATCAAAGATGTACTCCTCGAGGACCTTGCTCGCCGTGCGTTCGCCCAGGCCAAAGCCGAAACTCACCCGCATCACGTGGCCCTCGTCCAGCCACGGCCTCAGTTCCTCGCACCAGTTCTTGACGGTCGCGCCGTCCAGCCGGCCGGGCGCCGTGGCCTTTTTGGACGCGGCGGGCGCGGTGGACAGCAGCTTGACGACCTGGGTCGCCTGGTTTCTTGGCGCACGGGACGAGACGGTCGCCTCGTTGAAAGCGGCCACGGGGAGTATGCTCCGCGAATAGCAAACCTCGGATATGGTTGCGAAGATGACGTCCGCGGCGTGCGCGAAGGAGACGGACGACGCGTTGGCGGGCATTTCGTGATCGTGATGCTGCGCGTGATGATGATCCACTCGTCGGCCGTTCGGTTGGTTCGGTTGGTTCTCCGCGCGTTCTTTTATCCTCGGGTTTCGGATATGACCGCGTCGTACGTATTCATTTACGAAATTGAGCGAGTACGTGCGAACGGCGGAGGACGCCCGAGATTTCTTCTTTCGACCCCCTCGCCAGCTCACTCGAGGCCCGCGACGTACTCCAGCATGGCCCGCTCCTCCCGCCGTCGACTGGCGGACCCCGCGTATATCCCATACCCGACCGCGAGGAACGCCGCGTACTGCATCAGCGAGCCCGCGTGCAGGCTGCAGAACAGAAAGCCGGTGGACAGGACGCCGCACGCCGGCGCCCAGACGCCCGGGCCGTATTCCAACGTCACGGCTGCGTTTGCTCCACGCGAGATCCTGAGGCACGCCGGCAGCCACACGAAGACGGCTATGAGTGCCATCGACGTCGCGGCAGACCCGGTGAGTCTGGAAAGCGCGCTTGCCACCACGGGCGCCGCGCAAATCGCCGCCACCGACACGGCCGTCCTCCTCGACAGGCCCAGGTCGCTCCAAGTGGCCACCTCGCCGACGCGATCTTCCCGGTCCGGCAGACCATGGTCCTTCACGACGCAGACGAGCGCCGCGCAGTTCACCACCGAGAAGATGGCAAGCGTGGCCGCAGAGACGAGCTCGGTCAACACCGAGATGTCGACGCAGAACGCGAGCACACCTGCCACTGTCCCGGTGAGAACCGTCGCGACCACGGGAGTGGCCGTGGACTCGTGGATCTTGGAGAGCACTGGCGGCAAATACTGCCGTCTGCCCAGCACGGCGAGCAGCCTCGCGTTGGACAGCAGGCCCGTCATGGTCGACGTCGTGATCCCTGGGGTGGGCAGGAAAGAGAATCGTGGTGAGTCAGGAGGGCGGTATGGTATAGTATGGTATGGCACGGAACGGTTGCGAGCTCGTACCGCAGATGGCGCCTGCCGACACGACCGACGCGGCCACGCGCTTTCCCTGCGCGAGGAACGCCGCCTTGTACGGGGCGTATATATTGATATCTTGGTACGGTTGCATGAGCACCATCGAGCACGCCATCCCCATGTACAGCACGGAGGCGACGAGCAGCGAGGTGACGATGCTCCGTGGGACGTCTCGTGTCGGGTTGGTCGCCTCTTCGGCGGCGTTGGGGATATAGTCGAAGCCTATGAAGGAGAAGAAGACAATGCCAGCGGCGCTGAACACGCCCGACATGCCGTAGGGGGCGAATCCCTGACTGGGGACGAGGTTGGACAGCTGCCAGCCGCTCATCGAGGAGAGCACGACTGCGTTGCGAGGGCGAGGGCGAGTGAGGGTCGTAGACAGACGGACAGACACGTAGACAGGTAGGCAGACGTGGAAGCGCGCATGTATGTGACGATGTATACACCTACCGTAGAGGATGCACGACATGTTGATGGAACACACCGCCATGTTGAACCGCGCCGACTCCCGGATGCCGACGCACAGGATGGCGCACAGGAGCCCGATGAGCAGCAACGCGACCGGGTCCAACACCGAAGTCGACAGTACCGAGGATGACGACAAGGCGGTCCCGTCGACCGCCCCCTCGCCCCCACCCAGCAGGTAGCCCCGCATGCCACGGCTCACGGCGGACGAGCTCAACGTGATCTCGAGCACCGTCGACCAGCCCACCAGCCAGCCCACGAGCTCTCCAAAAACGGCCGTACTGTACTCAAACGCCCCGCCCGACGTGTGCACGTGCTTGCTGAGCTGCGCAAACGACAGGCCAGAGGCGAGCGCGGCGATCCCGGCGATGCCGTACGACAGCACGATGGCCGGCCCCGCGATGTCCCTCGCCGTGAACCCGATGACCACGTAAATCCCAGCGCCTACGATGCTCCCCTGGTGGCCACGTAGACGTATGGGCGCGTCGGGTCGGTGAGAGAGAGAGAGAGAGGGACAGGGTAGCGAACTCCGGAACGCTCCAGGATCGTCGTTCGTCGTTCGTCGTTCGTCGTTCGTCGTTCGTCGTTCGTCGTTCGTCGTTCGTCGATCGTCGATCGCCGATCGCCGATCGGGCGCGCACCGAGGACAGACAGGCAGGCTGACATCGTACCAGTCCCAAGAACGTCAGGTCGACGAAGCCGAGCTGGCGCTGCATCTCTCCGGGGCTTCCAGGTCCCGACGACATGATTTCGCGTCGGTACCAAAAAACTCGAAAAATCTGTAGCTGCAGCACAATGCATGTTGTGCTGCTGTCGACCTGGAGGACACTGCAGTTACGAACCGCCCTGAGAGACGCCCGCCAGCTCGCACACGCGACGTTTCGCTCCTCTTCGGACCGATTTGCGCTCGTCAACCGCAAGGCCAGCAGCACGCAAACCCAGGTACACCGCCGTCAGCACACAACGATGCCGGATCTTCAGAGCACCATTACGCTGACGCAGGAGGAGGAGGCGCTGTTCGCCGAGCTGCTCGACTCGAGCAACCAGGCCGGTCTAGCGACGACGCTCCGGTGCGCGGGGGGCTGGGTGAGGGACAAGCTCATGGGGAGGGAGTCGTTGGATATCGATATCGCGCTGGATAATATGATGGGGAAGGAGTTTGCCGAGCGGGTGAACGCGTACCTGGAGAGCCAAGGGCAGGAGAAGCACAACGTGGCGGTCATCATGTCCAACCCGGACCAGTCGAAGCACCTGGAGACGGCGCGGATGAAGATCCGCGGGCTGTGGATCGATTTGGTGAATTTGAGGTCGGAGGAGTATGCGCACAACTCGCGGATTCCGACGATGACGTTCGGGACGCCGGAGCAGGACGCGTTTCGGCGCGACTTCACCATCAATAGCCTGTTCTACAACATCAACACCAAAGAGGTGGAGGACTACACGGGAAAAGGGATCGAAGACATGCGGCTAGGGGTGATTCGTACGCCGCTCGCGGCCATGGAGACGTTCTTGGACGACCCGCTGCGGGTGCTGCGGGCGATTCGGTGGGTCTTGAGTCTTGGGTCTCGGTCGAACGGGGAGCTGGCTGGAGATCGCGAGCTCCGCGAACGCCAGGATACCGTTAACGTGTCTCACTCTGTTCGCCGATGACCTGTTCCTTCTCCTCTTCTCCAGGTTTGCGTCCAGGTTCGGGTTTGCGCTCGACGAAAGCCTCGTCGAGGCTGCCAGCGACCACAAGGTACCGTGCTGTTTTGCGTGACGTTTGTTTTGTTTTGTTGTTGTTGTGTGTGTGTGTGTGTGTGTGTTGGGAGAGCAAGGGTATCGTTCCTCCGGACCCGGGAGCCCGCCGTATGCCGTAAGCCGCCAGGCCGCCAGGCATCGTCAGCGCCAACGACATGCAGTGCTGCGGTTACAGTATCAACAGTATCACCAGTGCTGTCGTGATCGTTTCGATGCATCGAAAGGAAGGAGCCGGGGATCCGGGTGGGGGCAACGAACGAACGAACGAATCAGCTGGCCGTCGCCGTCGTTCCCTTGGCCGCCCTGGTCGCCCGGACCTCTTTGTAGAGCAGGAGATAGGCCATGTGCCAGTCGCCGCCGCCGCTGAGCGCGAGCACCTCCTCGTCCTTCCGCAGGATCATCTGGTCGTCGTCAAACTGGACCCATTGCCCGTCCGTCGGGGACTTGGTCCACGAGACGTAGTGCCCGGAGTCGGCGCTGCGGCCCTTGTGGGTCAGCACGCCGACCAGCTCGTACCGGCCTGTGGGCCCCGTGACGGCCTCCTCCGCGGTATCCATCGCCGCCGGGGGTTGATCGGCCGCAGCGGCCGCATCAGTGGCTTCCTCGTCGGTCTTCTGCTTTTTGCTATCGGCGCCTCCTGCTGCTCCATCTGCGACATCGGCGACTTCTGCCTCCCGGAAAGGCCGCAGCTGCTCCTTGAGCGCGTCGTCGCACAGGTCGTACACGTCCAGGACCATCGGGAAGGCGACTTTCCTCAGGATCTTCGCCTTCTGCTGGATGTCAGCCTTGTAGTAGAACCGGACCATCTGAATCGTGAGGTAGGGCGGCAGGGACACGATGGCGGCCTGGCCGGCGAACTTGATCAGCTGGCCCTCGGTCGCTGGATGGGTCGACGTCTTCTCCCTGTCGTCGACCAGCGCCAACTTCAGTCCCTCGGATACGTGGTTGACGGTCGAGTCGATGTTGCACTTCAGCAACAGCTCGGAGTTGGTCACCTCCATCGTCTCGTCGGTGCCCGCCTCTGCCTTCAGGGTCGACCTCGTCCGGATGCCAAACGTCTCCTCGACGCTCGGCACCTCGGAGCGCATCGACTGCAGGAGGCTCCCCCAGCACTCCTCGGCATCCTGCTGCAAGTGGAAGCCCTCACGACCCACCTGGTCGAACTGCGGGAACGCGGAGCGCATGGCCGACAGGAACCACATCGGCGACACGGCCACGGCGCTCTTGTCCATCTGCTGGAACAGGGAGCCGGCGCTCTTCGTGAGCGGGTGCTGGCCGGCGTAGTCGGCGAGCGTGCTCTTCAGCGGCGGCACGTTGTACAGGCACTGCAACGTGCTGTTCATGTAGCACGTGTTGCCGAGGTTTGTGAGCCCCGCGCCGTACTTCGACAGCCCCGTGGTGTCCTGCTCCTCCGGCGGCAGGTCCTCGAGGAAGACCTGGTTGGTGTTGAGGTTCTCGGGCGGTGCCTCGGCCGTGCCCATCATCGTGACCTTCAGGTTGGGCTTGAGGCCCACGGTCGACCAGTCCGCGTCGTCCTTCAGCAGCCCTTTGGCCTTCGGGAACCCCATGATCTTCTGGCGATCCGGCGGCACGCCGGTCAGCGAGAAGAGCTGCATCTTGAAGGTGGGGACGGACTGCGTGGTGTCGATCTCCACGGGGAAACTGGACTTGGTCCATTTCACCGTGATGGGCACCGTCTCCGGCATGTTGGCGCGCGTGCGGTCGTCGATCCCGCTTCTAATGATCGTTTGGTGCCCGTTTCGCTGCTTTGGGGGCGACTGGGGGCGATAAAAACGGTCTTAATTTTGAAGTGCGGGGCTCGTAATTCGGCCTCGGCCGGTCCGGGACGGGGACATATGCGGCCGATCGCGGGAGAGAGTGCCCGATTTTTCGAAATCGGGCATTTGTCAAATTGGAATAAATACAGAGAAGATCAGCATGGCCCCTGCGCAAGGATGACACGCTCTATCTGTTTAGAACTCCAACGTTTTTTTGCCGGCGGACCGAGGGGACCGCCGCCATTCGCTCATTCCGCTCACGGGATTTTTTCCTCCGCTCGCTCGTCGTCGCAGGTGCGGGACATGTTGGGGCACAAGGTGAGCAGGGAGCGCATCGGGACGGAGTTGGACGGCATGATCAAAGGGCCGGACCCGCTGAGGGCGCTGGACCTGCTCAGGACGATGGGCCTGTTCGAGGCGGTGTTCGAGGTGCATCCGTCGGCCGACGAGGACGTGCCGGCGGCACTCGCCGCGGCCGGATCCGCGCTTGGGAAGTCTGCGTGTGACATGCTGTCGGGCTGGACGGACGTGTTCGACGGTCACGAGGGGCTCGACCTGGGCAGCCCGGACGCCAAGCGCCAGACCATCCTGGGGGCGCTGCTCTTGCCGCTGCGGCACGCCAGAGTGCCGTACAGCAAGAACAAGACGCAGAGTATGTCGGCGCACGTCGTCCGGGACTCGCTCAAGTGGAAGGGCAAGGACGCCGACGCGATCGACCTCCTGCACGAGGTGGCGCCCGAGCTGACGGCCGCCCACGCGGCGCTGCTCGAGGGCAAGAAGGACGCCCAGTTGAAGGTCAAGCTGGGCCGCTGCGTCAAGAGGTTGCGGCAGATGTGGCCGTCTGGGGTCTTTCTGTCGTGCCTGCTGTGCCGCGACGAGGCCAAGCCAATCGGGACGGCCGAGGCCGTTGAGGAGGCGGTGTCGTGGGAGGCCGAGGGGGCGGACGTCGGCGGGGCGCGCGGGGACAGGGCAATGTGCGAGGCGCTCGAGTCGGCGATCCGCAGGTTCGGGGTGCAGAACTGCTGGCAGTGGAAGCCGCTGCTAAACGGCAAGGAGGTGATGAGCGCGCTCGGCATCGCCGGCGGCCCGGCGCTCGGGGCGGCCATGGACGCCTGCTTCGACTACCAGCTCGTGCATCCGGACTGCGATCGAGACGAGGTGCTGGCCTGGCTCAAGGCCAACTGGGTCGACCAAGGAGAGGGACAACGGCCGCTGGTCGTCGAGTGACGTTTGTTTATATCAAATCAATGTCCGCTTCTTCGCAGTTTGAAAACTCCACCCGACCCCGTATGCGCTCTTTGAAGCCCTCCACGCGCACGGCGACCCCCTCGCCCAGCCCTCGACCGACGATGGCCTCTCTCCCGTTGTCCCGCACCGTCGTCGACGACACCAAGATCTGCAAGCCGCGATCTGGGGTTCCATCATCGCCGAGGGCGGGAAAAATTCCGATGCCGTTGTTCTTCGTGTCGTGAATGAGGCAGTCGACGATTTCCACCCTGCCCCGGCCGCCCTCGACGGCGACGCCCGTCCCGGTCTCGGACGACACGTCGAGCCGTCTGAGCGTCACGTCGCCAGCGACCTGCACGATGTACACGGCATAGTTGTTCGCGACACTTGGCGACCGGTGACGGACGCTGAGCGACTCGATCGTCGCGTCGGGAGAGGTGACGGTGAGCGCGGGCACGTAGTGCTCCTCGGTGTCAAGGACGATGGTGGTGCCTTCCGATCCGCTCGCCCCGATCATCTTCACGGGCGTGCGGACGGCGAGGGTTGATCCGAGCCGCCACTCTCCCGGCCCGAGGACGATGGTCGTCACGGCGTCGTCGGGGGCCTCGGCCAGGGCACGCAGCAGTTCGTCGGGGGACGAGGGGTGGAGCTCCAGGGGCGCCACGGCCCGCGCCGGACGAATCGGAAGCAACGACAGCAGCGACGGCAGCGACAGCGAGAAGAGGACGCCGCGCCGAAGGGGAAAAACCGCCGCTGCCGCCGCTGCGTTCCTCCTAGCGGTGCTAGACGCTCGCGCCTCGATGCGGCCGTAGCTGTGGCAAACCGCACGTCCACACGGCACCATAGACAGACAGAACGGACGATGAGGACACGCGGTCACGTCACGGGACGGACGGGGATTGGCTCCCACTCGATTTCCCGGGTTCTAAACGAATTATCGTCGGTCGAGCACGTATGCGCGTCTCAGCGTTTCGTCGGCAGGATGCGGTCGTTCTCCAGACTAGCCGTCAACCGGCTGGCGAGTTTCAGCTCGTCGTCGCAGGCCTGCGCGGTGGCGGGCAGGTTCCGACCAGGTGCTCTGACGAGCGGGCAGGTCGGCCTCAGAGGGCGGAGAGGCCTGGCGGTAGCCTGCCGAAGATCACAGCATACCATCGTCGTCGCGCAGGGTGACGAGGGTGGTGCAGGAAGAGAAACACCCCAAACACCCTCGTCGTACAAAGAGCGCCTGGCGGCATATGGCCTCTCGGGGGTGGCCTCGTACGGCCTCTTCAACACCCTCTACTATTTCTTCTCCTTCCTCGCCGTCATCACCTCCCTCCCGAAGCCAGCGGCCATCGACAGCCTCAGCCTCGCCCTCCGGCACGTCTTCAAGCTGCTCGCCATCGTATGGGCGGGTTCTCAAATCACAAAGGTTCCTCGCGCGGCATGTGCGCTTGCGTGCGCGCCGCTCATGGACAAGCTGCTGGACCGCATCGCGTTGGCGTTCAAACTTGGCGGTGGGAAACGCCAGGCGTTCCTCTTCGTCCTCGTCCCGTTCTGCTGGGGCCTGTTCTTCGCACTTCTGGCCATCAGCGTCATCGTCTTGCGCGTCTAGTGATAGGGTTTTACTCAACTACGTGAAATATCTCGTGGTTTCATGTCAATACATGGCAGAAAAAAACTGGTTTCTCCGGATCTGCCGTCAGAATGGAGTACGTATATCGTCGTTGGTATCATGTGTCGTCGTCCCTTTTCTACCGCGAGTCCTCCATGGCCTCCTCCATGGCCTCGCCACCCACACTGCCCCCGCCCTCCCCGATTTGCCCGAACGCATCGTCCAGGCGCACGGCAAGCTCTTCGGCAAACGGGTCCCCCCGTACCCCCAGCAGTCTCGCCTTCACGGGCGCCGGCGGCGGCTCTGTCGACTTTGGAATCATCTGGCTCGCCGGCGTCCCGGGCGTGCTGCCCCCCCCACGTCGTCTGGATGAATCCACGCGTTCCAACGCGTACAGCCCGTTTCCAAACGACGAGAGCGACCCGCAGCTCTCTTTCCGACGAATGCTCGCCGGTGGCTCGGGTTCGACCCGATGGTCCCCGTTGGCGTCCCGGGGCGAGGGCTGGAACAGACCCGCCGCCGTCGCCATCACGTTGTGGTCGCTGTGATGACTATTGAGGTGGTTCAATTGATTCCGCTGGTTCACTTGGTTCAATTGGTTGAGCTGACGGGGCGTTGATCCCGTCGCGAGGGGAGGGCCACCCAGGCCGAGCGACCCAGGCACGGCTCGCTGGGCGGGCGAAGGTGGCTCGGTCGTGGGCATCCGCGGTGGGTCCTCTCGTCTTCTCGTCTCCTCGGCCACTTGCCGGTTTCCCACGGTTCAAATAGGTAAAAGAATCGAAAATTGCCGGCGGGCTGTGCAGGGCGGCCACCTTGTCTCCGGATTGGCTGTTTCGAAGCAAATCTCGAATCTTCGTGTTCAAAATCGGTCTCGTCGCGAAATTATAAACTGGGTCTTGTGATCTTCTGAACTCGTATCGTCATTGAAGTAGTCGTCAAAGTTAATGCGCGAATTGCGCGCGAAAAATACAAAATTGCGCGAATGCTAGTCGGAACCCGACGCCCGCGTCTTTGTCTCCTCGTCACACTCGCTTTTCGTCCAATCGTGCAATTGAATGCGCGTAGGACGATGAACACGTTGGTATATCAACCAGGGTCCCCTCTGGGGGGCTCCTGTCCCGATCCGGCGGTCGTGCGCCACGGCATTCCACGTCGAAGACATGGCACCGCGCTGCGAGCCGGGGCCCCGGGGCGTGGAGACCGAGACCGAGACAGGCGAGACAGGCGAGGCAGGCGAGACAGGGGAGACAGGGGAGACAGGGGAGACAGGGGAGACAGGGGAGAGAGCAGCAGCAGAGATGCCAGTGGCGCGAGCGCGTCGTCGCAGAGCGGCAGCAGCAGCAGCAGCGTCAAGGGGCTGGCTCGGCGGCGAGATATGGTCGTCTATGCGCAGCGGCGGAAGCACTTGCATCACCCCGACCTGGAGCGGGCCAAATGCATGGAGGACGTCTACCATATACTCGCGAGGAGGACGCTGATGGCGGCAAAGGGGCTGTCGACAAGTCCCTCTTCCTCTTCCTCCTCCTCGCCTGGCTCGTCGTCGAAGAACGCTCGGTATATGATTGGCGTGGTCGGCTCGCCGGGCAGCGGAAAGTCGACGCTCGCTCGCCAGACGTCGAAAATTGTCAACGCGATACAGCAGGAGGAGGTCGCGGTCGTGCTTCCGATGGACGGGTATCACTACACAAAGGCGCAGCTCGACGCGTGTGATGATCCCGAGGCGGCACACGCGCGGCGGGGAGCGCACTGGACGTTTGATGCGGAAGGATTTGTGGGGAAAGTGCGGGAGGTTGCGAGCGATGCGTCGAGTGTGAAGTCGGCGCCCACGTTTGACCACGGCCACGGCGACCCCGTCGCAGACGGGGTGCGGATCGAGCGGCATCACTCGATCGTGTTCGTCGAGGGGCTGTATTTGTTGCTGAAGATGGACCCGTGGGCGGATCTGCGGAACGTGTTCGACGAGACGTGGTACATCGACTGCGACGTGGACGAGGCGATGCGGCGGGTGTACAACAGGATGACGAGGAACGGGCGGGGACCGAGGGAGGCCAGGTCGCGGATCGAGACGAACGACCGGCCCAATGCGATGACGATCTTGGAAGCGGCGATGGACGACGCCGACTTGGTGCTGCCGAGTCTGCACTTCCGGAAGCCCAACTGGCGATAGCCGAGATGATTTCATTGCATTTCATTTGTTATCGATCAATCGATCAATCACCCAATCACCCAATCACCCAATCACTCGCTCAGCATCACTCTTCGACCAGTTCCTCCAATACCTTGCGCCAGACGGCCCAATTGTGGCCCTTGTCGACAATCTCGTACTTGGCCGGGTCGGGAGCAAAGTCGCGGGGACCGAGCTTGACCACCAGGGCGCCGCGGATCGTTCTATCGTCTCCCTCGGCACCGTCGGCCTCGTATCTGGTGATCCTCGCGACATACATATCGGTGTCGTGGTGCCAAATGTCGACCTCGGAGCGGGCGTCGATGCCCTCGCTCCGCCTGTGGGAAATCAGCCTACGGATCACGTGCTTCAGGTTGCTCTCGTGGAAGATGTGGTCGTAGAACACGCACGGTGTTCCTGGATGCGTGAGGATGTAGGCATATCCCTGCTCAAGGGCGTGGGGCGGGAAGGGCCAGTGGCGCTGCGTGCTGTCCGTGTCGTGGTTGCTCACAAACGTCACCGACCTGGACGGCCAGAAGCCGACCAGACCCGACGGCTGGAACTTGCCCTTCGAGTGGTCCCAGTGCGCAAGGCGCGAGTAGTCAGACTCTTCGAACACGGCGTGCAGGATGCCCTTGGTGGTCATGTCAAAGGCGCAACTCAACGAGCCGGCCTCCTGGATCCAGTCGACCACGCGCTGCCTGTGCGAGTCCTGATTGCGGTCCAGCTTTCCGTACGAGTAATTCATGGTCCCCCAGTACTCTCCCACAGCAAAGTCCGGCTTGGACACCTCGAGATAGTCCTTCCAGTGCGACCCTGGTCGTGTGTGGTCGTGCGCGTGCAAGGTGAGCGTGTGTGCGACGCGCGGGAGGTGAGCGAGCGTCGTCGTCGAAAACATCACGCACCATGGAAACCCTTGGCAAAGTCGAGCCTGAAGCCGTCGAACCCGACGTGCGTCCGAAGCCATACGAGCCACTCGCCGAGGTCGCGCTTGACAAAGTCCTGCGAGTGATCAATGTTGGGCGCCTGTCGAGCAGACGAACAAACGAGCGAGCGAGCGAGCGAACGAGTGAGTATTCGCCCCCATCGCGTGTCAGGCTGATCCGTCCGACGCCCCACGCATCGACTCGTCGGCTCGTCGTCGTCATCAACGCACCGCGTCAAACATCTCCCCCGACGCCAGGTTCCCCTTGCCGCGAAAGCGCTGGTCGTTGCACACGATGGCACGTTCGTCCCAGTCGAGTGCGCCGCCGTATTGGTTGTAGATTCCCTGTTCGTTCTGGTGCTCGGCGCAGCGGTGGTTGAGCACCGTGTCGCCGAGAACCTTGACACCACGCCCGTGGAACATGCCGATGAGCTCGCGGAGCTCGTCCACCGACCCGTACTGCGAGTTGAGGTCGTACAGATCGGTCGGCATGTACCCTTCCGAACTCACCGATGCCGTCGGCGGCGGCAACCAGACGAGAGAGAAGCCGTAGTCGGCAATCTCATCGACCTGCCCCTTGAGCACCTCCCACCAGCCGTGGTTCACCCTCGACGAATCCCAGTTGAACCCTTGCAGCATAATCTCGTCTCCACGACCCTCCGCGGCCCGCTTCTGAGGCCTCGCGAAGTTCTTCAACGACGGGATAATCGGTTTGATGTTGTACTTGGCGTTGCGCAGCAGGGCGGACAGCTTCTGGAGGTACGAGGCCGGCAACGCCGTGAGCGTGCGCTCCTGCGACACGACCAGCGTCCTTTCCACGTGCTCGCCGTCGCCATTCGTCTCCTCGTGGTATCGGACGCACTCCTCCATCGTATCGAGGTAGCGCTGGAGCCGCTCCACGTCCGTCTCGTTCTCGTACAGCGTCGCGGCCCTCACAAACGTGAGCTCATCCACGACCTGTCGCTCTTGATGGCGGTCAATCTCGAGCTGATCCCGCTCGCCAGGGTGGGTGTCGTCGATCGACTGCCGGGAGGCGTCGTGCGCGTGAGCCCCGACCAGGAGGGGGAGACGACGGCGCCGCTGACGTTGAAGATGACGATGGCGATCACCCCGGGCGAGGGGATGCGCCCTCGACGCCGACGACGACCGCATGGGTTGCCTCAACGACGTATCCATCGTGCGGTAGCGAGGAGAAGGCGTGCCTGCGTTCGTGTCGGACGCCTCGTGAACAGTGAGGACGCATTGCTCGGGAAGGAAAGAAACGCGGCACCGTTCGACCGTTCGCTCCGTTCTCGTGTAGGGGTAACAACGCCGGCGACATGCCACGCGCGCGAGGCCGCAGCGCCCGTCACAGTCCGAATGAATTCGAATTCACAGTTTCCCCGCGTTTTTCGAATCCATTCGAATCCAGGACGATCCACCCTCTCTCCAGGCCGCCCGAGTCGCCGTAGCCGTACGTACCGAGTTTTATCGTCGAGACCTGAACAGAACACAAAACACACCGAGATGGTTCTGCCGGTTTCTGTTTGCTGCTGGACTCTCCCATGCACGGTCGGTATCTGTCGGTACTGTCCCATGAGACATTTGTGATCACAAAAACTTCTACGCCAAGCTGTCTTCGTAGGCCCTCCACCCGGCCTCCCTGTACTCCTTGGCCGCCTTGGCCGGATCGACCGCCTTGTACACGCCCCTCCCGACGATGATCACGTCGGAGCCTCGCTCGCCAATCACGCCCGCCGGCGTGTTGTACTGCTGCCCCAGGTCGTCCCCGCCGGCCGCGAGCTGGACCCCCGGGGTCATATGAATCAGTCCCGGACTCGTCTTGACGCCCCATGCGTTCGGACTCACCGAAATGAAGCCCATGACAAAGTCCTGGTTCTCCTCGGCGGCCGCCGCGACCTTCTTCGTGTAGTCGCCGTTGGCCAGCGTGCCCTTGGAAGACATCTCGGCCAGCAGCAGCAGGCCCCTCCCCTTCTCCATGCCGACCTTCTTGAGCCCGTCGATGATCCCCGGTCCCGGCACCAAGTGCGCGTTGGTGATGTGCGACCAGTCGGCAATCTTGTAGATGCCACCGCCGTACTGCATGACGACCGTGTTGCCGATGTCGGCAAACTTCCTGTCCTCGAAGATCAGAAAGTCGTGCTTGGCCGCGAGCTCTTCAAGCTTCTTGGCGTGATCCGCGGTCCAGCTGTCGAACACGTCCACGTGCGTCTTGAGCACGCAAACGTGCGGGCCGACCGCGTCTGCCAGCTCGAGCATCTCCTGCGGCGACCCCACGTCCGCCGCCACAGAAAGATTCGTCTTCTTCCTGGCCATCAGCTCAAACAGCTCGCGCCCGAGGCTGTTCTTCGCCAGCGGCGCACGCGCCTCGTACGTCATCCGCTTCTTGGCCGCCGCCGCCGCCGGCATGCTCACGTTCGTCTGGTTCTCGGCGATAAACTGCTTCACCTTGGCCTGCACATCCTCCCCGACCAACGCATGCTTCACCAGCGTATCCAGAATGTAACTCAGCGTGAACGCCGAGTGCAGCCGCAGCCCGTCTGCCTCAAGGCGCGCCTGGCCCCCCTGCTCCCGGTCGATCAGCACGACCACGTCCGTCACCTTGAGCTTCACCTCCTCCAGCGGCGCAACAGTCTCCTGCACACTCATCCCACTCGTCACCAAGTCCTCCACGATCAGACACGTCTGACCCGCCTGGAACGCCCCCTCGATCGCCTTCTTCGTCCCGTAGTCCTTGACCTCCTTCCGACGCATCAACATCGGCGTCCCGTGGTTCAACGACATACACGTCGCAATCGGCAACGCCGTATACGGCACACCACACATCACATCGAACTTGGCCCCGTTGGACTGCAGCCGCGCCCACATCGCCTCTGACACCTTGCTCAGAATGTCGGGATACGAGACGATCACACGAAGATCGATGTAGACCTAGCGATCGGGGTAGAGATGGGGGTAGGAATAGGAATAGTATGAGCGGACGGGATGACGTGCGGAACGGGGTCCACCCCCATTCCGCACGCACAACGACCAAAGAAAAGACGTACCGGCGAGAGCAGGCCCGACTTGAGCTTGAACTCTCCGAACTTGACTGCTTCGATTTCGTGAAGCTTCAGGACGAGGTCCTCGTAATCTACCTGCACGCGGCGGTTCGGGACGGTCGCGAGCGTGCGTGCGTGCGTGAGCAAAGGCCTCGAACGGCGTGAGGGCGGAAGGGATCCAGCCAACTGAACTGCCCGACCCGGAATTCAAAATCGCAGCCGCCACGTACGTTTCCGGCAGCCATCCTTCCCGTGTAGAAATCAGAATCCACAGAAGCACGAAGAGGATGCAAGGATACCGAGCCGCGAGGGTTGACCGAACTGGAATGAGGCCGAAATGGAAATGCCCGAAATTCGAGAAACGGCCGGTCCGAGCGAGCGCGAGAGCGGCAGCGCGGTGCGATCGCAGATGGAGTGCACAGAGACAGGGACACAAGGATCATACAGCAGCGTCCGCGGGGGTGCAGACACGCAGATTTTGAGGTTTGTTTCGGAGGCATGCATGACCCCCCCCCGGTCGTATGCATGACCGGGTCCTTCTCTCTTCACACGGGTTTTGCTCGCTCGTTTCGCGTTGTTCGCCTCCCGTGCCCGACTGCCTGGCGGTATCTCATACAGCACGATGATGACGTCGTACCGGGTGCTGGCACTCGTGTCGGGTGGAAAGGATAGCTGCTACAACGCCCTGTTGTGCGAGGTGCGTACCTGACGACCGGCGCGACGCCAGCGCGCTCGCTCGCTCGCTCG